>Ga0307423_1000281_pt1 | contig 34616 bp, 38 predicted proteins | sample SalMarWE160310MG_FD_202154 | JGI IMG/M metagenome (GOLD analysis project Ga0307423, IMG submission 202154) | Salt marsh sediment microbial communities from the Plum Island Ecosystem LTER, Massachusetts, United States - WE1603-10 | ecosystem: Environmental > Aquatic > Marine > Intertidal zone >... | reverse complement strand
GTTACTTAAAATAATTTGTTGATCCCTTTAAAACTAAACTAAACAGTTAGTCAATCAACTGTCTCTATTAGAAATATCACAAAAATGATTATTACCAAATATAATGGCGTCTTATTTTTGAAGTGGAGTATGATACTGACTTTAAGGAAGAGACGGAAACCTTACACGACGTGATTGAAATGATTTATGGGTGTTATGAAGGATGCCATTATCACTTGGAGAACGAAGAGCTTAAGGAAGAGTATGGGGATGTAATCAGAAGGGCAAAAGAAATATATCTCGACATAAAAGAATTCGACACCAAACAAGTGGAGGAAAGGATAAATGAAAGCAATTAAAGATTATAATGTAGAAATCATGTTTCCAGATGGGGATATCGCCACGGAGGAGTTGATACAAAAAATTCTTTCTGATGCCCCCGAATTTGAAGACTGCATCAGTAACGTGAATGAAAGCGAATCAAATGCAGAAAGACCTCTAACCTATCAAGAGATACAGAAATTAGTGAAAATTGCTACACCATGTCCATCGTGTAATAATCGAAAGCTTCACGTATTTCACGTCGATAAGGAAACCTTGCTTGATTTGGATTTACCGAAAGAGTGCGACACCTTTGACGTGGATTATCTCATTTTCATGTGTAGAGCGTGTCGCCATTACTTTCAAGATTATACGAGAAAGACTCAATAAAATCCTAAATCTTTTTTTTTCTTTTTATGTAAACGACTTGTAAACAGTTCAAGTAAATTTGAAATAAAATTTTATTTTATATTCTTTGTGGAGGAGATGAGGAAAGATAATGCTATTTGATTACATCAATGAGAAGACGGGATTTGCGGATAGAAATCCCTTTCGTTCGGGCTCGGAAGTGAAAGAATTTATAATATCCACTTGCTTTATCAATTTCAAGGATAGATGAAAGTGAGTAATATAGAAATTAGTCGAATTTTTATTTTTGAATTTATATCTGGTGGGGGACTCAATCACGAAGACATTCCTATTTCTTTGTTTACTGAAGGTTTTGGAATGTTAAGGGTGATAGTTGAAGATTTTAAAAATCTAGGCTTCCAAATTAAGACGTTAATAGATTATAGGATTCAACACATGATCAAATATTTAAAAGCTGATTTTATTAAGGAAATAAATCAAAGCATGAACATCTTTCTTGAAGTAAAGAAAGCAGTTAAGGATTGTAAGTATGTGTTCATAATTGCCCCTGAATTTTCTGACATTCTATATAAATTGACTAAAATAATGAAAGACCAGGATAAGACAATTCTAAGCATGAGCTTAGAAGCAATCAAATTAGGTGCCTCTAAATTTGAAACGTATAAATATTTTAAAGCTCAAGAGATCTCTACACCTCTTACTTATCATCTCCCTTCCCATTTACTTCATGAAGATCATATCTTAAAAATAATTTCAAAATTAAATTTTCCTATAATAATTAAACCAGAGGATGGTGTTGGTGCTGAATCCATTTTCTATTTTGAAAATAAGACTCAGATTTCTTCATTCTTTACACCTAACGGAAGCCATTTTGAATCAGATAGAGACTTTATTTTACAGGAATATGTCCCTGGAAAAGATTTGAGCGTATCATTAATAGGAAATTCTCAGGGAACTAATATTTTATCCATAAATGCTCAATTTGTTGATATTAATGGATTAAATAATAAATCCTCTTACTTGGGTGGATATACACCTATATTAGATTTTGAAAATATTAAAAAAAAATTAAAAAGGCAGTTTCAACAATTAAATTTGAAAGGATTTACAGGGTATTATGGAATAGATTTCATTAGAAAAAGAGATAATTCATTAAGTTTCATAGAAATTAACCCAAGATTGACAACATCTTATATTGGAATTAGAAATATTACCAAGAAAAATCCACTCTTATTAATTTCAGAACCAGATATTGATGTCTATGACGTCGTAGATTCTTCACATAAATATTTCTCTCACTTTTTTCACTTAAGTTTAAGTTATCTAGGGGAGCTTTCATTAAACGAAGTAAATGAAGGATTAATACCTGTAATTATAAAAGAAATCCCTTATATCGTATCACCTCCATTAGCATTGAAAGAAGATTCCTTTTTTGCGTGTTTCGTTGCAACTAAAGGAAGAAATGTGAAAGAATCAGAAAAACAGGAAAACCACTTAATTAGAGCCTTAGAGAATAAAAATTTCAGAATTATTAAATAGATATCATTAATATGATAGAAAATCCACCATAATGCAACAGCAGAGAAATTATCAGTGAATTTTCAATTTTTAATCGTTTATAGGTTGTTATGCTGTAAGTAAGCAACCATAATGACCACACTTGAAATAATATCACGAATATATTATCGAGAATCCCTATAAAAGTGAAATCAATAATATCTAATGCTAGAAAGAAATAATGAATTATAAGATACATTATGGAAGGGAGAAAAATAATAGCAAAAGTGCTCAAAAATTCGATTGAACTTTCTTTTTTTTTGTAAATAATCCTACATATTGCTTCAATGATATAAAAGAAAACAAAGAAATTGAAAATGAAGAAAAGGAAATTAAAAAGGGGTGCGTAGGGTATTTCTGGAATGTTCCCAAATAATAAAAAGAAGGGATATAGTCCATTTAAAGCACAAAATATCCCCCCTAAGATCAAAATCATAATAGAAGATATGATAACAAGAAGATTTGGTTTGCTGTTGGGAACTATAATTCTTTTTGGTGTGAGATGCATTAAACCTCTCAGAAGAAATGAATTATAATCTTTTTTCGAAAGATCGAAAAATGATGTGGATCCTACATTATTCCTAATCGAATCATACGCCCGTATTCCCAATTCTGTAAGATAATATTTCTTATCTGATTTTTGTTTGATTAAAGTCGAAAGCGTATCAAGGTGGTGATAAATCGTACCCGTACTAACATTTAATTCTTTTTTCAGTTCTGTAAATGAAGAAAAACCATTTTTTCCAATTAAATTTATTATTCTCCGTCTTATTTTATGACCTAAAGCATAGTAAAAATTTGTTTCAGAATCTTCAATCTTCGTTGATTCTTTTTTTGTATTAATTTTAACTCCCTTCCTTAAGATTATTATTCAGTTTTAAAACATTTAATATATCTAATAAGATTAATAGAGCTCCAATAACCGCAAAATAAAAGCCTATCTCTGCACTACCAATATAAGGAACTTCTGCAGGTATAAATTTAAAAATAAAGATTAAGAAAAAACCTAACCCAATAAAGTTTATGATTACTGAATTGAGTTTATAATCCAATTTATATAAAACAAGAAAAGTTCCAATAAAACAAATAGTTCCACTAATTAGAGGAAAAATGTACAAAAATGAATCTTCAATTGATACAGATGTCGTGATCAAATATATATTGAACAAAGTTAATCCAGAAATCCACGATGAAAATTGAGATATAATCAAGAGACAAGAACCAATGATTCCTATTAGTCTCAAATCAATATACTTTCTTATATTCATACTATTCTCCAAACAGTTAAAATTTGAAATATATAAACATTCAAATAGTATAAAATAATAAGATAATATTAATTTAATTTCAAAATTTTGTACAAATCGAATATAATTATCAACTGATTTTCATGTCGTCTGAAGATGAAGAATATAACGATTTAGATTCCATCCCTCTAACAGAGTATTTAAAAAATGTGATCCCTATTGAAGAAATACGGGATTATGCGTCTCTTAAAAGGATCCATAGTATTGATTTTGTAAAGGGTTTTGCTATTATTATGATTATGTTTGCCCACTGCGCTGGATCTTGGCTGAATTCAGAATGGATATTTATTTATGGGCTACTTTACACTGCGATGGATATTTTTGGACCCTCGTTGTTTGTATTTCTTTCAGCTTTAAGTGTTGTTTTTAGTATAAAAAAAAAGACAAATACTTTATCAGATAAGGTAGTTCGGAATCGAATTTTGAGTAGAGGGGGAACTATTATTTTCATTGGAGTTTTATTCAACATTTTCTCATTTGAATTTACGATTGCGGGATATCCATTTCCTTTAAACTTATGGGGTTGGAATATCTTGATGTTCATAGGATTCTCTCAAATTTTTTCTTTATACGCCCTTAAATTAAGTAAAATGACAAGAGCAATGATTGGGGTAATTATCATATACTTTTCTGATGGAATACGTGAATTTTTATTTATCGGAAAAGAAGCGGGTAACCCTATTATTTCTTTTTTCCATTATATTGTTGTATCTCCCTCTCCCATGACTCCTCTTCTACCTTGGCTTGCAGTTTGCTTCATTTCTACTATCTTTGGTGAATTATTACACGATGCCATGATGGCTGGACGTAAACAAGATTATATGAAATTATTTCGAAGTTTCATGTTATGGGGTTTAATTTTCGTACTTGGGGGAATGTGGTTAGGTAGACAAATATATATACCGGGAAATATATGGGATATCGCTGATTATAACTACATCGGAACCCTACCTTTAGAAGAGTATCCTCTCATGTCTTTACTACATGATATGAATTCCCAAATGTTTTTTCCGGATATAAGATATCCTGGAATGTGGGAGTTTCTTATTCGTGGAAGAGGTCCGAATATGATTTATAATCTGGGCGCAGCATTACTCTTGATTGGAGTTTTCTTCTATATCATTGACATTAAAGAGAAATCGAACTATTTTATCAACATGTTAAAATATTATGGAAGGGTCTCGTTAAGCCTTTTCTTAGTACATTATATATATGTCACGCTATTTTTCAGAGCCCTTGATTTTTTTACATATGTAATTGTCGTCATAAGTTATGTAGGGTTTATGGGGTTCTTTATGTTTCTCTGGAATGAGTTTTATAATGGAGTAGGATCACCAGAATGGATTATGATACAAATTGGGCGAATAGGACAAAAAACAACGCATAGTGTGAAAAAGGAAATACATGTTATCGAGGAAGATATTAAAGAATCTGTACAAAAAATCAAGCATAAACCCAATTAAATTCAAATTATTTTTGAAATATAAACAATAATTTTTGCATATTTACTCGTTTCATTATAAACATATAAATATGGTTAACATAATATATCAAATATACTTGCGAGGATTCTAGTAATTTAATTAATTAAATAAATTAGGTAATTAAAATTTCTGATACATATAAATTCAAAATAACATTATTCGGCGGCGGAGACGTAGGTAAAACATCTTTACTAATAAGGTACATAAAGGATTATTTTAGTAATGACTTAAAACAAACCATTGGATCTAATTTTTTAATTAAAGATGTCGAGATGGAGGAGAACACTACCGTTCGCTTACTAATATGGGATATTGGGGGTCAGGAACAATTCGCGAAGCTAAGAACTATCTATTTTAAAGGAAGTAATGGCGCTCTTGGAGTTTTTGATCTAACAAATCCCCAATCCTTATTAAAATTACCTGGATGGATTAGTAGTATTAAAAAGTCTGTTAAAAAAACCATTCCGATGATGATAATAGGGAACAAGTCCGATCTTGAACGCCAAGTGGAAAGGTCAGAAGCGGAAGATCTAGCTAGCAGATTAAATTGCGAATATCTTGAAACTTCGGCCAAGACCGGAGACAATGTAGAATTAGCATTTGAAACGATTGCAAAAGCGTGTTTACAGGGAATAACAGAATAAGATGGTTTCAATTTGTATTGATATTTAGTTCATGTAGAGACCTAATTAGTTCATTAATATCTACAAAACGAATGCCATTTATCCCTAATTCTGATGCGGCTCTGATGTTATTAAAACCATCATCAATAAATACAATTTCCTCTGGTCTACATCCCGATTTTTGAATTGCGATTTCAAATATTTTATTATCTGGTTTGGTTAGATGAACTTCATGTGATAGGATAAAATCATCAAATAGATCCCATATATTCCACTTCATTTTCTTTATATATTTCCAATGACTAGAATTGATGTTTGACATGCATATCAGTTTGATTTTATTATTCTTTCTGATATTCTTAACCAACTCGACCATTTCCATGTTTATTTTTGAAATGATACTGTTAAAAGCAGTATAAAACGCTTTTTGATTTAAATTACAGACTCGTAACAATTCGCAAGCTTGATTGTAAAACTCTTTATCACTTATTTTTCCTTGATGATATGTATCAGATTGACGGAAAAATTCGAGCATAATGGGTGTTTTAGGTTTATTCAAGGGGGATGGTGTGATAACCTCGTTAAAGAATTGATCAAAGTCCAATTCAACTATAACATCCCCTAAATCGAAAATTATACATTTAATTGTCATTTTCTGAAATATACCTAAATTGATGAAAAATAGTAATCGAATATGTAATTAAAATATGATCTTTATAATAAATTCAAAAAAAAATCTTTTTCAATTCAAAAGGGCTTATTCACTTATTATCTAAAAGATACTTTGGTTGAAAATTTCCGAAGTGGTTTTGGTAATTTGTATTTAGGAAAGCTTTTCGTGTCATTTTCTAACATTTCGAGTAACTTGCTTAATTTCCAATTTTTGAATTGTTCGGTAGTAGCTTTTTTGGAACCGAAAGGTTTTCCTATTAACCTCTTTCTTATGGAAATTTCTTGATTTTCTTGTTCGTTTTTACCGATTATAATAACGTACGGAATCCACTCAACTTCAGCTTGTCTAATCTTTTTACCCATAGTTTCATTACGATCGTCGAAATCAGCTCTATAAGACTCCTTATTAATGATATCTAGTATTTTCTCAGCATATTGAGTTTGTTCGTGACTGATAGTGATAATGCGTACTTGAATAGGTGATAACCAAGTTTTAAACCCTGGTACGATTTTATCTTTATTTCTTATTGCAGATTCAATTAAACCCCAAAGGATGCGTTCAACTCCTCCAGTTGGAGAATTATGAAGAATAATAGGATATTTTTGCTTTCCATCAACATCCGTAAACTTTATGTCATACTTCTGTCGCTTGATTCCCTCATTATCAACCATGTATTCTAAAGAACTTTCTACATCAATTTGATTAGTAGCTAATGTTGCGGTTCTATTTTGTGCTGATAAAACAGTTCTTTCAAATTTTAGGATAAAATAATAATATCTCTCTTCCCATAATTCTAAAAGAGCCGTTTTATTTTCAGATTTTAAAAGTTTTACAATCCATTCCTTGTTTTCTTTATAGAATTCTTTAGTGGTTCTAAAAACTACATTTGATTCAATTCCTAAATCAGTTTCTAAATTGCTGATTAATTTATACTGATCAATGAATTCCTCAACTGCTAAATCTAGATCTTTGCATAAAGTATGCAAATCTGGCATCATGAATCCTCTAAGCCTTCTCAATCCACTTAATTCCCCTTCCATTTCTCTTCTAAAATCATATTGTTCAAACTCATATAATCTTAAGGGAAAATAATGTGGTTTTAAAACCATTTTGCTTACCATATCAAAGAGAAGAAAATCAGATGCGAACCTTAATAAAAATCGATCTCTTCCAGATTCTACCCAATAAGTTCGTGCTGGGAAACGAGCAGTTTGAGCCGTTAGCTTCTTATTTTTAACCGTATACATTATCGGTGTATCGATAAGTAAAGCGCCATAATCAATTAACCGATCTTCAATAAAATTTTTGATAAGGTTTTTCATTATCATTCCTTTTGTATACCAACGAAAAATACCTTTATCACTGTTAGGATCAAAATCGACAAGCTCGAAATCTTTCATAACACTGATATGAACCGGTTCTATTGATTTATCCTCTCTCCTTGATCCAAGCTCTGATTTGATGAATAGGAAGAAATCCTCATCTTTTATATTTTCTAAAGGTTTTATATTTTCATCATCATCAAATTCTATGTTTTCTTCCTCTCCTGAGGGGAATAATATTTTAAATTCAGCGTTAGTGATGTGTTCTGCTGGTTGAATATATAATTTTACATCTCTATACATTTCAGCAATTTCATGACCGATACAATTTATCTTGAAAGATTTATACCACCCAAAAGGAGAATATAGGGCCTTAATACCCCGATCTTTTAGATTTTGAGCAATTTTAGGACATACTTCCATTGCATTAGCTTCATTACTTAGGAATTTACTTAAATGGGCCCAAGGGTAAACTAATACTTGATCCACCCTATACATTTCAGGTTTTTTAATTAATTCTTTTACATTTCTTAGGGTCCCTTTAATCGTTTTTGATTCTATTTTCTTATTATGTTCTCTTATTTCTTCATTTTCTTGCCTTATTTTTTCTGGAAATCCCGATATCTGCAATATTGCATCTTCAATTACTTGGCTACCTTGTTTAGCAATCATATCTGTATCATAAGTGTCTTGGTCTTCTACAGACACGTATGCAATAAGCACTAAGCCATCCATTTTTATAGTCTTTTCGGGAAAATCCTGTGGATTGCTTGTAGCTTGTTTATTCTTAACAACTTCTACACCATCGGAGTGAATTAATAAAATTTTCATGATTTTCTCTCTTCTTTGCGACTCTTACTATTAAATTATAAAAAATTCTAAATACTTTTGATAATTACCTACAATTAACTTTCAAATTAATAATAACTAAAATATTTATCTATTCACATGAATCTTAAAGTAATTTTCTCTGAATTAATAGAAATTTTAGACAAACTAGATAATGGTAGGGAAGAAATTCTGAAGAAATCTCGGCAAATTGTTCGAGATTGTAGCGTCGCAATTAAGAATATACATAGAAATGAAGTTAATCTCTATCAGGATAAAATTAATAGTATTCAATTGAATTTGATAAACTTACAACAGTTTATTGCTAAAGACGTCGGAGCTTTTTCCAAATATCTAAAAGTGCCAGAACAAGAGTATGCTGAAGCAATTTCATTATATAATATTATTAATAACAAAGACCTTCCCTCCCCTAGTGAATTAAAAATTGATCCTCTTAATTATGCATTAGGATTAGCTGATGTAATTGGAGAACTTAGGAGATATGTATTAGATAATATCCGCGATTCAAATATACAAGATTTGACAAGAATTTTGGAAACTATGGATGAAATTTATACAGATCTCTTTTCAATTGATTATCCTTCTGGGTTAACTCAAGATTTAAGGCACAAAACAGATAAAGCAAGAGGAATTATAGAAAAAACACGAGGAGACATTTCAATAACGCTCCAAATGAATAATTTAAAAGCATGTATAGAAAAAAATATCGATTTCAAGAAATAAAAGCTTAATATTACTTTGATTAGAGGTACAGATTAATACTTAAGACTGAATGATGGAATTTATGAATAAAAAGATATTAGTTGCTGGAACATTTGATTTAATCCATCCTGGACATCTTTTTTTAATCAATGAAGCCGCGAAACTGGGAGATGTTTGTGTCATTGTATCTACCGATAAAAATCGGGAATTATATTCGGGTGAAGCTCCAATTGTTCCTCAAGAGCAAAGATTGGAAGTTATTAAAGGAATTAAAAATGTAAAAGTTGCTAGACTTGGTCGAAGCGATAACGATACTCTTAAAACAGTTGAAGAAATTAATCCTGATATCATATTATTAGGTCCCGATCAGAAATATGATATAGCTACCTTAGAGAAGGGATTAAAAGATCATGGGTTAGCACATATAAAAATTCAACGTCTTCAATCTTATTATGATAAATGTGAATTACATTCTTCTCGACTAATAAAGCAAAAAATATTAGAACAATTTCGAATTAAATAGCTCTGAATAATCATGGAAAGTAGTGAAGAAATTTCCCCTGATAATTATGCTAATTGGTTTGCTTTATTAAAATTATGCCAACTAATAAAACACGAAAAATCAATTCAAATAAGTAGCATAGAGTTTGGAGAATTGCTCAATCTAAGTCAACAGACGGCAAATCGGAGAATCAATGATTTAGGTCAATTAGGATGGATAGAAAGAAAAGTTGAGGGAAAATCTCAAATAATTTCTATCACAAAAAAAGGAGCGACTGTGATGCTGAATATATATAAAAACCTTAAAAGCTTACTTGAATCAATCCTAATTGTGGGTGTAGTTCGGGAGGGTATGCATGAAGGTGGTTATTATGTGTCTATTAAAGGTTATTATGATCAATTTAAAAATAAATTAGGATTTGAACCATTCAAGGGTACTTTGAATTTGCTATTGAGTGATACAGGTATCTCAATTTTGAGAGAAAAATTAGATACCATAGCACCTGTAATTATTGAAGGATTTAAAGATCAAAATAGAGAATACGGACCAGTAAAATGTTACGATGTGTTTATATCACGATTAGATGATAGAAATCTGCGAAGGAAAGCAGCGATATTAGACATACAAAGAACTCATCACGATAAGAATACTATTGAAATTTTAGCTAAACCGTATTTAAGAGATCTATTCAACTTAAAAGATGGTGATAAATTAATAATCGAGTTTTATAAAAAATGATATCCATTATTGGTTCTTTTCTGAGTTTAATATTACTTTATAAACTTTTAAAAATCGGAATATTGCTGTCGCAATAACTAACAATAAAAATAATAGAATTAATTCATTAAAATAACCAAAATAAAATGAAATTAATGTAGTGACGAAAATATAGAACAATCTTTCAGACCTTGCCATAAGACCAATATCAAAGTCTCCATCATATAAAATTTGGGCTCTGGATCTAGAATAACTAATCATTATTGAAGCAAGGTAAGAAAGGGTGATTATCAACTTCATATCGATAATAATCCATAGATGTTCATCCCAACGATTTATTAAAAGAGCGAGGAATATAAAAAATTCACTTAACCTATCCATTGTTGAATCAAATACTCCTCCAAATCGAGATGTCTTATTTCTTAATCTTGCTATAGCACCATCAATTCCATCAAAAATACCTGTTAAAAAAACAAAAATTGAAAACCATACATAATTAGAAAAAAAAATTAGCACTAAAAAACTGATGATTGAACATGTCAACATCGTAATAGTTGCACCATTCGCAGATAGGCCAATTTTACTTAATGTTCTAGCTAAAAAGTTGATAATTGGTCTAAAAAGTCTTCGCAAACGGAATTTAGAACCCATAATATCATAAACTCTAATAATATCTATTCTTCTTCAATAGTATGTTCGACTTTTTTAAATCCAATAATACTCATTACAAAACCTATAAAAAGACTTATTATGTACAATATAGCAAGGGTAAGTACAAATAAAGAAAAAACATCTATTCTGATTAAAATAATTTGATAATCAATTTCGAAATAAAGAATATTAGACCACGTACTAATCATATAAAACGCTATAAAGACGAGAATGCTCCCAAATATATTATAGGTTGCAACAATTTTTTGTTTGAGAATCAAAACAATAAAACCTGAAAGTATGAATAATAAAAACGAAATCAATGAAAGCAACGATAAAATCGTAAATACCATTTCAAAATCAACAAATCTGATTGAGAAATGCATATAATTCTCATAAATTCGAGTCCCAGGATTTCCTATTAAGAGAAAAATTATTGTAAGAGATATAATGATAAGGAGATTCCCAATTGCATTTAAATAGAAATATATACTAGAAATTTTTGATATATCGACATTTAGGTGTTTAATTGTTAATGCAAAAAATTGTTCTTTTAAAATCTGAATTTCTCGTATAATATCTCTTGGAGTATTCCTCGTTATCTTTTTGAATTTATATCCTGCATGCTTGTTTTTAAGCTCTCCTAATAATCCTCTAGCATTATTTCGTTTTCTAGCAGTACTATTCCTTCCTTCAAAATACCAAATTATATTCCTAGATGAATCTACGATAACAACAATATCACTTTCATTGATACCGTCAGCATTATGCCATTTGTCATTTTTGAATTTATACGCAAATAGATTAGAAGACATGTTGAAATCTTGAAATTCTTTTTAATTTATATAATACTTTATTATTTAATACAGTAATATATTTTTTTTGATTAGCAATAATTTAAAATCTAGGATTAAGCACAAATGAAGTTGCGTATAGTATTAAAGACATCAACTAAGAGAGGTAAACCCGTTTCAATTAAATTCAATGTTACTCCTTCCAAGCATCTGGGATTTATTAATTTTTTAAATCTAGCTTTAACTCAAAATAAATCTGTAAAATTATCACTTGAAAAAATCGATACCTCTGGCAATAAAGAAGAAAATTTAATAGAAGGTACCTTTAATCTGCATAAAATTGAAAACTAGGGGGAATAATTGTGAAATTACGATTAGTTCTTACAACAACAACTAAAAATGGAAGTGAAATTTCTATCAAATTCACCATTGCTCCTTCTAAACACATTGGATTAATTAATTATTTAAATCTTGCCATAAATCAAAAAGAACCAGTAAAACTATCATTCGAAAAAATAAGCAAGTCTGGTGAAAAAGAAGAAAGCAAAATTGAGGGTGTTTTTAATCTTGAAAGTAAAGATGCTCAAGCATTAAAAGCTCTCACAAACGAAATCGAAGAAAAAATGCGAAAGAGTAAAAAAAGACATCAAAAAAGAATTCATTAATCTTAGATTAGTCCAGTGTTATAAAACCTAATTTAATGAGGTTTTTACAAATATTATATACTTGGGGATATTCTAAATCCAAAGTTTTTGAAATGTGTTCAATTGATTTCATCCCATTAATTTGATAAAAAACGTTGTGTGACGTTTCACCTGTGAGATAATATTTTGGATTAATTTTTTTTGTAATTATGAAACGGGGAATTTGATTGCAATAATATGGTAAATCAGATGAAGGATCTAATTTACCTTTTAAAGCTATTAAATTTGATTCTTCATTTAATTTTTCTTCTACATTTTTGAAAAGATCTATTACTCTTTCTTTGAAGTTTGCGTCATTTTCTTCGATTTCTTCATATTGATAATTTTCTAAAGTCTCATCAAAAGACTTAAAAGCATTTCTCCTTCCATTCCAGTTCAGTATTTGATTGATATTATATTTCTTTAAAAAAGTTTTAGAGATTTTCCGTAAAACTCTTTGAACATTTACTGCTTTTGAAGAATCGTCATAAGTTGCGAGGTAAATTAAATTTGGGATACTACCATCCTTTAAAAACGATAACTTCAATTCATTATTTGATAGTTTTAGTTCACTAATGGTACCTAAATCCTCAAACGAATCGGAGAAAGAATTTAAAGCAGTGAAAAACCCAGATATCATAATTAAAGAATCACTGTGACAAAAAACATTACTTGGATTGGAAAAATTCTTTACTAAAAGTGGTAATCCATCTTTTATAATTATGAAGTCGTGTATCATGGGTTATTTTCCAATTCAATTTGGTTCATGTGTATTCTTAAAATATGTTTAAAAAGTGAAATAAAACCTGCTAACATATTAACATTAATTTTTACGTTCTCATAAAGAAAAAAAAATGTGATATCGTGATAATATGTATGAACTTTTAAATTGCATATAAAACTCTTTTAATTAGTGTGTTATGATTAAAATAAAATCTCCCGGACGAATATGCCTTTTTGGTGAACATCAAGATTATCTGGGTTATCCTGTAATTTCACTAGCTATATCTAAATACATCTACATCGAAGCAAAGAGAATAACAGAACCAAAACTGATAATTAACTTACCAGATACTAATGAAAAGATTGAAGTTATCTTGAATCAAAAGGAATTAGAATATCAATCAAAAAGGGATTACATCAAGAGTGCATATAATCTATTTTTAAGAAGGGGAATCAGATTTCAAAAAGGGTATGAAATTTCAATAACTGGAGATATTCCTATAAATGCCGGAGTAGCAAGTTCTTCAGCATTAGTAATCGGTTGGTTGTATTTTCTTAATCACATCACCTACCATGCGCTGAGTAAATTTCAGTTAGCACTTGAGGGGTATAATGCAGAGGTTAGGGAATTTAATGAAGCTGGGGGAATGATGGACCATTTTACTGCTGCATTTGGGAAATTAATATATTTAGAACAAATAAATTCAAAACCCAATCTCACTACGTTTGATTTATCACTTAAAGGGTTTGTTTTGGGAAATTCTCTTGAAAAGAAGAGTACTGTGGAAGATTTAATTAATATAAAAAAAACGGCATTAGAAGGTTTCCGTACATTAAAAGAATCCATGCCAAGTTTCAACCCCTTTAAAACTTTGATTGATGAAGTCCTTCCCTTCTTACCAAGCATAGAAAAAAGATACAGAAAAAATATAATTGGGAATTTGGGAAATAGAGATCTAACTAAAATAGCTCTTAATTTAATCAATGAATACTATCAGAACATAAATAAAGTAAATTCTAATCAACTGAAAGATTTTTATGTTCAAGTAGGTAATTTATTGAACTTACATCATCAAAATTTAAAGGATGATATCCAAGTTTCCACTCAAAAAATTGATGATATGATATCAGCAAGTCTTAAAGCAGGTGCACTGGGAGGTAAAATTAATGGATCTGGATTTGGAGGGACAATGTTTGCTCTAACACTTGCTGACCAAGATGCTTTAATAAGTGCTATTGAAAAAGTCGGAGGAAAAGCAGAAATTCTTAAAACTAGTAATGGTGTGGAAATATATTAAGTGATTAATCCCATCTTTACTTTTAAAAGTTTAAATATTAATAAATACAAATAATTACCATAGCTCTATAACGTGATTAATATGAGAATCCGAGCCAGAAAACATCTAATTTACAAATATATAGTCGTTTCATTTCTGTTAGCTCTTCCTGTTATTGGTTTTTTTTCTTATGTGGGTTTTGCTTTTTATATAATTGATGATGTAGCATCCTTTACCTATACTTTAGATCCTCCTAATACTGCTTATTTTATCCCCCTTGCTCAAATTGAAGGAAATGCAACTAATTTGGAAAAAATGGCAGATCTATTCGATTTACAACTTGAAAAATTTCACATGCCTTCTAATATAAGCGTTGATGTAACATTTACTAATGATACATATAGCGAAGTCTCCTCTTGGGAGGGAACTGATAATGGAGCCCTTCATTTGGGATATACTTTAGCATCTCAATGTTTTCGATATAAAACAGCATTAGATTCGATGGATGTTGACGAATTAGCAAATGCTACACGTATGGTCAAGAAATGTGTTACGGGATTCAGCAACATGTTAGCTGCACCTAATGGTGGTATTGGTCCCGATTATCCTGGGATGCCAGCAAGATTTGTCTCTTCTCCAGAGAATAGAAAATATCATGAGTGGTTGTTTCAAGAAGATCCCAGACATTTTAATGGGACAGGACCTTATAAAAATTGGCGTGTGAGGTTACATACAAGTAGAGATGAATTAGCGGGTTATTATTTGGGACTATCAAGTGTACTTAAATTTATTGATCCCTCTGCAAATGAGGATAGTCGATGGTGCGTGGAAAGAGTTCGACTGTTAACTGAACAAATGATCGAAGGTTTTAAAAAAACCAATTGGTTAGTTTTAGGAGGTGAAGGAGAACCTGTGGGATCGGATCTTAATGTCTATTTTCCAGATACCGTATGGCGTCTCACATTACTTCGAATCGGTGCAACAGCATCACCTGAAAAATACGACTCGCTTTATCAATATGAAGCTACAAAAGTAATGTCAATGGTAGGGGCAGGGAGCTCCAGTTCTCAAAATACGTTTTATGATACATACGCTTTAGCATTTAGCATGGATGTAATGTTTTCATTAATCATGTTAGAAGACAATCCCAAATTACAACAACATTATATCAAAAATTTCGAAAATGGCTTTTATGATTATTTACGTTATCATCGTAATGCCTTTTTTAATATCGTTCATTTAACTTTTATGTCAATGATCCCAGATTCTTCAGTTTATGAAGATCCAGACTATAATGATGATACAATTAAGTGGGATATTCTTGATCAATTATGGCGCTATAATACTTCAGGATGGGGTGAAGGAATTAGGAATTATAACTTGTCAGTGCGTCCGAACTCAACCCGTGATACTAGCCTTAACCCCGAAATTAGACTGATGGAAATAGAACCAAATAAAGCTAAATGGAATGATTTCTTTGCGAATCACCCTTTTGGAAGTTTATTCGAATGGATTGGTGATGAGTTTGGATTTGACGAGCCCACCTATTTGAAACCCTTAACTGTATCAGAAATGGGAGTACATCACTTTTTGTGGGAACATGGCAAATTGGCCGGAATGGGTGGTGATGCGACCGGAGATGGGTTAAAACAAGTGATTCCAAACTCATATTTAGTAGTTTATTGGCTTGGAAAAGCCATGAATATTTTCTAAATCTCATTTATAGCTATTTTATTTTGATATTGCTTCACGTTCATAAAATTTAGGATCAAGCATTCTAAATTCAATAGAATCTTCTTGGATAATCATCGATTATTCTATATACTTAACTAATTTGCATTTAGTAAAGATTAGAATGCTTAATAAATTAAAACAAAATACTTTTAAAAATTGGTCTAATGATCTTTTTTTTAATGAACTTCACTTATTATGATATAAACTATTAATTGTGAAATGAAATGGCCAAGGATAGATATTATTCAAAAGAAAAATATGAAGCTCCAATGGAAACTTTTGGAGTAGGTATTGTTTTCTTAATTGTCGGTGTAATTTCTCTTATTTTAAATATTTTTGAAGTAGATATTATTGGATTAAGATTTTGGGGAGGTTGGCTCTTCATACCCGCTTTTTTCATAATGATTGGGGGATTTACTCAAATTTATACCAATAGGAAATTTCAAAAAGCAGTTAGAGTTGCTGCAATGGATAGAGATTTTCAAGGAACTCACAAATTAGAAGACATAGCTTTAGAGGTTGGAATTAAACCAAAAGATGTACTAAGAGTATTAGTTGATTTAAGAGATAAAGGATATGTCAAATATAAGTTCAATTCAGAGACTGGAGAAATTGAGTTAGGAAAAGGAGTAGAATACAATGTCTCAAATGATTTTATTCCTCCCCCTAAAAAAATAGAGACTCCTATACCAACAAATGAAAAAAATTATTGTGTATATTGTGGTCAGCAACTTCGCGAAAAAGCTCAATTTTGCGAAAATTGCGGGTCAAAAATCTAATTTTTTTTCTATTTTTATTTTTTTAAAAATTAAATTCCACTGGTGAATTCTAATTCGTTTTGAATGATAATTCATAATCCTTAAATATCTAATTTTGTTTGATTATATTAATATGTTCGGTTTCTGAATTGCTCCATGAGCTAAAAAAACTATGTAATTTGTTAAGGAAGGTAGTATATGAAAATTGATGATTTAAAAAAATACGGAATTGATGGCCCTACTGAGGGCAAGCTTATTGTTAATTTATCTTCTGAATGGTGCGGACCTTGTAAATTATTAACTCCTGTTTTAGAGCAATTTAAAGAGGAGGGGTTAATCAATTTAATTTATATTAATATTGATAATAATCGTGAATTCAGTCAAGCAATGAATATCTCTGCCGTGCCAACTTTAATGTTTTTTAAAGATGGCATTCTCTTAGAGAAAAATATAGAAATTTATGGTAGAGTTGTTGTTAATAATGGTATTATGGCTGGAACAGCTGGAGAGCTGATTTTGAAAGAAATTATTAGTCAAATGTAAATTTAATTGAAATTGAATAAAAAAAAATTGAGAATAAAAAAAAATAATTGGCATAATAGAGGTGATAATAATTGAGTCGTAGAGGTAGAAGTGGTAAAGGAGGGAGAGGAAGAATGGGCGGACCGAATGCAGCGGGTCCAGGGGGATCATGTATCTGTCCAAATTGCGGAAAGATAGTCTCCCATCAAGTAGGAATGCCCTGTAACCAACTAACTTGTCCAAAATGTGGTTCAAGTATGGTTAGAAATTAGTTCAAAATATAGAAAATCAAAACAAAAAATATTTTTAATACTTATTTTAATTGGCTTTTTAGAATAGTCTCGTTAAGTTGGGAGTCAATTCTGATATCAAAATAAGTCGTTCTCCTTCTTTTTTCTTAACAATAAAATATTAAATTCTATCATGTATTGAATTCACATAATAATTAGTTAAGTGAAATTAGATGCAGAAAAAAGTGCTCACATTTGGAGAAATAATGCTAAGATTATCGCCTCCTTATTTTAAACGATTTACTCAAGCAAACTCTTTTGATGTGACATATGGGGGAGGAGAAGCCAATGTCGCTGTATCTCTCAGTAATTTTGGCATTCCCGTTGATTATGTCACACGACTCCCTAATAATGATATTGGAAATGCTTGCATTCGATATCTTCAACAATTTGGGATCAATACTACCAAGATTATAAGAGGAGGAGAACGAATTGGAATATATTTTCTTGAGACTGGTGCATCTGCTCGCTCTAGTAAAGTTATATATGATAGAGCGCATTCAGCATTATCTAATGCTCAACCAAATATGTTTATTTGGGATGATCTCTTTGAAGATGTAAATTGGTTCCATTGGTCAGGTATTACTCCAGCGATTTCCCCAAATTTGGCAGAAATTTGTTTAGAAGCAATAAAAGTAGCAAAAGATAAGGGAATTACTATATCCTGTGATTTAAATTATAGGAGTAAGCTCTGGAATTATGGAAAACAACCTTCAGAAGTTATACCGAATTTAGTTAATTATTGTGATTATGTTATAGGCAATGAAGAAGATGCAGATAAAGTACTAGGAATTAAAGCAACTGATACCGATATAACATCCGGAAATATAGATCCAGAAAAATATCTTTACGTCGCTAAGGAAATGCAGAAAAGATATCCCAATCTTAAATCCATAGCGATTACTTTAAGAGGATCAATATCAGCAAGTTATAATACGTGGGCTGGCGTATTATATGATGGGAAGAAATTGTATGTAAGTTCGCACTATGATATTACTCATATCGTTGATAGAGTTGGAGCTGGAGATTCATTTGCTGCGGGGTTGATATACGGATTTCACACCTTCAATGATGATTATCAAAAAATTCTAAATTTTGCTGTTGCGGCATCATGTCTGAAACATACTGTTTTCGGAGACTTTAATTTAGTATCCATCGAGGAAGTTGAAAAAATTATGGAAGGAAATGTTTCAGGACGGGTCTCTAGGTAGATATTATGTCAATCAAAGAATCTATCCTAAATATCTTTGCTCACAAAAGGACAGACAAAATCATTTTTAGCCCAAGGCTTTACTATTGGTATATTGGCAATCGGTTGTATTTAACAATCAAAAAGCATAGAAATAACACCATTCCATCTCATTTTTTAGGTAAAACTCAAATGGAAATTTATAAAATGTTACACGCTTGCCCCCGATATGTCTATGAAACCTTATATATTGATTTAATCGAGACAAAATTGAACTCAGATTCAAATATAATTATCGAGCGACATTATGGTTCAAAACAAGGTGAAACAATAATTTCATATAAGACTCCCTTAGGAAATCTCAAACAAATTGAAAGTATAGGAGGAGGGTTAGGTGGTCATCCCACAGAATATCCCATTAAATCATTAGATGACTTAAAAGTTATGGAATACATTTTGGAAAATACCACTTATACCTTTTCAAGTAATAACTTTATTAAGGCTGAAAAAGAATTTGGGGAATTAGGAGTAGTAAGTACTTATCTACCTCATTCTCCATATCAGAAATTAGTGACAGAATTAATGGGGTTTTCAAGGACAGTTTTATTCTTGAAACGTTATCCAGATATAATAGAAAAATTTATGCTCTTTTTAGCCCGGCAAGATGATAAAGTTTATGATGAAATTATTCATTCACCAATCAAAATTTTAAACTTAGGTGAAAACATTGATGGAAACTTAAGTCCACCTCATTATTTCGAGAAATACTTAATTCCATATTATGAAAGGAGAGTAAAGCAAATCCATCAAGCTGGGAAGTATTGTCATATTCATATGGATGGATCATTAAAAGATCTATTACCATATCTAGAGTATCTACCCTTTGATGGTTTTGAGGCTTTAACTGCTTATCCTCAGGGTGATGTTAGTTTGGAAGAAATAAAGGAAGCAATTGGAGATAAAATACTCTTAGATGGCATTCCTTCTATCTTATTTTTACCAGAATATTCTATTGACTATATAAAGAACTATTTTAACCAAGTTATTGATATATTTTATCCCCATTTAATTTTAGGCATTTCTGACGAATTAAGCCCAAATGGAGATATAAAAAAGGTCGAATATTTGGCTGAAGAAGTAAAAGATTTTGAATTTTAATTTTGGTTACTCTTTTTTCTCACTTCTTCGACTGTGAGCCGTTATTTAACCCACACACCCGCCCGGTCATTGAGGTTGCATTATTTGGGAAGAATTTGATAATTGTTTTTCCTTTTTATTTTTTATTACAAGGTAAATTACGATAATCCACACAATTACAAGTAAAATTAGATTCAAAACTAGGTTTCTAAATATAGTTTCTTTTTCCGAAAGTACTAATATGGTTGTAAATGACGCGAATGTATTGATTGAAGTATGCAAGAAAACACATCCTAATAAATTACCTTTTGATTTATAATAATACCACATAAATATGATACTGTACGCTATGGCCTGAGAAAATTGAGCGATAAAAATTATAACATTTGAATTAGGGTAGAATCCAATTATATGAAGTGGAAGATGCCAAAGCCCCCAGAAAAATCCTAGTATGAGAGCACTTTTTAAGTAACTATATTTTTGTAATAAATGAGGTAATGCATATCCACGCCATCCAACTTCTTCATTACCACCCCCAAATAAGAAAACATAATAAAATGAAATTACCAAATTAATTAGAAATGAAGACCATGAAAAACCAGACGGATATTCATTTTGTCTCAATAGTGAAAGTAAAAAGCTTCCTAAGTTAATAACAAGAAAAAAAAGGATTGCAATAAAAATATAACTATTCTTTCCTGAAACACCCTTGAGATGTTTTAAATGATTAGCAACCTGCGTTTTCTTTGAATAAATTCCTGAAAAAATAAAAGCTGCTAATATAGAACAAATAATAATATATGGCGTTGATAAAAAATTATATTTAGTAAAGAAAATAAAAAAAAAAAAATCGACACATAAAATGAAAGCTAAGATAATGAAAAAGAATTTCAGTTGTTTATGTTGATTTATAATTACAGATTGGTTATTTTTTGATGTGATTATAATTGTGGATAATGCAGGACCGAATGATCCTATAAGACCAACACCAGTTATTATATTTATATCTCCATGAGAAATGAACGGAATTATAAACCATATTATCCAAGAAATAGAAAATGCTAGAATAAAAAAAAGTACTAAATTATGTGAATTTGATACTTTTTCTTTATTATCATTCGTTTCTTCAAAGTCCTTAATTTCATTATTCAAAATTATCCACAGATAATTAATTTTTAGACAAAAAATTACGATAAAATAAGGATATTCAATTAATAAAGGTATCTATATAGATTTCATGAATAGTATTAAGGAGTCGTGAAATTTCTTTTCTACAACTGCTCTTTCATCCTCTGCATTTCTTATGAGATTTTCGGGTAAAAATACATTATCTTCAAAATATTCATTTTTACTCATTTTTCCCACTTCTTTGACCGTGAGCCACTGTTTAACCCATACACCCACCCGGTCATTGAAGTGACATATTTTCCATTTCATTGATAGTCAAAATATTCACTTCATTCTTAATAAGACTTAAAAGCTTTTTTACGTCGGTTTAAATGGTTGTTTTACTGTCAGTAATATAGGAAAAAATAGGATATAATGAGGAAAATATTTTAGCTATCATCTTCTTTTCAATATGAATAAATGGAAAATCAAAGATGATGTTAGAAAACAATAAAATGATCCTTACTGCCACGACAGCTAACTCGTGGATCTATCCCGAAGTCAAAAATTGGGCAGATAATTTGGATGATTTAATAAAAGATGTGGTAGAGTGCTACCACAAAGGTGTGGAAGAAAATGTTTCTGGTCGCGTAATACGATAAATCTGAAAGATTTAGGAGTAATCCAGCTTAACTACATCTTTTATTTAATTATTCTTCAAATAAATCTTCAAATTTATAACCCAATGCATGAGAAAATTTCTCCAACTCATTTTTCTTGTAATCTAAATCTAGCTCAGACTCATCAAGGTTTTTTAACTCAATCAATTTCATTTTATTGATGCCTATAGTCTCAGAAATATTTTCTAATTCATCCAGAGTTTTATTACCAAGCAAATCTCTTATGATAGGTTCTTGATAAAAAATCATATCTAACTGTTCATCAAAGATCTCTGAAAGTTTAAATGAAATTGTTAACGATGGATTATAGTCTCCTTTCTCAAGATAGTAGATTGTCTGGCGAGAGACACCTATTTTATCGGCTAACTGTTGTTGAGTTAGACCTAACTTGTCTCTAAAGTCTTTGACTTTAGATTTAACTTTTTTCTTAAATTTCAGATACCTCTCACCCATTTAGTTATAACTTATACCTTGGAAAAAATATGGAAAAAAAAGGAATTTAGCTTAATTTAAAAAGATCTTCGATTTTGCAATTTAATACTTGAGCAATCTTGTAAGCCATAGCGAGACTTGGATTATATTTTCCTTCTTCTAAATATTTGATTGTGTCAATAGGAACGCCTATTTTTTCAGCTAAGTTAGCGGCTGTCAAATTAGCACTTTCTCGTCTTTCTAGTATTGTAGTTTTCAGTTTTTCCCCTTCGCGCATTTTTGAAAGAATATAGCTAATAAAGTTGTCAAATGCCAATTCCTCTGGTTTAAAAATTTTATCTTCTAAACCACTTGGTATCGCAGAATATTTCATTATACGTTCTTTTATTTTATTCTCAATGATATTAGGATCTTTCAAACCGGGAATATAACCTTCTGGTTTCATGACCCCTGATTGACGACTAGATGGGACTGCACTAAATCCAGCTGTTTCCACTTTAACAGTAAAAGTCTTGTACATCCTATCGAATACTCCATTAGTAATATTAATATTTTGTATCCTACTATATGGGATTGTAGCTTTAACCCTATCGAAGACACCATGACAAATAACAAGGTTATTTTCTAATACCTCAAAAGAAAACATTTTAACATACTTATATTCGTACCAGATGAGTAATATCAGAATTGGTATGTAGGGAATAATTACAAAAATGATAATCATCAATAAAAACCATAAAAATTGGAAACTCTCTTCTAAAAAGGATAAAATCCATATCATTACAGTGATCCACGATCCAAAAGCCATAAAATAACCGATTGAATTTTTAACAATTTGCTTTTTAGCATAATCACGAGAAATCTTACCTTGAAAGTCTAAATCATTTTTACTCATGTGATAATTCCTCTATTTTTTATTAATTTTATTTGATGTAAACTATAATTATATCTAATATTTTAGCATTTCAACCCTTTAAAAAAGAAATTTTAAAATATTTTTTTGTTATGTAATATTTATTTATATGTATATTTAAACATATCCATTTTGATCAAAAATAGATAATAAAGAAGTTTATTTTTATTATTTAAAATATGTTAAATAAACTTTACAATAATTTTGTTCCAATAAATTGAAGAAACAATCAAATTTTTAATATTTTTATTTATTAAATAATTATAAAAGTAAGTGAAATTGGAGGGATATAATGGTAGAAGATGAAAAGATGATTATAACTGCAACGACAGCGAATTCTTGGATATACCCTGAATTGAAAAATTGGGCAGAAACCACTGATGCGTTAATTAAAGATGTTGTGAAGTGTTGTGAGGCAGGAGCTGCAATAGCTCATGTTCATCTTCCAAGAGGAGAGGAAATAGAAACTGTAAAAAAAATTCGAGAAAGATGCGATATAATCATACAAGCAGGCATGTCGAGCTATCCTATCGAAGATAGAACTTTAGATTTTCAAGCTAAACCTGATTTACTTTCAGTAATAGCAAATCATCATGCTGAACATTTTCCAAATGGGAATATAGACGTCATTCATGATCTTGATGAATTGGAACAGTATTGCATATCTTGTAAAAAATTCAATATTAAAATAGAGTGGGAAGTTTGGCATTCAGGTTCTTATTGGAATTTAAATTATTTAATTAAGAAAGGAGTATTAGACTCACCTTATATTTTAACCCTTTTCTTTAATTGGCCGGGAGGTACTTGGTCTGCCCCTACCGCAGAGGAATATCTCCATAGAATTAAATATATTCCAGAAAATAGTGTACACACAATAAGCGTAATGGGAAAAGAGCAAACTAAAATAGCCGTACTAGCAATTCAACATGGCGGAAATGTACGTGTAGGAACAGAAGATTTTCCATTCATCAAGGAGGGCGTACCTGCAAAAGATAATGCAGAAATTGTTGCTCGAATGGTAAGAATTAGCAAAGAAATGGGTCGTGATATAGCTGATCCAACCGAAGCAAGAAAAATGCTTAAATTATAATACAAAAATCTTTTTTTCTCTCTATTTCGATAAATTAAAACTGATTGTTATAATTTAAATCATTTTGATTCTCTAAAGAATATTAAGAAGTTTTATAAATACTAACGCAGATAATTTATCAACATATCTCTATCTTATTTTGAGTAAGAGAAAAAATGGATGATTTTTTGTATATATTAGGTGTTTTTTTAGCCATATTATCTGGAAGTTTAAATAATATAGGTTCAGTATTTCAAAAAAAAGTAGTTAATGAAGTACCTCCGGAGGCAAAATTCTTTAGGAGTTTAGTAAAAAAGCCTCTATGGATAATAGGATTAATTCTGCAAATGGTAGTAGGCTCAGTTTTTTTCTTGATCGCTCAAATTTACATAGGTCCTGCATTAATACCCGGTTTGATGGCATTTGGTTTAATTTTTCTCGCGATTGGATCCGTTAAGATAGTTGGAGAGACTCTAAATAAAGTAGAGATTATGGGAATTCTTTTAATGATTTTTGCGATCTTTCTATTAGGATTATCTGAATTAAGTATCGATATTACTGTTATAGACATATTAGCTTTTGATCTCGTACTTAACATCATTATTTTTACAATTTTATTATTTCTTGGTTCAATCATCTGTGAGATTTTACAAAGAAAAATTGAAAAATTAAAAGGAATTTTGTTGGCAATATCTTCAGGTTTCCAGTTTTCATTAACAAATTTTTGGATTGCTCCACTAATGGCAGTCATTGCTCATGTTTTTGGGGGAACCGCTAATTTAGGGGAGTTGTTCTTATTTATAGCAAGTGCGGTGATATTAATTGTAGCAAATATCATAGGGACGATGGAAATCCAACAATGCTTCCAAGTAGCTAACGCCAGTACAATGATCCCTATTCAGCAAGTACCCATCCAAATTACTCCAGTGTTAGCATATTTTTTTGTTTTTACACTAATGCCCTCAACAATTTTACCTATCATATACGTGATTATTAGTGTTTCTTTAATAATATTAAGTTCTTTCCTATTAGCAAAAAGACAACAAAAATTAGAAGCTATTAAGTAAGGTAAGAAAATTGACAAAAATAATATTCTTTCAGCCACATCCGGATGATTTAGAGCTAAATTGTGGTCACCTCATTCATTATCTTGCAACAAAAAGTAAAAAGGAGTACATTATAAAGATCGCATCGACTACAAAAGGTGAATATGGGCTTGCTGGTGCTCAATATGATAAATTTAAAGGCGATTTTTTAGCAAAAGTTAGAACTCGAGAATTGTGCAATGCTCAAAGCTTTCATGGAATACCTCCAGAAAATATTCATTTTTTTGGATATGTTGATGGATTAGTAGAATTTACCCGAGAATTTGTAAATAAAATTGCGGAATATTTAACGTTGGAAAAACCTGACATAATTTTCGCTCCGGAAGCAATTTACACGTCATATTATCACATGGATCATGTCAATACTGGAAGAGCAATATATTACTGCATTTATAACAAGTTAATTAATTATACTCCAATACTATATTTTTATTCAACTTTAAGCCCAAATTTTTACTTCGGTTTTAAAAAGGAGGATTTTTCTTTGACTTATCAATTGCTTGCGTGTTATAAAACACAATTTTGGTTTATAAATCACGCTAAGTGGATATATAAACCAAAAACAAGATTAGCAGGAAGGAAGTTAAGCGGTTGGAAATATGCAGAAAAATACCGAAGAGTATATTTCCAAAATGAAAATGAAATTAGGAATAAAGCATCATTATTAATTAGAATATTAAGTCATTGGTTTTCAAGCTGGCCTTGGTTTAAAGCTAAATATCCCCTAGATGTGTTAGAAATGCTTAAAAAAAAAGGAAAAATTTAATTGTATACGCGGAATCTTGCTTAAATTGTCAATAAAATAATGAAATATAAATATATAAAGTAGAAAAACAAACTAATTTCAAGATATAAATTAATTAATATTTCGATAATTAAATAATCAAAAGAAAAGAGGTGTATTTTTTTGGCGACTCAAGAAGAAGTTAAGGAAGCTTTAAATAAATGGGTAAAATTACTCGATGATTCTGATATTGCAAATGAATTTGAAGGATTCAATAAAACTATGCAGTTCGAATTTTCAGATTTAAATTATAAACTAAAAATGATTTTTGAAAATAAAACAGCCAGAATAGAGGAAGGATTTGATGAAAACGCTGAAATGGGATTGGAAGTGAATTCCGATCTTTTTGTGGGTATTGCTACCGGTGAAGTAGATCCAATGGAAGCTTTTATGGAAGGAGAACTAAAAACTAAAGGCGATATGAACTCATTACAGAAATTAGATATCTTTATGGATATTGATTAGCGATTTTTTAATATTAATTAGTTATTTTTTCTAATAGTATTATTTTATTATGTAATTACAAGATTTTGATAAATTAGTGCATATGAACCTCAAAATTAAAGCTAAGGAATATAGTAACAAAATTTTTACAAAAGAAATATGATAATGTAAACAATTATATTAGGTTGATATAAAATGGAACCAATTGGTTTTAATAAAGAAAAAGCACGCAATATTTTAGAGAAACACGATATAGATATACTAATTGCATCTACTCCAGTTAATGTTTTTTATTTAACAGGTTTGCCGACATTACATGTAGCCCCAAATCCTATTCTTTATGTTTTATATAATCAATACCCTAGTTTGTCTTTAGTACGGAGAGACGGAGAGGAAAGCTTGATAACGTGGATTACTTATCGTAGTGCAAATGAATTTTCATGGGTAAATGATATTCACGGAATTGGATCTCCTAAGGCTGCCATGGTATCAGTATCTGATAAGATTGAAGAATGGGGTTTATCAAATAGTAAGATTGCTTATGAATCATTGATGCCTTCTTATCAATCTGAATTCTTGAGGAATAAATTTCCAAAAGTGACTTTTATAAATGGTGACCACGCTTTTTTGGATATGCGTTTAATCAAATCAGGAGAAGAAATACGACGAATTAAAAGATCAACTGAAATATCTGAAAAAGCTATAATGAATATGATTGAAGCATCTCATGAAGGAATCACTGATATTGAATTACTACAAATAGCCCGAAAAACAATCATTGATGAGGGTGCAGAAGGATGGGATCACTTAACCATGAATTTAGGATCGTCTGATCCTGAAGCACCAGGTACAGGAACGATTTTAAAAGCAGGAGATCTTAATAGATTTGATATAGGAACTATTTGGAAAGGATATGTCTCAGATATTAGCCGAGAGTTAGTGATTGGGCAAATCCCTGATGGAGCTGAAGAAGTTATGAATAGGATGATAAAAGTTCAAGAATTCTGTGAACATAATATTCAACCTGGCGTGAATATGAAACAATTATATGATGATGCAAATAAATTCAATAAGACCCTAGCAAAGATAGGGAGGGCTTTTATAACAGGTCATAGTATTGGATTAGAATGTGAGGAAACTCATTTATTTAGTCCGATGAAAAAATTAGATCAACCATTTGAAGAGAATATGGTACTTGATATTGAGGTCTGGCAGAATTTCAAAAACCAAGGTCTTGTGGGAATCGAAGATTGTTATAGAATAACAGGTAATGGATGTGAAAGGCTTTCAAGTCTAGATAAAAACATTTTTGTGAAATAAATATTAAAATTTATATAATTAAAGAAAAATTATTGGAGGAAAATTAAATGAGTGATTATGTAAAGTTTGGATTAATAGGAGCAGGTTCTTCTGTTTGGCGCTATCATAAACTAGGAACCAAAAATAATCCCCAAATTAAATTTATTTCTGGTTACGATATTAACGAAAAGAAGCTCGCTAAAGCAGCTAAATTTTCAAAGTTAGAACCCTATTCGAACTTAGATACCTTTTTAAAAAGTGATATTGATGCAGTTATGGTCTTAGTGCCCCATTATATGCATAAAGATATTGTAATAGCAGTAGCTGAAGCTGGAAAACATGTTATTTGTGAAAAACCTATGGCGACCACACTTGAAGAATGCGATGAGATGATAAATGCCACGAAAAAAGCTGGTATAAAATTTATGATTGCAGAAAACCATCGATTTCTACCAGCTCATCGATTCATTAAAGAAGCGATCGAGCGTGGATTCATTGGAGATGTATTCCTTGGTCGAACTTATGAAGGTGCCTACGCTCGTTCACAATTTTTTGATGATAATGATTGGAGTTTTACCTACAATAAAGGAGGTGGTGGGGTAGTTTCAGATCAAGGTGTTCATAAATTTACTATGCTTAATTGGTTTCTTGGGGAGGTAGATTCGGCTCAATGTTGGTTAAGTAAGACTGCGAAGTCCTCTCCAAATAAAGGGGAAGATACGGCCATAATTCTATTGCGTTATAAATGTGGAGCCATCGTGACAGTAGATATTTCCTCTAGTACAGTACATCCCCTTACAAATAAAACAGAATTGCATGGGACAAAAGGTACAATTTTTGAAGATCACGATTATGAGCGACCTGTTAGAGTATTTTCCTCTCATCCCGATGCAGAAATAAAAGGAGCATTTTATAGCCCTAAAATTGAACACGGTCCCTTTCCTGAGTATTATAAAATCTCAATGGGTCATGAAGATGCTTATTTTGCCAAATGTATCTTAGAAAATAAGGAACCTGAATTTACACCAGAAGAGGCAAAACAAGGTGTTGCAGTAGTTCTTTTGGCATATTTATCCGCCAAAAATGGAAGATTGACATCAATGGATGAATTGATGGATGTTTATAAAAAAGAAGGTACAGGCAGTATATTACAAGGACTTGGTGAAATAACACAAATGAATTATAATAATATAAATTGGGATTGAATTATATGCTCAAATTTCAAATTTTTGTTATTTCTACAGCATGAATCCCATTTTCTTTAATGAATATAGATACTATTTGGTTTTTTTCATCTTTTTGAATTTCCCCTTCAGTTACCTTAATGTTGTAGCCATTTGGAAAATGGATTTTAGGAACATAAAGAATTGTAGGTCCATTTAAAGAAACATCACCATCAAACTCAAAATAAAAGAATCCTTCCTCCATTTGAAAATCCATTTTTTTTGGTATACCCGTGCAATAAAGGAAATGTGGGCGACAAAAACCTTCAATTGCCCTTCCACCACTATTAATATCCTCTGGATTAACTTTTTGATCGATGCTATAAATTGATAAATCTTCCAAATTCCATAAATCCCCCCATTTGTTAGTATTATCTGATGTATAATTCCATTGTAAAGCATGTAATAAATTAGCATCGATTGCATTATAATAATTATTTAGAGCTTCAATATGCGTTTTCCAAGCTTCTTTCGGTTCAATTTTTAATTTCTCATAAGCTTCTTTATCATTAAGATCAAATGGTAATCCAAATTCTTCAATTATTGTAGGGATATCCCCAAAAAAAGAACTAGAGTAAATTTTAATCTTTTCTAATTGTGAAATGAACATGTGTCGCACATTTTGTTTTCCGATCACGGGATTTCCAGTAATGATATTATAATTAGCTTTTAGCATTGCTTTTTTTGTCCCAGTTGTAGCAACATCATACCAGTGGGCAGCATGTACACAATTTGATGGAATTTCTAATTCAAGGGCCTCACCTTTCAACACACTTTCCATGGGGCCTGTAACAAATATCATCGCTCTTGGAAATTCTCTTCGGATAGTCTCAGAATAGTTTTTGAGGAAAGGAGAAAAATAATCTCGGTAGAAATCAATTTTTTCTTCATTTCTATAAACAAAATATTCATTTTTCATTATCTTTGGATTTCCTACCTCATCGAATCCCCACACACCCTCTTTCTTCCATATATCATCAAATCCTTCCAACCAACATGATATTTTTCCTTGATTTAACTCATCTTTTCTCGTTTCTTTTATACCAAATCTTTTAACTTCTTGATATCCAACATTCCTAGTATATCCTGCTCCAATAAGCATTGAATCAAGTGGGGTAAAGACATGTCCCAATACTTCCGATTTTCCTTCCCATTCACTTCCATCAACATATCTACCAATATATCCTGTTGGAGGCTCATTTAATATATCAAATCCTAATATATGTGGATAATCTTTCAACCTTAATGCTACCTGTTTTATCGCATCAAAAAAATGATTCTGGAAATAGTCTTGAGCGTTTTTTCCATCAATCTTACAAGAAGGTGCAAAATCTTTCCCTCCAAAAAATAAAGTCCACATCGTTCCGTTTACAAATCTATAAGTATTCCCCATCCAATGCATTGGAGGATATTTTGAAAGATCATCAGGGTTATATCTAAGTTGCATTACAAAAGATGCCTCGGAGCTTTCGAATTTAGTATAATCTAACCCTACTTTTTCAAATGTCCATCCAGGTGCTCCATCTCCACCTGTCATTCTACTCCAAACATCTTGATGGGGATCTATAAATATGTAAAATCCATATTCTCCAGCAATCTTTATTATTTCTTCGAGATAATCTAAGAATTCTTTATCGTATTCTTTTGGTCCACCATGTTCTATAGCCTCCCACGTTACCAAAATCCTAAGGCAGTTAAAACCCCATTGTTTTAGTCGAGAAAAGTGTTCGTTCGCTTCTTTTAGGGGAAATGGTCGACCGACAAAAGAAACTTCTCTATGATCTGAAAAATTGCTTTTAATATGAGTTGCCCCATTAGGAGTAAAAGGAACTTTTGAGCTTCCTCCCAAATTCACTCCTCTCAGTAGAACAGTTCGACCACTATCGTCAATAAAATGGTTATTTTTAATTTTTAATGTCATTTATTTCAAATTAGAATAAATCCTTCTCATGAGTTCTTATCAATAAATTACTCTCTTTTCATTAAAGTTTTATGAAATAAAAATCAAATTTTAATTAATTCTGAAAGTATAAGATAAACTATAAAGTAACAAAAAAAAATGAAGCTTAAAGGTAAGGTAGCTGTTGTAACTGGAGCTGGAGCGGGTATTGGTGAAGCAACCGCTCTTATTTTTGCAAAAGAGGGTGCTAAAGTGTGTTGTAATTCATTATCCACATCTGCTAAGGAAGTTGTAGCAAAAATTAAATCTTCTGAAGGAGATGCAATATTTGTTCAAGCAGATGTTTCAATAGAAGAGGAAGGGAAAAAAATAATTGATAAAACAATAGAAACTTATGGTAGAATAGATATTTTGTTCAATAATGCCGGAATCGTACTTGGTGGTGCAATCGATACAATCTCTACTGAAGATTGGGACAAAACTATGGCTATTAATGTCCGAGGTATTTATTTAGTAACGAAATATGCGATCCCCTATTTGAGAAAAACTCAAGGTGTGATTATAAATAATTCTTCTTCAGTGGCATTTAAAGGTGTAAAAGATAGGGTAGCCTACACTGCTTCTAAAGGTGCCGTGTTATCAATGACTAGAGCTATGGCTGCTGATTATCTGGAAGATAAAATTAGAGTTAATGCCATTTGTCCAGGAACTACTGATTCACCTTCACTCGCAAACAGAATTAAAAGCAAAGGGGGAAATTATGATGAAATTAGACAAGGATATATTGATCGCCAACCATTAAAACGTCTTGGTACTCCCGAAGAAATCGCAGAAGGCGTTCTATTTTTGGCATTAAATAAATTCTGTACCGGAGTAAGTTTACTCGTCGATGGCGGAATGACAATGTAAAAAATATAAAAAAAAATAACTCATATTGAACTAGTATAAATTTAGATAATTATCTAGTAGTCCAACCACCATCTAGTCTTAAATCTGCGCCCGTCATATAAGAGGATTCATCAGTAGCCAAAAATAGGATTCCAGTTGCAATTTCTTCAGGTTTTGCCCATCTTTCCATAACTCCCTCTTCTTCGAATTCTTTTCTAACTACTTCGTAAGATAAACCTCTATCTCTTGCTTGTTTAGCTACATCGCCTTGGAGCATGGGCGTATCTGTAGCTCCAGGAGAAACGCTATTCACTCTAACATTAAATGGAGCTAAATCCAATGCTAAAGCTCTGGTATATCCTAATACACCTGCTTTAGTTGAACAATAATTCGCATGAGCCGTTTGCCCGATATGTGCAGCAACCGATGCAAGCGTGATGATAGAGCCATGCTTTTGTTTTTTAAAGTAAGGAACGGCATATTTGCAGGTATAATGGGTTCCTTTTAAGTTCACATCAATTAATAGATCATAATCTTCATCTGGAAATGTATCTACTTGCCCTACTCTAACAACTCCCGCATTTACAATAAGCACATCAATTTTACCATGCAATTCAATTGCTTTTTCAATCATGGTTTTAACTTCTGAGGGATTTCTCACATCAACTTTCATCATGAATGATTTATTTTCTGATTCTCCTAAAGACTCAAAAGTTTTTTTTAGACCAACCTCATCAATATCTGAAATTAATAGGATTGCTCCTTCTTTTGCAAATAACTCTGCTGTTGCTTTTCCTATACCCGAAGCAGCACCGGTGAGTACAACTACTTTATCTTTTAATCTCAACAAATTTTCACCATTACTTTATTACTATATTTTTTTCTAATTTAGAAAGTCGCTCACAACCAGAAGAAGTGACTCTATAACAATCTTCTATACCCACCAGACCTTGACCTCGAACATTCAACCAAACTTCAAGATCTAATACCATATTTTCTTCGAATGGAATTCCTAAAGCTCCAGTTGGACCAAAAAGATGGGTTTCTTCACACTCTAATCCAATACTATGTGCAGTTATGAGATAAAAACCTTTATTGGTTATTGATTTTAGATAATTTCTAGCTTCTTCACGAAATTCTGAAGCATTGACTCCTGGTTTAATGTTATCAGCGCAATATTCTTGCACTTGTATCATATTATTCATTGCTTCTTGAGCTTTTCTGGGAACTTCCCCGATTACCACTCCTCTACTAACATCCGAAATATAACCCTCCCAAACAGCTCCAAAATCAAATCTAATAATATCATTAGGTGTAACAGGCGTTCCTAAACCTGGTGCTTCTGGATCTGAAGAACCAATATTCATCGTAAGGTGATCCCAACCCCAAGCACCCTCATCAATGATTGTTCTTCTAGCTATTTGTAAAAGCTCAGTATCAAGCATTTCAAGTTTGACGTTATCAATACAAGCCTTAATTGCTTTTTCTGCAACTTCTGTAGATTTTTTAATTCTATCTATTTCTTTTTCAGTTTTGACTAATCTCATCTCAATGAATGCTTTATCTCCTTCTACAAACTTTGCTTTGGGAAAATTCTTCTTAAGAGCTTCGGATTGGTATCTAGGCATAAAGGATTCCAAACCCATAGTTTTATTACCCAGTTCCCAATCTTCCACTTTTTTCAAAAGCATCTTCACGGCAGCATCGAGTGATCCAATTCGATATACTTCATTAGGGGGGATCCAAGAAAATTCTTCAACACTGTCATATAATGACCAGATTAAAGCACTCTCTTCACCATCTCTTCTTATCATGGAAAGATTTGGATATTGGTTCGACAATACATACAAAATAGGATTAGGAGCAACATGAGTCACTGGTAAACCGGTAGTATAAAAAACATTTACTGGAGTTGAAGCAATCAATAAATCAATTCCATTTTTATCTAAGATTTCACTAGCTTTTTTTTTATTGTATCCTATTGGTTCAACCATTTTCTTTTTCACTTAACAATATTTTAATTTTTAGAATATTAGTTCGGCTTTAAATTTATGATCTTGGTCTATGAATCATTGAATAATCTATTTAAACGTTTGATCAATTAGATAACTATGAAATATGTGAAATATGGTATCATTGGGTGTGGTGGAGCTTGGGCATTTCATAGTGCTGGGTGTAAAAACAATCCAAAAATTAAATTTAAATCAGTCTATGATATTAATGAAATAGCTGCGAAACGAACTGCAAGGATTTTTAAAATGCAAAATTATACGGATATTGATGCATTTCTAAAGAGTGATATTGATGCTGTTATTATCATGGTTCCTCATTTTTTGCACGAAGACATGGTCATCGTAGCAGCAGAAGCCGAAAAACACATTTTATGTGAAAAACCAATGGCTACCACGCTAGAAGGATGTGATCTGATGATTAACGCTACGAAAAAAGCAGGAGTCAAGTTTATGATAGCTGAAAATCATCGATTTTTACCTGCTCACAAATATGTAATGCAAGCGATCCAATCAGAGTTGGTTGGGGATGTATTTCTGGTCCGTTCTTATGAAGGAGTGAATGAAATACCAGGTTTAATGAAAGAAGGATTCTGGAA
>Ga0307423_1000280_pt1 | contig 34692 bp, 42 predicted proteins | sample SalMarWE160310MG_FD_202154 | JGI IMG/M metagenome (GOLD analysis project Ga0307423, IMG submission 202154) | Salt marsh sediment microbial communities from the Plum Island Ecosystem LTER, Massachusetts, United States - WE1603-10 | ecosystem: Environmental > Aquatic > Marine > Intertidal zone >... | reverse complement strand
GGTTTGTTTCCGACGAAGATGACATCTGCATTCTCAGCCATTTTCTTCACTCCTTTTTATTGTTGTTTCTATTGTGTAACGTTGCCGTCAATGCATTTCTGTCTAGACAGGACGTTACTGCCTCTACATAATCGGATATCTCACTTATAAGTCCGCTGACAAAACAAGGTTCCAGCATAACAAAAAACTTAAAAACCAACGTCCTTTCCAAAACTCTCACGTAAATTCACCTTCTTCCGAAGCACTGCTTGCACCCAACTTCTCATCTTTAACAGCCTACACCTTTAGTGAACAGATCATGCGCTTGGGTTCTGCTTAAATAATGAGCATTGACATACAAATAGCGAAACCGAAATTGCTGACGAAACTCAAGAAAAAAGTTCAAGACATGTTAACTTCAGAAGCGCAAGCCGCGCACAGGATAGGCTTAACCCCTAACATCGTAAGCCTCATAGGTTTGGTGTTGGCTATATCTTCAGCTATTGCCTATGCGGCGGCGATTTATGGTCAGTCTCTGGGGATTCTGTTGGCGTTGGCAACGTTTCTGCTTTTGGCGTCAGGATTCTGCGATGCGCTCGACGGTATAATTGCTAGAATTTATCAACAGGCAAGCGTGTTCGGTGGTTTTCTGGATTCCCTCTTGGACAGGTATGCTGACGTAGCCGTTTACGGGGGCATAATAATTGGCGGGTTATGCAACCCTTTCTGGGGGTTAGCTGCCTTAGCGGGTTCCCTGCTTGTGAGCTATAGCCGAGCAAGGGCTGAAGCGGCAGATATAAAAATGGAATCCGTCGGCATAGCCGAAAGAGCCGAACGCATGCTTATTCTAGCGGTCGCAAGTGTCGTCGCAATTTTTTGGCTTCCAGCTTTGAATTGGGGAATAATAGTGCTTGCGGTGCTCTCAAACTTAACGGTTCTGCAAAGGGCCGTGCATGTTTACAATTCGTTAAAGAAAAAAGGCAATAATATGGATTAATTAACAGATGATAAGAAGCCGAATTAACAATACGCTGGTGCGTTTGCGAGGTTAGAGTGCGTCCTTGAACTTTGCCACAAACGCCTCGTAATTCAGCTCCGTCATCGCGAAAGGCGCTGCAACCTTGACGACTTTGTCTATGTTAACCCACTGCTCAACCAGCTCTATGGCTTTTGCTGTGAACTCTTCATACTTGATTTCCACTTCGGGAATCGCACCGCGTCCTTCCAAGTCAGAAACAGGCACAATGCCCAGCACTTCGGCGCCTGCTCTTTCAAACGCTTGCTTTACGATGACGCGGGTTTCGTCGGACATGTAATTGAGGTAAACCTTGTTCAGGATGGCACCTACCGTTTTTATCCCTAGTTTTTTCAGGAAACGCACGTAGTTCAAAGCGCTTACGATTCCACCTTCAATGCCTTCTTTGTCGCAGCCAGCCACAACCACCGTCGGCGAACCCAGTGCCGCTGCCACTTCCGCGGTTGAGTTGGGTCTTCTGGACTTGTCGAAAAGCAAACCTGTGAAAGCGTTCATGGCGCCTTCGACGAGCACGAAATCGTAGTCTTTTTCTGCCCCGTTAACTGCTTGGGGAACGGATTGCCAGCCTGTGTCTGCAACCTCTATGGATGAGTAGTCCTTCATGGGTTCCTTTGTGAGGTAGAGTGCAGGCACGATGTCTCGGATGTCTCCGCCGATTTTTATGACACCAACGTTCCAGCCCCTCTTTTTTAACGCGCCTGCCAAGCCTGTGACTATGACTGTTTTTCCTCCCCCGCTCTCCAGAGCCGTTATCAGCAGGGTGCGGGGACGCTTTTCTCTGCGGCCAGTTTTGCTTCGAGCGCGTATGCCTGTTGAGATTCCTATCTCCTGCTTCATCTGTTGTTTTAGTTTTGCGTTTGCTTTCCTGATTTCTTCCAGTTCGGCGATGCTAATGTCTAATGATTTGGTGATGCCTCTGATGATTACGGGGTTCTGGTCGAGCAGAGCGTGAGTCAATACGCCGACAACGTTGCCTTCTGAGTTGCAGGCACCTGAAATGATGTCTTTCTGATTCCTGAAATAGTTCAATCGTTTGACGCGGGAAACAAGTATAGGCTTTGCTTTTTCGTATAAAGTGATGTCGCCGTATGTGTGGCAATGAAAACCCGCCACCTCAGCTCCAACTTCATTCGTTAAAAAGCTCGATCCGACGACCTTGGCTTTGACTTGGTCCGTGCAGATCATGGGTTTGAACGTGACGTCAAGCAGCCCCATTCCTTCTCGGAAAATTGGCATGGGCGACAAGCGTCCGATGTCGGTTCCGCGCGATAGGATTTGAAAGCCTGAACAGATACCCAGAACAAACTTGTCCGCCTCAGCCATCTTCAAAATCTCCTTCGCAATGCCGTCTTTGACCGTTTGGGATTCAACGAGGCTGCCGCCCGGAATAATCATCATGTCTAAGACTTCTGAGGCTGGTTCGCCTCCGACTATACCATTTTCGCCTACTAGGTCGGTTGGCCAGTTTCCGAACGCCTCGAAACAGGGTAATGCGCCTGGCAAGTAGGCTAAGCCGACTCTGTGTTTCAATTTTGCTCCCTGAACTCTTCCGTTAACTACTGTTAAGACTATTATTTAACACGGATGGTTTATCCAACACTAAATTTCCAAAATAAAACAGCGCACGGCGTTGAGGCTGAACAGCGTGAAAACGCAAGAAACATTACCCTGATAGCAAGAAAAACCGAAATAGACATAAAGAAACTACTTTAGCAACGGGCTGGCGCGCTACCCAGACGCGAGCACCTACAACGCAACAATTCATACAATCGTGAAACTGTGTGACCTAAAACGCGATTTTTGAAACTATTTCAAGAGAGCTGTTTAAAAAAGAGATGTAAAAAATCATATCTGGAAAACTAGCGTCTTCTTCTGCTGTAACGTGAGCGCCTTTCGTTTTCGGCTCTAACCTTTACGATTCCTCGATGTACCGCGCATGAAATACAATAGTATTTTGTGTCTACCCATGAGCACATGTACGTGCCTTTCTGTCGCAGCTCCTTTGCCAGCTGAGGCTCGACAAAGGACACTCGGCGCGTAGACTTCTTTGCTTTGTCACGCGGCACCATCTGCCCGCAACCGACGCATTGTACAAGACCGCTGCTCCCCTTGCTTCCTTTAGACCTTCCTCGGCTCTTTCGTTTAAACGGCAATTGCTATTGACCTCTTAGGTTCTTTACAAGCAGAATAGTAAAATTACTGCTTTATATATCTGCTCTTAACTTCAAGAGATAAGCTATGTTGGCTTTCGCATCAATTTTAGGTATTATTCCACCTGATGATGAAGTCATTAGACTTGTGACTCCTGGTCCGTGGCCTGCGGTGACACAGTTCGTGTGAATTACTATGCCCAAGGAAATCGCGCCTTGCCGATAAATTCTCCCGAAAGAGTGGTCTGCGTCGATTATAGCCACCAAGTCACCAAGCCTCAGGTCTTCAAGCCCGTACTGCTCTATCACCTTTTCATCAAACAATTGTATGTCATAATCGCCTGAGAACACTTGGTTTGCTCCTAATCCTGACCCCATTATCGCCGCGGGAACCATATGCGCCACTGGCACCTCTAACTTTTTCCCGTTCGGTTTCGGATTTAACGCTTCCAAAAAACTGGGGTCCATGTTCATCACTTTTATGTCTGGAAAATCCGTTAGCTTCAAGCCAACTCCATAAGCTTTTATGAGAATCTTGTCGCCCAGCAACAGCTTTTCTAAAGTTTCTGGTTGAAAATCCACAAGCACGTGTTCTATACCGCCGTGTTTACCCGTGACAACTCCTTTGCTGCCTTTCGCGTCACCCGTAACAATGGTTGCCTCGTTTCCCACGCATGAAAGTATGTTGAACGCCGTGTTTGCTATTTGCCCATGCCGTGCATCATTCTCCTTGTTTTCCGTGCTGACACAGGGTTCAACGTGGTCAGCTTCCCAACCGCATGCTGGGTCGCCGACTCTGAGATTGTAAGTTATCCCGCCCACTCCAGGCAAAATGGACGGCGTTCCAGTGGCTGAAACATTGTAAACTGACCTGCTAACGAATGGGCTCGCCACTTCTCCCATGACTGATATTTTCACAAGTTTGTCAACGTTTGTCCTCAACATGCTATGTCTCACTCTCAAGTTATGCTGTTTATCCCACACACTAATAAAACTTCCATGACGGCCTCAGAGACGTATTTTCATCATTGGAGTTAGCAACTCTTAGCTGTGCTTTTCTAGTGTTAAATGTGCTTCTACTTTCTCTTTCTAAACAGCTTTTTTCCATCCATATCAGTAACGTATTCATAGCCTACTTCAAGCAATCTACATGCGTCATCTAGTGAATCTGCGACCTTTACATGAAACTGGTCTACGGAATCTTTGAATATTGCTTGTTCCATGTTGATGTATCGAAGCGTATTTTGTATGTTTCGATGACCTAAGAGCCTTTGAACATGGATTATGTCTTTTGTCTTATGGTACTCCATTGTCGCTTTCCAATGTCGGAATGTGTGGAAAGTTATCTTTTGCAACCGCGGATTTGAAAGCTTATTTGAAAGCCAAATTCTTTGTCGTTGATAGCTGTGACTTTTATCCGTTTTATTCGATTTTCCAAAGACTTTATCGCTTTTTTTGGGTAGGGCTTCAATTACCCTAATGAGCCTTGCTGAAACTCTTACTATTCTCGGGTTACTGCCTTTTTCAGGTTCATTTACTGCCACAGTGTTGTTTTCTGCGTTTATATCCGTCCATTTTAGCCGACAAGCCTCACCTATTCGCATTCCCGTTTCTTTTAACATCAATAGCAGAGCTGAAAGCCTTCTACTGCATCCAGATATCAAAGAGTCTATTTCTGATTCTTGAGGAATGAACGGAATTTTGTCTTGTCTTTTGTATTTCGGTGGAATCCATGACCTATTATGGAATTTTAGAAAGCTAGTGTATGTCGCTACGATTAGGGCTTTTGAGTTTTGTGAGACAGTCAACTTTGAAAGAACTTCTTTGACAGACTCTGGTTCATGTAGGTCTGCTCCGTTGGTGACGAGTTTATTTAATAGACAGGTGAAAGTCCTTATTGTTGCATCGCTGGAATTTTGTTTCTTCAGATGCCAGGCAAATTCTAGGATTTTGCCTTTTACGTCTTGAACTGCTTTCTTAGATTCTCCCGTAACAGTCTTTATTTCTGTCGCGGAATCCAATTTTTTCGCTTCCTTCAAGATAGCGCTTAATTGGCAACCACTATTCACACGCGATTCCTTATTAGATTTTTCACTAAACCTGAAACCGCAATTGCGACAGAGAAAACGCTGAACTTCACCAAATACCGTTTGTCTTATTCCCGCTTTCCAGTTTTTCTTGCTGTGACAATTAGGGCATTCTCTACTTGCCTCCTCACCTCCTTCAAGTTTCTGATTAATTTGATTCTTCAGCTTTTGAGCCTCCTAGTATCGGGAATCTAAAAGTAAGGGCGTACGTCCCGACCGTCGTACTTTTCTCAGGAACCCGTCAACAGGAAGCTACTCCGCAAATACCTGAGCTATATTCGCGAAGCAATGCGCGCATTATGGGGTTTATACTAGTTTTAGCCCAATCGCTTGTTTATCTTAATTCTCAAAACGGAATATAAGTTTGGCTATCAAAATTCAGCTTGTTTTGCATCGCTATATAAGCATCTATTATAGTAAGGAAAAATCTTGTAAACAATACTTGTTTATTGGAAATTGTTTCAAATGAAAAAGCACATTTCCTCCGCACAAATTCGTTAGCGCGCGCTGGAGGAATCATGATTTTTCTCAAGATGACAGTATATCTTTAGACTTACATTCAATAAATGAAAAAAGAGAGTTGTTTTATTGTTTACTCAGCTTTGACTTCTTTTAGGTCTTTGAATTCTAGAAGGGATTTGTTCAGGGTTATTACGTCACCGACTTCCTTAACTGCAGTGATAGGCAAACAGACTTTTAAAGACCCAAACATAGGCTTTTTGAAATTAAGCTCCTTGGTAGCCTCTTTAGTTAATTCAACATCCAAACTGGTTATTTGCCACGTTCCTATGTCAGCACGAGTGCCGTCAATTTCTCCAAGAGTGAAGGCATCGGCAGTGATTACTTTCATTCCATTCATATTGCCAACTTTCAAATTTAAAACACCTAATGTTAGATTAGTCAAACAAATATTTGAGCTTTTAATTAATGGGGAATAATTGAACCAACAGCTTAAATTTTTCTCAATATATGACATTATATCTGAGTTCAGAAGGGATAAGGACTTACTTAAAAAGAAAAAGAAGGTGATTTAGTAGTATTTTTTGGTGGCGAAAGCCGCTATTGATGGTCCTATGACTATTGCAACTGCAATTAGTCCTGCTGCCCTAGCAATGTCATTAGTGATGTTGAAGACGTCTAGTGCCCAGTTGGCTACGCCCAAAGCGAAGACCGCAAGAACTATGGCTATTATGATGCCAATGATGCTGATGACAAGTTCCTTTAGGGTGTTTGCTGCCTTTGTTGCCATTTTTAAACCCGTAGAATAATGTTTTTGATTTATGAACTTAAAACATTTGCGCCTTTGTGACCTTTCAAGATACTTAAAACAGCTGTAATGGCGTAAGAAATCAGGCTATTCTCATCAGCTTTTTTCCAAGAAGTCTTTTCTCATAATTGCAGGAATAGGCGGCAATATTTTTTCTTCAGCAAGCTTCTTCTTAACAAGTTCAGAAACCCCAGATTTGATGAACTCCTCGTTTTCAGGAGCATTAATCCAAAACAAAGCTTCTATTTCGGTTGTCCATTCTTTGCACCTAACTACGAATCTTATTTCTCGTTTTCTCTTTAAATCAAATACAACATTTGAGTGACCACGAATCACCCCTTCAATTGCAGTCTTGGCTTTTTCAACATCAAAAACGTAATCTATGGAAAAAACAACATTTGTGACTGTTTCTTTTCCGCCTCCAGTAAGATTAATGATTTTTTCCTTCAACAACAAAGAATTCGGCATGATTATTTCGTTCCTTTCATAAGTCTTCAAGACAGTAGTGCGAAGGCTTATCCCAGTAACAACACCTTTCAAGGTTCCAACTTGAATAACATCTCCGATTTTGAATGTCTTCCCTGTAAAAATTAGAAGACCTGAAACCCAGTTTTCTATTATATCCTTTAAAGCAAAGCCAATTATTAACGCGCCGACGCCAAGACCCGCCAGCAAACCCGTTACGTCAACTTCGAAAATCCATAAAATCATAATTGCAGCTATCGAATAAATGACAATTTGGAGGAACCGTTTGACATTGTTAATTGCTCTTTTTATAGCTTCGTTTTTGGCTCCTATAACTTGTGTCAATAAATGATTGAATAGTTTCAGAAGAAGAAAAGCACTTACAACTATTATTACAACTTGGATTACACGCGTTAAGATGACAACATCAATAAGTTCCAGCATTGCTGTTCTCTAACGAATAGGTAAATAATCGAAAGATAAACTTTTTGAATTCATAAATTTCTCAAGATATGACAGTATATCTCCAGTTAAGGCTCGGCGGCTCCTCGCCTGCCTCGCTCCAACGCTCCAGCAAAACGGCAGGATAAGGCAAGCAGTAATTGTTCGGTCGCTCCTGTAAAATCTGGTTCCCTCACTTCGTTCGGCAGACCGCATAGACCCGCTTGCTACACTCGCGACTCGGCAACCGCTCGCGCTCCGTGTTCCGCCAGATTTTGGCTCGCTTACAACAAAGACAACCCTTAGGTAAACTCGACTCTTTAACTTAGCTTAGTGAAGGGTTAAGTGTCATAAAAAACTTTATTGATTGCAATCAATCTAAATTACAGCAGTGGTTTTTTCGAGCCTCTCCCTCAGTGCGACTAAAAACCTATTGTATGTGAGTTAATATGTGTAAAAAAAGAATTGAGTTTTTTCGCAAATATTAACTACTTAAACCGCTAATATAATTAAGATAGAAGGGGTAATTTATTTGAGTGTTCCTCAAGGGCTCATAGAATTGGTAAGAACTTACAACCCTTATTATTATCTTGGTCCTGTTCCTAAAAAAGAATTTTTCTTTGACCGTGAAGAAGAATTGGATACGGCATTTGTGGTCGTAAAGCAAATATTAAAAGGTAGTATGGGCGGCATACTGGTAGCGCGCGCTGAAAATTTTCTGAATCTGTCCATTTTTAGCTTAAACGTCCACACTTCAACGTCAAAATCAAGCAAAGAAGCGCCGATGAATCCTAGAACCTTCCACGGATTAGCTTTTAGCTCTTCGTTTAGTAGGTTTAGTTGGATTTTTCGGGTTTTAGAACTGCAAAGGGATGTTATCAAGTCGGAGAGCGCCTTACGGAATTGCCCTGAAACGTAGAAAGCCTTTTTGCGAAAAACCCAACACATAGCCAGCGTCATTACACCCTTTTCATCTGAACTATCATACTCTGAGCATTTTATTATGTACTTTTCCAAGTATCTTATACCGCCGTGTAAGTCGTCAACCGCCCTAATATATACCCAGCTGTGCCAATGCTTAGCAATTTCGTCTTTTGCCTCAATTCTCCAACGCAAGACAACCTTTCCTTTTTTGTTTCGTTCATAAGACGGAAAGACCTTAAATTTATGTTCTTTAAACAAATAAATAGCGTGAACATGGGGGAAACCGTTTTCGTAGCTTTCCCAAGTCCTAAAAATGGAAAAAGCCCCGTATTGCTTCCTAAGATTAGCATTGAACCGATTAAATTCAACACCTAAATTTTTCCAAGCGTCAACAAAATAACAAAGTTTAGTATCATAAGTTAACGTCAGAAACAAAAGATTACTGTATGGCTTTTTCCAATAATCAAAGGAAACGTTCTCAGTACGAACTTTAATTCCAGAAAGGCGGAGTTCTACACGATTTTTATAAACATCATTGCCTCTTTTAGCGCATTTAACTGCTACATACTCATATTCACCACCTTTAGTTTTCCAATTTTCCCTTAAGTGACACATAACCATGTACTTTGCTTCTATAATCCACTTGACGAAATTTTCTACAATATCTGGAATGTCATAAACGCCTTTTTCGAGTATGGAGCGCAAATATCCCGCCAGAGTAACCATTTTCCAAAGGACAGAGAGCGCCCTGAACGGATACAGCAAAAAAGGGAAAGAGGCGGGAGGCATCTCCATTTTTAGTGCTAGCAACTCTTAAATGTGCGATTACTATCTTGACAAGTGAAAGCCAAACTTGGTAAAACTTGTTGGAAGGCTGAGCGATGTCTGAAATTGGATTAAGAACAAGGATGATTGTTAAAGACGTCATGAGCAGTCCCGTGGTAACCTTAGCTGAAGACAAAACCTCAAACAATGTTGCTCACATCATGGATGAAAACGAATTAGGCTGCGTTATAGTCACGAACAAAGCTGGAAAACCCGTTGGCATATTAACAGAACGCGACTTGGTGATAAGAGTTCTATCAAAAAATCTCAAGCCTGACGCCATAAAAGCGAAGGAAATCATGACTTCCCCGTTAGTCACTATAGACCCTGACGCGACAGTAAGCGAAGCCGCAAGAAGAATGAGCAGACTCAACATCCGCCGGCTCGGCGTGACCTACAAAGGCAACCTTGTAGGACTAGTTTCAAGCAAAGACATTCTCGCCGTAATGCCTGAACTAATGGAAATGATTCAAGAAAGAAGTCGCATCGAAAGTGCAGTTGAAGCGGAGGAAACTGAAGAAGAAGAAACTCCTCTTTCCGGGTACTGCGACCGTTGTGGCGTGTTCTCAGAAGACTTGAAAGACGTAAACGGACAGAACTTGTGCGAAGACTGCCGCATCGAATTAGAAAACGAAAAATAAACGTCACTCTTTCGAAACCACGCGGTAGCCTATTCCATTCAAAACAAACTTATTATCTTCCCTAATAGTTATTCACAGCAGAGCGCGTTAAACTTGATTGTTGACTCCGTACTGACAAACGCCAAAGCTTACCTGAAACAGGAAATAGTTGACTGTAGCATAGCCATCGAAAACGGCAAAATCTTCAAAATAGGCAAAGAAACACACATGCCCAACGCAGACGAGAAAACCAACCTCCGAAACCTTCTAGTCCTTCCCGGCTTGATTGACGTTCACGTGCATCTCCGCGATGAAGGAAAAGCCTACAAAGAAGACTTCTACACAGGAACCGTTGCCGCGGCTGCAGGCGGAATGACAACAGTTTTAGATATGCCCAACAACGCCCCCGTGACCATGAGCGCAGAAACCTTGAAGAACCGCATGCGACTCGCAGAACAAAGCGTTCTTGTTAATGTTGGCTTTTACTCCGAATTCCCAAAAGACTTACGCGAGGTCACAGGCATTGTCGCTCAGGGCGCAGTGGGCTTCAAACTCTTCATGGCAAGCCAAGTTGGCGGATTAAACGTTGACGACAATAAAGCGTTACAAGAAGCATTTACAAAAGTCGCTGAAACAACTGTTCCAGTTGCGGTGCATGCGGAAGACAAAGCGTTGTTGACGGAGAACGAAGAAAAGCTGAAACGAGCCAAGCGACACGACGCAAAAGCGTTCCTCAAGGCTCATACGGAACGTGTGGAGCTTAAAGCCGTTGAACGCCTGTTGAAGATAAGCGCGCAAACTGGTGTGCGATTGCATTTCTGCCACATGACGACCGAACAGGGCTTGAACGCCGTCATTGAGGCAAAAAAATCCGGCAGGAACGTAACCTGCGAAGTGACCCCCCAGCATCTTTTGTTGTCAAGCATCGACTTTGAGCGCAACGGCTTAATGTTAACCATGATGCCACCTCTCCGCGGCGAAAGCCACATCGAAGCGCTTTGGAAAGGAATCATTGACGGCGGGGTTGACGTTATAGGCTCAGATCATGCCCCTCACGCCTTAAGTGAAAAGTCCGCTGGCAGTGTTTGGGACATTAAAGTTGGCGTGCCTGGTCTTGAAACCACCCTTCCTCTAATGTTGACGATGGTTAGAAAGAACCGAATAACCTTGGCGCGTGTGGTTCAGCTGCTTTCAGAAAAACCCGCAGAAATCTTCCACCTGAAAGACCGCAGCCGCCTAGAGCAGGGCAGAAAAGCAGATTTAACCGTTGTAGATTTCAACCGTAAATTCAGAATTGACGCGTCAAAATTCCATTCCAAAGCGAAGTACTCGCCCTTTGACGGCTGGAAAGTTCAAGGTAAACCCGTGAAAACACTCGTTAACGGCTTACTAGTCATGGACGAGCAAGAAATCGTGGCGAAAGCAGGCAGCGGCAGCATAATTCGGGGAGACCATGCGTGAAATTCATCGCGGATGGCATGCTTGGAAAACTAACCCGGTGGCTTCGCATGCTGGGGCAAGACGTCAAGTACTCCAATCAATCTGAAGACGCAGAACTCATTGCCACCGCTGAGAACGAGCATCGTGTTCTCCTCACAAGAGATTTCGAACTTTACCAACGCGCCTCAGCCAAAGGCATTGACGCTTTCTACGTTGAAGGACATACAGAAGCTGAGAAACTAGCTGGACTTGCTGAGCGATTCGGTTTTTCTTTGACGATAGACCTGAATCGTTCTCGCTGCCCGAAATGCAACACTCAAATTCAATCGACACCTAAAGAGAAGCTTGCAGACAAAGTTGAAAAAAACACGTTCGCCTATTACGAGGAATTTTGGACATGCCCAAAATGCGGTAGCGTCTACTGGCAAGGTGCTCACTGGACAGGAATCCGCGCGACCCTTGAAGAAGCAAAGCAAATTAAAAATTCAAAAGCTTAACTTTTGAGCAGCCACTTCAACGGAATATCCTGAAAAGTTCCGTCAGGCAGCGTCCTTCTGATTGTGATGGGTAGGATGCCGCCTTCGAGTTCTTCCACGGCGATGTCAATCGGGTTTGATATGGCCTCGTTAATCTCAAGAAGTATCGGGGCACCCATAGAAATCTGAAGAGCCCTAGCTCCCACTATCCTTGCTTTCTCAAACCGCGTTATTTTCGGAGGACCCACCGTTATTTTTTCTTTTTTAGACGTGTTTTAATACTCTCCAGCGCCCGGATACATTCCGCCAGGAGCTCCTCCTCCTCCCGGTGGCATTGGAGGCGCCTTCATTTTGCCAGCGGCTATCACATCGTCGATTTTAAGAATCATGGAAGCCGCTTCGGTTGCCGACTTAATTATCTGCTTTTTAACCGTGATTGGCTCGAAAACCCCTTTCTTTGCCATGTCTTGAACTTTTCCTTCCAGAACTTCTATACCCGCCCAGGTTTCCCCTTTCTCATGTCTGGACCTTAATTCTGACAAAATGTCTATAGGGTCTAAACCCGCGTTCTCCGTAAGCGTAATCGCCACAGCCTCTAAAGCTTCTGCAAAAATTCTAACCGCCAACTGCTCTCTTCCCGGCAAAGTCTCCGCGTACTTCTTGAGCGCGCTTGCCATTTCAAGCTCTGGAGCGCTGCCTCCCGCTACTACTTTGGGTTCTTCAAGTATGTCCCTGATTACGCACAAAGCATCGTGAATTGAACGCTCCGCCTCTGCCGTTATGCGGTTTGTTCCGCCCCGTATCAAGAGTGTAACTGCCTTCGGGTGCTTGCAGCCTTCGATGAAAGTCATTTTGTCGTCTCCGATTCTACGTTCTTCCACGAGTGCTGCGTATCCAAGGTCTGCTGATTTGATGTCGTCCAGCTTGGTTACTATTCTGGCGCCCGTGGCTTTTGCTAGTTTTTCAACGTCTGACTTTTTCGCTCTTCGAATGGCTACTATGCCTTGCCTGGCAAGAAAATGCTGAACCATGTCGTCGATGCCTTTTTGGCAAATGATAACATTGGCGCCTGCAGCTACGATTTTGTTAACCATGTCTTTAAGCATGGCTTCTTCCTGGTCAAGGAACGCTTCAATCTGATCAGGGGTTTCAATGTTGATTTTTGCGTCATACTCCGTCTTTTCATTTTCTAAAGACGCGTCAAGTAATGCGATTTTAGCTTTCTCCACCCGTTTAGGCATTCCAGAATGCACGATTTCTTTGTCAAGAACAATGCCTTTTATCAGGCTTGTGTCGCCAAGGGATTCACCGGTTTTCTTTTCAACTTTGACGTCTTCCACATCCACCTTGTACGTGCCGTCTTCTTTTTCTGCAACCTCCAGCATAGCTTTGACCGCTATATCCGCCAAGTACTCTTTGTATTCAGCCACAATCTTGCTTGCCATAGAAGTTATGGCGGCTTTCTTCAAGTAATCCTGCTTCTTCAGGTCTACGGGTATCGCTATTTTCTCCAAAGTTTCCAACGCTTTTTCTGCGGCTTTTTTGTACCCGTCGATTATTATGGTTGGGTGTATGTTTTTGTCTATCAACTCTTCAGCCTTGTTTAGAAGCTCACCGGCTATTACGACGGCGGATGTGGTTCCGTCGCCTGCTTCATTATCCTGTGCTTTGGCAACTTCGACCATCATCTTGGCTGCTGGATGTTGAATGTCCATTTCATCCAAAATTGTGCGACCATCGCTTGTTATAGTTACATCGCCGAAGCTGTCCACAAGCATTTTTTCCATGCCTTTAGGTCCTAGGGCGCTTCTTATGCTTTCAGCCACGATTTTCGCGGCAGTTATGTTTCCGTGTTGCGCCTCTCTTCCGCGAGACCTGTTTGATCCTTCCCTTAATACGAGAACTGGCACCCCGCCAGCTTGTGCAGGTGCTGACAAATCAAGATAACCTCCTTTAATGCGCAAAACAACAAAACACAATTGCCATATAAGTTTTTCTAGACTCAATGTATCGAACTTAGCTAAATTTTGAAGTTTTTTCCGTAAACGGCTCAGCTTTTTTGAGCATTTCCCTCTTGGGTTAGTTTAGCTTAGTACACGGCTATTTTTGCTACACCCTTAACTTTTAACAGCTCAGAGATTAATTCGCCTGGGATTTTTTTCTCCACAATCAGCGTGAGTTTTGGTTCGGGCGAGAGTTCAGGGTCGTCTACAATCGCCTGTCTGATGCTTAAGTGGGCTTGGGAAAGAATCATGGCTGATTTGGCTAAGATGCCGGGTGTTTTTGCGTCATCCGGGGTTATTTCTACCACACCTAAGTTGAGGGGTTTGGCGATTTCTTTCAACGAATGCCCAGCAGGTCGTAACTCCTCAAAAATTAGCCTAAGTTCTCGGTTGGCTTTGATTGTGTTTAGCGTCTCGTTCACTGTGCGCCTGTCCACTCCAGCGACTCTTGCTATGCGCACTGGTGGAATCTCGATTTGGTTGAGGTAGATTCTTCCATGTTTTGCGCTTAGTCCGTTTTCTACGAGAACACGAGCTACTTTGAGTCGTTCGGGATATTCTTGCAGGTGTTTTTTGATTTGGTTCCACATGAAAACAGTTTCCTTCATGTACATTTGTGTACAGTAAAGTATAAATGTGCTGGTCAAGTTCCTAATGAAAACACAAACGGAAGAGAAGCACCATGCCAAGTAGAAAAATACTTCTAGACGAAGATCAGATACCAAAACAATGGTATAATATCACTCCCGATTTACCTAAACCGCTTCCACCTTTCATAGATGCTGAGACAAAGGAGCCTGGAGCGGGAATTGTCCCGAGAATATTCCCTAAAGCGATTCTCGGTCAAGAAATGAGTAAGGACCGATGGATCAACATCCCTGATGAAGTAAGAGAAATTTACAGAATTTGGCGACCCACCCCCCTCTTTAGAGCCCTTGGACTGGAGAAGGCTCTGAAGACTCCCGCAAAAATCTACTACAAGTACGAAGGTGTCAGCCCAGCGGGAAGCCACAAAACCAACACCGCCGTCCCCCAAGCTTACTACAACCTAAAAGAAGGCACAGAACGTTTGACCACAGAAACCGGTGCCGGTCAATGGGGTTCCGCGTTGTCTTTCGCCGCCGCCATGTTCAACCTAAAAGCAACAGTCTACATGGTCCGAGCGAGCTTCGACCAGAAACCCTACCGGAAAATGTTCATGCAAGCTTTTGGAGCACAATGTTACGCAAGCCCCAGCGAACAAACCGAGGCGGGCAGAAAAATCCTAGCTGAAGACCCAGACAGCACAGGTAGTTTAGGCATCGCCATTAGCGAAGCCGTGGAAGATGCTTTAGTGAACGAAAAAGAAGCTAACTATACCATAGGCAGCGTTTTCAACCACGTTCTATTGCATCAAACCGTAATAGGTTTAGAGACTCAACAGCAGATGAAAATCGCGGAAGATTACCCCGATGTGATATACGGCTGCATAGGAGGCGGAAGCAGCTTCTCAGGGCTGTTCTGGCCGTTCTACTACGATAAAGTAACTAAAAAAGCGCCGAAAGAAACGCAGTTTGTAGCCACAGAAGCAACGGCTTGCCCCAAAGTCACTAAGGGCGAATACAAATATGATCACGGCGACACAGCGAGAATAACTCCGCTAGTTCCCATGCACACGTTGGGACACGATTTCATCCCCGCCCCGATACACGCGGGCGGATTGCGCTACCACGGAATAGCTCCTACCATAAGCGTATTAGCATCCGAAAATCAGTTGCAAACGGAAGCGTTTAACCAGATAGAGGTCTTCGATGCAGCAAAGCTCTTCATCCGCAGCGAAGGCATTATACCCGCACCTGAACCATCTCACGCAATCAAAGGCGCCATTGACGAAGCCTTGAGATGCAAGGAGACAGGGGAAGAGAAAACCATTCTGTTCTTGCTTTGCGGTCATGGCTTCTTCGACATGCAAGCGTACGATGAATACTTCAACGGCAGACTGCAACCCTACGAGTACCCAACGCAGAAAGTGGCGGAATCCATGGAGAAACTACGCAAGCTCTATCCTTGGCTGGAAGACGTCAACAAGAAGTACATAAGCTGCGAACCACTCTAAACGCCCAAAACTGATGAGAGCGTCCTTTTTCTCTTTATATTTTTCTTTAATAAATTTTTTTACTGCGTACATTATCTCACTGCCTTGCTTTCCTGATAGTCATTAACTTTTATTCACCTAAAGAGTAAAATAACAATCAACTGGTGCCGCTTATGAGTACCAAAAACAAATTATCACCCAAAAGCGACAGGACTCCTCCAACAAAGACAATCGGCTTAATCGTCAACCCCGTGGCTGGAATGGGCGGGGCTGTGGGGCTTAAAGGAACAGATGGCGAAGCAATAGTTAAGCAAGCTAGGTCTCTCGGTGCAACTCCAGTAGCCCCAGCAAGAGCAGAAGCCTTTCTGTCCGAGTTGAACCCTGCTAAAAGTAACGTGCGGCTCTTGGTAGGGGCTGGAAGCATGGGGGAATACGAAGCTAAAAGCTGCGGTTTCACCTACAACGTTCTAGGCGCGAGGAAGAAAGAAACCAGCGCTGAAGACACCGTAGCCATAGCAAAGAAAATTGTGGATGCTGGCGTTGCTCTCCTGGTTTTTTGTGGCGGAGACGGAACCGCCCGAGATGTGCAAGCAACGGTTGATATGGTCGTGCCAGTGCTTGGGGTTCCAACGGGGGTCAAGATGCACAGCGCTGTTTTTGCGGTGAACCCACGCGCTGCAGCCAGAGTGGTTGTGCGATTTCTGCGTGAGGAACTGCCGCTGAGGGAAGCCGAAGTAATGGATGTTGACGAGAAAGCCTTCCGAGAAGGTCGCTTGTCCGCTGAACTCTACGGATACGTTTTAACTCCTTACGAGCCTCATCTGATACAAGCAAACAAGTTGGCCAGCCCGATGACGGAGAGTGAACTGCGGAACCAAGCAGCCATCGCAGTGCACATAATCGAAGACATGAAGCCCGACATCATCTACATTATTGGGCCAGGAACCACCACCCGAGCCATCGCGGGCGTCTTGGACGCTAAGAAAACCCTCCTAGGCGTTGACCTATTTCTTAACAAGAAAATCTTGGCAAGTGACGTGAACGAAACCCAAATTTTGGAGTCAATAAGTGGAAAAGCCGCGCAGATTATCGTTACGCCCATCGGAGGTCAAGGCTTCATATTCGGAAGGGGAAATCAGCAGATAAGCGCCAAAGTAATTCGGCAGGTTGGCATAGACAACATAGTTGTGGCCGCCACCGCAAGCAAGCTTAGACGATTGAAAAGCTTACGCGTTGACACCGGCGACCCCGACCTGGATGATGCTTTTCGAAAGCGGGAAATCAAGGTGGTAGCCGACTACAAAATCGAGCATAAGATGCAAGTTGAGTAAACTGTTGTTTCAGTGGTAAATTGAAATATAGAACCTCACGCAGTAATCTGTTATTACCTAGAGGCTGAAAGCTTGATTCCCATAAATCTTCCAGAAATCGGCGAAGAAGAAATCGAAGCCGTTGTAAAAGTCATGAGACGCGGACCATTAACCAACGCGCTTGGCGCCGGTCCCGCGGTTACTAAATTCGAGGAAAACTACGCTAAATTTGCGGGCGTGAAGCATGCTGTGGCGGTTAACAGCGGAACTGCGGCGTTGCACTCCGCCATAGTCGCTGCGGGCGTTAAGCCGGGCGACGAGGTGATACTGCCCAGCTTCACTTTTGTGGCTACAGCCGAAGCCGTTGTTATGGCCGGCGGCAAACCCGTGTTCACCGACATAGACCCTGAAACCTACAACATTTCTCTCGTTGAAATCGAAAAGAACGTGGCCAAACAAACCAAAGCAGTAGTGCCCGTGGACCTATACGGCTTCTCCGCAGATGCTAAACCTATAAAAGACATCGCCTCGGAACACCACTTGGTTGTCGTTGAAGACGCAGCTCAAGCTCACGGCGCAACCTACGCGGGAAAACCCGCGGGTGTTTTCTCTGATGCTGCATGCTGGAGCCTCTACGCAAGCAAGAACATAACCACGGGCGAAGGCGGCGTGGTAACAACCGACAGCGATGAGGTGGCGGAGACGCTGCGGCTGATTCGAACTCACGGGGAGAAAGCCAAGTACGCGTCCATCATGCTTGGCCACAACTATCGCATGGCGGAGATACAAGCCGCCATCGGCTTAGTGCAGTTGGAAAAGTTGCCTGCTTTCTTGGCTAAACGACGCAAAAACGCCCAAAGGTTAACCGAAATTCTGGCTAAAACGGAAAGACTGCAGTTGCCAAAGGAAACGAAAGACCGGCTGCACAGCTGGTATCTCTACACCGTTAGGCTCAGAGACGGCGACGAGGCTCAACGCGACAAGATTCTGGAAGAGCTTAAGAAGAAGGGCGTAGGCGCCGCGGCGTACTACGTGCATCCCGTGCACACGATGCCCTATTATCAAGAGACTTTTGGCGAGCGCAAACTGCCCGAAACAGAGAAAGCCGCTAAGCAGGTCTTCTCTTTACCCGTTCACCCCGGTGTCACGGAGGCTCAGGTAGATTACATAGGCAAGACGCTTCTTGACCTCTTGTAGCGTGCCTCTTGCTGCTCTGCTGCCTTATTACCGTAATTGACTTGTGGAAAATGTTAAAGTGAATTAACGGACTGTAAGAGTTAAATATGATTTTCAAGTAATAATCCTGTCTGTCTCGAAATGTGGATGGTTTTCTTAAGGAAGCGTTGAACAGTGTCTGACGAAGATATTTCACGGGTTAAAGTTAAGTTCGTGATAGAGGCGTTAGGTGAAGCGGAAGGGGAGTTAGTGCGGTTTTTGGCGCCTAGAACGGTGGATACAATCGTCCGTAAGCTTCCTGTTGAGGGCAGAGCCGCTTTATGGAAAGAAGAGGTTTATTTTGAAATTCCAGTTAAAATCGGCGAAGAAAAAGCCAAGCCCACGGTGGAAACCGGAGCCATAGCTTTTTGGCCCATGGGCAGCGCTTTGTGCGTGTTTTTCGGTGAATCGCAGCCTTACAGTCCAGTGAACATTCTGGGGAAAATTACCAAAAATCTGGACCTGTTCAAGCAGGTTAAAAGCGGTGCAACCATTAAAGTTGAGTTAATAAGTTAAAAGGCTATTGAGCTGTCTGCCCACATCTGCAGGAGCCGCGCGCACTCTTTTTTCACGTTTTCATCTTGGCTCTTTTCTTTCAAAACTTCCAAGAAATGTATGCGTTTTTCAACCGAACGCTTTTCTGCGTTTCCTCCATAGTACAGTTCTCCTTCTATGTATTCTTGCATGTGATGGGCTTTCTGGATGAGGAGGCTTGCGGCGTCAACGGGGTTTTCAACTGCAAACTTATTCGCCCACATCCCGGCTTCGGTTTCGCGAAGTTGAGTTATCCCATCAATCTCTTTTATCTGACGGATGTAAGTTCTTAAAAACTCGTAGTAACCCGCTGTCTTTACCAGTTCGAGAGCTTGGTTTACTTTTTGTTTGAATTTCGGGCTTCCTTCTACTGTTAAAACGTGTTTGTACCCGTTTTTTACGAGTTCTCTTGCGGTTTTAACTTCTTTCTCAGTGTAAACTCTTTCTGGAAATTTCAATTCAGCTGCTCCATTTTCGATTGTGAAAGCTCTTAAAAGTCAGAATATGCCGTGGAGCGAATTAGTCAGCCGCGGGTTTGTATATTTTTATTTTGTGGCTTCCTGAGACCAACTGCACCGCGCCGTTTTGTTCCAGCTGCTCCAAGAAGTCTTTGGCTGCGCTTATTCGTATGTTGAAGCGTGAAGCCACGGCGTAAGGCGTTAAAACGTTCATTTTCTTTACTTCTTTAACTATCTTCTCGTTCTTCGCGTCTGGGACGACTACTGCTATTGTTCTTCTTTCTTTCGGTGCGGCTTTTTCCTTCTTTTTCTCTTTTGTTTTATCTTCGCTGTCTCTTTTTGCTTGCATGCGTTCCATTTGCTTCAAGCCGAGTTTCTTTTTTCCACCCATTCTTTTTCACTTCTGTGACTGACGGTTGCTGAACTATAAAGGCTGGCTTATTTCAACTTTATGCCTGCTCTTCCACTCTTCGATTGGGACTCCGAGTTCTCTTTCAACTTCGGGTCTGTGAATGGAGTTCATGGCGCAGAACGGTATTATGCGACCGTCTGGCACGGCGTAGTGAATCACGCATCTTTGCACGCGTTCCAAGTCGAAGTTGTACGGGTCCATGAAGTGCATTGACGAGAGCAGGATGGTTTTTCTTTGCAGGTCGCCTAAGGACTGGTAGCTTCCCTCCGTCAGCACTCTGAGGAGGTATTTTCTGAGGAAGCTGAATTTCACGTGCCTTGCTGCTCCGAGGAGGCGGAGCTTGGCTTTTTTCTTGCTGCCTGCCGAGGCGTTCTCGTAAATCTTGTTCATGGCTGCAACAAACTTGTTCACGTTCGCGTAGCGGGTGATTGGGGTGATTTTGCCGTCTTCCACGAAGAGGTACGTAGCCATGCCGCAGTGCGGATGCGCCGTGAACTCCACGTACCGTTTGTCTTGGAGGGCTCCTACCGCTTTTGAAACTGGAACAACCGTGGGCACGGGATAAAAGTCTGAAACCTTGATTTCTCCTTCTGTCTGTTCCTCGCATAGACGCATGAAATCGGGGATTGTTATTCGCATCTTGGCGCGTTCTTCTGCTGGAAGCCTGCCGCACAGGGAAACAGGTTGAACGTTTATGCATCTTATTATGTCGAAGTTTTTGACTGCGAAGTTTATGATGTCGCCAAGTTGGCTGTCGTTGACGCCTTTCACTAGGGTGACCACCAAGACTATGCTGTGTATGCCTGCTTGACGGCAGTTTTCGATGGCTTTCATCTTGATGTCGAGGAGGTCGACGCCTCGGATGAACTTGTAAACTTCAGGTGTTAACCCGTCAAACTGCAGGTATATCGTGCTTGCTCCTGCCTCTTTCAGTTCTCGGCAGTAATCCACGCTCCGCGCTAGTCGAAGTCCGTTCGTGTTTATCTCCACATGTCGGAAGCCGAGTTCCTTTGCTTTTCGAATGAAGTCAACGAGGTCTTTGCGGATGGTGGGTTCGCCGCCGCTGAACTGAAGCGCCGTGGCTGGCACCGGCTCGTTCGCGCGCAGGTTCTCCAGCATTCCTGTGACCTGTTCCTTGGTGGGTTCGTACACGTAGCCTGCTGCCGCGGCGTTCGCAAAACAGATCGGGCAGGTGAGATTGCACCTGTTTGTTATGTCGATTATGGCGAGGGCGGTGTGTGATTTGTGTTCTGGGCATATTCCGCAGTCGTATGGGCAGCCGTTGACTGTTTTTGTGCGCGGGTTGTTCATTCCATCGCCGTCGTACCTGAGTTTCTCAGCGCGCACATATTGGTCATAGTCCGACCAGTATAATTCTTGAAAAGCGCCATGTTCAGGGCACTCTTTTTTTATGTAGACTTTGCCGCCGTCTTCAAAGATTCGGGCGTCTAAAACTTTCAAGCATTCGGGGCAAAGGCTCTTCGTATCTTTGATTTCGTTCATGTTTTTCACTGTGCCTTCCAGTACTGGCTTTCGAAGGTCTTAAGAGCGGAAATAGTCATAAATGTTTCCAAACCTTTCCTAAGGTGATTTAGGGGAAACAGGATGTCAATCAGCGAAAACACCCGTGATACTCTGCGGGAGATGGGGTTGAACGCCTACGAAATTGACGCTTACATCGTGCTGTTGGAAGGCGGGCAGATGACGGCTATGAAGGTCAGCCGCGAAGCGTCTGTTCCCTACTCGAAAATTTATGAGGTTCTTAACTCGCTAAAGCAGAAAGGCTGGGTTAAAAGCTCCGAAAGCCGCCCGTTCAAATACTACCCTGTTCCTCCGGTGGAGGCTACGGCGTTCACGAAGCTTAGGCTGGAAGACAAGTATCAAATCTGGGAAAGCACCGTTGCCGAGGAGTTGCAGCCGTTGTATGAGAAGCGGGAGCTGGTGGAGCGCCCCGACATGCTGATTCTGCGTGGGCAGCAGGCGGTTTTAACCAAGCTGGAGGAGGTTTTGAAGAAGGCCACGAAAGAGGTTATGATTGCGGCTCCAGAATTCGCACGCGCTATAATCACCTTGGCGGACCCTTTGATGGGTGGGCTGAAGAAGACGGTGAGCCTCAAACTCATGGTGGCTGGAAAGGCTGAGGATTGGGTTTTCCTGAAGAAATCTCCTTCCGTAAGCGAGTTGCGCGTCAGGGACCACATGTTCGGCGGCGGGGTCATAGCGGACGGCAAAGAAGCCATGCTTTTCTTGGGCGAGGACAAGCCCAGCTTGGTCATATGGAGCAATCACGTGGGGTTGGTCGGGTTTGCGCGTGAGTATTTCCAGTTTCTATGGGACTCCTCTGCAAAAGCTTAACGCAAATATAGGCAACGCCCATAACTTTTTAGCCGAACCATAACAAACCCCGCACTAATTTTGGAAGCAAGAAGAAACCGTAGTGGGTTCCTATGGTTTAATCTATATATAGAGGGGGGTATAGACAAAAATTCACGCGTTAGAGCCGCGTTAACACGAACAAAAAAAGAAAGAGAAGGAAACTATTTACCCATGACTTTTTTGGCTGCGATTTCAATGTCTTCAGATTTGATGGTTTTGCGTCCAGCGTGCATCGCAAAATCTAACGCTTCTTTCGCGATTTTAATGCCGATTTCCTCTAGAGCCTTCGCCAGCTCTTTCGCTGCGGCTTCACTTACTCTGTCGGCTCCTGCTTTCTTGCATAATCTGTGCATGGGAGCTACAGCTAATTCTAAATCAGTCATAAAGACTTCTCCGTCGCTTCTTTTTCTTTTTAACGCTATATTTAACCTTTTTTGTCTTATACCTCTTTAAATTTCTGTTGATGATCAAACGTATTCACAAAAAGAAGAAAATTATAAAAACGCTTCAACTCAATAATGCGGCTAAGGACTAAAACATGAAGTTAATAGACGCGCACATTCACCTTTCCGACAAGGAATACGCTAAATGCGTAGACGAACTCGTGGAGGAAGCGAAAAACTCCAACGTTGTCGCACTAGTTTCAAACTCCATGGACCTGGAAACAAGTATCGGCAGCCTAAAACTAGCCGAAAAACATCCCGGCACAGTTTACCCTGCCTTAGGCATCCACCCCTGGAACGTGAATGTGTTGAAAGAACATGAGCTTGAAGAAACCCTGGACCTGATTTACACGCAACACCAGAAAAAGGCTGTCGTAGCCATAGGTGAAATCGGGCTGGACTACAAGTACGAAACCGTATGGGAACAGCAGTTGATGGTTTTCGACAAGATGCTACGCTCAGCCGAAAAGCTTGACCTTCCCGCCATAATTCACTCACGCGGAACAACAGCCCAAATCGTAGACATGCTCCCATCATACAACCTCAAGCATGTTCTGCTGCACTGGTTCAGCCATCCCATGAGCGCATTATACAAAGCCATTGACTGCGGATACTTCATCACCGAAGGACCACCAACAACCTACTCCAACGGCATCCGCCACGTCGTGAAAAAAGTGCCCCTTACAAACCTGCTAACCGAAACCGATGGACCAGTAACCTACTACAAGCCTCCTTTCAACGGCAAGCTAACTCGACCTGCATTCATAGGCAAAGTGGTTGAGGCAGTAGCCGAAGTAAAGAACATGCCTGTTGTTGACGTCGCAGACCAAATAGCTAAAAACTTTGAAAGCTTCTTCGGTATCAAACTGAATTAGAATTAAATCCATTTAAACAGCTGTGGAAAAAGGAAGTAAAGCACTACAACCACAATAACAATCGCCCCGATCCCGGCAATGGCTAAAACGTACTTATGGGTTGAACGCTTAGGCTTCTTCGGCTGATCCGCATCAGACCGCTTTTTCCTCCATCTTCCCGATTTCGTTCTTTCCCTCTCTTTCGACCATTTGCCCTTCTTAACTTGCGGCACAGGCAAAACTCATAACCTCACTTGCTAAATTTTTTTAGCCTTTCCTCCTTATATACTTAATAACCCAGAATGCTGTGTTCCCGCTTTCTGCACAGTTTAAAAGAACACACAAGGCGTAAACTTAAATTAAGCCTCTATTCTATTGAAGATTGCTTCTACGCTTTCAAGCAGTGAAAGACGAAAAAGCAGCAAACAACTGGAGGAATCAACGCATTTGGGAAAAGTTAAGACTGAACACATAAAACGTTTAGGCAAAGAGCTCATGGTACGTTTTCCAAACAAATTCTCCAGCAACTTCGACGACAACAAACACGCCGTAGACGAACTCACAGAAGGCGCAACCACAAAAGTAAGAAACCAAGTTGCTGGATACATAACACACACCATCTCCTTAACACAAACCCCTTCAGACGAAACTGAAGAAGAGGAAATAACCGCTTAAGCCCTTGGATAAGGAACCCTTATGATGGATGAATACCGAAAAGGATGGGCACTGAGATACCTACGCGAAGCAAAAGCCGAGTTAGAAGCAGCCCGAAAAATGCCCTACATGGCTCCCAGCCTAGTCTTAGAGTCAATCAGGAAAGCCAGAAACGCAATATACTACAGCCTCGGCGAACCCGCCTTTATCGAAGTTCTCATACGTGAAGAAGCGGGAAAAGCCAGACCCACAAACGACACCGTTCTGCGTTTTCTCATGGACATCGAAGGAATCGTGCAACAACTAACACAACTAGAGGAAATAAACGGCGAAGCCATGATGAAACAGGCTGACACACTCGTCCAGATAGCCACCGACATCGTAGAAATATTAACTGAAGAAAGACTAGAAAACTAACTTCACAAGACCATCCGCTTAAAGTTTTCCGTCAAGATGAATCCAGAAACCTTGCAAATTTCGGCGCCACAACAGCCACATCATACCTATTTTTCACCGTCTGAAACGCGGCATTTCCCAATCTCACTCTTTCCGACCGGTCTAAAATCAGCTCCTCCAAGCGAGACCTAAACTGCACAGTGTTCAAAGGGTTCACAAGAACCCCATCAACTTCACTTGTCACAACCTCCGATATTCCCCCGAAACACGTGGCTAAAATCGCTTTCTTCAAAGCCATAGCCTCCAGCGCAACTAGACCGAACATTTCATGATACGACGGAACCGCCACGATGTCAGCACTGTCCATCAGATGTACCAATTCGGGAGGAACGCTTCTTGCCACGTGCGAGATGCTGGCTTTGGCGTTCTCTCTTTCAACATGTCTTTTCATCTCGTTCACCCTGCCTTCCAACGGTCCACTGCCAACAATCAGCAAGTGTGCCTCTGTCTCCCTAGTAATCTGCTCATAAACATTGAGAAGTTCCATTATCCCCTTGTTTTTAACCAATCTGCCCACGAACATTACTGTAGGCACAACTTTTTCCTCGCGTTCACCTCCATTTTCAAGAGCGCGATGCAACCTCTCTAAACTCACGCAATGAGGAATCACGGCGATTTTATCTGGTTTAATTCCCACTTTTATGTAAAACTTCTTCTGCAAGTTCGTGTGCGCTAATATTTTTTTCACCAATATTTTAGGCCCTAACCTGTATTGGCACGTAAGCAAATTATGATAGAACGTCCTGACCAAGCTTCTATTAAAGGAAAATTTAGCATCAAATTGGAAAATGTTGTATCCTGCAAGCAGCCGCGCATGGGTAGCAAAATAAGTTTGAAAAGCCAAGTTCACATCAGAACTCACAAACACCCTTCTCGGAGAAAACTTGAGAATTGCATGCCTTATTGCCTCCACGTTGCCAACCACATGAGGCATCCTCCAAAGGGTTCTCAGCGTTGGAAACCGTACCTCTCTTGAAAACGCACTTTCTTCAACCCCCGAATGAGTAAGTAAAACTAACTGCTTCCCAGATTTTGTGTACAAAAAATTGCTTAGGTCAAGCAGATGATTATTTGGACCTCCATAGCGATTAAACTTTGAAGCTATAAACAGGTAATCCACCGTAACAGCATCTGCCCTCCTGCACGCATCTCAATTACACGGTTCCAAATAAGAACCATTCGCAGCTTATACACCTCACTTAGCAGGCAACGGCTAAGCGACCAAATCAGTGTTAACAATATATCTTTGAATATTTACTTAATAGCCTTGTAGGCTGAACTTGAAAATGATAATAACCAGGTTTCTTGGCGCTTTCCGCCATGCGGCAGGCGCAGGCGAAATTACCTTAAACGTTGAAGATGCCATTTCCATAGCGGAAATGCTGAAAGAAATCGCCAGAGAATTACCTGCGCTCAAACAGAGCCTAAACGACCAGAGACCTGAAGAAATAAAGACGAACGCGCTGATTCTTGTAAACGGCACGGAAATCAGCGTCTTGAATGGGCTAGAGACCAAGCTGAAAGACGGCGATGAACTCGTCCTCGTTCCTGTCGTACATGGAGGCTGAGCGCATGCCCGCTAAGATTGTGACTTTAACGACGGATTTCGGGTTGAAAGACCCTTACACAGCAGAGATGAAAGCCGCGATTTTAGGCATATGCCCAAACGCCATACTGGTTGACGTAACACATGAGATTGCAAAGTTCAGTGTACGCATGGGCGCTTTTGTGGTGGCTTCTGCTGCGCCCTACTTTCCAGAAGGCTCCGTTCACGTGGCGGTTGTCGACCCCGGCGTTGGCACCATCAGGCGTTCAATAGTGATTCAGACAAAAAAAGCCTTTTTTGTTGGACCAGACAACGGCGTTTTAGTTTTGGCTGCGCAGAAGCAAAGCATAGAAAGTATTCATGAATTGGCAAACCCGCGATTCATGCTGCCAAAAGTTTCCAACACCTTCCATGGTAGAGATGTTTTTGCTCCTGCCGCAGCGCACCTGCTGAACGGGGTGAAACCCGCCGAGTTTGGACCTGAAATCAGTGAAGCGGCAGTTGTTGAGTTCGCAAAAGTTAAGCGGAAAAACGATGTGCTCGTAGGTGAGGTTTTACATGTGGATGGATTTGGCAACGTAATCACCAACATAAGCGAGAAGGAACTGGCGCAGAACAATGTGAAAGGCGCGGTGAGTGTAGAATTACCCAGTTGCGAATTACGACTTGAGTTTTGCAGAGCCTACGGGGAAACTAAGCCTTACGAACCATTAGCCCTGATTGGAAGCCACGGTTTTCTGGAAATATCCATAAACCAAGGTAACGCAGCCAAGAAATTCAAAACCAAAGCTGGAGACCCCATCAAAGTGTCGCCTGCCTAAACGTGGGCACTCACAAGAGCGGCAACGTCGCTTGGCTTCTCAGCTACTTTCACGCCTGCGCTTTTGAAAGCTTCAATTTTGTGTTCCGCCGTGCCTGTTCTGCCCATTATTATGGCGCCTGCGTGTCCCATACGTTTTTCAGGAGGTGCAGATCGTCCCGCTATGTAGGCTACGACAGGTTTCGGATAACCCTTTGATATGTACTCCGCTGTTAACTCTTCCAAGTTGCCGCCGATTTCTCCGATGAGCGCCACCGCTTTCGTCTGAGGGTCATTCTTGAGCATTTCTAACGCTTCGATGAAGTTCAATCCTGTTATGGGGTCTCCCCCTACTCCGATGCAGGTTGATTGGCCGATTTGGTTTTTTGTGAGGCTGTCAGCTATCTCGTACGTTAAGGTGCCGCTTCTTGAAGCCACGCCTACGCTGCCAGGGGTGAAGACGTGTACGGGCATTATTCCCAGCTTGCATTGTCCTGGTGTGATGATTCCCGGCGTGTTTGGACCAATTATGGTGGCGTTTGCTTGGCGTGCGTGGGCAACCAGTTCTACTGTGTCGCGTATTGGTACGTGCTCGGTTATCATCACGATTGTTTGGATTCCGTTGTCTATTGCCTCAAGTGCCGCGTCTGCGGCGAAAGGAGCGGGCACAAAAATTATTGACGCGTTTGCGGCGTGTTTTTCTTGTGCTTCTTCGACTGTGTCGTAGACTGGTACGCCGTGAACGTTGGCGCCTCCTTTGCCAGGGGTTACTCCAGCCACGATTTTTGTTCCGTACTCCAGCATAAGGCGTGTGTGGAGGCTTCCCTGCGTTCCTGTTATTCCCTGAACGATTGACCGTGTGTTCTCGCCAATTATTATTCCCATACTATTCTTCCTTTTTGACGATTTCAACAACTCGGCTGGCGGCTTTTTCCATGCTGTCTAAAACGTGTATTCCCGCTTCTTCCAACATGCGTTTTCCTTCCTCCTCATTTGTTCCCACAAGCCTAACGACCAAGGGTTTTGTGATCTCGTTTTTCTTTTTTATCTCTATAATTCCGCTTGCGACTTCATCGCAGCGCGTTATTCCGCCGAGAATGTTGATGAATAAGGCTTTCACGTCCGGGTCGGATAAAACGATGTCAAGCGCCGCGGCAATTCGGTTGGCTGGTGCGCCGCCGCCTACATCCAAGAAGTTCGCAGGTTTTCCCCCGTAATACTGTATCATGTCCAACGTTGCCATCACAAGGCCTGCGCCGTTGCCAATGACTCCTATGTTCCCTTCAAGTTTCACGTAAGCCAGACCGTTTCTCAAAGCTTCGCTTTCTTGGGGCGCACGGTCTCTTTCCTCTTCTACCCGCTTCTTTTGGTATTTTGGGTGTTTGAACAGGGCGTTGTCATCCATTATGATGCGTGCATCCAACGCAACAAATGCTTCTTCATCCGTTTCAGCTAACGGGTTTATCTCTATCAGTTCCGCGTCGTAGTCCACGCCTGCTTGATACAGTTTCTCAAAAATTCTCCCCAGTTCCACGAGGGAGGCACCGCGATACCCGAGTTTTCTTGCGATTTGCCTGGCTTGAAAAGCGTGAAATCCCTGTTGCGGGTTGATTAAGACTTTCAGAATTGCTTGAGGCGTTTTCTCCGCGATTTCTTCTATCTCCATGCCGCCCACCGCTGACGCTATGAAAACGTAGCTTCGCGAAAAACGGTCTATAGTTACGCCACAGTACAGTTCTTTTTTAATTGATTGTTTTTCTTCTATCAAAATTTGCTTCACGGGGATGCCTTTAACATTTGTTTTCAGCAGTTTTTCAGCGGTTTTTTCTGCGTCTTCAAAGGAATCAGCGAACAAGATGCCTCCTGCTTTTCCTCTTCCCGCTATCAAAACTTGTGCTTTAACCGCGAGTGGCGGTTTTAATTTAGCCGCTGCCCCACTTGCATGGTTGGCGCTTGTGATTAATGCTCCTTGCGGGACAGGTAGTCCATGTCGTTTGAGTATGTTTTTTGCTTCGTACTCATAAAGTTTCAAGAAATGCTTACGCCTCATTTGATGGTTTCAATTGTGACGTAAGATTTGGTGTCTTGAATTCCGTCTATGGCGTATAGTTTTTTGAGAATTTTGTCCATGTTTTCTCTTTCCACGATTATTAAGGCGTCAGCGTCTCCCGCTATTCTGAAGGCTTGTGACACTGCGACTTCTTTTATCTTGTCGTACACTTGGATTCTTTTGGTGGGTGATACTTTGATGAGGATGAAGGCTGGTATGGTTGAGATGCCGAGGGCTTTTAATCCTTTGTCTGTGACGTCTATGAAGCCTCGGCCTGTGCGGATGTAGCCTCTGTTCTTGAGTTTTCTGAGGTGTACGTTCAAGGCTTGCCTGCTTATGCCTAGTTGTGCTGATAGCTCATCCTGTTTGACGCTTAGAGTGTAGGTGTTTGTAGCCTTGCTTTTCTCATACAGCGTCCTCAAAAGCTGAACTGAACGTTTAGTGAGTGGGTCCAAATGCTTTCACTTTTATGATATGTTTGTTAAGTTAATCCTTTACAATTATCGCGTTATTTAAAATTTTAGTGTATGAACATAAGTTTTGAACCTGTTTTTCGAAATCGCCACTCCTTTTTTAGTTAAAACCAGAATCTCGAGGTAACACCACAATGTATTTATTTATGGACAAAAAAATTTATGAAACCGAACAAAAGTGGAAACTAGGAGTGAAGCGTTGACAATGTCAGAAAGCAACTCAGTGTTGATCGGGAGAAAACCAGTGATGAACTATGTGCTGGCCTGTATCACTTTCTTCCATGGTGGAGCAAAAGAAGTAAGCGTCAAAGCACGTGGAAGAGCCATCAGCAGAGCAATCGACGTCGTGGAAGTCGTTAGACGTAGGTTTCTGCCCGATGTAAAAGTCGCGAGAATAGGCATCGGCACAGATCAGATTGCGCCTCGAGAAGACGGTAATGGGCTGACTAACGTCAGCACAATTGAAATAGTCTTGGAACGATAAATTCCCACTCAACGTGGAGGACAGCGATTCGCCGCTCCTCCTTTGCTTGAGGGAGGATGCCTTCTAAATGAAGACCGAACTATGTAGCTTCTGTTTAAAGAGCGGTATACTATGCCAAAAGTGTTCAGCTAAAGTTAAGGCTGGCGAAATCAGTGAGTTAGACCTGAGAATCGCCCGTTTGTTATTGTCTTTAGAGGAAAAGTATCCTTCGCTTCAAAACGTTTGCTTTTATAAAGCTGTCAGTGTCGGTCGAAGTTTGGCTATAATTGTTGGGCATGGCGATGTGCCTAGGCTTTTAGGCTACGGAGGTAAGATAATTAAAGCGCTGGGCGAGGAAACTGGCAAGTCCGTTCGCGTTTTAGAGTACGGTGTTGACGACCGCAAGTTTTTAGAAGATTTGTTCATGCCTCTCAGCATTCTTACCATCAACACGATTTGGCTGCCTGACGGAACCACTGAGACAAGAGTTATTTTAAGAAGGAATCGCGGAAGCCAATTGCCTTTCGACCTTAAGGCTTTAAAGGAGATAGCGCGTAAAGTACGGAAAATGTCGTTACGTGTTGAGTTTGCTGACTAGGAGCGCTTAATTCATGAAGTTGGATTCCATTGGCGATTGGGTTAGAACAGGCTACTCTGCAAATGTAACTCCGGATATGGACGGCGAAGAAGTCACGCTTTTCGGGTGGGTTCAAGAAATACGGGACCTAGGTGGCATCCGCTTCGTCATACTTCAGGACAGGGAAGGCACGATACAAGTTACTGTTCTGCGGAAGAAAGTGAGCGCCGAAGTGCTATCGAAGTCTGATGCTCTGCAAAGGCGGTACAGCGTCGCCGTGAAAGGCACCGTAAAAAAGACCAATATGACGCCCAGAGGCATCGAAGTGTTGCCGAAGGAGATAAAAATTTTCAGCACAGCCACCGGACAATTGCCCATAGACATCACTGGCAAGACCCCTGCACTCATCGAAGCGCGTTTGGACGCGCGAGCACTAGACCTCTGTCAAGAATCGAACATTGCGACGTTCAAGATTCAGCACTCCGCCCTAGCTGCAATACGCGGTTTCCTCTTCCAAAAAGGCTTTCTGGAGGTTCACACACCGCGAATTATTGCCTCCGCAACAGAAGGCGGCGCAGCACTGTTCGCTGTAGATTACTTCGGCGAAAAAGCGTTTCTCGCGCAGAGCCCACAACTGTACAAGGAGCAGTTAGTGATGAGTCTCGAGAAGGTTTTTGAGGTCGGTGCCTTCTTCAGGGCGGAAGAATCACACACGCGGCGGCATTTAAGCGAATTCGTTTCCGTGGACATCGAGCAGGCGTTCGCTGACGCTGAAGCTGTCATGTCTCTTCTTGAACAACTGATGCAGCATACGTGCAGGGCGGTGAAGGAAAACTGCCCGAAAGAGTTAGAGGTGCTCAAGCATAAACTGAAGGTTCCCACCGTGCCTTTTAAGCGGTTAACTTACGCTGAGGTTCTCCGCGACCTGAAGAAAGAGGGCATAGAGGTTCCTTGGGGTGAGGACATACCGACCGAGGCTTTCAGAGTATTAGGCAAGCTATACCCGAGTTTCTATTTCATAACTGACTGGCCCACGCATTCTAAAGCTTTTTACATTAAACCGCGCGACGACAACCCTGACCTGTGCGAAGGCTTCGACTTGATGTGGCGCTGGATAGAGCTGGTTTCGGGCGGAACCAGAATAGCGGAAAAAGACCTTTTAGTGGCTCGGTTGAAGGAGCAGGGGCTGAACCCGGAGGCTTTCAGGTATCATCTTCAGGCTTTTGATTATGGAATGCCGCCTCACGCGGGATGGGCAATCGGCTTAGAAAGGCTTACTATGATGTTGACGGGGAAAAAGAATATTCGTGAAGTGACGTTTTATCCGAGAGACCGAGACCGGTTGACGCCTTAGCAGCTATTGTTATCGAGTTTTCTTATAGAACTTACCTTCAGAACAAATAATAACAAGGAATAACGAAAGTAAAACGAGGAGGAATGGAAGGCGAAATGGCAAAAAAATACGCGTTGCTATTCATAGTTGCGGTGCTGCTGGTTGTTGCAGTCAATTTTTCAGTAAGTAACACAGGCAACTCTTTGGTTTTCGCTCACAATCAACAGGATGGAGTCGTGGATAAAGCCGCAGGCGACGATTTCACGGTGAAAATCATGTTCAAGAACACTGGAAGCACCGAAGGCAACTGGAGCGTAAACATAGCTTTCGAAGACGAAGTTTGGTCTCAGGTCGGAACCCCCCAGAATTTGACGCTTAAGCCCGGAGAAACGGAGACTTTAACGTGGACCGGAGCGGTCCCAGCCAACGCTACCGTTGATTCCGTGGCAAGGCTTGTAGTGTACTATAACGATTCTTTCAAGGCGCTTAACTGGTGGATTCACGTGGTTCCAGGCGCAGAACTGTCCATAAGATCAAGCAGCGTCGAATAAACCCGAAAGAACCAACAGAAACCCCGATCACCGAAAACTTTAGCGGGGCATATAAAGGGGCGGGGGTAGCTGCACAGAGCGCTATCTCTGCACTGTGGTTTTTCGCCAACTCCCGCCTGTGTAAGAAAACGCCTGCTTTTGTAAATTCATAAATTCTTTAAGCGCACTGCATATACGTTATTGAAGGTTTGACCACACCTTGCTGTTTAAGGAAATCGAAGATTGGTTGTACATCTTTGCCACGCAGTACGGGTATCTAGGCATTTTCCTCATAAGCCTGATAGGAGCCATGTCGATTTTCGTTCCGATACCTTATCCCGTAGTCATCTTTATTCTGGGTGGTCTCCAGACGTTTGACCCTCTCTTGATCGCGGTTGCTGCTGGTTTTGGTTCTGCCATAGGCGAATTCTCAGGCTATCTCCTCGGCGTAGGAGGCAGAAAAGCGATAGGCAACAGATACAAGAAAAAAATGGATTTCATAACAAAACTCTTCAAAAAATACGGTTCAGTCGCCATCTTCATTTTTGCCCTCACACCACTTCCCGATGATTTGCTTTTCATCCCGTTGGGAGTTATGCGTTACAGCCTGCTTCGCGCGTTTATTCCCGCTTTGCTTGGCAAGTTCTTCTCCAATCTCATAATAGCCTATAGCGGTCGTTTGTCTCTGGAAATTATTGGAAATCTTTTCGGGGTGGAAGGCGAAGGCACCTCTCTGCTGGTCGGAACCATAATAGGGGTGGTTCTGCTCGTGATTGTTCTTATCATAATGTTCAAGTTTGATTGGGAAAAACACTTCGCAAAATACGTGGAAGAACCCACGCCAGCGGACACGACTGCAGATACGGCGGCCGAGAAAAAAGAGGACTAACTTTAAATCTGTTTCTCGCCTCCTATTTCCCTTGCTGGTTCATTAAAAATTCCAGAAGCGGCTGATTACCATGGAGCAACCTGTAAAAATTCTGGGTTTTGTTGGAAGTCTGCGCAAGGGCTCCTACAACAAGGCCTTGATGCGGACTGCAATGGAGCTTGTGCCAGGCGACGCCACCATAGAAGTTTTTGACCTCGCCGGGATTCCGCCGTTCAATCAAGACTTGGAAAACGAGCCTCCGCAGACGGTGAAGGAGTTCAAAGCGAAAATCAGAAAAGCGGACGCGCTTCTGATAGCATCGCCAGAATATAACTATTCGGTACCTGGAGTTTTAAAAAACGCCATTGACTGGGCGTCTAGACCCCACGGCGACAACGCGTTTAAAGGCAAACCCGTCGCGGTCATGAGCACGTCCGTGGGTCATCTCGGCGGCGCACGCGCCCAGTATCATCTGCGGCAGTCTTTTGTTTTTCTGGATATGCATCCGCTTAACCGTCCAGAAGTCATGATGCCCTTTGCAGCGGACAATATTGACGCGGAGGGAAACGTGAATAACGAACAGACAAAGCAGCTGATACGGGAGCTGTTAGGAGCGCTGGTGCAGTGGACCAGAAGGCTTGAGGGTCACTGAGCAGGTGTTTTCGTGCATTAACTTTAAAATTGCCCGCGGCTATTTTACTGGGTAGGCGCGTAATTTGAGGGTAATCGCGGATCTGCATCTCACCACGCAAAACTTAAAAGTTATTAACGAATACATCGTTAAAATATAGCAATCATGCCCTTAACTCTGGAAGGTAATCAATTTTGCCAAAATGTCCGAATTGTACAGTGCACGCGCAACAGCCGGATAAGGAATGGAACTTTGGGCAATTCAGAGTCAAGATGTACAAGTGCACTAAGTGTGGAAATCAGTTCAGGGAGTACTTTATGGGAAATACATTGAAATTTGTGTTGAGCGCACACAACGGTGGTTTAGGAAAGATCAGAGCGACAAAAGAAACACTGGACAGACATAAGGCACATCAATGAAACTTCTCTCTCGCGTGAGCTATTGTTTGTGTTTTGGGGATTAAAGTCCTATTTGGCTATCTCGGCGTTTGCGGTCATACCACTTATTTTCGTGATCTTTATTTTGACATGGTCTCCAAGCTTTGCCTCAGCAACACGTACCACGAAACCTTGGATTCTAGCTATGCCTTCTACTTGAGGGCTCATTTCGGTTATTTCAACTTCGTATTCTTTTCCCATCTCAACCGGGCAACGCTTAAAGCCTTTACCATGGCCACGCCTTCCCTCGTAACTACCACCCTGTCTTCTACCATAACTCAAATATTCAGTTCCTCCTTCTGAATTTATGATGGTAATGCGCGATTTTAAGGTTTAAGTGCTCCGTGTTCTTATGCAATTTCTCTTGTAGATTTTAGCGCGATCTGATTAGTCTTCTTTGTATTCGTTTTCAGCGAGTTGAACTGAAACGGTGTCTTCATGCGTGGGGTGTTTTTTCTTATATGGCTTCATCTCTCTCCCTTGCAT
>Ga0307423_1000279_pt1 | contig 34726 bp, 39 predicted proteins | sample SalMarWE160310MG_FD_202154 | JGI IMG/M metagenome (GOLD analysis project Ga0307423, IMG submission 202154) | Salt marsh sediment microbial communities from the Plum Island Ecosystem LTER, Massachusetts, United States - WE1603-10 | ecosystem: Environmental > Aquatic > Marine > Intertidal zone >... | reverse complement strand
GTCCGTGGAGCCCGACGAGCTGATGGGCGTGGAGCATGCCGTCAACGAGCGAGTCGTGGAAAACTCACAGGTCACCACCGTTGAGACGTCGAAGGATGACGCGGAGAGAATGGGCGCGCTGGCGTTCTTCGGCGACAAGTACGGCGAGCGGGTACGAGTTGTCAAAGCCGGCAATTACTCGACCGAGTTTTGCGGCGGCACTCACGTTCCCACGACAGGGCAGATTGGTCCTCTCGTACTCGTGTCCGAGGGATCGGTTGCAGCCAACACTCGCCGGGTAGAGGCCCTTACGGGTATCGCCGGCTACGAGCACCTGCTCTCGATACGGCAGCAACTTCGTGACACCGCATCGCTGCTCCGGGCCCAGGAGTCCGGTGTGCTCGATGCGACCAGGGCACTCACCATCCGCCTCAAGGATCAGGAGGAGCGGATTGCCGCCTTCGAGGAGAAGGCTCGCGGCGAGACGGCAGGAAAGGTTCTCGAGGACGCCGAGTCGTACAACGGCCACAAGCTGATCGTTGTGACCCAGGACGGGATGAGCCCAGACGAGCTTCGCTCACTCGCCTTCCAGCTTCGTGACAGGATCGGCTCGGGGATCGGGGTCCTCGGCTCGAACTTCGAGGGCAAGGCGGCACTGTTGACGTTTGCCACAAGCGATCTGGTTGAGGCCGGGGTATCGGCCGGCGAGATCACGGCCGTGGCAGCCAGGGTCGTAGGTGGCGGTGGTAGCCGGGATCCTGAGCTTTCGCAGGCCGGTGGCCCCCGCGGTGACGAGGTTGAAGCCGCCCTCGAGGTGGCTAGAAACGCAGCCCGGGCAGCGCTGCAAGGGTCATGACCTCTGGCAGGATCCTGGGCGTCGACCCGGGGGAGAGACGCATTGGAATCGCGTTGTCCGACGCTCTCGGTATCATCGCACAACCGCATCTGGTCATTGATCGGCGTAGCAGCGATGCCATTGCCGTCATCAAGGCCCTGTGCACCGAGTACGACGTGCAAACCGTAGTCATGGGCCTACCCCGATCGCTGTCGGGCGAAGAAGGGACTGCAGCGGCCAGATCCAGGGAACTGGGAGCCGCTGTCGGTGAGGCCACGGGATGCCCTATTGAGTTTTACGACGAGAGGTTCACGACCGTGCAGGCAGAATCGGCCCTCATCGAGGGCGGAATGCGTCGCCGCCAACGGCGAGAGACGATCGACAAAGTGGCGGCGGCAGTGATGCTGCAGGGATACCTGGATGCGAGGCCGGCCCATGACGCCTGAGTATCAGCCAAACAGTTCCTGGCAGGTTCGCATGATCCAGGTGTTCGTAGTAGCCCTGATCATCGTCATCGGCTTCTTCGCCTTCACCTCGTTGGCCAAGAAGCTGGCGTCCGGTATCACCAACACGGCGACGGGTACCGTCACAATTCAGGAAGGGCTCGAGGTCGACTTCACAGTCAAATCCGGGGCAACGGCCAAATCTATCGCTGCAGACCTGGTCGACGCCGGTGTTATCGCCGATGCCGGCAACTTCGAAGCTGCGGTCAACGACGTCAATGCGGGCAACAGTCTGAAGGCGGGGGACTACAAACTGACCACGGGCTCCGGCTATGACCAGCTTGTCGAGATTCTCGTGGCCGGACCCGACCCGGTCCCGGTGTACCGGGTGACCGTAATCGAGGGCTTGACCATCGAGGAGACCATCGCATCACTGGCCGAGCAGACCGGATACACCGAGACCCAGCTCTCCGCACCATTGATCAACGGAACCATCGACTCGGACTACCTGCCGGACGAGGCTCCCGAGGGTTTTTCCGACCTAACGAGATGGGAAGGTCTGCTGGCCCCCGACACATACGAGTTTCGTGAGGACGCCAGCCCGGCCGACATCGTCGGCCAGCTGGCAAGGACGCTCGAGAGCCGGGTGTCCGCGATGGATTGGAGCGAGATCGAGGCTCTTGGTCTTGATCCTTACGACGGCTTGATCATCGCGTCTCTCATCGAAAAAGAGGCGAAGCTCAGCGAGGAGCGACCCATCATCGCTTCGGTCATCACGAACCGGATCAAAGATGGCATGTTGCTCCAGATCGATGCCTCCATCATCTACGGGCTGCGCGAGAACAAGGGCGAGGTCACCCAGGCGGACCTTGCGGTGGACACCCCGTACAACACCTACATTCACACCGGCTTACCACCCACCCCGATCGGCGGGGTGCGCCCTGCGTCCATCGAAGCAGCCGCCCATCCTGCCGACACCAACTACTACTACTACGTGCTGATCAACAAAGACGGCACGCACGGGTTCTCCGAGACCCTCGAAGAGCACAACATCAAGAAACAGGAAGCCAAGGACAACGGGGTCCTGACGCCGTGATGTTTGCAGTCCTCGGTTCACCGGTGGCTCATTCGTTGTCGCCTGCGATGCACCGGGCCGCGCTCGCACGAGCCGGCATCGATGGTGACTATGTGGCCCGCGAGGTAGATGCTGCCGGGTTCGCCGCGGCGATAGAAGAGATCCGCACCGGCAGGCTCAATGGAGCAAACGTCACCATGCCCCACAAGGCGTTGGCGTTCGGATCGTGCGACTTGCCTTCACCACTTGCCGGGAGGGCAGGAGCGGTCAACACCCTTTCACTGCGGGACGGCCGTGTCGCAGGTGACAACACGGATGTCGCCGGCATCCGGCAAGCCTGGGATCGGGCGGGCATCCCCGCAGGCGCCGGAGTAACGATTCTCGGAGCCGGGGGGGCAGCCGCAGCCGCACTGCTGGCTCTCGAGGGCATGCAGCTTCAGGTCGTAGCCCGGCGGCCGGATCTGGCAGTCAAGATGATCGATCGCACCGGTGTGTTCGCCGGGGTTCGGTCGTGGGACGACCCGCCCGGCGATACGGTCGTCGTCAACGCGACACCGATCGGGATGCATGGCGAGCGTCTTGATGATCGAATCCTCGGCGACGCCCGCGGATTGCTCGATATGGCGTACGGAGACGCCGATACTCCCGCTGTGCGGTTCATGAAACAACAAGGATTGCCCTTCGCCGATGGCCTCGACATGCTCGTAGGCCAGGCTGTTGCCGCCTTCGAGATCTGGACGGGTGTCAGCGTCGACCCGGAGGTGATGCGGTCGGCGGCTCGCCGTGAGTTGTCACGCCGCCGGAAAGATCGGGGAGCCGGGTGATCGCAGCTACATCTGTCGCACTTCATTTGGGAGGTCTCGTAGGTGGGGTCGGGATCGGCTTTCTTTCGGTTGCGCTAGCCAGGCAAATACCGGAGCACATGGACAGAGAGGGCAAGCAACGGAGCCCCTTGTGGTGGGCGGTCGCGGTTGGCGTCGCAGTTGCCTTCGGATGGGAAGCTGCCACGGTCGCCGGGGGTTGGGCAGTGCTGCCCGCATACCTTGCGTTCGGCGCCACCACACTGGCAGTCACCCTGACCGATATCGACCATCAGTTGATTCCGAATCGCATCCTCTTCCCGGGACTGGGAATCGCTGCCGCTCTGCTGGTCATCGGTGCCCTGCTAAATGGAACGACCGGGAACCTGTTGCGGGCGCTTCTGGCTTCGGTGCTCTATTTTGCGCTCCTTCTCGTAATCGGTTTGGCGGCGCGTGGTGGTTTTGGCATGGGGGATGTGAAATTGGCGCTGCTGCTCGGCCTCTTCCTCGGGTTTGTGGGCTGGAAGGCGTTGGCGGTCGGCTTCACACTGGCAATCCTGCTCGGCGGGGTAGCGTCTGTCGTTGTGCTGGCCTTCACCAGGAAAGGCAGACGGGGAAAGTTCGCCTACGGACCGTATCTAGTCGCCGGTGCCTGGATCGGCCTGTTTTGGGGGCCCCGGCTTGCGAATTGGTACCTGGGTGGCGGAACGTAGGCCAGGGTTCTTGGGCGGGACGCGGCGGTGACCTATTCTGCCGGTATCCGCATCTCGGTGCGGATGCACACGGGGCATGACCACGGGGTTCTGGGGGAGACGGTCATCGGGAGCAGTGCGGCGGCGCCGGCAAGGCGCTGCGATCGCAACTGTGTTCCAAGCCCTTTTGAGTGAAGGGCCGTCAGGCCCTTCACTCGTTTCGTGAATGATCGGGCTGTACCTCGAGGTTGCCGTGCCTACTATCCCTGACCATGTTGCGTTTCTTGACAGCAGGCGAGTCGCATGGTCCCGGGTTGGTGACAATCGTCGAGGGTTTGCCCGCAGGATTGCCGGTGACGGTGGAAGGGATCGCGGCTGAGTTGGCGAGACGCAGGCTCGGCTACGGTCGCGGGCGTCGGATGTCGCTCGAGAAGGACGAGCTCGAGATCATGGGCGGTGTTCGGTTCGGACAGACCCTGGGAAGTCCGGTAGCTGTGATCGTCAGAAACACGGAATGGCCAAAGTGGCAGGAGGAAATGTCGGCCGCCCCTGGTGGGACGAGCCGACGCCCACTCGAGACCCCACGCCCCGGCCATGCCGATCTTGCCGGGATGGTCAAGTACGACACCCGCGACGCTCGCGACATACTCGAGCGAGCATCGGCGCGTGAGACGGCGGCAAGAACCGTTGTTGGCTATCTGGCAAAGCAATTGCTTGGCACGCTCGGCATCGCGGTCGTCAGCCATGTTGTCGCCATCGGTGGTGCGGCCGTTGCGGCCGATGCGCTCCGGCCGCTGCCACAAGATCAAGGAGCGATCGATTCCTCGCCGGTGCGCAGCTTCGACCCGGCAGGCGAGGCGGCCATGATTGCCGCCATTGAAGCCGCCAGGGAGGACCGAAACACGCTTGGTGGTGTCTTCGAAGTCCTCACCTATGGGGTTCCGGCCGGTATCGGTTCCCATGTGCATTGGGATCGTCGGCTGGACGCGGCTCTTGCGGAAGCCATGGTGTCGATCCAGGCGATCAAGGGAGTCGAGATCGGCGATGCCTATGAGGTTGCCCGTACCCCCGGCAGCGAGGCCCACGACGAGATCTTCCATGGCCGGGAAGGCTTCTACCGGGACACCAACCGGGCCGGTGGTCTCGAGGGAGGGATGACAATAGGCGACGTACTACGGGTGCGAGCGGCCATGAAGCCGATTTCCACGGTGATGCGACCCCTCGACACCGTCAATGTGGTCACCAAGGAAGCGGAGAAGGCGTTCCGGGAGAGGAGCGACGTCTGTGCCGTTCCGGCGGCGGCAGTTGTCGGAGAGCAAATGGTTGCGATAACCATCGCCAGAGAGATACAGCGGAAGTTCGGCGGGGACACAGTTGCCGAGATGGTCAACGCAGTGTCCGCATATCGCACGCGTATCAAGGAGTTCTGAACCGATGCCTACTAAGCACACGATTATCGACGAGAGCGGGCGTGCCAGCGAGATCATCGTTGGGCGCGATATTGCGAACGCAGCCAATCTCGTCCTCGAAGGTGCGGGCCGGATAGCAATCCTTACCCAGCCATCGGTTTCCCGACTTGCTGCTGCAGTCGCCGAAGGCGTAGAGCAACTCGGGCTGATTGCAGCCGTCCGTATCCTCCCCGACAGGGACGATGCGAAGAACCTGGTGACGGTCGAGGCTGTTTTCGAGTGGCTGAACAAGCTCGGATTCACGAGGAGCGACATGGCAATCGCCATCGGCGGCGGCGCCCTCACCGATCTGGTCGGCTTTGCCGCCGCCACCTACATGCGCGGTATCGAAGTCACGTATCTGCCAACAACTCTGCTGGCGGCCGTGGATGCTTCCATCGGCGGCAAGACGGGTGTCAACGTTGGCGGCAAGAATCTGGCGGGGGTGTTTCGGCATCCGGCACGGGTCGTCGTCGATCTCGACGTGCTGGAACAGTTGCCGGTCGAGCTTCTCCGGGAAGGTGCTGCAGAGGCGGTCAAGGCGGGCTTTATCGCCGACCCGACGATCCTCGACGAGTACGAGGCGAGAGGAGTCAGAGCCGCGCTCGATCGGATCGTGCCTGCGGCGATAGCGGTGAAGGTGAGAACGGTCACAGAGGATTTTCGGGAGTCGGGGAAGCGGGCGATCCTCAACTACGGCCACACCATCGGGCACGCCGTCGAAACGGCGACCGGGATCAGCCATGGCGAAGCGGTCGCGATCGGCATGGTGGCAGCCGGGAGGGTCTCTGCAATGGTGACCGGCTTCGAGCACGAAGCCAGACAGCGCGGCATCATTGAGAAGATCGGGCTGCCGGTACAGGCACCCCCGGTCGACGAAGACGAAGTCAGGATGCTCATGGACCGGGACAAGAAGCGAGATCACGCGGGCGTGCGCATGGTGCTGCTGGAGGACTTCGGGCAGCCGATCGTCACCCATGTCGATGAGGGTCTACTCACCGCAGGTCTGCAAGCAGTAGGGATCGGGAAGCCCTGAGGGCACGCCGGTCCCGGTTGGCTTCGCCTCGTGGTGTATCGTCGCAGCAATCAAATTCTTGGAGAGGATGACTGTGTACAACAGGCGCATCGCAAAGCTCAGGGGGAGCCTCGAGTTTCCATTGTTGGTGACGTTCCTGCCCAATATCCGGTATCTCACCGGCTTCACCGGCAGCAGTGCTTTCGTGCTGGTGACACCGGACCGTTTTGTATTTATCACCGATGGGCGATATGCCGAGCTCGGCGCACGCCTGATGTCCTCGGTCACCGGTGGCGAGCTCGTCGAGTACCGCTCGGGGCTCAATGAGGTGTTGGCCGAACAGTTCACCGGCGAGCAACGGGTCGGGCTCGAAGCGCAGAGCGTCAACTGGGCTTTCGTCCACGCCTTGAAGGGCAAGATCGATGCGGACCTGGTGGCCACCAGGGGCATTGTCGAGGCGTTGCGCGAGGTCAAGGACAAAAGCGAGATCGACGCTCTGCAGGCAGCAGCGGCGGCGGGTGACACGGCGTTCCTCAGCGTTCGAGCGATGGCCGCAGCCGCTGCGAGCGAAGGTGACCTGGGTTGGAGCCTGATCAATGCAATGCGCGACGCAGGTGCGCAACAAGCTGGATGGCCGCCAATCGCCGCCGCAGGAGCCAACGCCGCTTTGCCACATCACCTATCTGCGTATGACCCGGTCGGTGACGGGCTGTTGCTTCTCGACTACGGATGCACCGTCGACGGCTACCACAGCGATATGTCACGGACCATATGGCTCCAGGGCGAGGTAGACACCGAAATCGCCAGGATGCATCAGGCCGTACGGGAATCGCAGGAAGCGGGCATCGAGGCCATCCGCCCCGGCGTCACCGGGCACGATGTCGATGAGGCATGCCGGGCGGTGCTGCGCAAGTATGGATACGAAGATCAGTTTGTCCACAGCACCGGCCATGGGGTAGGTCTCGAGATCCATGAAGGGCCCCGTGTTGCCCGGAACTCAGAGGACGTCCTCGAGGCGGGCAATGTTGTTACCGTTGAGCCGGGCGTGTACGTTCCTGGCTTCGGTGGCATCCGGATTGAAGACATGGTGGTCGTGACCGACGACGGCCACCGCGTGCTCACTCATTCAGCAAAGGGCCTAGACGCATGATTTCAACCAACGATGTAAGAGCCGGCATGGCGCTCAACCTCGACGACGGGCTGTTCCAGGTGGTCGACCATCAGCACACCAAGCCGGGCAAGGGCAAGGCGTTCGTCAAGATGAAGCTGCGCAATCTCGACACCGGGAGCCTCGTTGAGCGGACGTTCCGGGCCGGCGAGAGCGTTCAGGATGCCAGGATCGACCGCCGGGACTTCCAGTATCTCTACCGCGATGACATGGGCTTTCACTTCATGGATGGTGAGACCTATGAGCAGATGGCAGTGCAGGAGGAGCTGATTGGTGATGCCGCCAACTACCTCAACGAGGGAATGACGGTGCAGCTGCCGGTATTCGAAGGCAATCCGATTGGTATCGAGTTGCAGGCGGCGGTCGAACTAGAGGTGATATACGCCGAACCTGGGGTGAAGGGCGACCGTGTTTCCGGCGCCACCAAGCCGGTCACGCTGGCAACAAACCTGGTGATACAGGCGCCGCTGTTTGTCGATGTCGGTGACGTCATCAAGGTCGATACCCGTACCGGCGAGTACATCACGCGGGTGTCGTGAGCAAGCGACCTGCCCGAGACCAGGCGTTGCTCGCTCTGTACGCAGCCGACATAATCGGATCCGAACCGGACCTCTCCGATTTGTCGGCGCGGGCGCGACGCTACGTGGAAGGAACCTGGGCGGCGAAGCCCGAGCTCGACCAGGCGATCGTTGCGGTAGCGACCGGCTGGCGTATCGAACGTATGCCTGCGGTGGACAGAAACATCATCCGTCTTGCGCTCTTCGAACTGAGATCGGGACAGACCCCGGTGGGGGTGGTCATGTCGGAGGCAGTGAAGCTGGCAAAGGCCCTGTCAACCGAGCGGAGCGGGGCATTTGTCAACGGCGTACTTGCAAAGCTGCTCGAAGTGGAAGAGTCGGTCGTCGCTGAATAGTCGGTGACCGGCAATGGTGCTAGGGTCGCTGCTCGGTACCGGGCTGTGCTGGCCGGTGCCGGAAGTTGCCAACCTTTAAGTCCGGTCCTGTGAGGCCGGGAAGGAAGGAGTCACGGTGTATCAAGCATCGTCCGTTGCCGAGCCTGTATCAGGCCCGGCTTTCTTTTTTGCCTGTTGGAGTTGCCGATGCGATCGGTGATGTCGGGTGAGGACATGGCGAGGGCGTTGCGGCGCATCGCTCATGAGATCATCGAGAAGAACCGGGGTGTCGCGGATCTGGTGCTGGTCGGGATCCGGACCAGGGGCGGGCCCCTGGCAGAGCGCCTTGCGGAGCTGCTCACCGAGATAGAGGGCACCGGGATCCCGGTCGGCATCGTCGACATCGGGATGTACCGCGATGACATCGACACCCGTCCTCGCATCGAGCTCGGACCTACCGAGCTTCCTGGAGACATCGACGGGAAAACCATCGTTCTGGTCGACGATGTGCTCTACACCGGTCGCACCATACGCGCGGCGCTAGACGCACTAGCCGACATCGGGAGAGCCGAGATCGTGCAACTCGCGGTGGTAGTCGACCGTGGGCATCGTGAGTTGCCGATACGGGCCGATTTTGTCGGCAAGAACCTGCCGACGTCGCACACCGAGCACGTCACCGTCAAGGTCTCGGAGATCGACGGCGAAGATGGAGTTTGGCTCGAGGGCCGGGAGCGGGGGAGTGACGAATGAAGAATCTGCTGACAATGGAGGGTGTCAAGAAGGAGACGTTGGAGAGCCTCCTCAGCGATGCCGATGAGTTTTACGATGTGATGCACCGGCCGATACCGAAGGTGCCGGCGTTGCGCGGCAAGACGGTAGCGACGATGTTCTTCGAGCCTTCGACAAGGACCAAGCTGTCGTTTGAGCGTGCCGCCAAGGCGCTGTCGGCCGACGTACTTTCGTTCTCGCCCGGCACGTCTTCCCTGAAGAAAGGGGAGAGCCTCAAAGACACGGTCCTCACCGTCAAGGCCATGGGCGCCGACCTGATGGTCGTTCGGCACACCTCAACCGGGGCGCCGTGGCGGGTGGCCGAATGGACGGGTCTGCCGGTTGTCAACGGTGGAGACGGAGCACACCAGCATCCAACGCAGGCTCTGCTCGACTCGCTGACGCTCAAGCAGCACTACGGGAGCCTCGAAGGTCTGCGTATCGCAATCGTCGGCGACATCCGCCACTCCAGGGTGGCGCGTTCGAATGTGTGGGCGTTTTCAACGCTGGGGGCGAGGGTGACCCTCATTGCCCCACCGACCTTGTTGCCACCCGACATGGAGGGGTGGCCTGCAGACGTCAGCACCGACCTCGACCCGGTGCTCGATCAGTTCGACGCCATCTACCTGCTTCGTGTTCAAGCTGAGCGAGGCGGTGCTTCCGTCTTCCCATCCGTTGCGGAGTACCGGGACCGTTTTGGTATGACCGAGGCTCGTTTTGAGCGGCTCAAACCGGACACCATCGTTCTACATCCCGGGCCGATGATCCGGGGAATCGAGATCGACAGTGGCCCTGCGGACGATCCGCGCTGCAAGGTGCTCGAGCAGGTGACCAACGGTGTCGCCGTGCGCATGGCGGTGCTGTTCCAACTGCTGGGAGGGACAAAAGAAGATGAGTGAGATCACATTTCAGAACGCTCTGGTCGTTTCCGGCAACGGTGAAGCGGCGGAAGGAACCGATGTCGTTGTTGCCGACGGCACGATCATTGAGATCGGACAAGACCTGGAGGTGAGGGGCGAGGCGATCGATTGCACAGGCAAGTGGCTCGGTCCGGGCCTTGTGGACGTTCACACCCACTTTCGTGAGCCGGGGCAGGAATGGAAGGAAGACATCGCATCCGGCTCCCGGGCGGCCGCTGCAGGCGGCTACACCGCAGCAGTGGCGATGCCCAACACGGATCCGCCGATCGACGCAGGCCACCTCGCCCGTTTTGTGGCAGATCGCGGGCGGCAGGTCGGGCTCGTGGATGTGGTCCCTGCCGGGTGTATCACCCTGGGGCGCAAGGGGGAGAAGCTGGCTCACCTGGACGAGTTGTACAACGCAGGCGTCCGTCTCTTCACCGACGACGGGGGAACCGTCGCAGATGCCGGATTGCTACGGCGGGCGATGGAGTACCTGGCCGAGCGTGACGGTGTGATCGTTGAGCACTGTGTCGATGCCGGGCTGGCAGCCGGCGGTCAGATGCACGAAGGGGAGGTCTCATCGCGGCTCGGCATGGCGGGTGTGCCCAGCGAGGCCGAGGAGATTGTCATCGCTCGTGACATTGCCCTCGCCAGGCTCACGGGGGTCAGATACCACGTGCAGCACGTGAGCACAGCTGGTGCGGTCGACCTGATTGCAGCAGCCAAGGCGGAGGGTCTGCGGGTGACGGCGGAGGCGACGCCCCATCACCTCTGCTTCGATGACTCCTATGTGGAGAGTGCCAATCCGTTGTACAAGATGATGCCGCCGCTGCGGGCCGCGTCGGATGTAGCGGCACTGCGTGAAGGTCTGCGCAGCGGGGTCATCGACCTTGTCGCCACCGATCACGCGCCCCACGCCGATCACGAGAAGGATCACGCCTGGGAGGAGGCGCCGTTCGGTGTGATCGGCCTCGAGTGGGCTGCTGCGGTTGTGAACACCGTGGTGGGTCTGGGTACCGCGGAGTTCTTCCGGGTCCTTTCCACTGCACCGGCGGGCCTCGCCGAGCTCGGTGATCACGGGACATTGGAGGTTGGCGGTACCGCAAACCTCCTGGTGTTCGACCCGGAAGCCGCTGCTAATACGAGCAGCACGGTCTCGCGGAGCTCGAACGCACCGTACCTCGGCATGGAACTGAGGGGTGCCGTTGTGCACACGATGTACCGCGGTCGGTTCACGGTGCGCTCGGGATCGCTCCAGGCGGTCGCCGGGGTGGCCGGGTGAAACGAAGTGGGGTAGACCTGGGGACGCGACTGGGGGATACCAGCCTCCAGTCGCCCCTGGTTGCCGCATGCGGCACGGTGGGGTCGGTCGTGGACTTCGCCGGGGTTGCCGATCTGTCCGTCTATGGCGCCGCCGTGGCGAAATCGGTCAGCGGCACCCCCTGGCCGGGGCGTCAAGAGCCTCGGCTCGCTGCCACCGGCAATGGGATGCTCAATGGAATCGGTATCCAGAATCCCGGTGTGGATGAGTGGGTCGAGACCATCGGTCCAGAGCTCGGTGGCCTGGCAACGGACGTGTGGGGCTCGGCCGTCGGCAAAGACGCTGACGAGTTTGCCTTCGTTGCGGAGCGCCTGGCCACGACCGGCGTAACGGCGATCGAAGTGAACCTCTCATGCCCGAATCTCGAAAACGGGAAGATGTTCGCTCTCGACACTGTGGAGTCGGCCCGGGTAGTGCGGGCCGTGCGCGCTGGCACCAGCCTGCCAGTAGGGGTGAAACTCACCCCCAATTCCGAAGACATCGTCGCCGTGGCGGCCGCGGTGGCGGAAGCCGGGGCCGATTGGGTAGTCCTCGGCAATACGGTCTGGGGCGCAGGTTTTGACATTGAGACGAGGCGCCCTTTGCTGTCCGGCGTAGTCGGCGGCTACTCCGGTGCACCGATCAAACCGGTGGCGCTGCGGTGTGTCTGGCAGGTGGCGCAGGCGCTGCCCGACCTCCCGATTGTCGGCACCGGTGGTGTCGGCTGCGGCGGCGATGTCGTCGAGTTCCTGTTGGCAGGCGCATCGGCCGTCGGGGTGGGTACGGCCCACTTTGCCAGCCCCAGGATCGGGTCTCGTATCACAAGCCAGCTGCGGCGGTACATGGCCAGACATGGGATCAGGACCCTCGTCGAATTGATAGGAGCGGTGGAGCAATGGTGAACCGGATGATCGTGGCATTGGACCTTGGCTCGGCTGAGGAGGCAGTACGGCTCGCCAGGAAGCTCGAACCACATGTAGGGGCGTTCAAGGTCGGTCTAGGGCTCCTGCACGCAGCGGGACCGGGAATCGCCGCCGCTTTGGTGGATATCGGCAAGCCCGTGTTCGCCGACGCAAAGCTACATGACATACCGAGCCAGGTAGGAGCAGCGGCGCGTCAACTCGGCAGGTTGGGTGTGCGCTGGGTGACTGCGCACGTATCGGGCGGGGAAGCAATGTTGAAGGCAGCAGTGGAAGGATTGCACGAGACGTCGGACGGTTACTCCGGCATCCTCGGTGTCACCGTGCTCACGAGTCTCGACGCGCCCAGCCTCAATGCGATCGGCATCGCGACGACCCCGGGCAAGCTGGTCTCAAAGATGGCCCGCGTTGCGGCAAGAGCAGGATGTGAGGGCGTGGTCAGCTCGCCACACGAGCTCACCGTCGTCGGCTCGGTTGCTCCGCAGTTGATCAAGGTCACACCGGGTGTTCGTCCGGAGGGAACGCCCAGTAGCGATCAGCGTCGGGTGATGACACCTGCAGACGCGATAGCCAGAGGAGCAGACTGGCTCGTCATCGGTCGACCGATTACCGCCGCCGCCGACCCGGTTGCCGCGGCAGCCGCGATCGCTACGGAGATAGTGATACCGGGCTAGAGCACATCCGGTTGATAGAGTGATTTGGCGCAAACCGGAGGAGCAGCGATGCCAGCACCGAAGATGACCGACGAGCAACGTGCTGCTGCCCTCGCCCGGGCAGGTGAGGCGCGCCGGATCCGGGCCGAGATCAAGCAGCTGCTGAAGACCGGAACACTGACGTTGGAAGATGTCTTTGCCCGCGCCGAAGAGGATGAGCTTGTCGGCGGGATCAAGGTGGGCTCGCTGGTCAATTCGATGCCGCATATGGGCAAGGTCAAGGCGATGCGTCTGCTCGAGCAGTTGGAGATCGACGCCGGCAAACGACTTCGTGCTCTGGGATCACGCCAGAGAGAGAAGCTTCTGGCGTCTTTTTAGGTGAGCCCGTGACTGATCCGGGCGATACCGTCAAAGGCAAGCTGCTTGTTATCTCGGGGCCATCCGGAGTGGGCAAATCGAGCGTGGTGCGCGCGCTCACCGACCGTGTGACCTTCCATTTCTCGGTTTCGTGGACGACCAGGAAGAGACGGTCTGGCGAAGAGGACGGTGTCGACTACGTGTTTGTCGAGCGGGCGGAGTTCGAGGAGGGGATCGCTCGTGGCGGTTTTCTGGAGTGGGCCGAGTACTCGGGCAACCTGTACGGCACACCCCGGGACGCAGTGCTCGAGCACCTCGATTGTGGTGAGCACGTTCTGCTCGATATCGAGAATGACGGCGCCCGACAGGTGAAGGCTGCATACCCGGATGCTGTCCTCGTATTCATCATGCCACCGTCGGGTCCAGAGCTGGAGCGGCGCCTTCGCACGAGGGGGGATACAGCGGAGGAGGACATACGAATGCGCCTCGGTGTAGCCGAGGCGCAGATCGAGGACGCCCGTTCCGCCTTCGACTATCTGGTGGTTAATAGCAAAGTCGACACCGCTGCAGGCAAGATCGTCTCTATACTGTCTCGCACGGGCGATCGCTGACCGCCTGTTCAAACACGTAGGAGCACCCCTCAGGATGATTCAACCACCCATCGGTCGCGTACTGTCGAAAACCAACTCGCGATTCGCCCTCGTCGTTCTCTCAGCGCGGCGGGCTCGCCAGATCAACGCCTACTTCAATCAGCTAGGTGAAGGTCTCGGCGGATATGTGCCGCCGCAGGTGCACTCGATGTCGCGCAAGCCTCTCTCGATTGCATTCGAGGAAATCGACAACGACAAGGTCGTCATCGAAATCGAGGAGTAGGCAATGCTCAGCGGTCGCCGGATAGTCCTCGGGGTCTCCGGTGGAGTCGCCGCCTATAAGGCCGCGTACCTGGCACGGCGTCTGATCGAGGCCGGGGCCACCGTCAGATGCGTCATGACCGAGTCTGCGACGAGGTTCATCGGTGCGCAGACGATGGCAGCCATCACCGGTGAATACCCGGTGATGGCTTTCTTCGATGAGGCCGAGGTGAGCCCGCACACCGAACTCGGGCGCTGGTCGGAGGTCATGGTGATCGCTCCCGCCACGGCCGCGACTCTGGCCAGGCTTGCTGCCGGTCTTTCCGACAATGTGCTCGTTGCCACCGCACTAGCAACCGGGAGCCCGATACTCGTCGCGCCTGCGATGCACACCGAGATGTGGGAGAAGCCATCTACCCAGCGGAACGTCGAATTGCTCACCGATGACGGCGTGATCATCATCGGTCCCGCCGACGGTCCGCTAGCCGGTGGCGATGTTGGCCCCGGACGCATGGTCGATCCGGATGAGATCGTTGCCGCCGTGCTTGATGCGCTACGACGTGACCTCGAGGGGTGGAAGGTCCTCGTCACCGCAGGCGGCACTCGCGAGCCGATTGACCCGGTCCGGTACGTGGGTAATCGTTCGTCAGGGAAGATGGGCAATGCGATTGCCACGGCGGCGGTGAAGCGGGGGGCGGAAGTAGTGCTGGTCAGTTCTGGACCGGCACCGCGACATCCCGGGATCGAGGTGGTTGCCGTCGAGACGGCAGAGGAGATGGCCGCCGCAGTCTCTACCCGCGTTGATGACGTCGACGTTGTGGTGATGGCGGCCGCCGTCGCCGACTTCCGTCCAAAAGACCCTGGACTCTCAAAGCTACGGCGTAGCGACGGACCGCCCCGGATAGAGCTGGAGCCCACGCCCGACATCCTTGCAGGCATCGCTTCGAGGGAGCATCGGCCGTACCTGGTCGGTTTCGCAGCAGAGACCGGGTCATTGGCCGGGGCAGAGCACAAGGCAATGACAAAGGGAGTCGATCTGCTCGTGGGCAACGATGTCTCGAAAACGGGCTCGGAGTTTGCCGCCGATACCAATGAGGTGACGGTCTACACGCCCGACGGTTCCGCGGATGCCTGGCCGCTGCTCTCCAAGGCTGAAGTTGCCGAGCGCCTCTGGGACCGAGTCCAGGCTGCATACGAGGGTGGCTGACGAGCCGGGTCGGATCGCCCAGGTCATCCCCGACCTGCCCACGTTCGCCGTCGATGACGGCTTTGCCTACCGGATACCTGATGAGCTCGACGGTGTCGATGTCGGGTCGCTGGTCAGAGTCCCGCTCGGCTCACGTCGGATCCGCGGCTACGTCGTGTCTATGAGGCACGGTGAGGTCTCGGGGCTGAAACCCATTATCTCGATCTCAGGCGATCACCGGGTCTTCGATGAGAAACTGCTCCAGACATTGCGGTGGGCGGCCCTCTACTACGTGGCTCCGCTCGCCGTGCTACTCGGAAAGGCGGCGCCGCCAAACCTCCCGAGGGGAAAGGGCAGGCCACCAAAGGCAGAAGTACCGGAGACTGCCTCTCCTGCCGCAGCGGTTACCAGCGCTGCCGCAGCAGGTGCCCACGTGCGTCCCCAGTGCCTGGTCATGTCGGGACCATATGTGCCGGCTATCGCCGGACTCGCCGGTCAGCCCGTCGCCGCTGACAAGAATGTTGCGGTGGTCGCACCTACGCACGCGGAAGCGGTGAGCCTCGCCGTATCGCTGGAGGAATGGTTCGGCGATCGGGTGGTGCTGATCTCTTCGGCTCTCCCGGCCAAGGAAGCCACGCGGGCGTGGGTGAGGGCAAGCAGCGTCGGCGGTCTGGTGATAGTGGGCACCCCTGAGATCACGCTGTGGCCACTGGGATCGCCCGCGCTGTGGATCGTTGTCGAGGAGGCACGGCGGGCGATGAAGTCGAAGCAGACGCCGACGTTGCAGGTCAGCAGTGTGGTGCGACGCCGCGCCCTGGTGGAGAGGACCGCCGTTGTGTTCCTGGGACCGGTTCCGACGCTTGACACGCTGGCCAAAGGCGCTGCGGTGAAGGAACCTCCCGGGCGCGTGTGGCCGCTGGTGGAGGTCGTCGACCGGAGGGAGGACCCGCCGGGCGGGAGGGTTCTCTCGACACGGACGATTCAATCGATCGCTCAGACGGTGAAGCGATCCGGGCAGGTCTTTGTCTTCGTTTCGCGACGTGGCTACGCACCTGCGTTCCGATGTGTCCGCTGCCGGGAACTTCGCAAGTGCCCTAACTGCGGCGCCGGGCCCGATCGGGGAGATAGTTGCCGGCGTTGTGGCACGCCGCTCGGGCCATGTGTCTCATGCGGGGGTCGTCGCTTCGAGCCGCTGGGTGCCGGCTTGGGTCGGGTCACCGAGCAGCTACAGCAACGGTTCGGCCCCGAAGTTGCGGGACAGGAGCGCAGCCGGCAAATCATCGTCGGTACTGAACGCGACCTGCCATGGGTCCCGGAGACGGCCCTGTCTGTGGCGGTGGATGCCGACTCTCTCCTGCTTGCGCCGAACTACAGGGCTGAGGAGGACGCCATGCGGTTGCTGGTGCGTGTGGCCGCGACCGTGGCCAGGGGACGAGGCAATCGCTGTCTCATCCAGACTGCCCAGCCAGAGCACAGGGCATTTGCAGCACTGCGCCACGGCCACCCGCTCGACTTTCTCCGGGAGTTGAACTCAGAACGGGAACGCGATCATTTGCCTCCAGCAGCGGATCTGCTTGTCATTGAGGTGGCGGGGGACGCAACCGATCGCCACGCAGAGCTTGGCGTTCTCGAGGGCGATCAGGTTCAGATCCACGGGCCGGAAGAAGGTGGCGGGCGGACGAGGTGGTTTGTCCAGGGCGACGAGCTTCACCTGATCAGGGTGCAATTGCGCAATATCGTCCGCCAGTGGCGGGACGCCGGCCTCAAGGTCCGCGTCGATGCCGATCCGATCGATCTGTGAGCAACGGGTAACATCCCACCAATTGTGCGTGTGAAACCCCGACGACTTCGGTGAGAGTATGGCCATCTACCCAATCAGGACATTTGGAGACCCGGTTCTGCGAATGAAGGCGGCAGACGTGGGCGACGACCCGGCGTCGCTCGAGCGACTGGTCGAAGACATGCTCGAGACGATGTACGTAGCACCAGGGGTGGGGCTTGCAGCGCCGCAAATCGGCATCTCCAAGCGACTCTTCGTTGCTGATATCGGGGAGGGCCCGTTCACAATGGTCAACCCGGAGATCGTCGAAACGTCCGGAACATGGACTTCGGACGAAGGTTGTCTCTCGGTTCCCGGTTACTACTGGTCGATCAAGCGTCCCGGGTACGCAAAAGCGCGCGGTTTGGATATCTACGGTGATCCCATTGAGTTCGAGGGCGACGAGTTGATGGGTCGGGTTCTCCAGCATGAAACCGACCACCTGAATGGGATGTTGCTGCTCGAGCGGCTATCACGGCGGGATCGGCGACAAGCACTTCGTGATCTGCGCGAGAGCGCCATGAGATCGGTGGACTTTCTGTGATTAGAGCCGCGTTCCTCGGTACGCCCGCTGCGGCGATACCGTCGCTGGCCGCTCTCATGGAGGTCGCCGCCGTCGACTTCGTCGTTACCCAGCCGGATCGACCCAAAGGCCGCGGCAGAAGCCTGGAGGCACCCCCGGTGAAGATCGCCGCGTCTGAGTGGGGGCTCGAAACCCACCAACCGGAGACTCACGCCGAGTTGGTGGAAATGTTCTCCGGGGCCGGGATTGAGGTAGCAGTGGTGGTTGCATACGGAAGGATACTGAGACCCGGGGTGCTGGATTCAGTCGAGCACGGATTTGTGAATGTGCACTTCTCGTTGCTGCCGAGGTGGCGAGGTGCAGCCCCCGTAGAGCGGGCAATCCTCGCGGGAGACGAATACAGCGGCGTGTCCCTGATGGTTCTCGACCGGGGCGTGGACACGGGCCCGGTCTTTGCAGCGGCTGACACCGAGATAAGCGAGTATGAGACAGCAGGGGAACTGACCGGCCGGCTCGCTGCCCTGGGCGCCGCCGTGTTGCGTGACCATCTCGAGGACTACATCCACGAGAGACTGCTGCCGGCGCGGCAAATGCAAACTGGTGCCACGATTGCCCCCCGGTTGACCACGGCCGAAGCCTGTCTCGATTGGAGGCAGGGCCCCGGCGAGTTTGGAAGGCAGGTGCGGGCGTTCAACCCGCGGCCCGGTGGTTGGGCAGCGGGTGACGGGATCCGTCTCAAGATTTTTGAAGTTGGACCGGCGTCGAACCTTGTGCCTCCGGGTGAGATCCGGGTGGTCGACGGGCGACCCATGCTTGGCCTCGGAGCCGGTGCGGTCGAGCTTGTTCAGGTGCAACAGGCGGGGAAGCCACGTTTGTCGGGCAGGGACTGGGCCAACGGGCGCCGGGGCGCCGGGTTGCATCTGGATCCCCCGGAGTGAACACCAGGGGCATGGCGGCTGCCATCCTGCTGCGAGTCACCGATCACGGCGCATACTCCAATGTCGTGCTGAACACGGCGACCAAAGGTCTCGCTCGAGAGGATCGAGCGTTTGTGTACAGCCTCGTCAATGGTGCGTTGCGGCAGCTCCGGACCGTCGATGCGATCATCACTGAGGTAGCCGGGCGCAAGGTCGAAGACCTGGACGAGGAGGCGCGTGGTGTCCTCGAGATTGCCGTCGGGGAGCTGCTCAACGCGACTGGCGATGCGGTATATGCAACTGTCAACGAGTCGGTCAACGCAATCAAAGAGCTTGGCAAGCCGCGGGCATCGGGTTTTGTCAATGGAGTCTTGCGCCGCTTGGTGAGAGACGGGATGCCGGACCTGGAGGGAGACAAGGCTCGTGAGCTGTCGGTGCCGGAATGGGTCCTGGGAAAACTCACCTCCGATCACGGGCGACGGCAGGCGCGTGTTCTGCTCAGCGGGCTGCGCTCCGCCGCACCAACAATCGGCATCAGAGCCCGGCCGGGAACGCAGCTGCCGGCAGGGGCGGAGCCCGTTCCGGGGATACCTGGCGCATTTGCTCTGCGGGTGCTCCCTGAGGACCTTGCCGGGGTCATGATCTCAGATCCGGCATCCACGGCAGTTGCGGCAGCAGTAGCCGCGCAGCCAGGTGAACGGATTCTCGATATGGCGGCTGCGCCTGGAGGCAAGACGAGTGCGGTGTGGGACAACGCCGGGGGGAGGATCGACCTCATTGCCATCGATCGGCATCCCAGGCGGTTGCGGAGTGCACGGCACCGTCTGGAGGAACTCGGAATCCATCCCCGTTGGGTCATCGCCGATGGCGGCAATGCTCCCTTCCGGGAGGGAAATTTCGACGCCGTCTTGCTCGACGCCCCCTGCACCGGTCTCGGGACACTTCGTCGTAGGCCGGAGATAGCGATGCGTCTCAAGCCAAAGGGACTCGATTCCCTGGTGTCTCAGCAGCGTGCCATGCTCGCAGAAGCCTGGCGCCTGGTCCGTCCGGGTGGGCGCGTCGTCTACTCGGTTTGCACGCTGTTTGCCGCGGAGACCATCGACGTTGTTGCCGACTACCCGGCGTCGCCGCCTGGTGGCTTGCCCGGTGAGCAATGGGGGAGCGGGATACTGATGGCTCCGCACCTGACCGGGACCGACGGGATGTTCATTTCCGTCATCACACGTCCGGGATGACCACCTCTTCGAGCCCCTCCTCGGCCACCGGCCATTTCATATCGAGACTCTCGAGGGCGTTGACGATTGTCTCGGTGACGACGATGTCGCGGTACCACTTCCGGTTGGCAGGGACGATGTACCAGGGCGCGTAGTCCGTACTCGTCTTGCTCAACATTGCTTCGTATGCGGCCATGTAGTCGGGCCACAGCTTGCGCTGTTCGAGGTCGCCTTTGTTGAACTTCCAGTTCTTGGTTTCATCGTCGAGGCGGGCCTGCAGCCTTTCTGCTTGCTCCTCGGGAGAAATGTGGAGGTAGAACTTGAGAATCATTGTTCCTTCGTCCGCAAGTATGTTCTCGAAGTTGTTGATGTGGTCGTAACGCCGCTGCCAGCGTCGCTCGGGGACGAGGTTGAGCACCCGGACGATCAGGACATCCTCGTAGTGGCTTCGATTGAACACAGTGAGACCACCCGATGACGGCGTGTGATCGTGGATTCGCCACAGGTAGTCGTGGCTTAGTTCCTCCGGTGTTGGCGCCTTGAAGTTGCGCACATCGATACCCTGAGGGTTCACGCCGCTGAAGACCTTGCGGATTGTCCCGTCCTTGCCGCCGGTGTCCATTGCCTGAAAGACAACGAGGATCCTGTGCTTGTCCTCGGCCCACAAGAGGCGCTGCAGCTCCGCGAGTCGCGTGCGCAGCTTCCTCAGATACTTGCGACCATCATGCTTGCCACCATCGAAACCCGAATGATCGGCTGGATCCCAATCACCCAGGTCGATCTGTTGCCCCTGTGGCACCCGGTACCGCTCCACGTGACCTCCGCTGTGTTTTGCTTTCGGGATTACGGTAGCCAGCGCTCGCCACCCAGCATGAACTGAACGCACAGTGGACATAACCCACTTTGGCAATGCTATGGGCCTATGCTGCCATCCGTGCGCACGCTCATTGCCCCTTCGATTCTGGCTGCCGACTTTGCACGGCTCGGCGAGCAGGTCAACACGGTGGCCCCGTATGTCGATCTGTTACACGTCGACGTGATGGACGGGCACTTCGTTCCCAACCTGTCGCTGGGACTCCCGGTGATCGAGTCGCTGCGGAAGGTGACCGATCTCAAGTTCGATTGTCACCTGATGATGCACAACGCACATCGATACTTCCCCGAGATGAGAGCGGCCGGGGGAAACCTCGTCTCGGTCCATCTCGAGGTCTACCCCGATCCCCGTCCGATTGCCGAGGCGGCGCGAGCAGAGGGATTGGAATTTGGCATTGCGTTCAACCCTCCAACGGACTTCTCTGCGGTTGAGCCTTTCCTCGAGTTGTGCGACATGATCGTCGTCATGTCGGTCCATCCCGGGTTCGGTGGGCAGTCCTTCATCGATGACTCGTTACGAAAAATGGAAATTGCCAGGAAGTCTATTGAGTCGCAGGGGCTGTCGACCGATATAGAGGTCGATGGCGGGATCGGAGCCGCCAACATCCGGCGTGCTCGAGACGCTGGAGCCAATGTGTTCGTGGCGGGCAGTTCCGTGTTTGGCAAGGAAGACCCGGTGGAGGCTGTGCAAGAGTTGCGTAGAGCGATTGAGAGTCGAGAGACCGCATGAAGGACAGAATCCTGGTCGTTGATGACGATCCGGACATTCTTCAGTTTGTCGAGATGAATCTCGACATGGAGGGCTTCGACACCCAAACCGCTGAGAGCGGCAGAATTGCTCTCGAGGTAGCCCGCGAGCGGCCACCGGACCTCATTCTCCTCGACGTGATGATGCCGGAACTGGACGGGCTGACGGTTTTACGAAGGCTGCGATCGAGCCCGGCAACCGCGAGCATTCCTGTGGTCCTGCTAACCGCAAAGGCACTGGCTGAGGATCGTGTGCGTGGTCTCGACCTGGGTGCCGACGACTACATCACAAAGCCGTTTGATATCGAAGAGCTGCTGGCCAGGGTCAAGGCAGTGCTGCGGCGGGCCCAACAGATGCGTGATCTTTCCCCACTCACCGGTCTGCCCGGCAACTTCCGCATCTCCCGGGAGCTCGAAACCCGTGTCTCGAACGGCACGGAGTTTGCGATAGTCCATGCCGATCTCGACAACTTCAAATCGTTTAACGATCACTACGGCTTTATGCGTGGCGACTCAGTGATCAAGTACACCGCCAGGGTGCTGGTGGACTCCACGGAGGCCAGCGGTGATCCGGAGGTGTTCGTCGGTCACGTTGGCGGTGACGATTTTGTCGCGGTCATCGATCCGACTTACGTCGAGGAGTTCTGCAAGTCCGTTGTGACTACCTTCGACCAGGGGATACTGGACTTTTACGACACGGCAGATGCGCTCCAGGGCTACATCGAGGTGACCGATCGCAAGGGCGAGCGGCATGCATTCCCGATCTCATCCATATCGATGGGTGTTGCCACCAACACAAAGCGTCCCGTGAAATCCGAATGGGAAGCATCGGCGATTGCCTCCGAGATGAAGGAATACGCCAAGCGTCAGCCGGGGTCCTCGTACCAGATCGATCGTCGTACCTGATCGGGCTTCGTCGCCCATCCTCCAGGACGCCGGCAAACTGCGGACCGCCCAATCCGGTCACAGGCCAGGCATCAGCCGGGTAGTCCAACGGCGCATTCAAGCAACATTCCCGAGGTTACACTACCGGGTAAGAAAGAGCCCCCTTCAGGGCAGGGTGAAATCCCCGACCGGCGGTGAAAGCCCGCGACCCCCTTCATTGGGGTGGATCCGGTGAGACTCCGGGGCCGACGGTGACAGTCCGGATGGAAGAAGGAGGGCGTGTGTCGAGACGCGCATTGTCCGACAACCTAGGCCGGCCCGATCGCGGGTCGGTGGCTGCTGGTACTCCTGTCGAGGGTCCAGCTAATACGCGATTTATGCGGCGTGCCCTAGCACTTGCGCAACGACATCAACCTCACCCGAATCCTCGCGTCGGTGCCGTAATCGTTGATGAACGCGGCGACATCGTGGCAGAGGCTGCCCACGAGCGTGCAGGTGAACCACACGCTGAAGCTCTGGCCCTGGCGCTGGCGGGCGAGAGGGCAAGAGGCGCAACCATCTATGTGACTCTGGAACCGTGCTCACACCAGGGTAGGACGCCGCCTTGTAGCCGCGCTTTGATCGACGCCGGGATTGCGCGCGTCGTGGTCGGTGTCGGCGACCCTGACTCACGGGTAAGTGGGTCCGGCATTGCTCAGCTGCGTGAGGCGGGCGTCGACGTCATTACCGGAGCCCTCGCAGGAGAGGTCGAACGTATCGACCCCGGCTACTTCCACCACAGGCGCACCGGCAAGCCGCTCGTCACCCTCAAGCTGGCAACGACGTTGGACGGCCAGATCGCTGCTGCCGATCGCACGTCGCGCTGGATCACCGGCGAGGAGGCCCGTCGCGACGGTCATCTGCTCCGGTCCGAGTCTGATGTGATCATCGTCGGCGCAGGGACGGTCATCGATGACGACCCGGCGCTCGACGTGCGTCTCGATGACTATCGCGGAAGACAGCCGCGACCCGTCGTGATTGGTGGCTCCCGGCCGCTTCCTACCGGGGCACGACTCCTGGGCCGGGATCCGATTGTCTACGTGCCGCGACCGCTCGGCGTCGCCGACGACGAAGTCGTCGCCCCTCTGGGGAACCACGTCGATCTGGAGGTTGTGATCAGAGACCTGGGCGAGCGGGGCTACGTGAGTGCCCTCGTCGAAGGCGGCGCCCGGCTCGCAGCCTCTCTGATCCGGGAAGATCACGTGGATCGACTAGTTGTGTACCTGGCGGGGAAGCTCGGGCTTGGCACAGGTGTCCCGGTCTTCTCCGGCGTGTTTGCGACCCTCGGTGATGCAGTGCCGCTCGAGGTCGAAGCAGTCACACGAATGGGGAATGATCTCAAAGTCGAAGCGAAGGTAGGAAAGTGATGTTCACCGGAATCGTTGCGTCCATGGGCACGGTGCAAGCTGTCGATGAAACCCTCACCGGGCGAAGGCTCGTTGTCAACGAGCCGGGATTGCTGTCCGACATCGAGGTGGGCGATTCGATAGCGGTCAACGGAGTCTGTTTGACGGCCGTCACAGTTGGCGACGGAAGCGTCGCGGTCGACGTGGTACGAGAGTCGCTCGATCGGAGCAACCTCGGTGCGCTCGCCGCCGGCAACCGTGTGGATCTGGAGCGACCCATGTCGGCCGCGGGGCGCTTCGACGGCCACATCGTCCAGGGTCACGTCGACGGTGTTGGCACAGTGACGGGTGTCGACGCTGAGGGAGAGGCGCGGCGGGTACGAATCGAGTTGCCGGAAGCGCTGGCGAAGTATGTAGTCGAGAAGGGCTCGATCACGGTGGACGGCGTCAGCTTGACCGTGACCGCCGTCGGCACCGAACCGTGGTTTGAGATCGTCCTCATCCCACACACCGTCGAGGTGACTGTCCTGGGAAAACGGGATATCGGCGACCAAGTGAATCTAGAAACTGATGTTCTTGCGAAGTACGTGGAAAGGTTGATGGTCAAGTGAAGACGGCAACTATCGAAGAGGCCCTCGCGGCTGTCGCAGCAGGAGAGTTCGTCCTGGTGGTGGACGATGAGGACAGAGAGAACGAAGGCGACCTGATCATCGCGGCGGAGAAGGTGACCCCGGAGAAGATTGCCTTCATGATCCGCCACACGAGCGGGTTGATCTGCCTGCCGACGATCGGTGAGCGGCTCGATGAGCTCGAATTGCCGCTCATGGTGCTGGAGAACACCGATTCACACAAGACCGCATTCACGGTCTCGGTAGATGCCGTAGGGCAGACAACAACCGGGATCTCGGCTGCCGACCGCGCTGCGACTATCAGGGCGTTCGTCGACCCCGACATCGGGCCGAAGGATCTCGCCCGACCCGGACATATCTTTCCCTTGCGCTACCGCGAAGGTGGGGTACTGGTCCGCCCCGGCCACACCGAGGCTGCGGTGGATCTAACCCGGCTGGCCGGTCTGTTCCCGGCGGGAGTCCTCTGCGAATTGGTGCTCGACAAGGGGGGCATGGCCCGGGGAGCTGATCTAGAGGCCTTTGCAGAGGAACATGGGATCGCATTGATCACCATCGAGCAACTTATTGAGTATCGGTGGCGCAATGAAGCCATCGTGACCAGACAGGTCGAAACGACCTTGCCTACAGAACACGGGGTCTTTCGTGCCATCGGCTACCGCTCACATGTGGACGGCTCGGAGTACATCGCCCTCGTCTGCGGCGATGTGGCAGGTCGCGATGGCGTGCTGACCAGGGTGCACTCCCGGTGCCTCACCGGGGATGTGTTCGGTAGCAGGCGTTGTGACTGCGGCCCACAACTCGAAACTGCGATGGCCCTGATTGCGACAGCCGGAGCCGGGATAATCACGTACAACGACACACATGAAGGTCGCGGAATTGGGATGCTGGCCAAACTCAGGGCCTACAAGCTCCAGGACGAGGGTCGGGACACCGTGGATGCCAATCTGGAGCTCGGCTTCCCTGCCGACGCCCGCCACTATTCGGTAGAGGCGCAAATCCTCGCTGATCTCAAGGTCTCGAGTATCCGCCTGATGACGAACAACCCGGCCAAGATCGAGGCGCTGGAGCGCCTGGGAGTCGATGTCGCTGAACGTGTCCCGCTGGTAGTCGGTGTCAACGGCCACAACCGGGGCTATCTGGCCTCAAAGGCAAACCGCCTCCGCCACATGGTGAGTGAGGAGGAGATTCAATAATGGGCGAGACGCAGGTCGTGGGCCGGGACGGATTCGGGCTTCGCATTGCGGTGGTTTGGGCCCGGTACAACGAGCACGTGACTACGGGGCTGCTGGAGGGTGCGGAGAAGTACTTGATCCAGGCAGGTGCCGAATACGACGTGTACGAGGCACCGGGTGCGTTCGAGCTGCCACTCATCAGCGCCGAACTTGCGCGGGCTGGATACGACGCGGTAGTGGCCCTCGGTGCGGTGATCAACGGCGAGACCGACCACTATGAGCATGTAGCGGGGCGTGCCTCCGAAGGGCTGATGCAGGTGGCGCTGGAGAGCCGTAAACCGATAGCGTTCGGCGTTCTCACGGTGCAGGAGGAGGAGCACGCGTTGACCCGCAGCGCGCCCGGTCCCGGCAACAAGGGTGCAGAGGCGGCGGCGGCGGCGGTCGAGACCGTTCTGCTGATGCGGACGATCCCGCGATCGGGCTGATCTGTCCCTGCGGTTGACTGCATCTGCCACACGCGTATACTTCGACCCGGCCCGTCCGCACGGCCGGGCCCCACAACCGACGCAAGCGGAAGCGCTGCTTCCCACCCGGCCACGATCAGGCGTGCGCCGTGGTCGACTCAAGGCAGCACCGTTTGTGCTGCCTTTGTTTGTGTCGGAGGAATGAGAAATGTACAACGAGGAGGTTTCCCCATCGCCAGCGAACCCAGGGTGAACGAGCGGATCCGTGCCAAGGAAGTCCGACTCGTGGACCCCAGCGGCGGTCAGGTCGGAATCAAGGGAATCGAAGAAGCAAGGTGGCTGGCCGAGCAACTCGGCCTGGATCTGGTCGAAGTCGCTCCCGATGCCCGACCCCCGGTAGTCCGTCTGATGGATTACGGGAAGTTCAAGTACGAGGCGTCCGTCAAAGCACGTGAGGCCCGGAAGAACCAGACCAGGACGGTCATCAAGGAAGTCCAATTCCGTCCCAAGATCGCATCCTCCGACTTCAACGTGAAGCGCAAGCGTGTTGAGAAGTTCCTCTTGAACGGCGACAAGGTGAAGGTCGTCATGCGCTTCAGGGGTAGGGAAGTGACCCATCCCGAACTCGGTCGTGACATCCTGAAACGACTCGAGGAGGCCATGGAGGAATTGGCGACGGTGGAGACAAACCCGCGTTTGGACGGCCGCCAAATGACGATGGTATTGGCGCCGTTGCGCAAGCAGCGATCGGGCGACGGCAGCTCGAAGCAAAGAGAAGAGCAGCCGCATGTTGAGCCCGCATTGGATCTCGAGCCCCCATTGGATCTCGAGCCCGTAGCGGATCTCGAGCCCGAAGCGGAAACCCAGGCCGAAGAGGAGTAGGAAGTGCCCAAGCAGAAGACCCACAAAGGCGCAGCCAAGCGCTACAAAGTGACCGGTACCGGGAAGATCCGGCACGCAAAGGCCTGGCGCGGGCACAACCGTCACACCAAATCCGCAACCCGGTGGCGTCGGCTCGACGGCGACGAAACCCTTACGGGCAAGGACGCCAAGCGAGCGGCCCGGCTGCTCGGCCGCTAGGAGGTCACCACAACATGGCAAGAGTCAAACGCGCGGTAAACGCACACAAGAAGCGCCGCAAGGTAATGGAACGCGCCTCCGGGTATACCGGAGCGCGGAGCCGTCGTTATCGCACTGCACGCGAGCAAACGCTCAACTCCGGGGTGTATGCGTACCGGGACCGGCGGGCCCGCAAAGGTGAGTTCCGGCGCCTCTGGATCCAGCGAATCAATGCAGCAGCCCGTCTCAACGGATCAACATACTCACAGCTGATTGCCGGGCTCAAAGCAGCCGACGTCGAGGTCGATCGGAAGATGCTCGCCGATATGGCAGTAAATGATCCCGAAGCGTTTGCGAAGCTGGTAGAAGTATCTCAGGCAGTGAAGGCGTAGCTACGAACTCGTGAGGGGGAAGCATGATCACATCGGTACGCAACCCCCGCATAGCTGATGTCACCCGTCTCAAGAGAAGCCGGGAGAGGCGGGCCACCGGTCGCACGACGATCGATGGCCCGTTTCTGTTGCAGGAGGCGGTGCGCAACTCGGTAGTGGTGCGCGAGGTGTTTGCGCTGCCGGACGACACGGTGACCGCGGAGGTAGCCCGGTCCGAGGGGCTCGAACTGGTCGAAGTCTCTCCAGACGTGCTGACCCGGCTGGCGTCGAGTGTGAATCCACGCGGCCCGGTGGCGGTCGTCGACATCCCACCGCCGGCCGAGCTATCTACCGGGGATGCCATCGTGCTGTGGGAGATCAGTGACCCCGGCAACGCGGGCACGATCATTCGCACCGCGGCCGCATTCGGGTTTCAGGTCGTTGCCAGCAGTGAAACAGTCGATCTGTGGTCTCCCAAGGTGCTGCGAGCCGGTGTCGGCGGGCACTTCCGAACCCGCATTGTCACGGGTGTCGATCACATTGAGGATCTCGATCGGGTCGGCCTCGTCCCTCTAGCGATGGCGACGGGTGGAATCGCCATCGACAAAGTGGACATGTCCGATCCAACCCCGGTCGCGTTCATCGTCGGCAACGAGGCACACGGGCTCCCCAGCGGGCTTCGGGACGGGGCAACTGCGGTATCGCTGCCGATGCCGGGAGGCACCGAGAGCCTCAACGCCGGCGTTGCGGCGAGCATCGCCATGTTTCTCCGGATGACCCGACGTCGCTGAGCAGGGCAGAAAACCCGTCACGGTGGCCTGCGGCACCGGTAACGCCGGTTTTTGCATTCTTCGAGTCCAATAGATACCGTTGCCGCGTATGCCAGTAGCTCCACGACGTCGCTTTCGCTTTACCGGGCCCGAGGCCCGGGCGAGATACGCGTCGTGAACTGAACCAGTACCGACATGATCCGCCCGGGCCGACCCGGGCTTTTCTTTTGGCCGAGACAGGAAGACGACGCAACACGACGCGCTGCACATGACGAGTAACCTGACCGCACCTATGGACCTAGAAGAATCACTTTCGAATCTGAGACGACAGACCGGGGAAGCAGTCGCCGCGGCGTCCACGGTCGACGAACTAGCGGGTGTCGAGGCGAGTTCTGTCGGCAGGGAATCGCCGATAGCCGCAGCGCGCCGCGGCCTTGGGAAGATGCCTGCGGAAGAGCGGCGGGACGCCGGCAGGCTCATCAACGAGGTGGCCAAGGAGCTCGAGAGTCTCATCGCTCGTCGGCGTGGTGAGCTCGCCCTCGAAGAGCGCAACGCTGCTATCGAAGCAGAGGCCATCGACGTCACCGTCGACTACATGGAGTTAGCCGCAGGCAGGCTCCACGTCATCCAGCAGGTGATGGATGAGGTTTGCGATATTTTCATCGGCCTTGGCTACCACATTGCAGAGGGTCCGGAAGCTGAATTGGCGTGGTACAACTTCGACGCTCTCAACACCCCGCCGGATCATCCGGGCAGGCTCGAGTCCGACACGATGTATGTCGACTACGGCAAGCCCGAGGACGAGATGCTGCTGCGAGCGCACACATCACCGATCCAGGCGCGCTACATGGAGCAGAACGACCCGCCGGTTTACATCGTCGCTCCGGGTCGCGCCTACAGAAACGACACCATCGACGCATCGCATCTGCCCGTGTTCCACCAGATCGAAGGGCTCGCCGTCGACAACTCCATCACCTTCTCAGACCTCAAGGGAACGCTCGCCGAGTTTGCGCGACAGTTCTTCGGGCCGGAGACGACGGTCAGGATGAGACCTCACTACTTCCCGTTCACCGAGCCCTCTGCGGAGATGGACGTCTCGTGCTTCAACTGTGACGGTGGCGAATCGTCTTGCCGGGTCTGCAAGGGTGTCGGCTGGCTGGAGATGCTCGGATGCGGGATGGTCGATCCCAACGTCTTTGCAGCCGTGAACTACGACCCCAACGAAGTAACCGGATTCGCCTTCGGCATGGGTGTCGAACGATTGGCCATGGTGCGTCATGGCATCGATTCGATCCGGCATTTCATTGACAACGATGTCCGGTTCCTCAACCAATTCCCTGGATAGAACATGCGAGTATCACTGAACTGGCTCAAGGAGTACATCGACCTTCCGACCGAGGATCCGACCCAGCTCGCCCGCGCCTTTGACATGCTCGGCCACGCCGTGGAGGACGTCGAGCATTATGCGGCGCGATGGTCCGATGTCTACATCGGCAAGGTCCTCCGAATCGAAAGCCACCCCAACGCCGATTCTGTGCGCGTCACGTACGTCGATCTCGGTGACGGCCAGGAGCACCAGATAATCTGCGGTGCCTGGAACTTCGAAGCCGGGGCCGTCGTTCCGGTAGCGATCCCCGGTTCCGTCCTCCCCGGGGACTTCCACATTGGAACTCGTTCGATCCGGGGTGTCGAATCACACGGCATGATCTGTTCGGAGCGTGAGCTCGGGCTTGGTGACGTCCATGAGGGCATCATGGTTCTCGACCCGGATGCCCCGGTCGGTCAGCCGTTCGAGTCGATTTTGGCGCTGCCCGACGTCGTCTTCGAGCTGGAGATCACCAACAACCGGCCCGATGTGATGGGGATGGTAGGAGTCGCCAGGGAGTTGGCGGCGTGGTTCGACGTCCCATACCGATATCCCGACACGCGCATTGAGACCGAGCCGGGAGCCCCCCGGCTGGAAGTAGTGATCTCGGCGACTGATGGCTGCAATCGTTTTGTCGCCAGGGAGATGCGAGATGTCGCGATTGGCCAGTCTCCACTGTGGATGAGGGAACGGCTGCGGAAGGCGGGGATACGTGCTATTTCCAACATCGTCGATGTCTCCAACTACGTCATGGTCGAGATGGGGCACCCGATGCATACCTTCGACGCAGACGCCATCATCGGCGACCGGCTCGATGTGCGATGGGCCGCGCCGGGAGAGGTTCTCGAGACGCTCGACGGTGTTGAGCGCGTCCTCGACACTAGCGACCTCGTCATCGCCGACGATCAGGGGCCGACCTCGCTGGCGGCTGTGATGGGCGGGGCCCGCTCCGAGGTCATTGAGACGACCGACAGGGTGATCGTTGAGGCAGCATCGTGGAATGCGCCGACGGTGATGTACACATCGCGCCGCCACGACCTGCGCTCGGAAGCATCCGCCCGGTTCGAACGCGGTGTTGATCCCAATCTTGCGCCGGATGCGAACGCCCGCGCTTGCAAGATGCTCAAGGAGATCGCAGGCGGGGTGATCCTCGAGACGGTGATCGATGTCAATCCGAATCCGGTAGCAGCGTGGACGATCGACCTCGCTGAGCGTGATGTGACCCGTCTGCTGGGCGCCGATTTTCCCCTGGCTCGATCCGCCGGGATGCTGCGGCGTCTCGGTCTCGAGATGGTGGAAGGCGATTACTTATCGGTGACGATCCCGACTTATCGTCCGGATCTCACCAGACCGGCAGATCTGGTGGAGGAGATTGCACGGCTCGCCGACTACGACACATTCTCGGCCACTGTGCCGACCGGCAAGGCGGGTGGCCTGTTGCCCGAGCAACACCGGATGCGGCTGGCACACAACATCCTGCGTGGCGCCGGTCTGATCCAGGCGATCAATCTCCCGTTTGTGTCTCCAGCAGAGCTTGCTGCGTTCAGCAATGACAAAGGTAAGGATGGGGCGGTGGCAGATGTCGTCAGCGTCCGTAACCCGTTGCGAGAGGATCAATCGAAGCTGCGTCAGAGCCTTCTACCGGGGTTGCTGAGGAACCTGCGGGAGAACCGAAACCGCGGCCTGGAAGGCGTCGCGCTCTTCGAAACCGGCCGCGTCTTCTTTGCTCATCCCTGGGGTATCGATGGCAGAGTGCCCGAGCAGCCGGTCCGGCTGGCAGCGGCAATGATCGGACCGCTTGGCCGGCCCGCATTGACGCAGCGTGCCCGTTCGGCCGACGCCGCGTCGGCCCTTGCGCTGGTTGACCTGCTCGCCGACGGCGTTGGTGTGACGATCACACGACGGCAGGCCCGGCACGCCGGCCTTCATCCGACCCGCACCGCGGACTTGGTGATGGGCGAGCTCAATGTGGGCTATGCCGGTGAGCTGCATCCCGACGTCGCTGAGCAATTCGAGCTGGATGGTCGGGTTGCGGTGCTGGAGATCGACGTCGCCCCGGTAATTGCAGCAAGGCCGAGCGTGCAGATGCAGGCCGTCTCCAACTATCCACACGTCGACTTCGACCTATCGTTCGAAGTGGAAGTTGATGATCCGGCATCCGGCCTGCTCACCACGACGACGGCGACTTCCGACCTGGTCGAATCTGCGTCGATATTTGATGACTACCGCAGCGAAAAGGGAGAGAGAGCCGTGGCGATCCGGTACCGCTTGCGAGCCAACGACCGCACTCTCGATGCGGATGAGATTGCGGTGGTTCGCCAGAGAATGATTGATGCAGCTGCCGCGCAAGGGGCGAAACTGCGCGGCGGAACGTGAGGACTGGAGGAAAGATGTCGGACTTCCTGATGGTGACTGATCTCGGGGCGGGCGGGCTCGCGGAAACGCTACGCCTGTCGGCGGACTCAAAACGGTATCTGGGCAGCTTTGCCGGTCGGATGAGCGGGAAGAAGGTGGGCCTCTTCTTCGAGAAGCCGTCCACCAGGACACGGGTTTCCTGTGAAGTGGCGACCGTCGAACTCGGCGCGCATCCTGTGGTGTTGAAGTCAGACGAAGTCGGGTTGGGAAAGCGGGAGTCGGTTGAGGACGTCGCCAGGACACTCGACCGGTACCTCGACGTCCTCGCGTTCCGGGTATTCGATCACCAGAATCTGGTGAAGATGGCTCCTATGACCAACGCTCCGATAGTCAACCTGCTGTCGGACCGGTCCCACCCGTGCCAGGCTCTCGCCGATCTACAGACAATCGCAGAGCACAAGCCGTTGGCCGGGGCGAAGGTTGCCTACATCGGTGACGGCAATAATGTCTGCCACAGCCTGATGCTGGCGGGAGCAATGACGGGTGTCGACGTTCGAGTTGCAGGGCCGGAAGGGTATCAACCCGCCGCAGACATCAGGACGAAGGCGGAAGAAATCGCAGCCGGAACCGGTGGCAAGGTTTTAGTGACCACAGATGCGGCCGAAGCCGTCTCGGGGGCCGACGTCGTCTACACCGACGTATGGACTTCGATGGGTCAGGAGGCTGAAGCCGAAGAGCGCAATCAGATGCTGATGCCGTTCCAGGTGACCATGGAGCTATTCGACAGCGCAGCCGACGACGCCATCTTCATGCATTGTCTTCCGTCGCATCGTGGCGAAGAGGTCACAAACGACGTCATCGAACATGCCAGATCGCGGGTATTCGACCAGGCCGAGAACCGGATGCATTCCTTCCGCGGGCTGCTGTTGTATTTGAACGGCTGAGCTCGACCGAGATGGGTCTGGAAGCGCTGCTCGATGCTGATGTGCTCACTGTGGCCAGGGGTCTGCTGGGAGCGACGTTGCGGTCGGTCATCGGGGGTCGCCCGGTTGCGGTGACGATCACCGAGACTGAGGCATACGCCGGCAGCGACGACCCCGCCAGCCATGCGTACCGTGGTAGAACCAGGCGCAATGAGACGATGTTCGGGCCAGCCGGTCTGTTATACGTCTACCGCTCCTACGGCATCCACTGGTGCATGAATGTCGTCGTCGGTGTGGAGGGGGTTGGCAACGCCGTGTTGCTGCGAGGCGGCGAGATCACAGAAGGTCTCGACGTTGTGATGGAGCGGCGGCGGCGACCGGATCAGTTGACTGACGGGCCCGGCAAGCTCTGTCAGGCTCTCGGCGTGACCGGTCAGCACGATGGCGTAGATCTACGCGCCGGCGCCATCGTGCTGAAGCCGGGCCCGGGCGTCGGCGGGCGGCGTGTTGAGGAAACTCCCCGGATCGGCATCTCGAAGGCGACAGGGCGACTCTGGCGTTTCGTGGTTGTGGGCTAATCTCCGCGTCACGATGATGAGACCGGAAGAGCAATTCAAATACCTGACCGACGGCGTGGACACGGTTCTCCCCGAAGCCGAGCTGCTCGAGCGACTGCAGCGGGGGAGGCCACTGCGTGCCAAGCTGGGCGTGGATCCAACTGCTCCCGATGTGACGCTCGGTTGGGCGGTCGTGTTCGAGCGGTTGCGTAGGTTCCAGGAGTGCGGGCACACAGCGGTGTTGATCATCGGCGATTTCACGGCTCAGGTCGGTGACCCGAGCGGCAAGAGCGAAACTCGGCGGCGCCTTGCCGCTGACGAGGTCGGTGGATATGTATCGGGTGTCATCGACACGATCAAAGAGATCCTTCTGCCCGAGCACCTCGAGATCCGTCACAACTCGGAATGGCTCGGGGCAATGGACATGCACGATGTGCTCGAGCTCACCTCGCAATTCACTGTATCGCGGATCATGGATCGGGAGGATTTCAGCAAGCGATGGGATGCCCATGAGCCGATTTCGATGATCGAGTTCATGTATCCGCTGCTACAGGGAATGGACTCGGTAGCAGTCCGCGCCGACATCGAGCTCGGCGGAAGCGACCAGCTCTTCAATAACTTGGTCGGCCGCGATCTCCAGGTGCGCAGCGGCCAGGAGGGCCAGATGGTCATGACCGTTCCGCTGCTCGTTGGTACCGACGGCGTCAAGAAGATGTCACAGTCCCTGGGGAACTACATTTCCGTCAAGGACTCTCCAGAGGAGATGTTCGGCAAGACGATGAGTATTCCGGATGATGCGATGGGCCAGTGGTTTGGCCTTGCCGCGTATCGACCTGCGGCCGAGGTCGAGCAGATAGTTGCAGACCTGGACCGTGGTGACCGCCATCCCGGTGACACCAAGCGGGAGCTGGCCCGGTCCGTAACGTCTCGCTACTGGGGAGAGGCCGCCGCCATCGAAGCGGAGCGTGCATTCGACCTACTGTTCAAACAGCGCAGCATCCCCGAGGACGTGGTGGAGCACGCGCTGGGGCCTGAAGAGTCCGTGTGGCTACCGGGGTTGCTCAATGAAGCAGGCCTGGTCAGCTCGAATGGCGAGGGAAGGCGCATGCTGAAACAGCGGGCCGTCCGTATCGATGGCAACCAGATCGAGGACGAGAGCCTGGCCCGCTCGGCGCTGGTGGGTGCGGTTCTCCAGGTGGGCAAGCGCCGCTTCGTCCGGCTGGTGGATTGATGCAGCGGCTGCGCAACGCCATCGCAGACCTGCTCGTAGGTGTGGTTGTGATCCTGGTTGCGTTGTGGCTGTTGCGAGGGGTGTTCCGGATGGTGATCTGGGGAGCGTCGCTGATCATCATCGTCTTGCTCATCGTCGTTGTCTTACGGATCGCCATCAAGATCAGAGGCTCATGAACGACT
>Ga0307423_1000278_pt1 | contig 34773 bp, 28 predicted proteins | sample SalMarWE160310MG_FD_202154 | JGI IMG/M metagenome (GOLD analysis project Ga0307423, IMG submission 202154) | Salt marsh sediment microbial communities from the Plum Island Ecosystem LTER, Massachusetts, United States - WE1603-10 | ecosystem: Environmental > Aquatic > Marine > Intertidal zone >... | reverse complement strand
AGCTGGTGAGCCATGATCAGCGGCATCGGCATCAGCTCGGGCGTCTCTTGAGTCGCGTATCCGAACATCAGGCCCTGGTCACCCGCACCTCCCGGGTTGACACCCTGGGCGATATCCGGAGATTGAGGATCGATCGAGGAAATGACCGCGCAGGTTTCGTAGTCAAATCCGAACTTCGCCCGCGTGTAGCCGATTTCGCGAATGGTCTCGCGGACGATTGCCGGGAAATCGACATAGGTCTCGGTCGTGATTTCGCCAGCGATAAAGGCGAGGCCCGTCGTCACGAGCGTCTCGCAGGCCACTCTGCCGTTCTTATCCTCGGCCAACACGGCGTCCAGAATCGAGTCCGAGATTTGATCAGCGATTTTGTCCGGATGACCCTCGGTCACTGACTCCGAGGTAAAGACGTAGGTTCCATTGGGTGCCATCGTTCCTCCTACTGTCAACGCGTCCACGTCCTCGCCCGCGCCCGAAATCGGATACGGGGAGAATTGGCGAGCTGCAGAACGCCTACCGTACCACCGTGTTTTCCACCTGGTCAATCTCCCTGTTGACCTCTCCGGCACGGCGCTCCATGATGAGCGATGGCCCGCTGGTCGAACAAACGCATCCGCGAACTTGTCAGGCGCCTCGAGACCTTTCGTCGCGAGTGTCGGGTCACGACTCTTGCCGAAGAAGAAAAATCGCGATCACCGTTCCGACTTCTGGTCGCCTGTCTGATCTCCCTGCGGACAAAGGATGACGTGACGGCTGAGGCAAGCCAGCGACTCATTGCGATCGCGCCCGATGCGGAGAGGCTCGCAGAGATCGACGTCGACCGCATTGCGAAGGCAATCTACCCTGCCGGCTTTTTTAACACCAAGGCCCGTCAACTGAACGCGATCGGCCGGATTCTGCGCGACGAGTACGGCGGTGAGGTACCGCCTGACGAATCGGCTCTGCTCGCGCTGCCCGGGGTCGGACGCAAAACGGCAAACCTCGTCCTTGGCCTCGGTTTTGGAGTTCCTGCGATCTGCGTCGACACCCACGTCCATCGCATCTCCAACCGTCTCGGGCTGGTGAAGACGAAAACGCCGGAGCAGACAGAACGGGCGCTCATCGAGGTACTGCCCGGGGACCTCTGGATTCCCATCAACGATTTGTTGGTGACCTTCGGTCAGAATCGCTGTCACCCTACGTCGCCCCGTTGTACCGACTGCCCACTCGATGATCTCTGCCCCCGCATCGGAGTAACGAGGCATCGATGACCTTTTGAGCCGGTAAGCGCTTCTCGCTTCGGTGAGCCGGGTGCCACTCCTGATGCCTAGCGCTTCCCGCTTCGACGTGCGAGGTGCCACCCCCCACATTGTCTGACGAACCGCGCTCACGACAGGAAAGACCTCGGGCAGACAATGTGAGGAGTGGCACCGGTGTCAACGACGCGGTCGGCGCTTCTCAGAGGAGTTGAGAAAGGCACCTGCGTCGTCGATGCCCCAAGGCGCGCCTGACTGCCTGTCAGTTTGCCTGGCGCTGCTGACCGAGATTTGCAAGGCGATTGGCTACATCCCTATAGGAGGAGTTGACGGCCGCGATTTCCTCGAAGATACCGACCGCCTGCTCCACGTCGCCTGCTGATTGGTACGCCGCCGCGAGGTCGTATCGAAGACCGACGCGTGCTTCGGGTGTGATGTCAGGTGCTACGAGGGCCTTCTGGTACCACTCGGCCGCCTCGGTCCACATACCCTGCTCCTGATAGCAGACCCCGATGTTCGAGCAGCTCTCGACAAAATAGGCGGTGTCTCGCGAGGCAACCTGGAATTCGCGGATGGCCTCAGGAAGAAGCCCCATTTCCCGGTATGCGATGCCGAGATTGAAATGGGTGTCTGCATCCTCTTCGGAGAGCTGCTCCTCGACGCCCTTCTGGAACTCCTTGAAGACCTCTTCGAGGATCGCCTCGCCCTTGCCTCGCCCTGTCGCTTCCTCGACCATGGCTTCCTCGGCCGCAAGCTCCGCCTCGAGCTCCTTCGCGAGATCAATGTATTGCTCCTCATCAGCGAAGAGCTCTTCGGACCCCTCTTCGACCGTCTCCACCTGATCGAGCAGAACCCCGACCTCTTTCAGCTTGCGCCGGCGCTCCAGGACTTCGGCATCCTCGCCGTGTTTTTCTTCAAGGTCGGCCAGGACCCTCGCGGCGTCCTCATACAGCTCCTGATCAATGAAAAAATCGATCTGCTCGAGATCCCCCATCGAGGGTCCAACAAAGGAGTCGCTGATCTCCACGAGCTCGTCGGCCACCTCTTCCACCACCGGTTCGGCTCGCACCACCGGCACGGGCTCGGGCTGAACCTCCGCAACAGGTGCGGGGGCCTCTTCTGCGGGCGGGAGCTCAGGCGCGATTTCGCCTTTGGTCTCGGCGGCAACCGGCTCGGCCTCCTCCGTCGCGGCGGCTTCCTCCGGGATCCCGCCGATGGCGGATTCGAAGTCAACCCGGTACTCTTCGACCTCCAGCGCCGCTTCATCGGCCTGCGAGGCCGCCAGATCACCTTCGATGTCGACCACCTCGATGAGGTCACTTTCCTCGTCCACGAACTCCACCGGGACCATGGGTTCTTTGGCAGCCGGCTCATGCACCGCCTCTGCGGCGGCGGCAGAAGCGGCGGGTGCGGCGCTCGCGGCTTCACCGAGCTCAGGAATCGCGGTCATCAGCTCGCTCAGCTCATCAATGGTGCCTTTGGATCGATGGTACTCCACCACCGGCATCGCCATGGCTACCGCCTCTTCCGTATCTCCGTGCTCGGCATAGAGAAGGGCAAGACGCCGCCGCGGCTCGGTCTCCTCCGGGCAGAAGAGAACGACGTCCTCGAGATGGCTGATCGCCTTCTCGACCAGACCGTACTTTGCGAATACCGAGGCCTCAGCCATGCGTTCCTCGAGGTCGAAGCCCTCAGGAACTGTTCCCTCGCCCTTTCGTGGCGTCTTGGGCAGCTCGATCTCCACCTCATCGACAGCGACATCCTCCTCGACGTCGATGACGATCTCTTCCTCAGAGATTTCGATCACCTCGTCGTCATCAGGCTTGCCGATGTCAACACCGTCCAGCTCCGCCAGCCGCTGGCGAAACTGTTGGTTTTCGGGTTCGCGTTCCAGGAGGGTAATATAGAGACGCTTCGCTCCTTCCTGATGACCCGACTGGAAGTAGCTCTCGGCCAGCGCCGCCTGCAAGGTAAAAAGCGTTTCGTCGTCGCCCGAGGGACGGTAGGCCCGAACCGCAAGCTTCAGGACCTCTTGATCGTCAGGCATCTCCTGCAACAAATCCTTGAGCGCGGCCTGGGCTTGCTTGTGATCGCCTCTCTCGAGCAGATCGGTCACCGCGGGAACCAACATCTCGCGCGCATCGCTGATTTCGCCCGAAGTCAGCAATGCGCCGCCGACCAGGCTCCGCACTTCGGCGTTGTCGGGTTCGGTTTCAAGGATTTTGCGGGCGGTCTCCAAGGCCGCCTTCGACTCGCCGTGCGCCAGGTGTGTGCGCACAAGGAGGATCTTGAGCTCCGAGTTGCCAGGCGATCGTTCAACCCCGAAGCTCAGGAATTCGAGGACCACCGAAGACCGTCCCGCGTCGAGAAACGCTTTGCACACGGGCAGCAGGAAGTCGCCCTCCGACGGGTTTTGTTCGAGAACATGACGATAGAGTCGCTCGGCTTCATCGAGCTTCCCGGCGTCGAGAAGCATCTGACCCAGCCGCTCATAGACCTTGAGCGCTGAGGTCGTCTCGCCTCGCCGAAGCAGGAGATCGGCGAGGCGCAAAGCGGAGACATGGTTAGACGGATCGAGATCGACGAGTTTCTCGTGGGCCTCGATCGCCTTTTCGAGCTCTCCGTTTTTGACGTACCAGTCGGCCAGGATCTGGTACTCCCGTTTGGCCTCGATCATCAGCCCCTGATCGAAGTAGAGCCCAGCCAACCGTTCAAAGATATCGAGGCGCTGCGGGTCAAGGCGCTGGATCTTTTTGAGAATTGCGATTGCCTTGGTCGTGAAACCGTCGCGGGTGAAGTGGTCCGCGATTTCCTCGTAAAGCTCAACCGCTCGCTGGAGCTGGCCGACCCGCCCATACAGATCACCAACGCGGTTGATGATGGTCGTGTCTTCGGGAAACTTCTTCAGGACCTTCTCGTACTCACGGATCGCCTGCTCATACTTGCCCTTTTGGACAAGCTTTTCGGCATCTTTGAGGACTTTGTCCCGTTTTACCACCATTTACGACAAGCTCCCCGGACCGGACCGTCCATTGGGTGGTTGAACGACGGCGCAACCCTCCTGAACAAACCGGACAGATGTGTCCTGATCCCAGGCTTTATGGTAACACAGGCGACCACCCGAAGCTGCGGCGATGAAGTATGCCCGGGCCGGCGTTTTGAAGGGCGCGGCGATGGTCGACGGTCCCGTATCCCTTGTTCCTTTCCCATTTCCAGCGCGGTTCCAGTCGGCCGAGATCGACCATGATCCGATCTCGATGGACCTTTGCCACGATCGAGGCGGCGGCCACACTGAAGTAATCGCGATCGGCTCGTTTGGGGGACAAAATCCGACATCCGAGGTCTCCGGGGTGTACGTGATCGGTAATGATCACTGATCCCGGAACCATAAGCGTCCGAGCCGCGGCCGCCATGGCCAGCCGTGTCGCTTCGAGGATGTTGACGCGATCGATCAACTCCGGCCAGACTTCGCACACAACCCAGCGCGCTCCACAGCCACGTAGTCGAGCCGCGATCGAGTCTCTCCGCCTGGGTGGCAGGAGCTTGGAGTCCCGCACCTCGTCATCGTCGGGGATCTCGTTGAAAGCTGCGGCGCAGACAACCACCGGACCGGCAAGCGCACCCCGACCCACCTCATCGATCCCGATGATCGTATTCGCATCGAGGAGGATCTCGCGATCTCTGGAACCGAGGGCGGCGACACCCGGTTTCATATCTGCAGAGGATTAGCGGCCGCGGTCGCGCTCCTTGATGCGGGCCGCCTTACCACGCAGGTTCCGGATGTAATAAAGCTTGGCGCGGCGAACGCGGCCCCGGCGGGAGACCTCGATCTTCGCAATCGAGGGTGTGTGGAGGGGAAACGTCCTCTCGACTCCGATGCCGGAAGAGATCTTTCGCACGGTGAACGACTCGGAAACACCACCATGTTTGCGTGCAATCACCAGGCCCTCGAAGACTTGGATGCGTTCCTTCTCACCCTCCTTGAGGCGCACATGGACCTTGACGTTGTCTCCGGGACGGAAATCGGGAATGTCGGTCTTCAGGTACTCTTGCGTTACTTCGCGAATGAGGTCCATCTTCATTGCCTCCCAGGGGGATCGAGAACCGATGGGTCCGGCTCCCGGGGCGGGGAGTATACATATGTTCTCTTGAGAGGACAAGGGGTTATGGGAGGTCATAGGTCCAGTGAGGTGCGCGTCCCGCATCGACGACACAGGTACCACTCTTCACATTGTTTGCCCGAGAGGTGCTGCAACATCGTGACGCTATGATTTCAAACAATGTGAAGGGTGGCACCACACACGCCGAAGCGAGAAGCGCTCATCGTGCTTCGCCGTCGCAATCCTCCTCCTCGCCCCAACCATCCGGAGCGGGAATACCGAAGGCGAGAATCTCGTCGCCGTCCGGCACCAGGACTACTCTCCCATGGGCTTCGAGGACCCCGTTGGCCGGCCACGGCTCCCCGCTCTCGGCATCGAACGACCGGAAACCGAAGGGCACTTCAGCACCGTCCGGCGCCAACCAGTCCGGAGCAACCAGATCCCATCGCTCCTGGTCCTCTGGCACAGTTTGGAACACGAGCTCGGCGCTCGACCGCGAACCCAACTGCTGGCGTTGGGCCACCAGTTCTTCGGCTTCGGCCACCAAATCCTCGAGCATTTCCTCGGTGAACGCCTGCACGATCTCACGGTTTTCGGTCCCCGCGATCTCGGCTGAGAGGAGCAGTTGGTAGGTCTCGTCCTGCAGCTCATCGCCGGCCAGAAAGTCGAGCGCGAGCTCGGTTCCGTCTTCTAACGCCTCCACATCGAAGGAGGCGCCATGCACCAGATCCCGCACTACCAGGGCCAACAGCAGTTCATCCGCATTCGAGGCCGGAAACCCGACCTCCCAACCTGTCTCCCAGGATGCCATCCTCGTAACCCCCTTCTGATGATGGCCGAGTGTACCCGCGCCCGCGTCCCCGTCCGGTCCGACGAGCACATCAGCCGTGTTTCTCCGATTCCTCATACTGCCGCACCGCGGCCCAATAGAGCTGGCGGCGGACGAGCTGTTGGTCGCGGCCGAGGGCCGACAGCGCCTGCCGGACCCTTTCTCGTCGCGCCTCGTCCTCCTGCCGACAACGAGCGATGGGCTGCGGGAGATCCGCGAGCCGGGCGAGGCGGACCAGTTCACGTCGCTGCAGCTCGTACAACGGACGAACGATGGAGACAGCACCATCGAAGAACGTCCGGACCGGCGGGATAGCCTCAGCGTTTCCGGTGTACATCAGGCTCAACAGCCAGGTTTCCACCACATCATCGGCATGATGTCCGAGCGCGACGCAGCTCGCCGCGCGCGCCTCGGCGGCCTCGAGCAGAGTCCGTCGTCTGGCTCGAGCGCAGGCAAAACAGTCAAGAGGCAACCGTTCCGATCCATCGAACCTCCCGTCAACTTCGATCACCTCCAACCCTCGTGACTTCAACCACTCGGCCGTGCGACCTGGAAGCTCTTTGGCGGGACCGTCGGCATCCAGACAAACATGGATTGCTGACACCTTCAACGGTCGTTTCAGGCGACGGTTGTGTTCGCAAACCAGGTACGCCATGGCGAGACTGTCGATCCCGCCCGAGACCGCAAGAATCAGGCGTTCGCCTTCGGGGAGCACAGGCCATCGGCGCGCGGTTCGTCGGAGCTTTCCTAGAAGGCGTCCCGAGCAGCGTTCGAGCTGCCGACGCGTCGGGTTGTCAGTCGTCGGCATCTCGCTTTTTGCCGAAGATCGCAGCTACCGCAACCCCGAGCAGATAAAGCAGGATCATCGGTACGGCAAACACAGTCTGAGTGGCGACGTCGGGTGTCGGAGTGATGATCGCGGCGATGACAAAGATCAGGAGAACGGCCCAGCGGAACCAGCGCAACAGCTGGCCTGCGCTGACGATGCCCATCCGGGCAAGGAAAAAGATCAGCATCGGCATTTCGAAGACCAACCCGAGGCCGAGGAGAATCTTCGACATCATCGAAAAGTACGCAGTGATGGTCACAACCTGCTTGAAGCCCTCACCGACACCGAGGAGGAATTTTACGACCATCGGAAAGGCGACCAGATAGCCGAAGTAGCCGCCGGCGACGAAGAAAAGAGTCGTGAAGATGACGAATGGTACAAACAGGCGGCGTTCTCGCTTGTAAAGGCCCGGTCGCAAGAACAACCAGAGTTGAACGAGCAGGACCGGCGAAGCGACAAAGATGGCGGTCAGCAGCGCCACCTTGATGTACAGCATGAAGGGACCCGGGAGATCGGTGAACGCGAGCTTCTCGCCCTCCGGGACAGCTGCGAGAAATGGTTTCTCAAGCCAGTGGAAGACCTCGGGGGCGAAATACCAGCTTCCGAGAAAGGCGACAAGGAGCGCGATGATGCTGTACAAGATCCGGCGACGCAGCTCATCAAGATGATCGAGCAGCGTCATGCGGGGAAGTTCTTCTTCGGTCCCCTCCTCGCCGTCCCCCACCACCTCGGTTTCGGCGGTGCTCACGACTCCCCTGTTTCCTTTGTCGGCGATTGGTCAGTTTCGTCTGAGGAGAGGTCGAGGACCTTTTTGACGGTACTCTTGATCGGATTCTCGACTGTTTCCTTGAGGTCCCTGAGCTCTTTGCCGACGTCGCGGATCCCCTTGAGGTCCTTCTCGACATCGCGAATCTCGTCCGCTGCGACCTCGTCCTCGATCGTCCGTTTGAACTCATTCGAGGCGCGCCGAAACTCGCCCATCGCGCGGCCGATGGAGCGGCCGATCTGCGGCATCTTGCGCGGGCCGAAGAGCAGCAGCGCGACAACGAAGATCAAGATCAGTTCGGGCATGCCGAGGGTTCCGAACACAGGTCCTCCCGCCGCCAGTATACCGGCTTTCGAATTCGGGAATAGGAATTCGGAATTCGACCCTTCGACGAACCTCTCGCTTCGGAGAGCAAGGTGCCACTCTTCGCGTTGTTTGCCCGACAGACCTGAACAGACTGAAACGCGCTGAATTCAAACAATGCGAAGGGTGGCACCGGTGTCGTCGATGCGGCCACCGCGCTCCCGATGGCAAGCAAGGTTCGCCCGTTACATTTGCCTGTCTCGCGTGCTCCCCTGCTCCCCAGCGAGCCGCGGGATAAACCACGCCCCCGGAGTATTCGTACGAGCAAACGAGTTACACTTGTGTGCGCGGCTGCTGAACAGCTTGTGGTGCGCGAAAAGGAGCTCGATGGCACAGAACAAGAGCCGATTCAACCCGATCATCATCGCCCTCGTTGTCCTGCTCAGTGGAGCTACCGCGGGCGCGCTCTTTGGCGAACGCTCCATGCCCGAGGAGGAGACCGCGCTGATGGTGCGTGCCTCGAGAGTCGTCAATCTCCTTCTCGAGTGGCTCCCGACCGACGAGGACCCGGCCGACATCGTGTACGACGGCATCAGCGGTATGCTTGAGGTGCTCGACCCGCACTCCAATTACCTCGACCCCCGCACCTTTCAGAGGATGCGTTCGCGACAGGAGGGGTCCTTTTTCGGAGTCGGAATCATCATTTCTCGCCGCGACGGCAAGATCACCGTCATCGCGCCAATGGCCGGCACACCGGCCGCGGCGGTCGGCCTCCGCGCCGGCGATGTTATTTCAGCCGTTGGTGGTGAAACGACCGAGGACCTCAGTCTGGATAACGTCGTCGATCTCGTGCGCGGACCTGAGGGCACTTCGGTTCAGCTGACAATTGCCCGGCCCGGACTCAAGGAAGAGTTCACCGTCGACATCATCCGAACCCGGATTCCGCAGACCACGGTCCGATACGCGTTCATGGTCAGACCCGAAGTGGGGTACATCCGGCTGTCGGAATTCAGCTCGTCGAGCGAACACGAAGTCCGCGAAGCGGTAGACCGCCTCGAGACTGAGGGCATGCGGTACCTGATCATGGATCTTCGCAACAACCCCGGCGGATCACTCGATGCCGCAATCGGGGTTTCGGATGAGTTTCTGGCCAAGGGCAACCTTATCGTCACGACTCGCGGAAGGACGCCGTCGAGCCGCTCAACCCTGACCGCACCGGGTCGAGGCGAGCCCTTCAAAGGGCCCGTTATCGTGCTCGTCAACGAGGGCTCGGCTTCAGCCTCCGAGATCGTGGCCGGCGCGATCCAGGACCACGACAGGGGTCTGGTCCTCGGAGAGGTGACATGGGGGAAGGGCCTCGTACAGACAGTGTTCACGGTTCGTGATACCGGACTCGCCCTGACCACAGCCCGCTATTACACACCATCGGGCCGCTCGATTCAGAGAGATTACGATTCCTACATCGACTACATCACGCACAAGAACGGCAACAATGGCGACGAAGTCTATGAGACTGACGCCGGCCGCACCGTGCTGGGCGGCGGCGGCATCACGCCGGATGTCACCGTGGAAGCCCGAACCCTTTCGGAGAACCTCGCCCGACTCTACGGCAATTCGGCGTTTTTCCGCTTCGCCGTTGAACTGCTCAAAGACGTACCCGAGGAGGAGCAGGTTTCAATGGCCCGATCCTTCACCGCCGACGCCGAGGTGCTCTCTAGATTTTGGGCGTGGGTCGTGGATCAGAAGATGCTGCCAGAGGAAAACATCCAGGAGCTCAAAGAATCGCCGCAGGACGTATCAGATGTCATGTTGGGCATCAAGGTTGAAATCATGAACGCGACCCTGGGCCTTGACGATGGCTACCGCGTGGCGCTCGACGCCGATGATCAGTTCCTGGCCGCGCTCGACCACCTCGAAGATGCGATGGACTTCTGGGTCGCGTGGCAGGAAGCCAACCTCGACTGAAGTCGAGGTTGGCTTGCCGGAACGAGACGCGCGGAGCCGCGTCGACGACACAGGTGCCACTCTTCGCATTGTTTGCCCGAGAGGCGCTGCCAAATTGAGATGCGACGAATTCAAACAATGCGAAGGGTGGCACCACGCTCGCCGAAGCGAGAAGCGCTTACCGGGTTAATTACCCCTCGGGGCTGTCTTCCCAGATCAGCGTGACAGGTCCGTCATTGACCAACTCGACGTCCATGAGGGCGCCGAAGACCCCTGTCTCAACGGTCACTCCCTCCTCGCGCAAGAGTTCGAGAAAGCGATCGAAGAGCGGCTCCGCGGCATCTCCCGCCAGGGCACGATCAAAGCTCGGACGACGGCCCTTGCGGACCGACCCCGCGAGGGTGAACTGAGAGACCGCGAGAACAGAGCCAGCCACCTCGTCGAGCCCGCGATTCATGCGCCCCTCGTTGTCTGAAAACACTCGCAGGGTCGCCACACGCCGCACCGCCCGCTGCAGCTGCTTTTCGCCATCACCCCGCTCCAGGCCCACCAACACCGCAAGGCCCACTCCGATGCGCCCGACCGCCTTTCCGTCGACCCGCACCTCGGCGCGGGAGACTCGCTGGATGACCATCTTCATTCCTTCGCTCCACCTCTGAAGGTCGAGAGCAGCAAGCTCAGCTCGCGACCTCCGAGCAAGGTCACCAGACCGACATACAGCGCACTAGCCGGTACCAGCACAGCGGCGAGCCGAACGGCTCCGTCCCACGACGTGTGTTCGATCGAAGCCAGCCACGGCTTTACGGAATAGAGGCCGGCCGCCATAACGACCCCGCCCACGAGCTGCCGACCGGCGGCGGTCAACGCGCCTGCCACCCCGGCATCCCGAAATCCGTAGCGCAGCGCATACAGCACGGTGAGGAAGGTCGCGAAGCAAGCCATGGCGACCGTGTTGGCCCAACCGAGACCGACGGTGCCCCACGGTCCGACCAGGACCGCACAGGTGGCGGTGAAGATGATCAGAGCGACCAGGCTCCCCCACATCGGTGTGCGCGTGTTCTTCTGTGCAAAAAACGCAGTCGCCATGACCTTGACATGGCCGGTGCCGACCAGGGAAAATGCATAGGCCGCCAGGGTCGCGGCGGTGATCGTCACATCGGCTGCACCAAAACGTCCACCCCCGAAGAGCAGTCCGATCACCGGACCTGAGAGCACTGCCATGACCACGGCAGCCGGAAGTGTCACGAACGAAACCAGGGTCACGGTTCCGAGAAGCGTCCTCGGGGCGTGCTCCGGGTCCTCCCGCAGCTCCCGCGACAGCAGCGGCAGGAGCACGGTCGTCAGCTGCACCACCACCGCACCGAAGACGAGCTCGGTGACCCGGTAGGCCCCGTACGTGTAGCTGACACCGGAGTCGATGTAGGAAGCGAAACGGTTAGAGACGAGCTGGTTGATCTGGTTGATGCCGAGGACAGGTATTCCGGGCAGCATCAACCAGAGGACCGCCTTGACATGCGGGTTGGCAAGACGGCTCCACAGCGGGCGTAGAGAAAAGCCGAGGCGCCGCACCGCAGGCGCCTGGACCACGAACTGCAGGAGCCCTCCGACCAGGACCGCCGCCGACAGCACCGGCACCGGGTTGGCAACGCGCGGCAGAAACCACCACGTGGTTCCTGCGATGGTCAGGTTGTAGAAAATCGGCGTCGAGGCCGCAAGAAGGAACTTTTCGTGGCTGTTGAGAACCGCCTGGAGGAGGGCCGCGAGAGAAATCAGGAGCAGGTACGGGAACATGATGCGGTTCATCAACACCGTTGTTTCGAGCTTTCCCGGTGTCGCCGAGAAACCCACGGCGTAGAGCCGGACCAGCCACGGCGATGCGAGGATCCCGACCGCCACCACCAGACCCACGACCAGCAACATCACAGCCAACAGGCCGCGGAAGAGCTCGACAGCCTCCCGGCGATCGCCGTCTTTCCCGGTCAACCGCGCGAGGGTCGGAACGAACGCCGCGTGCAGAGTTCCCTCGGCAAAAAGGCCTCGAAATGCGTTGGGGATACGGTTGGCCGTGCGGTACATGTCGTAAAGATGGCCCGCACCGATGACCGAGAACAACGCCTTGTCCCGTAGATAGCCGGTGATCCTGCAGGCAAGGGTGACCACCGCCATCCGGGAAGCATGGTGAACGACGCGCCGCTCCTGGCTCATGTGCATCACGTTAGCATTGACTCGGCGACAAAACGGTGGCCGCAGCGAGGCAATGCCATGGCAGGAGAGGATGCCAGGCACGCCGACATGAGGTTGAGGACAACATCATGTCGGGATGCCAGGCACCTCCGGTGGGCGCGCCCTGTTATGGCAAATCGCGACAGGGCGTATGGAGGAAAATCCGAAATCCGAAATTGCCTTGGATGGGTTGGTGGGAATTCCGAATTCCTCATTCCTCATTCCGAATTCGGGGTCTTAGCACAGCGCTCAGCGCTGTGCTAAGCTCCGGCTGTCCCATCCACGCAGGGAGGAGACAATTATGGGTATCAACAAGGTCATTTTGGTGGGAAACGTCGGTCGTGACGTGGAGTTCCGAGCCACTCAGAGCGGCCAGAACCTCGCCAAGTTCTCCCTCGCCACCACCGACAGGCGATTCAAAGATGAGAATGGAAACCCCCGCACCGAGTGGCACAACATCGTTGCCTGGGGCAAGCTGGCGGAGATCTGCGATCGCTACGTCACCAAGGGCAAGCAGCTCTACATCGAGGGGCAGATCCGCACACGGACCTACGAGCAAGATGGACAGAAGAAATATTTCACCGAGATCCACATGGAGCAGATGGAGATGCTCGGATCGAAGTCGTCCGGCGTCGGTACGCCGGGTGAAGACTACGGCGCCGTCGCTCAGGGATTTCCGGACGATGCCGACGACGTGCCCTTTTAGTTCAACGATCGTACAGTCTCGACTCCCGCGGCCGTCGCGGGAGTTTTTTGTTGAAACGCCTGGACCGGATACTCGACTGAAATATTCCGCTGGATGTGGGCGCTAACCCTTGACAATGATTGAGCTTCCCGGTAACTTCTCAATTCCCCGCGTCCGGGGAAGGAGGAGTGGATGATCAAGTCCGATCTGGTCGAGCGGGTGATGCAGGCCACCGATCTTCCGAAACCCAAAGCGACCGAAGCAGTGAATGCCCTCTTCGAGGGGATGAAGAGAGCACTGCTGCGCGGCGACCGCATCGAGCTGCGCGGGTTCGGCGTTTTCCAGGTCAAAGACCGAAAGCGCGGTATCGGACGTAATCCTAAGACCGGACGCGAGGTCGAGATCCCGCCCGGGAAGACGATCAGGTTCAAACCGGGCAAGGCGTTGCGCGACATGAGCTGAGCGTGCACTCCCTCCCTCCCAGCGAAAATCCTGGCCCCGGCGGTCCGCCCGCTGGGGTCTTCGTTATGCCGCCAAGCACATATCGCCCTCGATGGTGGCTCCACGTCGCGCTGTTCCTGGCCACCTTCGCGAGCACGACGATGGTCGGTGGACTCGTGTGGGGCAGCCTTCCAGCGGAGATGGCGCGGCTCGGACTCGTCGAGCTTCTGACCGACCCACGGGTCTATTTCGCCGGCCTCAAGTTCTCCGTCCCGCTCCTGACAATTCTCTGGTGCCATGAGCTCGGTCACTACATCGCGGCTCGGCGACATGGATTGACGGCCACCCCACCCTATTTCATTCCGTTCCCCGTCCCGGTCCTCGGCATCGGAACTCTTGGTGCGGTGATCCGAATCAAGGACCCGATTCAGGACAAACGGCAGCTTCTCGATGTCGGTGCCGCGGGTCCGATCGCCGGTTTTGTTGCCCTGGTGCCTTTTCTCGCCTACGGGATCATGGCGTCCGAGGTCGGGGAATCAGTGGTTGAAGGCACCTATCTCGAGTTCGGCGAACCTCTCATCTATCGGCTCCTCGAAGTACTGCTCCGGCCCGGCCTCGGCAACGACACGACGCTCTGGCTCCACCCGACCGGCGTCGCCGCCTGGTTCGGGGTCCTGGTCACCCTCCTGAACCTCCTGCCTTTTGCCCAGCTCGATGGCGGTCACATCGGCTACGCACTCTTCGGCCGCTGGCACCAGCGAATGGTGTGGCCGCTCCTCGGTGTGCTCGCGGGCCTCGGGTTCATCTGGCCCGGTTGGTGGCTGTGGGTTGTCATCGCCCTCGTCATGAAACCGCAGCACCCACGGCTTTGGGACGAAGAGCGCCCCCTCGACCGAAAACGACAACTGATCGGCTGGATCGCGATCGTCATTTTCGTTCTGTGCTTTGTCGCGGAACCAATCAGAATCGTTTTCTAGACTCCGTGCCCATCTCCGTCTCCGCGCCCGTGCCCGAATGGGCAAGTGACACTCAGCTCAACGAATCAAGAAACCGCAGCATTGCGTCGGTGACGGCTTCGGGCTTCTCCAATGCCGACAGATGACCCGCCTCCGGGATCACAACAAACGAGGCGTTCGGTAATGCGTCCGCGATCTCTCGCGAGAGGTGTGGCGGGAGTGAGGCGTCCTCCTCGCCGACGATCACGAGAGAGGGGCATAGGACTCCGCGGAGCTCGCGCACGATTGACGGCCTTCGCGTCAACGCCGTAACTGCCCTCGCCAGCGATTGAACATGGATTTCCTCGAACCGCGACTTCCACTCATCAACCAGGTTCTGGTTTTCGGTCAGCGTGGTGCGACCGAACAAGAGTGGAAGCACTGTGGGAAAGAAGGGCCGGACACCGAAGGCCTTCGCGCCGATACTCATCGCTCGATATTTGAGTTTCTTGAATGTGGTCTCTTCACCGGCGTGTGTGTCGAGGAGAAGAAGGGCCGCCACCCGATCCGGCTCAGTCACTGCCGCATGCATGGCGACCATTCCGCCCATCGACAATCCGGCCCAGACGGCTCCCTCAATCTCGAGGTGATCCAGAACGGCAAAGGCGTCCTCCACCATGTCGCGAAGCTCATATGAGTTCGTCGCCGGCACAGAATGGCCATGGCCCCGTTGGTCGATGTTGATCACCCGGAAACGTTCGGCGAGCGTTGGTACCTGGTACATCCACATTTCGCCGGAGCAGAGAATGCTGTGTCCCATCACCACCGCTGGACCCGAGCCTACGTCCTCGAAGTGAATAGTCACGCTGTCTCTTTCGATTGAGGGCATATGCGCACTCCAGATTCCCTGGGGCCGACACATTTCAAATCGATGCGCGACCGCCGCACGAACAATTTACTCAGTTTCTGTGGTCCGATCTTAGCATCTGCTCGCTGGTCCGCATGTCCTTCGGGCACGGAGACGCAGACGGGCACGGAGACGGGCCAGAGTGCTACCCTTTGCGAATGGAAACGGTGACCCGCATCCTCGCGACGACGTCGGAGATCAGCCTCAAGGGTGGGAACCGTCGCTGGTTCGAGCGCACTCTCACCGATAATGTGCGCAGTGCCCTCTCCGATCTGCCGGTATCGGCCGTGATGCGGCCGTCGTGGCGCATACTGATCACTTTCAAGAACCCCGTCCCCTTTGCCGAGGCGGCGCGGCGGCTGGCAACTGTCTTTGGTGTCGGATCGATCAGGGCCGTCGAGCTCGCTGGCCGCACGATGGAGGACCTCCAGGCCCATCTCGGGCCTCGCCTCGAGAACATGGCTCCCGACAGTTTCGCGATTCGCTGCCAGCGATCAGAAAAACGCTTCCCAATGACCTCGCCCGAGATCGAACGCGTCCTCGGCGCCTTCGTCCAGGAACAAACCGGCTGGCCGGTGGACCTCAGTAATCCCGCCCTGACCATTCATGTGCTGGTCGACGAGAAAGGGCTCTTCACTTGGACCCACAGCGTTCCGGGTCCCGGAGGTTTGCCGGTCGGAGTCGGCGGGCGAGCAACGTGTCTGATTTCGGGTGGCATCGATTCGCCGGTCGCCGCCTACCTTTTGATGAAGCGCGGTATGCGGCTTGACTTCGTTCACTTCCACTCTGTACCCCGCACCGACCCGGCAAGCCTCGAAAAGGTCGAGGGCTTGATCAGGATCCTGATTCGCTACCAGGGCCCCGCACGCCTCGCCATGGTGCCCTTGCTGCCTATCCAGGAAGAGATCGCCGCCCATTGCCCGGCTGAACTGCGGGTGTTGCTCTACCGGCGTTTCATGTTGAGATTAGCCGAGGAAATCTCGGGGCGCCTGCGTTCGGACGCCCTCATCACCGGAGAGTCATTGGGCCAGGTTGCCTCGCAGACCATCCAGAACCTGCGCGCGGTGGAGTCTGTGGCAACGATGCCGGTGTTGCGTCCATTGATCGGGCTCGACAAGCCTGAGATTATCGCCATCGCCCGACGCATGGGAAGCTACGAGACCTCGATAACCCCGCACTTCGATTGCTGCTCGTTCCTCCTCCCCGAAAGACCCGCCACGAAATCGACTTCTGCCGAGTTGGACGAGGCCGAAACAACGCTCAATGTCCCCAGCCTCGTTTCCGAAGCTCTTGACTCGACCGACATTCAACCCATCAACGAGCCTGTCGGCTGGGGAGAAATTCCGTTGCCCATGGGGGTGTCGGGATGAGCGACAACGGCAGCCGATCCCGCCGCGACCTCCTGACCGGATGGATGGATGTGTTCCGCGGTATCTCCACGGCAGCCACCGGCACCACCAAACACGACCCGGGAAAGCTGCTGCGACCGCCGGGCGCCCTCAAGCCCGACGAGGATTTCGTCGCGGCCTGCACGGGCTGTGGTGACTGCATACCTGTGTGTCCGACCTCGAGCATCTTCACCATCAGAATCGAAGACGAACGACAGATTCCGGTGATCGCGCCGTCCACCAAGGCGTGTTACTTGTGTACCGAGCTTCCGTGTATCGCAGCCTGCAACGAGGGCGCGCTTGTGGATCCGGGGGGTCCCGACAAGGTGCGCCTGGGCATCGCCAGGGTCGATCCCCGCCGCTGTGTGACCTTTCGCGGAGAGATCTGCGACAAATGCTACACGGCGTGCCCCTACCCGGACCGCGCCATCATGTCGATCGGTGGACGGCCGTTGATCGGGAGCGGCGCCTGTACCGGCTGCGGTCTGTGCGAGATGGTCTGCCCAGAGCATCCCAAGGCCATCGTCGTCATCGCCGAAAGGAATCTTGTGACGGGGCTTCGCATCCCCAAGGATGAGCAGCGCGCGGGGTAACCGCCAACTGAGAGTGCTTAGCCACATCAGCGACACAGGAGCCACCTTTAGCATTGTTCGCTCGGGACGCGTCACCACAGGGCGGAGCGACGAAATCGAACAATGCAAAAGATGGCACCTCGCTCGCCGAAGCGGCAACGCACTTCCCGTTTTAGAGTTCCGCCTCGACCTTCAGCTCGCGCGTCATCAGCTCACGTAACGCGGTCTGCGCATCCGTTTCGCCCTTTAGCAGCCGGCTCATGGCTTCGGTGATCGGCATGGCAACGCCGTGGTCGTGGGCGAGCCGGGCCGCAGCGGGAGACGTCCGCACGCCTTCGGCGACCTCGCGCATGGAGCCCAGGATCTCGTCCAGCGACTCCCCACGCCCGAGACGTTGTCCGAGCGTCCGGTTGCGCGACAGGCCACCCGTGCAGGTCAGGACGAGATCGCCCATCCCGGCGAGCCCGCGAAAGGTCTCTGCCTCCGCCCCGAGGGCGATCCCGAGGCGCGTGATCTCGTGCAGCCCGCGGGTCATCAGCGCCGCCTGAGTATTGAAGCCGAGGCCGAGCCCGTCGACAATTCCGGCCGCAATTGCGACCACGTTTTTGAGCGCCCCGGCAAGTTCCACGCCGACGAGGTCGGCTCCCGCGTAGCAGCGAAGATGGTGATCGGAAAACTCCTCCTGGAGAAATGCCGCGAGGTCGAGGTCCGGACAAGCCAGGACCGCGGCGGATGGATCTCCCCGCACAATCTCGCGGGCAAAGGTGGGACCGGAAAGGCAACAGAACCTGTCCATCTCGAGACCCAGCGTCTCTTCGGCCACCTCGTCCATGCGCCGCAAGGTCTCGGTCTCGATCCCCTTTGACGCGGAAATCATCACGACACCGTCCCTCAACTCTCTGGCGAGCTCCTCCATTACCGAGCGGCTGAACTGCACTGGCACCACCCACAGCCAGTGGTCGGCATGACCGGCCGCGGCGCCGAGATCGCTGACGGCGTTGATCCCTGGGTGGAGATCGAGATCGGGAATGAAAAGCGGGTTGCGATGCTCTGCGTTGATCCCCACGGAAACTTCCGGCTCACGCGCCCACAGCACCACCTCGTGCCCTCTTCGGGCCAGCTGATGAGCCATCGCAGTGCCCCAGGATCCACCACCGAAAACGCTGAGCCTCACGCGTCACCTCCAAGAATCGTCACCGACCTTGACCTCTTCGCCGGCCAGCATTTTGCGGATGTTCGAGCTGTGCCTGAGAATAATCAGCACCGCAGCCGCACTCACCGAAATCAATGTCACCATGTCGGGATTGTTGATCACTTTGAGCGCCAACGGGAAGACCGCACTGGCAACCATCGATGCCATCGACACCCACCGCGTGATCACGAGCGCCAGAAACCAGACGGCGAGAGCTGCAAGCGCGCTCAGCGGCGCGATGACGAGAAAGGCGCCGAAACCTGCAGCCACGCCCTTGCCGCCACGGAACTTCAGCCATACCGGATAGCAGTGGCCCACAACGACCGCCAACATGGATGCAGCAACCCAGCCGCTCTCGGGGTTATACGATCGCATCAGCCACACGGCGAGCGCTCCCTTGGCCACATCGATGGCCGTCACCGCGACCCCCGCCTTCCATCCGGCGGCCCGCAACGCGTTTGTGCCGCCGACGTTGCCTGACCCCTTGAGCCGCACGTCTTCGCCCGTCATCAGACGGACCACGAGCAGCGCCGTGGGCAACGAACCCAGGAGGTATGCAACCAGGACCAGTACGAGCTCGATTCTCACTCCAGAGAAAACCTCTCCAGCGCAGTGTACACCGCGCCCCCGGGCTGCAAATCGCTCGAGAAGAGCACCACTTCCCGGCAGGTAAAAGCCTCGAGATCAAGCGTGTCTCCCCACTCGAGGAATCGATCGACCGCAGTTTTCGACCACTGCATTTTCAGCCGCGCCAGGGTCAGATGGACCGACCACGGGCGCCGCTCACGCGGAAAACCGACCAACTCGGCAGCCCCCTCGACCGCCGCCACGACTTTTTCGACGCCGTCGGCGGTACCCCCGACCCATGCCACTCGCGGCCGCGCGGACGAGGGAAACAACCCCGCCTTCTCGAGTTTCACTGGGACTATTCCTATGCCACGAATGCGTGGGGCCAGCTCGGCATCAAGAGCGACGAGCCTGGGCTGCTCGACCTGGCCGAGAAATTTGAGGGTCAGGTGCCAGCCCTCCGGACGCGTCCACCTCGCCCGAGGGAGCTCGTGCCGCAACCCCTCCTGAGCCAACGCCAATTCCTCCTTGACCTGGGCCGGGATCTCGAGGGCCAGGAATACGCGAATCGCATCGTCACTCATCTATCGAGCGCCAGCAGGCGTCTCCGCAGGAGATCGAGAGTCGCATTGAGACTCCACACGCGGATGATCGTCCGGTCACCGAGAAACACGTGGTGCTTTGCCGACACTCCGTCGGGCCCCGCGATCGCCCAGTGAACCAGGCCGACCGGTTTCTCCTCGGTGCCCCCGGTCGGCCCGGCGATGCCGGTGATGCCGGTACCCCAGTCGGAACCGAACCTCGCCCGGACGCCCTCGGCCATCGCGCGGGCAACCTCTTCCGAGACCGCACCGTGCTCAATCAGCATTTCGTGCGGAACGTCGATGAGATGCTCTTTGGCCTCGTTGGAGTACGAGACGACCCCACCGAGAAAGACCTCCGAAGCCCCCGGCACGTCAGTCAGGTGGGCGCTCATGAGGCCTCCGGTGCAGGATTCAGCGACCGCCAGAGTCTGTTGACGCCGTTTCAGCCCTTCCAGGACAACCTCCGGTAGATCTTCAGCGTCGACCGCGGCAACGTCCATGCCCAACACTTCTCGAAAGGCGGCTTCCATGTCGTCGAGCTGCAACCCAGCGACGGATTCGTCACCCTCGGCGGAGAGCACCAGGCGCAGGACGCCGTAGGAGGCGAGGATCGTGATGTTCTCGCGGTCGAATCGGTCGTAGAGATGGCGGATCTTGACCTCGGTGTCCGATTCCACGACTCCGCCGAGGAGCAGGGTTCGGGAGATCTTCGAGAGACCAGGGTTCCAGCCAGCGATTTCCGGCACCAAATCGCGCTCGAGCATCTCCTCCATCTCCCACGGCACGCCTGGAAAGACCGCGAGGATGCGTCCGTCATCTTCGAGCAGCAGGCCCGGGGCCGAGCCACGATTGTTGCGAAGGGGCCGGGATCCCGCCACTACCCGCGCCATGGTGGTGCAGATCTCGGGCATGTCGCGGCCGAGCTCCGCATACCGTTCGCGAATCCAGGCTTCGACCTCTGCGTCCGATTCAATCTCGCGATCGAAGGCCCGAGCCACCGCGTCTCGGGTGACGTCGTCGGCGGTCGGACCGAGCCCACCAGTCACCACCACCAGATCGTGCTGAGCAATCATTTCGCGAATCGCGTTGGCGACTCGTTTCACCGAATCACCCACCACCCTCTTCTCGTCCACCGTGATGCCGTGCCGGGCGAGGGCACGGGTGATGGTGAGCGAGTTGGAGTCGAGGCGGTGGTCGCCGAGGAGCTCAGATCCGACGGCAAGGCATGCCGCTGTTTTTCGCGCTCCGCCCATTCGATCCTCCTGGCTGCATGATACGCGGTCGAGCGCGTACTCGTCTCGGGGCCGGTGTCATGAAGCGGGACACGGCCTTCAGGGCGCCGTTCTGTGACCTCCCTCGCCGAGAGGATGCCAAGCACGCCGATTCGCGGGCACACATAGCTTCCAATTGTCTGCGCCTCCTTGAATCGGGATGGCAGGCACCTCCGGTGAACGCGCCCTTGTCTCGCAGATCCCATCGCGTGGGTGGGGGGAAAATCCGAAATTCGAAATCCGAAATTCGAAATGTGTGGGAGGGAGGTGCGCTACAATCCCGGCGCCGCGATGCGGCAATGTCCCGACCACAAGGAGGCATCGATGACAACCGTCACCCGCACCATTTCCGACTGGGCGTGCGGCGTCCTGTTCGAGGATCTTCCACCCGAGGTCGTCCGCGAGGCCAAGCGATACCTGATGGATTCGGTCGGCTGCGCGCTCGGCGGTGCCCAGCAGCACGACGTCCACATTGCGCGTGAGGTCCTCACCGAAACCGCCGGCTCCGGAAACTGTCGGGTCATGGTGACCGGCGAGCTCTGGGACCCGGTTTCGGCGTCGCTCCTCAACGCCCTGATGATCCGGGTAATGGATTACAACGACATTTACTGGAAACAGGATCCTTCGCACCCGTCGGACCTCATCCCTGCGGCCATGGCGGCGGCCGAGCGTGCCGGCGGATCCGGACGCGACCTATTGGTCGGCATCGCACTCGCCTACGAGTTCGAACAGCGTCTGTGCGAGGTCTCTTTCCCCGGCGTGCGCGAGATCGGTTGGCACCATGCCACCCTCACCGCCGCCGCGGCGCCGATCGCTGCGGCTCGCATGCTCGGCCTTGACGCCGAGCAGATGCAACATGCGATCGGCATCTCGGCGTCGCGCCATTGCACCACTGGCTCGGTCACAGCCGGCAAGCTGACGATGATGAAGAACACCGTCGACCCGATGGCAACCCAGAGTGGGATGCTGGCAGCGATGCTGGCCGAACGCGGCTACACCGGCCCCGAGCACGTCCTCGACGGCAAGGAGGGGTTCAGCCACGTCTTCGATTCGGAGTGGAAATTCGACATCCTGACCGAAGGTCTCGGAGATTCATGGCGCATCCTCCAGTGCGGGATGAAGTTTTTTCCTACCGAGGCGTTGACCCACGCACCGATCTCCGCCACCCTCGATCTGATAACTGAAAACGACCTCGCACCGGACGAGGTCGAAACAGTCACGATCTACTCGCTGGCGCGGGCTGCAGACATCCTCGCCGATTCGTCCAAGTACGATCCTCGTTCCAAGGAGACGGCCGACCACTCGCTCCCCTATGTGATCGCTGCGGCGGTCGCCGAACGCCAGGTGACACCGATTCAGTTCACCGAGGCGAAGATCATGGATCCGACGATTCGCGCTCAGCTCGAAAAGGTCAAGGTCATCGCCGACCCCAAAATCGAGGCGGTCTTCCCCGAGCTGCAAAGAGTGCGCGTTGTCATGCGAACCACCGACGGCCGCGAGCTCGAGAAAGAGCTCGACTACCCCAAGGGCGACCCGCGCAACCCGCTCACCGACGACGAAATCGCGGGCAAGTTTGCGGCGCTTGCCGAGGGCATCGCGAGGCCGGCTGACGTGGAGCGGATGCGGGCTGCGGTCAACCGGACCGAAGAGTACGATGCTGTGCGGGAGTTCATGGCTGAACTCGTGGTGAAGAATTCGGAATTCGGAATTCGGAATTCGGAATGACACCCACCCGCCCACGTTCCGATCTGCGAGGCAAGGGCGCGTACACCGGAGGTGCCTGGCATCCCGGCATGATGTTGTCCTCAGCATCATGGTGGCGTGCCTGGCATCCTCTCGGGAAGCGCGTTGACAGAAAAGCGCGTCGAAGCAGGAGTCAACATGCCACAGACAATCACTGAAAAGGTCGTTCAAGCACATTCAGAGGGCCTGCCCCCTGGACACGAGGTACGGGCCGGCGACATGGTCACCGTACGGCCGTTCCACGTCATGACCCACGACAACACCGGCGCCGTGATACCGAAGTTCCAGGCGATCGGCGCCGAGCGGATCGCCGATCCGACGCAGCCCGTCTTCACCCTCGACCACAACGTTCAGGACACCAGTGAGGAGAACCTGGCCAAGTACCGCCGTATCGAGGAATTCGCAAAAAGCCAGGGAGTCACGTTCTTCCCAGCCGGCGCCGGCATCGGCCATCAACTGATGGTCGAGCAGGGGTTCGTCCACCCCGGCACTCTGGTCGTCGCCTCCGATTCCCACTCCAACATGTACGGCGCCCTGTCGGCTGTCGGCACCCCGGTGGTGCGCACCGATGCCGCGGCGTTATGGGCCGGATCGGTGACCTGGTGGCTGGTGCCGCGCACCGTCCAGGTCGTTCTCGAGGGCGAGCTTCACCCGGGCGTGACCGGCAAAGACGTCATCATTACCCTGTGCGGGCTCTACAACAAGGGTGAGGTGCTCAACGCGGCAATTGAATTCCACGGCCCGGGTGTCGCAAGTCTGTCGATGTCGGAGCGTCTGACGATCTCCAACATGACCACCGAGTGGGGTGCACTTGTCGGCTGGTTCCCATTCGACGAGATCACCTCCGAGTATCTCTCGGAGCGCGCCACCGTCCTCTCGACAACGGGTGCCGGCGATCGTCTCAGCGAGGAAATGATCGCCGCTTGGGAAGCTGACCCGCCGGCCCCCGACGCCGACGCCGCGTATGCCGCCGAGATCACGCTCGATCTGGGTCGGGTTTCGCCGCATGTCGCCGGCCCGGACGGCGTCGGCGTCATGCAATCGGCGGCCGAGATGGCCGAAGAGCGGATCGCGATCCACAAGGCCTATCTGTTGTCATGCACCAACGCGCGATTCGATGATCTGGTCGAGGCGGCGGAAGTGCTCCACGGTCGCAAGGTGGCGGACGGCGTCGAGCTCTATGTCGCGGCGGCCTCGGCCGAGGTGCAGGCCGCCGCCGAGGAAGACGGTGCCTGGCGTGATCTGCTCAATGCCGGCGCCCGCGCCCTTCCTCCGGGCTGCGGCGCATGCATCGGTCTCGGCGTCGGCCTGCTGGAACCAGGCGAGGTCGGGATCTCGGCCACCAATCGCAACTTCAAGGGCCGGATGGGATCGCGCGATGCCCAGGCCTACCTGGCGAGCCCGGCCGTCGTCGCCGCGTCGGCGATCGCGGGCTTCATCACCGGCCCTGACGATCTCGGATCGTCGGTGCCGAAGTACGCCTTCAACGACCTTGGATGGCGGCCCCTCGAGCGAGAGGTCGTGATCAGCGAAGGCTTCCCCGCAACGCTCGAGGGGCGGGCCCTCCTGCTGCCAGCCGACAGCCTCAACACCGACGGCATCTACGGCAAGGACGTCACCTATCGGGACGACCTCACGCCCGAGCAGATGGCGACCTACGCGATGGCCAACTACGACCCGACGTTTCAGGCGATCGCCGTTGTCGGCGACATCATCGTCGCCGGCCGGAACTTCGGCTCGGGATCGTCGCGTGAGCAGGCGGCCACCGCCCTCAAGCACCGCGGCATACAGATGGTCATTGCCGCTTCCTTCTCCCAGACCTACCTGCGGAACGCATTCAACAACGCGTTCATCTGCCTCGAGAGTCCCGCCCTGTTCGACGCGATCCGCGCCGCCTTCGCGGACGAAGTGACACAGGGCGCCAAGACCATTCCCGCCGGCGACCTCACGATCAACTTCCCGAGCGCCAAGGCCACGTGGCGCGGACAGACATATCCTCTGTCACCCCTCGGCCCGGCGGCCCAGGAGCTTGTCCTCGCCGGCGGCTTGGAAGCGCTGACAAGGAAAAGGCTGGGGTTGGAGAAAAATAGGTAACGCAGAGACGCAGAGGAGCAGGGTTAGACGCGTGCTGAGGCGTCGACGTCTCCGATGCCACCCTTCGCATTGTTTGAATTCGTCGCTCCCAAGTGATCCGGCGTGCTCCGGGCAAACAATTCGAAGAGTGGCACCTGTGTCGTCGATGCGCCGAAGCGCCTCTGCGTTATACAAAAAAGGCCCAGTCTCAATCTCCTCATGAGGTAGGTTGACGACCCCGCTGTGTTATGCTTCGCAACGTCATTCGAGCTGAAGTTACAGTCACATCGCATCGATGATGGACATGGGAGGGGGTTGGCGTTGGGACGAATGTCGGGTGCCCCAGATCGCATCCACGTGTTCGGTGATCGTCCACCCTCAACGCACAAACTCCCGCATCAGCAACCTCATCACAACCGAATCATTCAGGGCCCTCTTGACGATCATGTCAGAGGGCCGATTTCTTTCTTCAAAAACACGGCATCAACAGGACCGACGATTGGAGGGAGGAGATGAGCAACATGTTCGAAATCAAGGAGGTCCGGATGGGACGAAAAATCGGAGTCCTCGCCTTCGCGATAGTGCTGACGCTGGTGTTCACCGCACCGGCGGAGGCGATCGACCTATCGGGGAAGGGCAGTAATTTCTCTCTCAACCTCGATGTCACTTTGTCGTACGGAGTTACCTACCGCATTGAGGAGCGCGATCCGGCGATCATCAGCCGGTTCGAAGGCGGCACCGCGGATTCGGTCAACGGTGACGACGGCAACCTCAACTTCGACAAGGGAACGATCGTCAGCAACACGCCCAAGGCGACCATTGATTTCAGTTTCGCGTCCAACCCGAACAAGCCCCACCAGTTCGGCTTCTTCGCTCGTGCTAGCGCCTTTTACGACTTCGCCCTCGAACGCGACTGCTGCGTCCGCACCGAACTCACACAGGAGGCCCTCGACTGGGCCGGCAGCCGGACCGAGCTGCTCGATGCCTACGTCTGGTGGCAGTTCCCGATTGGCCAGATCCGGGTCGGCCAACAGGTCCTCAACTGGGGCGAGAGCACCTTTATCCAGGGCGGCCTCAGCGTTATCAACCCGGTCGACGTGTCGGCTCTGCGGGTGCCCGGCGCCGAGCTCCGCGAGGCCTACCGTCCACTCGGCATGGTCTCGGCCTCGATCAACCTGTCGCAAAACGTGGCGGTGGAGGCCTTCTACGAGTACGAGTGGGAGCCGATTGTCATCGACCCGCCCGGCACCTACTTCTCGACCAACGACTTCGTCGGCAAGGGCGGTGAGTACGTCTTCCTCGCCTTCGGCAACTTCGCGGACACCGGCGAGCCACCAATTTTTGTCCCGCCTTCGCAAACTGTGGACTATCCGTTCATGAGCGTGCCTCGAGGCACAACGGCTGAACCCGACGACGGCGGTCAGTACGGCGTGGCCCTGCGCCTCTTCGTCCCCAGCTGGGGCGGCACCGAGTTCGGCCTCTACTATCTCAACTACCACAGCCGGCTGCCGACCATCAACGGCATCACCGGCACCCTCCCGGGCGCACTCGATGCTCAGGCCGCAGGCGTGGCGACAGCGCTGTGGACGTACTACCTTTTGAATGTGCCGCCGGGTGTGAGCCCGGTGGCAGACGCGACGGCGGCCCTTTATGGCAACCTCAACGCCGTTTCAGTTTTTGCACAGTCCGCAAACTGGTACACCGCCTACCCCGAGGACATCAAGCTCTACGGTCTGAGCTGGAACGCCCAGCTCGGCACCTCGGGCGTCGCTTTTCAGGGCGAGGTCTCTTATCGACAAGACAACCCACTGCAGGTGGACGACGTCGAGCTGCTCTTCGCCTCGCTTTCGCCCCTGAGTTCGAGGTACGCCGACGCCAGCCAGATCACCAACGGGACTCCTCTCGGATTTGAGGAGACGGCCCTCGGCTACCGCCTCCTCGACACCTCGCAGCTCCAGTTCACCCTGACCAAGATCGCCTCCAACTTCCTCGGCGCCGACCAGGCGGTGTTCGTCGGCGAGTTCGGCTTCAACAAGGTCTTCGACATGCCGTCGAAGGACGAGCTGCGTTTCGAGGGCCCCGGCACCTACACCAGCGGCAACCCGGCGATGACGCTGCCTACAGGCCTCCACCCCGGCCAGGAGTGGGAACGGCCGGAGCATTTCGCGGATGACTTCTCCTGGGGCTACCGGCTGGTCAGCCGGCTGACCTACAACAACGCCATCGGCGCCTGGAGCCTGGCGCCACGGATCTCGTGGCAGCACGACGTCGACGGCGTGACCCCGGGGCCCGGCGGCTCATTCATCGCCGGCCGCACGGCGCTGTCGGTGGGCATCTCGGCCGACTACCAGAACGCCTGGCAGGTCGATCTCAGCTACACCATGTACGACGGCGCCGACCGGTATAACCTGATCAACGACCGCGATTTCATCGGCGGTTTCATCAAGTTCTCGTTCTAGAAGGGAGAGATGATAATGCGTAAGAACTCGACCATCATTCTCGGCTGCGCGCTGGCTCTTGCCGTCGGCATGACGGCAACGGTGTGGGCCGGGTTGTCACCGGATGAGATCGCCAAGCTGGGGACCGAGCTGACGCCCATGGGGGCCATCAAGGCCGGTAACGCCGATGGCACGATCCCGGCCTGGGAAGGCGGCCTCAAAACACCGCCCGCGGCCTGGAAGCCCGGCACGCACTACATCGATCCGTTCGCGGACGACACGGTGCTCTTCACCATCACCGCGGCCAACATGGATCAGTACGCGGACAAGTTGACGGAAGGCCAGAAAGCACTGCTCAAGACCTATCCCGACACGTACAAAATGAACGTCTACCCGACCCGCCGCAGCGCCGCGTACCCGCAGCGGATCTATGACAAGACCATCGAGATTGCCGGTACCGCAGAGTTGGTCCAGGGCGGAAACGGCGTCACCGGCGCCATCAACGGCATCCCCTTCCCGATTCCCAAAGAGGGCGTCGAGGCGATCTGGAACCACCTCCTGCGCTACCGTGCGGACAGCGCCTCCCGCACCATCGGCCAGGCGGCGCCGACCCGCGGCGGTAGCTACACCCTGGTCACCTTCCATGACGAGTTCTACATGCAGTACAGCATGGAGGGCATGACCGAGGCAAAGCTCAACAACCGGATCCTGTTCTTCAAGCAGGAGGTGATGGCGCCGGCCCGCCTCGCGGGCGGTATTCTGCTGGTCGGCGAGACCCTCGACCAGGTCAAGGAGCACCGCAACGCGTGGCTCTACAACCCGGGTCAGCGGAGGGTCCGCCGCGCCCCCAACGTGGCCTATGACAACCCCGGCACCGCCGCTGACGCAATGCGCACCTCCGACCAGTTCGACATGTACAACGGCGCCCCCGACCGCTACGACTGGAAGCTAGTCGGGCGCAAGGAGATCTACATCCCCTACAACTCGTACAAGCTGCAGGACCCGTCGATCAAGTTCAAGGACATCCTGACGCCGCTTCACCCGAATCAGGACTTTTCGCGTTACGAACTGCACCGGGTATGGGTGGTGGACGCCACTCTCAAGCCGGGCGCCCGCCACATCTATAAACGACGCACCTTCTACCTCGACGAGGACAGCTGGCAGATCGTGGTGGAAGACGTCTACGACAATCGTGACCAGCTGTGGCGGGTGTCCGAGGGCCATGCCATGGCCTACTACAACGTGCCCAGCCTCTGGACCTCGCTCGAGACCCACATCGACCTCCAGGCGGGCCGCTATCTCGCGATCGGGCTCAACAGCGAGTTTCCACCCTACGATTTCGATATCAAGCGCAGTCTCGATGACTACACGCCGGCCGCGCTGCGTATGGCGGGAAAACGGTAGCCGAATGACCGAATCGGTGGACGGGCCGCGCGGCCCGTCCGCTTTTCTTTTCGGTGCAGAACAATGACGAGGAGAACGGCAGATGGACACACCATCGGGCACATCCTCCGCCCGGGTCGCTAACCCAGTGACCCGACACAGATTTTCCATAACGATCAGGTGGACCATGATCGGCATCCTGTTGACCCTGGTCGTCGGCGCCGGAGTTCGAGCGACCGCCCAGGACGAGCTCGCGCCGGAGCCGTCGATCATGGCACGCCTCGCCTCCCGCGCCCTGACCCTCGACGCGTTTGCCGTCGACGGTATGTTGGTTGCGGTAGGCGAGAGGGGCCACATCCTGATCTCGACCGACGGTGGCGAGACCTGGCAGCAGCAGGAAGTGCCGACGCGAGCCATGCTGACCGGGGTGTATTTCCACGACCGCTACCTCGGCTGGGTGGTGGGCCACGACTCGGCGATTCTCCGCACCGCCGATGGCGGCACGACCTGGGAGATCGTCAACTGGGCGCCGGAGGATGAGACGCCGTTCTTCGATGTCTGGTTCGCGGACGTGGACAACGGTATCGCCATCGGCGCCTACGGCAGCTACTCCGAGACCACTGACGGCGGCACCACCTGGTCTTCGAGATGGATCAGCGACGACGACTGGCACCTGCACAAGATCGCCCGCTCCGAGAACGGCCGGATGTACATCGCTGCCGAGGCGGGTTCCTTCTATCGATCGGACGATAATGGAGAGAACTGGGTCACCCTCCCGACCCTGTACCAGGGTTCCTACTTCGGCGTCCTTCCGCTCGAGGGGGACAGCGTTCTCCTCTTTGGCCTTCGTGGCCATCTCTTTCGCTCCGACGATGCCGGCGAGAGCTGGGAAGAGATCGAGACCGGCACCGACGCCATGCTGACCGACGGTCAGCGCCTCGCGGACGGCACGATCATCATCACCGGTCTCGCCGGCACGATTCTGACCTCATCGGACGGCGGACACACCTTCGAACTCCATCCACAGGCCAATCGCCGTGGTATCTCGGCGGCGGTCGAAACCAGCGACGGCTCGTTGCTGCTGGTCGGAGAGTTCGGAGTCAGAGTCGCTTCCCTGAGCGAGCTGACCGCGGGCAACGATTGAGCGGAAGGGAGATCGCGATGATCAGCATTCTCGAAAACCTCATCTTTCGCAACCGCCGCCTAGTGGTGGTCCTCTTTGTCGTGCTGACGATCTTCATGGTCTACCAGGCTTCTCACCTCAAGATCGACGCCGGCTTCGCCAAGATGCTGCCGCTCAAACATCCCTACATGAAGACCTACCTCGAATACCGCGACGCCTTCGGCGGTGCGAACCGCGTCGTGATCGCGATAAACGCCCGCGAAGGAGATATCTTCACCCCTCATTTCTTCGAGGTCCTGGCCGAGGTCACCGACGAGGTCTTCTTCATCCCCGGTGTCGACCGCACCCGGGTCATGTCTCTCTTCACTCCCAATGTCCGCTTCACCGAGGTGGTCGAGGACGGCATCTCCGGCGGCAACGTCGTCCCGGACGACTTCGAGCCGACCCCGGAGGGTCTCGCCAAGGTCCGCGAGAACATCCTCAAATCCAACTACATGGGGCGGCTGGTGGCAAATGACTTTTCGGCCGCGATCGTCGCCGCCGAGCTCCTCGAGTTCAACCCCAACACCGGTGAGAAGCTCGATTACATCGACGTCGCCGACCAGCTCGAATCGATTCGAGAGAAGTTCTCGAACGACGCGGTCGGCGTCGACTTCGACTACCACATCATAGGATTCGCCAAGGTCATCGGTGACCTTGCCGCGGGTGCGGCAAGGGTCGTGCTCTTCTTCCTTATCGCCTTCATCATCACCGGCATTTTCGTCTACATCTACTCGCAGAGCTTCAAGCTGACGGTCATCGTCGTCGGCTGCTCGTTGATGGCCGTCATCTGGCAGCTTGGGCTCCTCACCCTGCTCGGCTTCGGCATCGATCCGATGTCGATCTTGGTGCCGTTCCTCATCTTCGCCATCGGGGTCAGCCACGGGGTACAGATGGTGAGCGCGTTCCGCGCCGAGGTCTTCGACGGGTTCGAAAGCCTCGACGCCGCGCGCTCCACCTTCCGCCGCCTCATCATCCCGGGCGGCATCGCCCTGCTGTCGGACACCATCGGCTTCATCACCATCATGTTGATCGAGATTCGGATGATCCAGGAGATGGCGATCACCGCCAGCCTCGGTGTCGCGGTCATCATCCTGACTGACCTCATCCTGGTACCGGTGCTGCTCTCCTACGTTCAGCTCAAGGAGAGCTACAAAGAGAAACTCCACCAGCGTGCGACCAAGATGGACCGGCTCTGGTCGGTGCTCGGCCAGGTCACGACGCCTCGAAAGGCGGCCATTATCGTCGCCGTGGCGGCGGTTCTCTTTGTAGTCGGCGGTTGGAAGGCGACCCAGATCAAGATCGGCGATCTCCACGCCGGAGTGCCCGAGCTGCGCGCGGACTCGCAGTACAACATCGACACCGAATTCATTACCAGCCACTTCGCGATCGGTGTGGACGTCATCACGACCATCGTCGAGGCCCACCCCGAGGCCTGCACCGAGTACGAGGTGATGAGCGTGATCGACGCCTTCGAGTGGCGCATGCGTAACGTCGAGGGTGTGCAGGGAGTCTTCGGCATCGCCGGTGTCGCCAAGATCATCAACGCCGGCTGGAACGAGGGCAGCCTCAAATGGCGCGTGCTGCCGCGCAATCCTTCGGTGATGGCCCAATCGGTGACCTATATCGACACCGCCACGGGGCTCCTCAACGGCGACTGCAGCGTCATGCCGGTTTACATCTACACCGTCGACCACAAGGCGGAAACGATCGACCGGATCGTCGCCGCGGTCAAGGCGTTCAACCACGAGCACGGAACAGACGAGCTGAAGTTCCGGCTCGCGACTGGCAACGTCGGCGTCATGGCCGCGACCAACGAGGTGGTCTCGGCGGCCCAGTTCCCGATGCTGATGTGGGTCTTCGCGGCCATCATCGTCCTCTGTCTGATCACCTTCCGGTCGCTCAAGGCGACTCTCAGCATCGTCATCCCGCTCGCCCTGGTGTCGATCCTCGCCTACGCCCTGATGGCGATCCTCGAGATCGGCCTCAAGGTCTCGACCCTGCCGGTGGTCGCGCTCGGGGTCGGCATCGGCGTCGACTACGGGATCTACATCTACAGCCGATTCAGCAGCCTGTTGCAGAAGGGCCAGTCGATCCACGACGCCTATTTCACCACCCTCAAGCTGACCGGCAGCGGCGTCATCTTCACGGGTATCACTCTCGCAACAGGCGTCGCCACCTGGATCTTCGCTCCGATCAAGTTCCAGGCCGACATGGGCATCCTCCTGACCTTCATGTTCCTCTTCAACATGGCGGGGGCGATCATCCTGCTGCCGGCACTGGCCTACTGGTTCAAGCCGAAGCGCTGATCCAGATTTCATCGACAGAAAATGGGCCGCCCATCCGGGCGGCCCTGGTGTTTTTTGAGAATACCGTAATCAGAACCGGGCGAGGAATTCGACGCCGACGACCCGCGGGTCGTTGGTGAAACCGGTCAGGTTGTCGAAGTCGATGCCGCCGCGGACGTTGATCTGGTCGGTCAGATTGCGCGCGAAGAGCGCGACCTCGTACTTGGCCTGGCTGAAGGCGTAGCCGAGGCGCAGGCCGAGCTCGAAGCTGTCGTCCTTGAACTCCTTGGACTCGTAGAGGAAGAAGTTCTTCTCAGAGTAGTAGGCCCAGTCGAGGGTGGCGAAGAACCTTTTCAGGGCCGCGTCCGACCGCCAGTTGATGATGCCGTTGAAGATCACGTCCGGGGCATGCGGCAGCGGGTTGCCATCGACAAAGGCGACGGTGCCCGATGGGCTCGGCCCAGTCGGGTCGGTGACCGTGCAGCCGCCACCGCAGGCCGCAACGGTGAGGTTTGGGTCATCGATTTCGGTCGGGTTGTAGCTGGCGCCGAAGGTCATCAACCAGTTGCCGGTGGGGGTCCACTGGATGTCGGTCTCGAGGCCGTACCCCTTGGTCTTGTCCACGTTCAGCAGTCTGGCCGTGTTGGTCACGCCGCCGACCGCCGTCACCTGCTGGCCATCCACCTCATAGACATAGCCGGTGAGGTTGAAGCGCACCCGGTTTTCGGCCAGGATCGTCTTGATGCCGGCCTCGACGGAGAGGATGGTCTCGGTGTCGGCCGTGGTGACGCAGTTGGTCTCCGGGTTCTGGCCGCCCTCAAAGTCGGCGCAGAACAGGATCCGGCCCTGGATCGACGGCGCGCGGTAGCCGGTGGCAACGCGGCCATAGACGTTGACGGTGTCGCTGGCCTTGTAGACGGCGCTCAGGTCCCAGCTCACGTTGTCGTCCTCGACGTGCTCCAAGATCGGCGCAACGGTCGGGGTTTGGAAGGTCGGGTCGGGCCGTTCAGCAGAAAAGTCCTTCTCGTCGCTAGAGAATCGCAGGCCCGCCGTCAGGTTCCAACGCTCGGCCACCTGCCAGTCGACGGAGCCAAAGAGAGCGTAGGACGTGGCCTCCTGTGTCTGGAAGGCATAGCCGTCCTGAGGGTTGCCGGGCGATAGCGAATCGTAGCTGAAGGTGTCGGCCTGCAGGTCCTCGTTAAAGTAGAAGAAACCGGCCAGCCAGTTCCAGTCGCCGCCCCCGTTGCTCGCGATCCGGAACTCCTGGGTCCACTGATCGAGGTAGGGCAGACCATCGGCCGATTCAGACGGGAACGGGATGAACCCGGGGCCGTAGTTGCCCTCTCCGAGAAACACCGCGCCGTAGCCGCCGTCGATGTCTCCGCGGCTGTACATGTCGTCGATGCTCTCGTACCCGGTGACCGACGTCAGAGTGGCGGCGCCGAAGTCGTACTCGAGCTTGAGCACGCCGCCGAACGAGGAGATCTCCTGCTTGTTCCGCCCGTCGTGGTAGACGACATCCTGTTGAAAACCGTCAACCAGATTGTTGGTTCCGGCTTCGAGAATATTCGCGCGGAAGATGCGCGCGGTACCGTCCACGTCCCAGCCGTGGAGGTTGAGGAGGGCCGAGAAACTGTCGTTGGGCTCCCACAGGAGCTGACCACGGAAAGCGGTCGTGTCATAGGCGCCGAGCTTGCTCTCGGGCCCCGCCTCCCACTTGTTGTCGACCCAGTCACTGCGCGATTGATAGAGAGCCGAGAATCGGCCCGACCAGCTGCCTCCGAGCGAACCGCCGACAGCGGCCTGGACGTCGAGGGTGTCGTAGGTGCCGTACGAAAGCTTGGCGTAGGCGTCGAAGTCCTGCGACGGCTTGACGGTGTCGAATTTGACGATACCGGCCGGTGTGTTGCGCCCGAAGAGCGTTCCCTGAGGACCGCGCAGCACCTCGACCTGCTGAATGTCGAACAGCGGCATGCCCTTGACGATCGGGTTTTCGAGCACGACCTCGTCGACCACCATCGACACCGGCTGCGACGCGTTGAGGTCGAAGTCGGGGTTGCCGAGACCGCGGATGTAGAAGCGCGGGAAGGCGCGGCCGAAGGACGACTCCATCACCAGGCTGGGGACGTGGCCCGACAACGCCCGCACGTCGGCGCCGCCGGTGGTGAGGACGTCGAGGTCCTCGCCCTGCAGGGTCGAGACAGAGATCGGCACCTCCTGAATGTCCTCCTCGACCTTCCGCGCCGTCACCGTGATCTCGCCGACCGTGGTCGGCAGCGCGATCGTCTCTTCCGGCACGCCGGGCTGCTCCTCCTCCGCCGCCTCCTGGGCATATGAAAGACCGCCAAAGGCGGTCAGAACGACGGCGAACACGACGATCCCGAACAGATATCTCCTCAGCGGGTTTCCCATGATTGACCTCCCCTTTTGATGTGATGTGATTCGCGCCATATTTCCGCGGCTGAGGATAGCACTTCCCCGGTGCGCAATCACGTCTCCGTTGTTGAGAAGAGGCCAGGTCGACGAGAATGGCGAGAAACCGGAATCGCCTCAGGACTCCGGTCGCGACTCCGGCCAGTGGGCGCTCGAATCAACACCCAGCTCGCGCGAGCGTTCATAGGCCGCCCAGATGGCTCGAGATATGGCGGTTCGGAAGCCGGCCTTTTCGAGGTAGTAGAGGGCTGCCGCCGACGTTCCGCCTGGTGAGGTCACCTGATTCCTGAGGCGCGCAAGGTGTATCGGATCGTCCGGCCTCGAGTAGAAATCTACCGAGCCGCGGACGGTTTTGGCAACCAGGATCTCGGCGACTCGGCGTGAAAAGCCGAGGTGGACTCCCGCATCCACCATCGCTTCCATGAACAGAAAGACATAAGCGGGACCGGTGCCGGAAAGGGCGGTCGCCATGTCGAGGAACCGCT
>Ga0307423_1000277_pt1 | contig 34828 bp, 35 predicted proteins | sample SalMarWE160310MG_FD_202154 | JGI IMG/M metagenome (GOLD analysis project Ga0307423, IMG submission 202154) | Salt marsh sediment microbial communities from the Plum Island Ecosystem LTER, Massachusetts, United States - WE1603-10 | ecosystem: Environmental > Aquatic > Marine > Intertidal zone >... | reverse complement strand
GGCCAGTTCGCCGACCACTTCCAAGACCAGCTGCTTTGCGAAGCCAAGATTCACGACTACCTGGGCTTGGACCCGCTCTTCAACGTGGGCATCAAGACCGGCGGCGCCACCGGCGGCTCGTCGGTATTGATGGGCGCCCAGGCCATCGCCTCGGGCTACGCCAATTGCTGCCTGGTGGCGGGCTGGGAGCGCATGGACGAGGTGGACACCCGCACCGGCAACTTCTACATCTCCACCGCCGCCTGCAAGGACTTCGAAACCCGCATGGGCAGGGTCTATTCCAGCTACTATGCGCCCATGGCCAACCGCTTCGCCCAGGTCTACAACCTCTCCGACGAGGTGCGGGCCAAGATCGCGGTGAAGAATCGTCATTACGCCACCATGAACCCCAACGCCCAGCAGCCCGGCGACCACACTATTGAAGAAGTGCTGGAATCGCGCATGAGCGCCTATCCCTTGCGCTTCCTGGAGTGCTGCGCCATGACCGCAGGCTCCGCTTCGGTTCTTCTTTGCGACGAGGAAATGGCCTACAAGCTCTCCGATCACCCAGTGGAGTTGTTCATCGCCGGCGGCAGCCACACCCTGCGGGTGGCCGACCGCAGACCCATGGACATACCGCTGTTGCCCAACGAAAAACCCGGCCAATACAAGGAGTTCCTTAAGAAAAACCCGCGTTGGCCCGGTTTCGAGTCCTTCTTGGCGGCCCGCTTCGCCGCCTATCTAACCTACCGCATGGCCGGGATCAAGGACCCCTTGGAGGAGATCGACCTGGTGGAACTGCACGACGCGTTCACCATCAGCGACGTGCAGACCTATGGCGACATCGGCCTCCGTCCCTACGGCCAGGAGATCGACTACGTCGAGAGCGGCGACTGCTATTATGGCGGCAAGTGCCCGGCCAACCTTTCAGGCGGGCTCCTGGGCACCATGCACGCGGTGGGCGCCACCGGCATCTGGCAAGCCGCCGAATGCCTCTGGCAGGTGCAAAACAAGTATGATCAATTCCACGGCGATGCCAAATGGTGGAAACGGGCGGGCAAGAAAAAGCCCAAGAACTGGAAGAGCCTGCAAGTCAAAGACGCCAAGCAGGCGCTGTGGGTCTCCCATGCCGGCGTAGGCTCCCACGTGACCGTGGGCATCCTGCGCAAGGCTTGGTAAGGAAAGGGAGGCAAAAAACATGGCAAAGAAAGCATTCGAAAAAGCGATAAAGACCCGGTACATCGGCAAGCCCCTCAAGCTCTATGACGATGAAAAAGCCTGGGTGATTCGTTGGCCCCGCACCGTGGAGCATCACCACACCTATGGCCAGCTGACTCCTTTCTTCAAAGGCTTGACCCAGGGGAGGCTGATGGCGACCCGCTGCACCAACCCCAAATGCTCCCAGAAGAGCACCTGGCTGCCGCCGCGGGCCGACTGCCCGGACTGCTACGAAAAAATGAAATGGGTGCGGGTGCCCTCCAAGGGAAAAGTCTACACCTACACCTTGGTGGATTATGCCGGCGTGGGCATCGAGATGAAGACGCCCTACTGGCAGGTCGATGTGGAAATCAAGGGGGTGGACACCATCTTCAAAGGGTATCTGGCTGAGGGCAAGCCCTACATAGGCATGCCGGTGAAAGCGGTGTTCCGCACCCAAAACCCCACCCACACGATCCTGGATGTTTGCTGGGTGCCTGACGAATAGTCAGCATCTTTTGGTATGACCGAAAAGGTTCGGGCAGCCCCCTTGGGGGGGCGCCCGGGCCTTATTGGCCCCCTGGTCATTTCCTTGACTGGCCGGCAGGGTATTCTATAAGCTCTTAATGCATGGGGCTCCTCTTAGGTTCGGGAGGCGACGATGGACTTTGAGCTATCCATGGAGCAGGAAATCCTGCGCAAGACCGTGCGCTCGTTTGCTGAAAAGGAAATCGCGCCCGTGGCCCGGGAGCTGGACGAAAAGGAAGAGTTCAGCCAGGACACCTGCCGGGCCATGGGAGAGCTGGGACTCTTCGGCATGGTGGTGAGCGAGGACTATGGCGGGCAGGAAATGGATTACGTCTCCTACATCATCGCCGTGGAGGAGATCGCCCGGATTGACGGATCGCACGCGGCCACCGTGGCCGCGGGCAACTCGCTGGGCATCGGCCCGCTCTTTTACTACGGCTCCGAGGAGCAGAAGAAAAAGTACCTGCCCAAACTCTGCACGGGCCGGCACCTCTGGGGCTTCGGGCTCACTGAGCCCAACGCGGGCTCGGACGCGGGCGGCGCCCGCACCACCGCTGTCCTGGACGGCAATGAGTGGGTCTTAAACGGCTCCAAGATATTCATCACCAACGCCTCGGCCCCCAACAGCCTGGGCGTCACGGTCATGGCCAAAACCGGCACCCGCGAGGACGGACGCGGCCCGGAGCTATCCTGCATATTGGTCGAGCACGGCACCAAAGGCTTCGAGGCCAGGGAGATGCACGGCAAGATGATGTGGCGCGCCTCCAACACCTCGGAACTCTATTTCGATGATTGCCGGGTGCCCAAGGATAATATCCTGGGCCAGCGGGGCAATGGCTTCCACCAAATGCTGGAGACCCTGGACGCGGGCCGCCTATCCATCGGCGCCATGGGGCTGGGTGGCGCGCAAGGCGCCTATGAACTGGCCATGCGCTACGCCAAGGAGCGCGAGCAATTCGGCCGGCCCATCAGCTCGTTTCAGATCAACGCCTTCAAACTGGCCGACATGGCCATGGAGATCGAGGCGGCCCGGCTGCTTTTGTACAAGGCCTGCTGGCTCAAAGACAACCACAAGCCTTTCGGCAAGCTGGCGGCCATGGGCAAGCTCTACTGCTCCGAGGTGATGGGCCGGGTGGTGGCGGAGGCGGTGCAGCTCCACGGCGGCTACGGGCTCATGAAGGAATACAACGTAGAGCGCTTCTACCGCGATCAGAAGCTCCTTACCATCGGCGAGGGCACCAGCGAGATCCAGCGCCTGGTTATCGCCCGGCTGATCGGCGCCATATAGGCTAATAAAGCTTTTTCCCTCGCGCCGGGTCAGCCGCGTGGGCGGCCGGCTGCAATACGGAGCGCCAAGGTAAAACGGCCCTCCCCCCAGGGGGACGGCCGTTGGTTGACTTATGCCTGCTTACCGGCTAGCGGCCTTGAGAATAGATCACCGCCACGATGGTGGTGCTGCCCGCTCCATGCGGCTTCAGTAAATGGGGCAAAGTGGAGTCATAGTATATGCTGTCGCCGGGCTCCAGCACCTCTATGGCGTCGCCCACAATGGCCTCCAAGGCCCCGTCCAGGACAAAGATGAACTCCTGGCCGTCATGGGAAGACGGCTCCACGGTTTTGCCCGTGGTGCGCAAGGTCACCAGGAAGGGCTCCATGTTGCGGTTGCGCTTTTGCGGAGCCAGCGCCTGGTAGGAATAGCCGTAGGAGGTTTCCCTGGTGTGGGGATAGCGGCTCATATCCTGGCGGTCCGCCACCCGCACCACGGTGTAGGGGCGGTCCTCGCCGGTGGCTATCAAGGTGCCCAGCTTCATGTCCAGGGCCTTGCCCAGCCTGACCAAGATCCCCAAAGGCGGGTTGGCGGCGCCGGACTCGATCTCCTTCAGGGCGTCGGCCGCCAAACCGGTGCGCTTGGCCATGTCTTCCAGGCTCAAGCCCTTTTCCTGGCGCACCTGGGCCACGCGTTGCCCCACGCTCAAATCAGCGCCGGTCTCGGCCTTGGTTTTCTTTTTGCCCGCCACCGCGTCCACACCGGCCAGAAAATCGTTTTCTTGGCGAGTGCCCACGTAACCGTTCTTTTTGTCCTGTACCATTTCCCGCCTCCCATTGGGCCCTGGCGAGCCCTCGGGTCTTAGCCGCCCTGGATCATGTAGTCGGCCCCGCGGCGCAGAGCCTCACTATTGATCGGTATCATTTTGTGGTAGCGCTTGTCCAGAGCCTTGGGCAGGGAAGCGATCACCTGCTCTACGCTCACCAGTCCGCTGACCTGGGCCAGGGCGCCCAGCATGACCATATTGGCCAGGCGGGGATTGCCCACCTCCTGGGCCAGCTCCAGGGTCGGCACCATGTAGACCCGCTTGGTGCGGGCCTGCACGTATTTGTCCTCCACCAGGCTGGAATTAACCAGCACCAGGCCCTTTTTCTTTACCTGAGGAGCGAATTTCTCGGCGCTGGGCCGGTTCATCACCACGGCGCACAAAGGCTCTTGCACGATGGGCGAGCCCACCGGCTTGTCCGATATCACCACGGTGCAGTTGGCCGTGCCGCCGCGCATCTCCACGCCGTAGACCGGCATGTAGGTAACCTGCCGGCCCGCCTGCATGGCCGCGGAGGCCAGCACGTTGCCCATCAACATCACGCCTTGGCCGCCAAAGCCGGCGATTATGGTATCAAAATACATTTAAACATCCCCTCGCGCTGATCCAACTTAAGCATCCTTGGCAGCGTCCTTGTAAACGCCCAGCGGGAAATAGGAAATCATCTCGTTGCCCACGCGCTCATTGGCCTCCACCGGGCTCAATTTCCAATTGGTGGGGCAAGCGGAAAGCACTTCCACGAAGCTAAAGCCCAAGCCCTTGGTTTGGTACTCAAAAGCCCTTTTCATGGCGGCCTTGGCCTTCATGAGGTTCTTGATGTTGTTCACCGCCACCCGGGCCACGTAGCCCGCGCCTTCCAGAGTGGCCAGCATCTCGGACATCCGGATGGGAGGGCCGGCCAGTTCCACGCTGCGGCCCAGTGGGCTGGTGGTGGTGACCTGGCCCACCAAGGTGGTGGGGGCCATCTGGCCGCCGGTCATGCCGAACACCGCGTTGTTCACGAAAACCACGGTGATCTTTTCGCCGCGGTTGGCCGCGTGCACGATCTCGGCGGTGCCGATGGCGGCCAAGTCGCCGTCACCCTGGTAGGTGAACACGAACTTGTCCGGCTGGGAGCGCTTCACGCCGGTGGCCACGGCCGGGGCCCGGCCATGAGGCGCCTCCACCACGTCCACATCAAAATAGTCATAGAGAAACACCGAGCAGCCCACCGAGGCCACGCCGATGGTTTTTTCCCGTAAGCCGTATGCGTCCAGCTGCTCGGCCACCAGGCGATGGATCACCCCGTGCTGACAGCCCGGGCAAAAGTGGCTAATCTTGGGCTTTAGAGACCTGGGCGGACTGAATACTGACTCCATGGCGGGTTGCGCGCTCATTGGGCCCCTCCCTTCTTGATAACCTTGAGGACCTCTTTGGCCAATTCATCCGGGGTAGGGATGGAGCCGGGCGGCCTGCCGTAAAACGCCACCGGGGCCGCGCACTCGGCGGCCAGCTTCACGTCTTCCACCATCTGGCCGGTGTTCAGCTCCACCACCATGAGGCGGCCGATCCTCCCTGCGGCCTCTTTGACGGCCTGGCTGGGGAAGGGATAAAGGGTGATGGGCCGCAATAAGCCCACCTTGTGGCCCTTGTCCCTAAGCATGTCCACCGAGCTTTTCAAGATGCGCGCCACCGAGCCGAAGGCCACCAGCCCCAGCTCGGCGTCGTCCAGGCGGTACTCTTCCCATCGGGTTTCTTTTTGCATGCGCTGGTATTTTTTCCACAGCACCCAGTTGCGCTCGGTCAACTCGCCGTCGGCCAGATAGAGGCTTTTCAATATCTGCTGGCTCCGGCCCTTGCAGCCGGTGAGCGCCCAGTCCTTGACCGGCGGTTTCTTGCGGTAAGGTTTCAGCTCCACCGGCTCCTTGATGTTGCCCAAAAGCGCGTCGCCCAGGACCAGCACCGGGTTGCGGTACTTGTCGGCCAGGTCAAAGGCCAGCATGGTGAGATCGTAGTTTTCCTGGGCCGTGGAGGGCGCCAGCACCAGGGTGCGGTAGTCGCCGTGGCCGCCGCCGCGGGTGGACTGGAAATAGTCGCCCTGGCTGGGGTGAATGCCGCCCAGGCCCGGGCCGGAGCGGCTCATGTTCACGATCACGCCGGGGATCTCCGAGCCGCACATATAGCTGATGCCTTCCTGCTTGAGGCTGATGCCGGGGCTGGAAGAGGAGGTCATGGCCCGGGCCCCGGTGGCCGCTGCGCCTAAAAGCATGTTGATGGAGGCCACCTCGCTCTCGGCCTGGATGAAAGTGCCTCCCACCTTGGGCAGTTCCGCGCTCATGAACTCCGGAATGTCGTTTTGGGGGGTGATGGGATAGCCGAAATAAAAACGGCAGCCGGCCGCTATGGCCCCCATGCCAATGGCCTCATTGCCCTTTACCAGGACCCGTTGCGCCATTATCAACTCCAATTGCTTGCATTCACCGTCGCGGGCTTGCTTCACATCCGCAATCAATCCGCCCGGCGAAATGAGGTAGTAATCGCCTTTAGCTAGGCCTTCTTTTTCTTTTTGGCCTCGCGGTATACCTTGAGAGCCTGGTCGGGACAAAGCTCGGCGCAAAAGGCGCAGCCTGTGCATTTCCCCTTGGCGTCGAACTTGACATACGAATAGCCCTGGGCGTTGAACTTTTTACCCAGGGACAGGTTCTTCTGGGGGCATGCCTCCACGCAGAGTCCGCATCCCTTGCAGCGGTCCTTGATTACCGTGACCTTTCCCATGATGCCTCTTTCAGTTCCTTAAAGTTGATCAACCCAACTCAGCCATGGCCTCGGCCAGGCTCTGGGGATCTTCCACGTTATAGACCTTCACCGAGGGCGCGGTCTTTTTGATTAGTCCAGCCAACACGTTCTTGGGGCCTGCCTCGATAAAGGCGTCCACTCCCATGGCCAGCATGGCTTCCACGCTCTGCACCCAGCGCACCGGCGAGGTGAGTTGGCGCATGAGCTGGTCTTTTAGCTCAGCGGCCTCCAGGGTGGGGCGGCCGGTGGTGTTGGGAAGATGCGGGCAAAGCGCCTCCGCGAAGCTCACCTCCGCCAGAGCGGCGCGCATGTCCTCGCCGGCTTTTTGCATGAGCGGGCTGTGCCAGGCGCCGGAGACCTTCAGCGGAATCACCTTGGCGCCGGCTTCCTTGGCCAATTTGCCAGCCGCGGCCACGTCCTCGCTCTTACCTGTGATCACGGTCTGGGCGCCCGCGTTATAGTTAGCCGGCTGCACCACCCCGCCGGCCTTCTGGCAAATCTCCGCCACTTCCTCGGGCTTCTTGCCCATGACCGCGGCCATGGCCCCGGGGTTGGCCGCCGCGTCGCGGTCCATGAGCCTTCCCCGCAGGCTGACCAGCTGGATACAATCGGACTCTGACAAAACGCCGGCCGCCACCAAGGCGGGATACTCCCCCAAACTGTGACCGGCCACGGCCATGGGGCTCAGGCCCGCGGCCTTGAGGGCCTGCCAAACCGCCAAATCCACCGCCACCATGGCCGGCTGCAGGTTCACGGTCTGGGTCAGCTCCTCCAGGGGCCCTTCAAAGCAAAGCCTCTCAATGGGCAAGCCGCTGGCCTCCTGGGCCAGGGCGAACACCGCGCGGGCCTCCGGAGACGCCTCAAACAGGGCCTTACCCATTCCCACGTACTGGGAGCCCTGGCCGGGAAACACCACCGCGACCTTTGGCACCGCAAACCTCCCTGCTATAAGCTGGCAACGGACGACAAACAAACCGAGGCCCGGCCCCACGGATTTGCCGTAAACGGGTGCCGGGACTTAAGCGGATAATCTACCCAAGATAGTAAAGGGTGTCAACGGAAGTAGTCATTGATTTTATGCCGACAAATCGCCTGGTTTGCCGTTTACGGAAAGTGAAAAGCGGCCTCGTTTAACCTCAAGCGACAAACAAGCTTTCACCTGCGGGCCGGAGCGCTATAATACCCAGAAAGAGGACCCACTAATTCCCGTACGCCCGCACTGAGAGATGACATCATGCCTACAGACTCCGACCAATTCCTCATGCCCGCGCCGGGGGTGCAAAGCGGCCATCCCCAGGTGATCGCCTTGGCCCATGGAATCAGCGCCGGCTGCCAAAGCGAGGAGGACAAGGCCCGGGCCTTGTTCGACTTCGTGCGCGACACGGTGCGCTACAGCGTATCCGTGCCTTTTGATGACCTTGCGGACTACCTGGCCTTGAACACCCTGGAGCGCGGCTGGGGCTTCTGCGTGCAGAAGTCGGCCCTTTTGTGCGCGCTGGCCCGCGCAAAGGGCATCCCCGCCCGCCTGGGCTTTGCCGACATCAGGAACCATCTCTTGCCGGACTACCTTGATCAGATGGTCCCTGACAAGGTCATTTACGGCCATTGCTTCGTGGAATGGCTTTTAAACGGTCGCTGGGTCAAGGCCACCCCCAGCTTCGACCAAAGGCTCAGCCAAGAGCGCGGCTGGCGACTGGTGGAGTTTAGCCCCGACTCAGATTGCCTCTTGCCCGCCACCGACCTGGCGGGGCGGCCCCATGTGGAATACCTGCATTATCGCGGATGGCGGCTGGGAGTGCCGCTGGAGGAATTCATCCAGATCAATGTGGAAAAATGCGGCCCCCAGGTCATGGACGCGTGGCGGGCTTTGGTCCGGCAAGTAAGCCCTGGCGAAAAGCCCCAAGCCTAGGCCGCAAGCTTAGTCCTTGTCCGGCGTCTTGGCGCCGCTCTGCCAAGGCGCTAAAACCTCGCGCGCCCTGGCCACGTCCATGGCGATCTGGGTGCCCAGCTCCTGGGGAGAATCGAAGCGCATCTCCGGCCTGATGTGCTCCACGAAATGCACCTTTATATTCCGGCCATAGAGGTCGCCATGGAAATCCAACAAGTGGGTTTCCACGCTCAAGGTGCCGTCGTCGAAAGTGGGGTTGTTGCCTATGTTGTTGGCCCCCATGATGAGCCGCCCGTCGCCCAGTTCCACCAGCACCGCGTACACCCCCGGCCCGGGCAAAAGCTCATCCATCACGCGCAAGTTGGCGGTGGGGAACCCCAAGAGCCGCCCGCCCCGGCCGTGGCCGCTGGTGACCTGGCCCGCGATGCGATAGTGCCGCCCCAAGAGCCGGCGGGCCGAGGCCAAATCGCAATGATGCACCACCTGGCGCACCCGGGTGGAGGAGACCGGCCGGCCGTCCACGATCACCGGCCCCACATCTTTTATTACAAAGCCTTGGCTCTCGGCCTTGCTCTTTAAGAGCTCCAGATCGCCCAAGCCCTTTTTGCCAAAGGAGAAATCATAGCCCACCACCACCCCGGCCGCGTGCAAGCGGCCCACGATGAGCTTGTCCACAAAGGCGTCGGCGGAAAGGTTGGCGAAATTCTCGTCAAAGCGCACGGTGAGGGTGACATCCAAGCCGTAGGATTCCATCAACTCCAGCTTCTGCTCCAAGGGCGTGATGAGCGGCAGGTTCACCGCAGGCCGCAGCACCCGCATGGGGTGGGGCTCGAAGGTCATGGCCAGGGCCGTGCCCTTAATCTCCCGCGCTAGTCCCACGCAGGCTTTAAACAGGGCCTGGTGCCCCAGGTGCACGCCGTCGAAGTTGCCTATGGTCACTACAGGAAGCGGATAGCGCTCCCGCAGCTCTTCCAGGCCGTTGATTAGATGCATGGTCTAGTCCCTGATATTACCGGGCATTATTGCCACGGATAGGGTTTCACAAATGCCTTGACAATCATGAGGCCCGATTATAGACTTCGCGCCGACGTACCGCAAGGTCGTCAGCCGAAGTGGCGGAATTGGTAGACGCGCTAGGTTCAGGGTCTAGTGCCCGAATGGGCGTGGGAGTTCGAGTCTCCCCTTCGGCACCAAAATTTGCAGAGATAGAAATCCCGAGGGCTAAGGCCTTCGGGATTTTGCTTTTGGGGGTAGCCACAAGCACAAAATAGGTATTATATAAAGTTAGACATGCTACTACATATTCATTCACAATAAATTTATATAATTAGTTTATTATCAATAAAATAACATAAATTAGACATTATCCTCTAACTTGTTTCAATAGGTGATGCTATGATTGAGTCATATTATTGGAAGCAGGACTTATTGAAACATGCAAGGCAATTGCGTCCAGTAAAAAAACCAAGGCGATGGTCAGAAAAGTATGTCATAACATTTGAAAAAGAAATTATTTTATCTTTATTCTGCATTCGGAAATTAATTGAAGCAAATAAAGTATCAAGCAAATCTCGCAATTATCGCGCCAGAATTTTTCGTTGCTGCCCTACCGGAAAGAAAATAACAAACTTGAATCATTGGGATATACACGATTTATACGATCTAGATGCTGAGCATCCTGTTTCAAAAAGTATTACTTTTATCGCAAATCAAGCAATTCATAGCTGCACATTATTTGCTTATCGAACTGTAGATAGAAACTGGGGAGGCATTTACGTTTGCTCAGATTTTGAACGCGATAAAACTATCTATCGAGTTCCTATTGATGAACTCATAAATATATTTAGACTTGTTGCCAAAGATTACCCTACTTCAATGAGTTACGAATGGGATGATTCGCTGGAGGATTACAAGATTTCCACAGACTAATACGTTTATCACAAACGCCATGGTAATACCTGACTAAGCCGTTCAAATAAACCCTTTGCGTTCAATACAGGCATCAACGTAAAAACGGGCGGCAGGGCTTAACGCCCCAACCGCCTTTGCTTTTTGCTATGGCACGGATTTTACTTCGGGAGCTTGGCCCCCACCGAACGGCCGTAATCCTGGCAAGCCTTGATGCTGTCCGGCGTGCCGATCTCGCCCTCCAGCACGTTCAGGGAACCCAGGTCGGTCATGTCCATCTTGAACACATATTGCATGGTGTCGAAAACATACTTGGGCGCGTCGCCGCTGTGGGTGTAGGAGCCGAAAGCGCCGCCCACCTTGCCCATGAGTTCCAGGTTCTCCATCTTGAAAAGGAAGGTTTTCATGCTGCCGATCATGTCCCGATGATAGGTGGGGCAGCCCAGAATATAGGCGTCGTACCCGGCGATGCTGGAGATATCTTCAATATCGGTTATCTTCTTGAGATCAGCTTCCTGGCCGCTCATGCGAACTCCCTCGGCGATGTAAGTGGCCACCTTCTCGGTGTGTCCGGTGCGGCTGGCGTAGGCGATAAGCACTTTCTTCATGGTAAATCCTTTCCTTGCTCAAATGGACAACATGCTCACATGGGAATCCCGGTCATAACAGGCTTGGTTTCCCGATAATTCCTTAATGCTCCAGGGGCCAAGGCTCGTTGTGGCGCTCCTCGACCAGGTAACAAAAGCCGGCCCACTTAAATTTGCGAAGGGAAACCGGGCATTGCAGCTCCACTTGGTTTTGATCCATGCCTATGACTTCCCAATCCCCGCTGCGCGGCCCGGATTCGATTCTTATTTTCTGGCCTATTTCAAATGGATAAGGCTTGAACAAAGTCACATTATGCTTGGGCATCAAATTACCTTCTAATTGATATTAGTATCTATTCCTATTTATTATAACCATGCTTTCCCACTCCCACAACCCTTTTAAAGGCCGGAGCGCGATCCCATGGCCGGCAAAGCCTAGGCAGCCCTTAATCACTGAAGCAATGATCTATATTCTAAGGGGTATGGCGGGATATAACCCATAAATAAAGCATGAAAATCAACGCGCAGATGTGTCCGGCAGAGTCAAAAGGCGGCCCCCATCCAAAAGAGCATAGTCGCCCTGCAAAGCTATAAGACAACCGAGCAAGGCCCCCTCGTCACGCATTTTGAGCGCTTCGGCGCGGCCGGCAGCCAAGGCGGCGGCTCGTTCGGCATCGCTTAGGTCCGGGACTGCGATGGTGACCAGGGTATCGCCCAAATCGCTGGCAGGATCCAGCTCACGGGCAGGCCTCCGTGTCACGCCTGCGACCTCGGCTTTAACCGCGTTGCCCAAGGCGGTGGCCGCGGCATCGGCCAGGGCGGCGCTTCGAGCCCAGACGCTCACCGCGTCCGCCAGTCCTAAAGAAAAGCTGCGCCCGCCCCAGCCGCTGGTGGCCACGCCGCCGATGCCGTCCGCGGCCGCGATATTGAGCCGTCCCAAGAGCGGAGCCTTGGCCTCGGTTTTTTCGCCGGCCTCTTGCCCCGCAGAGGCGCGCAGGCCCACCTGGGCGCTTTGGCCGGGTCCCAGGCGCAAGGCGATATCGCCGCCGTTATTGATGATGACCTTGTCAGCCCCCAGATCCAGCGAAACTCGGGCCAATTCGTCGGCCACCGCGCCGGCCACCGCGGCCAGGGGCGTGAGACCCCGCCCCAGCGCAGCAGCCGCGTCGCGGGCCCGCGCCGCCACCGCAGGCGCGGGGCGCTCCAGAGGAAGCTCCGCCACCGGACGCTTTAGGTATTTTTGAAAATCGGCCAGCACGGCCAAGAGGCGCAATGCCACCCGCGCCGCCTGGGCGGCGATCACCGGACGCGGCTGGCCCCCCGCCCAGGCCGAGATGGTGAGCGTCATGGGTCCCCAGTCCACCAGGACCAGGTCTGGTTTCAGGACTTGGACCGGCTCCAATTAATGGGCTCCAGCGCCTTGAAAGGCTTTACGGCCTCCAGGTGGCCTCCCATCTCTTCATAGTCGCTTAACCGCATGGTGTATTCGATGGGCGCCACCGTGGCCGGGGTGGGCACCCAGGTGAACGCCCCGGCTTTGACCCGCTCGACATCCACCATAAAGGTGATGCCGCCGCCGGGCATAACGAACACCGGCGCGCCGCCGCAGGTCAGCACCGCCTTGGCGCCATGCACCGCCTTGGTGAGCCTTAAGGGATAACGCGTAACCCCGGCCCGGGCCGAGCCGCCCGCGCCGGCCACGTATATGGCCGACACCCGGGAAGCCTGGCAGGATTCGGCGATGGCCGCCACCGCCTCTCTCACCGCGGGCGTCAGCGGTATGGGCTCATACTGGCCAGCCTCGCTGAACTGATAGAAAGCCGCGTTCTGGCCGGTGGTCTCGGTGATGAGAAGCGTGCTGCCCGGCTTAGAGCGCTTGGTGTCGATCCTGGCCACGATCTGGATGGGGTCCGTGATGTCGGTGCCGCCCCAGCCGTGGCCGTGGTTGCCGAAATAGCGCCCCGGGGTGGAACGCTTGAAGCAAAGCTCCAGGCCGGAGGGCTCTAAGCCCAAACAGCGCCCGGCCGCGTGATGGCTGAACAAGCTGGTTATGTGGTGGTCCAGCACGATGACTTCGTCGGCCGCCTCCTTAAAAAACGGTGCGAATAGTCCGGCCGTGGCCGAGCCGCAACCCACCCGCATCTTGGTTGCCTGATGGCCGTCGATCACCGGCGGCTGGCCCACCTGCACGGTGAGCTTGGCCCCGTTTTTGACGCGCAGCAGAACCGCCTCGCGGTTGGCGATGGCCGCCACCGCCCGAGCCGCGGCAAAGCCGTGTTTGCCGGTGAGCCGGTTCACCCCGCCGATGGCCAGGATCTTGGAGCCGTATTCCTCGGTCTCCACCATGCCCACGGTGCGTCCCTCGAACTTCACCTCGGCGCCTTCCCGGCCCACCTCCAGGTCGGTGTCTATCTTCAGCTTGAGGCCGGAATAGGATAGCGGCGCCTCTGTCACCACGGTCACCACTTCAACCCCGTCGCGCTCGTCGCTTACGATGTAGGGAGCGGGTACATAGTCGGGATAGGTCCCGCCCGCGCCGATGGCGGTGATGGAGGGCTTGGCGATAACCGGCTCGGGCTCGGGCCCGATCAAATCGATCACCTCGGCATAGGTGAGAAGCGGCCGGTTGCGCGTGAGCACCCCATCCTGGTTGGTGAAGCGGCCGCAAGCGCCGGTAAGGCCCAGGGGCACCTGGCAGGCCACCGGACAGGCCGGGCAGACTGCCGCGCCTTCCACGGCCACCACCTCATCGATCACCGCGTCGCGCGGGCAGACCTTGAGGCAGGTGCGGCATTCCACACAAGAGGTGTTGATCACCGCCTTCTTGGCTTCAAGCTTGACCGCCGCCACCGGGCAATCCTTTTCGCAAAGCCCGCAGCCGTTGCAGCGTTCCAAATCGATCTTCATACTGGTTCGTCCTCTGAACTGGCGATGACTTCCATCTCCCGCTCCAAGTTTATAGGCAGATGCCGCATGGGCCTGCCTAAGGCCTGGCTCACCGCCCCGGCCACCGCGGGCGCGGTGGGAATGAGCGCCGGCTCGCCCACGCCCTTGGCCCCGTAAGGACCGGTCTCTTCGGGCTCCTCTACGATAAGCGGCGTCACCTGGGGCGCGTCCGTTGCGGTGGGGATGTGGTAGGACTGCAAGTTGTCGCTGGAGCCGGTGTGGTATTCCTCCATGAGAGCCATGCCCACACCCATGGCCACGCCGCCGCAGATCTGGCCCATTACCGCGCGCTGGTTGATGGCCCGTCCCACGTCATGGGCGGCGGCCACCTCTTTCACCTTAACCAGGCCCGAAGCGGTGTCCACCTCCACCAGGGCGCATTGGGCGGCGAAGGCATAGGTGGCATAGGGACGTCCCTGGCCGGTCTCGGGGTCCAGCGCGCTGAAGTTGGGATCGAACTTGCCGCCCGCCTTCACCTCGTCGCCCTTGCCGGCAATAAAACGCGCCACCTCCTTGACCTCCAGGGTGCGGCTTTGGCCGCCCTTCTCGGCAACGAGCTTGCCACGGATCTCAAGATCCAAGTGGCGGCCGCCCAGGAGTTCGCGCGCGCCTTTTAAGATAAGCGCCTCCAAATTATCCGCCGCTGCCAGCACGGCGTTACCGGAAATATAGGTCTGGCGGCTGGCCGAGGAAGCGCCCGCGTTGGTGGTGCGATCGGTGTCGCCCCGGCAGAGGTCTATGTCGTCGCATTCCAGGCCCAGGCGCTCGGCGGCCAACTGGACCAGCACCGTGTCCGAGCCTTGCCCCAGTTCCGCCGCTCCGGTGTAAAGCACCACCCTGTCATCGGGCCGCCATTCGATCTGGGCCGTGGACGGGTTGCTGACCCCGGTGTTGCCGATGCCGTAGAACATGCAGCCCAGGCCGACGCCTTGCTTGTGCCAAGGCCCCTGGCATAACCCGCTACGCCATTGCTCGAAGATAGGGCGTATGCGCTCCAGGCATTGCACCATACCCACCCCGCTTTTCAGCACCTGCCCGGTGGCGGTGGCCTGGCCCGCGCGCAAGGCGTTCTTCAAACGTATCTCCAGGGGATCCATGCCCAAGGCCGCGGCCAAGGCATCCATCTGGCCTTCGTGGGCCAGAGCCACCTGTGGCACGCCGAATCCGCGCATGGCTCCGTTCCAGGTGTTGTGGGTGTAGGCCATGCGGCAGCTCACCGCCAGGTTGGGCACCAGATAGGGGCCGCAGGCGTGCACCGCCGCGCGCATGCACACGGCCAGGCCGTAGGAGGCAAAAGCGCCGGTGTCGGCCAACAGCTCGGCCTTGACCGCGCTGAGCCTGCCTTCCTTGTCGGCGCCGGTGACATAGCGCATGCGGAAGGGATGGCGCTTGCCCGTGGCCAAAAGGCTTTCCTCCCTGGTGTAAGACATGCGCACGGGTCGCTTTAAATGCCAGGCGGCCAGGGCCAGAAACGGCTGCACCGAAACATCCAGCTTGCCGCCAAAGCCGCCGCCGGTCTCCGCCTGCACCACCCGCACCTTGTCCGGCTCCACCCCCAGGAACAGGGCCAGGTCCGCCTGGTCGTAGTGGGGATTCTGGGTGCAGGCCCGCACGATCACCCGGCCGTCGTCATACTCGGCCCGGCCGCCTTCCATCTCCAGGGCCGCGTGCGCCACCCGGCCGGTGGTGTACTCGGCCTCCACCACCACATGCGATGAAGCAAGGGCCTTGTCCGCATCGCCTTTGACGACCCGGTTTTCCTTGAGCAAATTGCCGCTGGGGCGATCAGGATGAACTAAAGGCGCGCCGTCTGCCAGCGCCTCCTCGGGATCGAAAACGCCGGGCAGCGCCTGCAAATCCAGCCGCACCGCCCGGGCGCCAGCCAGGGCCGCGTCATAGGTCTCGGCCGCCACCAGGGCCACGGCTTGGCCGCGGTGGCGCACGATCTCTGCGGCCAGGAACTCCTGGTCCTTGCTGACCGGGATGATGCCCAGGCGGTTTTTACCGGGTATGTCGGCGGCGGTGAACACCCGCACCACGCCGGGCAGGGCCAGAGCTCCCTTGATATCAATGCTTTTGATGCGGGCCGGCGCTTTGTCGGCCCGCACGCATAGCAAATGAAGATCGCCAGCGCGACCCTGATCAAAACCATACCGTGTTTCGCCCAAGACCCTTTCCCGGCCCCCTACCCTTATAACGCTGGCTCCCAGCTTCATGCCGCACCTACCAGGCCGGCCCAGGCTTGAGCCAGAGTGTGGGCCACGACCCTGGTCACGGCCGGCACCTTGTAGGCAGCAGACGAGCGCCAGCCGCACACGTCGGTGAAATGCTGGGCTGCCTGATGCCCGGCCGCCCACCACAGATCCTCGCTGGGATCGCCCTGTTTGATTACCTTTTCCACATCCATCAGGCGGCGCGGCGAAGGGAAACAAGCGCCCAGCACCACGCGGGGATCATCCAGCGCTGGGTCCAAACAAACCGCCAGGTTCAGCCTGGCCACGCTCACCGCCTGCCTGCGGCCCACCTTGGCGAAGGCCTGGCCAAGGGGCGGCAGCGTATCCAAGACGAAACCCACGATAAGCTCCTGCGGCGCTAAGGTGGTCTTGTTGGGCGCGCTAACCAGCTCTTCCAGGGAGCACAATCTTGTTCCCTCAATGGAGGCTATCTCGGCTCGGGCGCCCAAGGCGGTGAGCGCGGTCATGCCGTCGGCGGCGGGGGAAGCGTTGGCCACGTTGCCGCCGATGGTGGCGGTCTGGCGCACCTGCACCGAACCCACCGTGGCAGCGGCCTGGGCTAGTAGCGGCAGATAGCGCGCGAACTGATGATCGCTTGCCAACGCGCGAAAGGTGACGCCCGCGCCAACATAAGGCTCAACCGCATCAGGCTCCAAACGCTTTAGCTCAGCAAGCCGGCTGAGATCCAAAATAGTTTCCGGCGCCTCACCACCGCTCAGGCGAGTCTTGCGCAAATGAATCATGAGGTCGGTTCCGCCGGCGATGATCTTGGCGCTACCCGTGGCCAGAACCTCCAAGGCGTGCTCCAGGCTCCGCGCCATGATAAAGCGGCTCATGACGCCTCTCCCCGCAGGCGCCTGGCCGCCCGCCGCACCGCCCTGATGATGTCGTGATAGCCGGTGCAGCGGCACAGGTTACCCGCCAAGGCTGTTTTGATAGCCTCATCGCTGGGGTCCGCGTCCTGGCTCAAGAGATCCTGAGAGGCCATGATCATGCCCGGCGTGCAAAAGCCACACTGCACCGCGCCGGTCTCCACAAAGGCTTGCTGCAAGGGATGCAGTCCGCCGCCTTCGGCCATGCCTTCGATGGTGGTCACCTGGTGGCCAGCCACATGCCAGGCCGCCGTGAGGCAGGAGTTAATCACCCGCCCGTCCAGCAACACGCTGCAGGCGCCGCATTCGCCAACGCCGCAGCCTTCCTTGGTGCCCAAAAGCCCCAGGCGCTGACGCAGGAGATTGAGCAAGCTCTCCTCGCCCGACACCTGCGGCAGTTTGACTTCTTTGCCATTTAAACTAAAGATGAGTTCCATGTTGTTCGTTTCGCCGCCGAGGTCTCCCATGTTAGGCAACCATAACCCCGCTTTTAGCTGCGTAACGTCAGTTCAGCAAGACGAGCGCGATACCAGGGATCACAGTAATCATGAACGCCACAAAAAAGATGGCCAACAAAAACGGAGCCACGCCTCGGAATATGGTTTCCATGGGCACATCCGGCGCCACCCCGGCCACGGTGAAAATATTAAGCCCCATAGGCGGAGTGATGAGCCCGGCCTCCATCATGAGCACCGCGATGACCCCAAACCAAATAGGATGAAACCCTAACGCTATGATTATGGGATAGATCACGGGCATGGTTAGCACCATCATGGAGATGGCATCCAGGAAACAGCCCAGAAAAAGATAAATTAGGATAATGAAAACAAGGATCAAATATCGAGAGACCTCCAGGCTAGTCACCCAACCGGCCACCTCGGTTGGTATGTTGCTGAGCGCCAGGAATACTGAGAACACATTGGCTCCGGCCACCAAGATCAGCACCATGACCGAGATCCGCAATGACTCAATAAGCGCACCTACCAACACCTGCCAACTCAGGCTTCCCGTTACGAGCGCCACTGCAAATAGAAGAGTGGCTCCCACCGCTCCAGCCTCGGTGGGGGTGAAGACGCCGCCATATATGCCGCCCATCACCAAGAGAAACAGCAGCAAGGGCATCAACACGCCCAACAAAGACCGGAATTTCTCGGCCCAGCTCACCGGCTCCAAATTGGCTTGAGCGATTTTCGGGTTGAGCTTTACCCAGATTATCACCACGGCGATGAATGAGACGCAAAGCAACAGGCCCGGCAAAATGCCGGCCACCAGGAGCTTACCGATGGACTGCTCGGTGAGCATGCCGTAGACCACGAAGCCAATGCTGGGCGGTATGAGGAAACCCAAGGTGCCGCCGGCGGCCACGCTGCCGGTGGCCAGGCGGTTGCTGTAATTGTAGCGCTTCATCTCCGGCAGCGCCACGGTGCCCATGGTGGCCGCGGTGGCCACCGAGGAACCCGAGACCGCCGCGAATCCGCCGCAGGCCCCGATAGTGGCGATGGCCAAGCCGCCGGGCAGGCGCCGCAACCATTTTTCCGAGGCAGCGTATAGATCCTTGGTGATGCCAGAGGAACCGGCAAAACCGCCCATCAAAATAAATAGGGGAATAACCGTGTAGTTAAAATCCGAAGCAGTCTTCCACACGGTGCTGGCCAACATTGGCAGGGCGGCGTCACTAGACGCCAGATAGCTTATGCCCACAACGCTCACCAGCATCAGGCAAAAAGCGATGGGCATGCCCAGGAACAGGAGCAGGAATACGGCTAAGGTTCCGATGACGCCTACGGTGACAGGTTCAAGCATCATTGCGCACAAACTCCAGTCCTGAGTCAACTAGGTCCAAGATCAGCTCCAAAACCAATAGGAATCCTCCAACCGCCACTAACAGCTTAAACGGCTTTATAGATAACCGGAGCATGTCGGACACTTCTGTTTCTTCGATGCCCACAACCCAGCCTTGCCAGGCAAGGATGGCGATTATGAATATGCTCAAAAGAGTGGTGAGCATATCCAGCGACAAACGCACCCGCCGGGGCAGACGGGTGGTCAGCATGGTCACCCGCACGTGCCCCTTTGCCTGCTGGGTGTAGGCGATCCCCAACAGGACGAAGATGGACAGCATGTAACTGGAAAGCTCCAGGGTGCCCGGTATGGGGCGGTTCCAAAGGAAACGGGTGGTGACCTCGGTTGATATCAAGAGCATCATGGGTATGAGCAGGAACATGCCCACATAGCTTACGCCGCGAGTGATCTTTTGAATCGATCCCTTGATGGTCTGGTAAGCGTTCATTAGCTTTTCTCTCCGGCGGACATGCTCCTGCTCCTAGGTTTATTTACTTCTTCTTGGTGCTGTGCCACTCGGGCGGAATCGCCGGGCAGCTGGAGCCCTGGGCTTCCACGATCTGGCCGTACATGATCACGGCCTCCTTGGCAGGCTTGCCCTTCTTTTCCAGCTCGGCGACCCACTTGCGGGTCTCATCCTGGAAGGCCTTGAACCAGCGCTGCTCCTCGGCGGGATCAAGGGTGGTGATCTTAACGCCCTTGGCCTTGATCTCTGTCATCATCTGAGCGTAGGTCTTCTTGTCCAAGCCGTGGGTGGTGGCGAAGGGATTGCCGACCACCTGCTCGATAATGGGCTTCAGGTCGGCGGGGGTGCGGTCCCAGGCTTTCTGGTTCATGATCACGCCTTCGGAAACGCAGCCAAAGGTGACCTTGACGCCGTACTTGGCGACTTCAAAGAGCTTGAAGGCCAGCACCAGGGGCGGGCAGGTTACCAAACCGTCAATAGTGCCGGTTTCCATGGCCAGATACACATCGCCCAAGGGCATGAACACGGGCTGGGCGCCCAGGGCCTTGATGTAGTTGGTTTGCTGGCCGCCGGGCGAGCGGATCTTAAGACCCTTCAAATCCGCCATGGATTTCACCGGCTTGGTGGTCCATATGAAGGCCTGGATGCAGCCGTTCAGCTCCAGCACCTTGACGCCTTTGAATTCATCGTGCAGCGCCTTTTCATACATCTTATTGCCGATATTGGTGCTTAGGTCCTTGCCGTCAATCCAGGTCGCCAGGGAAAGCACGTCGGTCATGGGGAAACGGCCGGGCGTCCAGGTGGCGGTGAAGTAGCCCATATCGGAAAGGCCGTTTTTGACAATGTCGAAATGCTCAGGTCCCTTACCCAGCGCCCCGCCGGCATAAAGGGTATAGGTGATACGCCCGTTGCTGCGTTTTTTGAGTTCCTCCAGCATGGGGATCCACACGGTTTTCACTTCGCGGCTCATCGGCGGATGCCAGGTGCTGAACTTGATGTGCATGGTCTTTTTTGATTCAGCCATAGCCACGCCGCCAGCCAACAAGCCAAACAGCAGGCCAGCCGCCAAAAGGACCAGCCAAAAGCTCTTTTTCATCACTACAACCCTCCTTGATTATGGTCTGCTAATTCGCTATTCCAAGCCAATCCAGGGCATAGCTTAAAACCAGGCCGCCCGGCCGCGCCCGGGCAGGACCCCGCCTGCCATGCCTTGGTAACTATTAAACGTGCCAATCACCAGCTTGCTCCAGCGGGCCCAAAACTTTAGATGGGAATCCATTAGCGTTTCTTTTCTTCTTGACCCGCCCCGTTTTAAGGGGTAGTTTAATTTTTAAGTTATAGTTAAACACCGACCCGCGTCAAGCAGTTTATGAAACGAACCACAGAAACTTGATCGCATGTCCACATTAGGTAACAAACTTAAGCAATTCCGCGCTAACAAGGAAATGACCTTGCAACAGGTGGCTGATGCCGCCGGTTGCACCGCGGCCTATGTTTCCCAGGTTGAAAACGACAAGACTTCTCCCTCCATCGCTTCTCTAAAACGGATTGCGGCGGTGCTGGATGTCCGTATCGTGGATTTCTTCCTGGATGAGACCAGCGACGATCCGGTGGTGCTGGAGCCGTCCCAGTGGGCGACCGTAAGCCTGCCCGGCTGGAAAGCGGACATCCGTCAAATGGTGCGCATGGTCAAACACCGCCAGATGCAACCATTCTACACCGTAATCAAGCCCGATGGCGGCTCGCGTGACAATTACAGCCATCAAGGCGAGGAATTCGGCCTGGTCTTAGAGGGTGAGCTCACCCTCACCGTGGGAGCGGAAACCTACAATGTCAAAAAAGGGTCTTCGTTTTACTATTCATCCACCCTGCCCCATTCTTGGACAAATGAAGGTAAGAAGCCTTGCTCCGTGGTTTGGGTGGTCACCCCGCCCAGTTGGTAATTTCGGGGATTGAAGTTTAAAGAGGGAGGTTCGGCCGCAATGAACAGCACGTTGATAAAAAATATCGGTCTCATGCTTTCCGGCGATGTGAGCGGACCCATCCTGCAGGCCGACAGCATCGTCATCGCCGACGGCCTCATCAAGGATGTGGGCAGCGGGCTAAAGGCCCCTTCCGGCGCCCAAACCATCGATGCGGCCGGTTGCGCGGTTACCCCGGGGCTCATCGACTCCCATTGCCACGTGGTGCTGGGCGACTGGACGCCCCGCCAGCAAATGCAGAATTTCCTGGACTCGTCCTTGCACGGCGGCGTGACCACCTCCATAAGCGCGGGCGAGGTGCACCTGCCCGGCAGGCCCAAGGATCCCCTGGGCACCAAGTGCCTGGCCATAGTGGCGGCCAAGTCCTGGGCCAACCTCAGGCCCGGCGGCATGAAGGTTTTGGGCGGCGCCCTCATTTTGGAAAAGGGCCTCAGCGAGGCGGATATCCAGGAATGCGCGGCCGCCGGCGTGAAAATAATCGGCGAGGTGGGATTAGGCTCGGTCAAAGAGCCGGATGAGGCCGCCCAGATGGTGGCCTGGGCCAAGGCCGCCGGCATGACCGTGATGATGCACACCGGCGGCACCTCCATCCCCGGCTCCTCGGTGGTGGGAGCTAGCGACATCCTGAAGGTGAAACCTTCGGTAATCTCCCATATCAACGGCGGCCCCACCGCCGTAAGCTATGCCGAGGCCAAGGAGATCGTGGAAAAATCCGAGGCGGCGGTGGAGATCGTGCAGTGCGGCAACCTGCGCCGGGCGGTGGAGGTGGCTGACCTCATCAACCAGCGCGGCGAGTGGGGCCGGGTCATCCTGGGCAACGACGCACCGTCCGGCACCGGTGTGGTCACCTTGGGCATCCTGCGCAACTTGGCCATCCTGGCCAGCCAGAGCCAGGTGGCGCCGGAGCTTGCGGTGTGCATGGCCACCGGCAACACCGCAGGGCTCTACGGTCTCAACCGGGGCGTGATCGCCCCTGGCAAGGAAGCGGATTTGGTATTCATGGATACTCCCATGGGGTCGCCTGGCAAGGATCTTCTGGGAGCACTCATCGAGGGCGACACCCCGGGAGTATCCATTATCATCGTCGACGGCAAGATCGTAGCTACCAAGAGCCGGAACACTCCGCCTGCCGTGCGGCAAGCCAAACTGGTCTAATTTAGTCAATAGCAACTGGCTTGGGAGAATTGGTCATGGAGATTCGCAAGCTTCTCACCATCGTGGAAGAAACCATCACTGAGATGGACAGAAAAATCGACCCGCCCACCCGCAAGGCCGCGGCCATTGCGGTCATCAAAAACCCCTTTGCCGGCCGCTATGTAGAGGACCTTACCCCTCTCATGGACCTGGGAGAGGAACTGGGGGGCCTTCTGGGCAACAAGGCGCGCGAGGCGCTGGGCATCGGGCCCGATCAATGTGAATCCTACGGTAAGGCGGCCATCGTGGGCCTCAAGGGCGAACTGGAGCATGGAGGCGCCATCTTGCACCCCAAGCTGGGCAAGCCCTTCCGCGACGCCCTGGGCCGCGGCCTGGCCTTGATCCCCTCCGTTAAAAAACGAGGCCCGGCCGGCTGCACCATCGATGTGCCTCTGAACCACAAGGACGCGGCGTTCATCCGCTCCCACTTTGACGGCATGACCATCGCCGTGGAGGATGCCCCCAATCCGGACGAAATCTTGGTGGCCCTGGTGGTTACCGACTCCGGCCGTCCCCTGCCCCGCATCGGCGGCCTGACCAAAGAAGAGGCCAAGTACGAGGACGGCCTGAGATAATCTGTCCCGCTTTAAGCAGCGGGATACCGGCGGGAAGCAAGGCATGACGCTTAAAAGCGGCGAGATGCTTGACCCGCGACGAACTAATGAGCCACCCCGTTGCCAACGGGCCTTCAGCGGGAAGCAAGGCACAACGCTTAAAAGCGGCGAGATGCTTGACCCGCGACGAAAATAGCTTCTACGCCGGGAGGGAGCTTTCAGTATGAGAGAAAGCTCCCTCCCGAGCCCCCCTTATACTTAGAGGGCAAAGGCGACCGGCTTCAGCGCCGGCCTTGAATGCCCGGGAGAATGATGAAATGGGCATGTTGCCTGAAGTAAAAAGCCACTACGGCAAGCTGAAATACTATATCGGCGGCCAGTGGGTGGATTCCGGTTCCACCAACCTACAAGAGACCACCAACCCCGCCACCGGCGAGGTGATCGCCGAATTCCCCATCGCCACCCAGGCCGACGCCCGCGCGGCGGTGGAGGCCGCACAAAGGGGCTTCCTGGCTTGGCGCGAGGTGGCGCTGCGCGAACGCGGCAAGCTTTTGTTTGACCTGCGCCAAAAATTCGAGGAGCACTTCGGCGTGCTCTGCCGGGTGCTCACCCAGGATCATGGCCGCACCATCGGCGAGAGCCGCGGTTCGGTGCGGCGGGTCATCGAGAACGTGGAGAGCGCCTGCTCGGCGGTCTACCACATGCCCAAGCTGAACGAGCATATCGACCAGCTGGCCAACGGCATCGACGAGTACATGATCTACGAGCCCAAGGGCGTGTTCCTCATCATCACTCCCGGCAACATCCCCATGCACGCCTGGTCCTCGTTTGTGCCCTACGCCCTGGCGGCGGGCTGCAGCGTGGTGGTGAGCCCCTCACGGCAGGATCCGGTGGCGGCGGAGTACATCTGCCGGGTCACCGAGGACCTGGGTCTGCCTCCCGGCACTATCAACCTGATCCACGGCGGCCGCCAGATCAACGAATTCATCCTGCGCCAGCCCGAGGTGCAGGGGGTGGGCTTCATCGGCTCCACCGGCGTGGGCCAGGCGCTGTTTAAGCTCTGCGGCGAGCTGGGCAAAGACAGCTCCCTTAACGGCAATGGCAAGAACTGCGTGGTCATCATGCCGGACGCGGACCTGGACCAGGCCGCCCAATGGCTGCTGCGCGGCTGCTACGGCATGGGCGGCCAGCGCTGCCTGGGCTCGGACAATGTGGTGGTGGTGGGCGAGGCCTACGAGCCCCTGAAAGAAAAACTGGTGGCAGCGGCCAAATCCATGAAGCTGGGCTACGGCCTGGACGATAGCATTGACCTGGGCCCCATGGCCACCCGGGGCGGCAAGGAAAAAGCGATCGCCTGGGTGGACCGCGCCTTGGCCGACGGCTGCAGCATGGTGCTGGACGGCCGCGCGCCCAAAGTTCCGGGTTATGAAAAAGGCTATTTCCTCTCGCCCATTATCCTGGAAGGCGCTCAGCCCGGCATGCCCAGCACCCTGGACGAGTCCTTCGGCCCGGTGAGCGCCTTGATGCGCTTTAATGATCTGGATTCGGTGATCCGCTGGCACAACGAGTCCAACGCCTCCCAGGGGCACTCGGCCTGCATCATGACCGCTTCCGGCAAGAACGCCCGCAAATTCGTGAAGGAAATGGAAACCGGCAACATCGGGGTCAACGTGGCGGTGCCGCAACCCTACGCCTTCTTCCCCCTGGGCTCCAAGAAGCAGTCCTTCCTGGGTTCCGCCAAGAGCCGCTACGCCTCCATGCGACTCTACCTGGATGAGAAAACCGTGACCTCCCGCTGGGTGTAAGCCCAGTTTTCATGACCTCCCCATGTGTTGGGCCCCTCCTCCGGGAGGGGCCTTTTTTTGCATTTCTAGAAGTAATCTGCACAAAAGGTCTTGACTAAGATGGGGGGCTTTTACGTACCATAGGGTCTAGGGCGGTTGCCAGTTTGACCATCATTGGAGATCGGCTAATCGGTTTCCCGGTCTTCCCTAGCAACCAAATCCTGTTCCCTCTGGTCGAGAGGCAGACCAAGTTCACGGCGCATAGCCCCTGCATCAGCGTTCGCGCGCGCACGGTTGCTACCCTGACTTTGGACCATACTCCTCGACTCGGCCTCCCACCGCAATCCGCCCGGCTAAGCACACCCCTATGGTGTGCGGCACACTGCTAAATTTCGCCCTGGCACGCAGGTCAGGACGCGTTTCTTCTGCGCTGGCTGTCATGGAGGTGCTCATGCCCCCGCACTTGCTGACTGACTACCTGTTCGTCCTTGTTTTTCTTTTAGTGGGCTTTGTCTTTGCCACCATCCCAGTGCTGTTGGCAGTTCTAATCACCCCACGCGGGACTGGCCTCAAAAAACTAATCTCATACGAATCCGGCATGATCCCCATCGGCCAAGCCTGGATCCAGTTCGGGGTTTCCTACTATCTCTTTGCCTTGGTCTTCTTGGCTTTCGACGTGGACGTTCTTTACCTTTTCCCCGCCCTGGTGGCTTACGGTTCCTTTCCCTGGCGGGATCTAATCGGCATTTTCCTTTTTGTCGGCATCCTCTCCCTGGCCATTGTCTATGCCTGGTGCAAGGGAGTTTTCGAATGGTAGAGCGCTTTGAAACCCCGCCGCCGGTCCAGCTTGGCATCCTGAACCAGATGTTGGATCTGTGCAGGGCCAACTCCCTATGGCCCATGACCTTCGGCTTGGCTTGCTGCGCCATAGAAATGATGGCGGCCGGGGCTAGCCGCTTCGATCTGGACCGGTTCGGCGCCGGCGTTTTCCGTCCCTCGCCCCGGCAGAGCGACGTGATGATCGTGGCGGGCACCATCAGCAAAAAAATGGCACCCATCATAGTCACCCTATATGACCAAATGCCCGCTCCCAAATGGGTTGTTGCCATGGGCAACTGCGCCATAAGCGGGGGGCCTTTCGCCTATGAAGGCCAATACGCCATTGTTAACGGCGCGGACCGCTTCCTGCCGGTTGACGTATATGTGCCGGGCTGCCCGCCCCGGCCGGAAGCCCTCATCCAAGGGCTCCTGGAACTGGAAGACCAACTGACCGGAGGCGCCAAGCGCAACTATTTGCGCCGCTTCAAACGTCATCCAGGAAATGACCAGGAGTGAGCCACGCATGAGTCAAAATGAAAGCCTAGCCGTCATTTTAGAATCATCGCCCCAGGTGACTCAACTGAGGCGGGCCTCTAGAGAAAATGATGGATTCGACTTCAGCTTATCCATCGAGCCCAAAGGCATCCCTGAATTGGCGCGCATGCTAAAAGACCAGGGTTTCTTTTTGGAATACCTGACCGCGGTTGACTATGGCCAAACCATGGAGTTGGTCTACTCCTTCAGCAAATGGATCGAGCCGGACCGGGTGCAGGCCGTTTGCCCTGCCTGGCCCATGGAGGCTGCACCAAGCATCTGCGGGGTTTTCCCGGCGGCCAACTGGCAGGAACGCGAAGTGTTCGACATGTTCGGCCTTGAGTTCAAGGACCATCCCGACCTGAAGCGCCTTTTGCTGATCCAAGAGGAAGGGCTGCATCCCCTGCGCAAGGATTTTGTAGCTGGGCCGCAACATAGCGGCGACGTGGTTGAAACGGAGATGGTTTGATGCTCCGCAAGACACTTACCGACGACACCTTCTATCTAAACATGGGGCCTCAGCACCCCAGCACGCATGGCGTGCTGCGCCTTTTGCTCAGGTTGGACGGCGAACGCATCGTGGAGTGCGAGCCGGTGCTGGGCTACAGCCACCGCGGCCACGAGCACATGGCGCAAACCCGCAGCTATTTACGCTTCATGCCCAACCCTTGCCGCATGGATTACCTGGCCGGTCTCATGTATAACCACGCCTACTGCCTGGCGGTGGAGCGGGCCTGCGGCATAGAGGCGCCTCCCCGAGCGCAATTCATCCGCGTGATCTGCGCGGAACTGAACCGCATCTCAAGCCATCTTCTTTGGTTCGGCGCCTATCTCCTGGACCTGGGCGGCTTCACCCCGTTTCTCTACGCCTTTGACGACCGCGAAGATGTCCTTTCCATCCTGGGCGAAATCACCGGCTCCCGCCTTACCTACTCCTATTGCCGTTTCGGCGGCGTGGCGCGCGACCTTACGCCCAAATTCATCGAACTCACCAAGGCCTTCATTCCCAAGCTGCGCGTCCGGCTAAAGGACTACGACACCTTGGTGAGCAAAAACGTGATCTTTATCAACCGCACCAAAGACGTCGGAGTTATCACCAAGGAACAGGCCAGGGATTATTCTGTCACCGGTCCCAATTTGCGCGCCTGCGGCGTGCCGCATGACCAACGCCGCTGCGAGCCGTACAGCGTTTATCCGGAAATTGATTTTGAGGTAATAACCGCCGATGGGGCCAACGGCGAAGGCGATTGCTATGACCGCTACCTGGTGCGCATGCAAGAGATGGAAGAGAGCCTGCGCATTGTGGAGCAGGCCCTGCAGCGCCTTCCGGAGGGACCCATTCGCGCTAAGGGTGTAGCCCAAGAGCCAGCCCCGCCGCCCGGCGCCTACCAGTATTGCTATGAAAGCGCGCGGGGCATGTTGGGCATTTATTTGGTATCGGACGGCAGCCGGGTTCCGGTGCGCATGAAATGGCGCACGCCCAGCTTCAGCAACTTGAGCATTCTGCCAATCCTCTTGCCGGGCACCTTGGTGGCGGACACGGTGGCCATCCTGGGCAGCCTGGATCTGGTGATACCGGAGATAGACCGTTAAGGAGGCGTTGCGAAGACCATGATAACCACGCTCAGTAAAACCTGGCAGGCGCTATTGGACTTCTTTGGTCCGCTGGCCCTAGTCCTGGTTATCGGGCTGGTCATCGCTTTGACCTATGTACAGATCAACGCCCTGTTTTTGGTCTGGCTGGAGCGCAAGGTGGCGGGGCATATCCAGCTTCGCATCGGCCCCAAGGAGGTCGGCCCCTTCGGCGTCCTGCAGACCATCGTGGACGGCGTAAAGCTCTTGGGCAAGGAGTTGATAACCCCCCGCCCGGCCAGCTGGCTGTTATTCGTTTTGAGCCCCATCCTGGTGTTCACCCCGGTGCTGGTGCCGTTTGTGGTGCTGCCTTTTGGCGAAAATTTGCAGGTTCATGACTTGAACGTGGGCCTTCTGCTTATCTTCGCCTTTGCCGGACTCAATGTTTTGGCCATTCTCATGGGCGGCTGGGCCAGTAACAACAAGTACGCGCTTCTGGGGGCGATCCGTTCGGTTGCCCAGAACGTGGCCTATGAGATACCGCTGTTATTGTCGGCCATGAGCGTGGTGATCATGGCCAATTCCTTGAGCCTGCGCGCCATTGTGGACGCCCAAGAGGGCCTGTGGTTCGTATTCGTGCAGCCTGTGGCCGCCATCCTATATTTGGTGGGCGCCACCGCTGAAACCAACCGCGCACCCTTCGACATACCGGAAGCCGAAAGCGAGCTGGTGGCCGGCTTCCACACCGAATACTCGGGCATGCGCTTCGGCCTATTCTTCCTGGCCGAATACACCAACATGTTCATTGTGGCCTCGGTGGCCACCACTCTTTTCTTCGGCGGCTGGCGGGGCCCCATCGCCGACGGGCCTTGGTGGTTCTTGGCCAAGGTGTATTTGCTGATCTTCGGCGTGATCTGGGTGCGCTGGACCTTTCCGCGCCTGCGCTTCGATCAGTTGATGAACCTTGCCTGGAAATTTCTGATTCCCATCGGGTTGGTTAACCTATTGGTCACCGCGTTGGTGCTTAAGCTGGTGAGGTGAGCATGAGCGGGCTGGGTCAATATATCGCCCATCTCTTCAGCGGGGCCTGGAGCCTGGCCGCGGGCATGGGCGTCACCATCCGCTATATGTTCAAGCCCGTGGCCACGGTGCAGTATCCCCGCGAGCGCTTAGCTCTGCCCGAAGCCTTTAGAGGACACATCGAACTTATCCCCGCGCAGGACGGTCATCGTTGCGTGGCCTGCGGCGAATGCCACCGCACCTGCCCCAGCGGAGTCATCAAGGTTCAAGGACTCAAACAACAAGCCAGCGACCATAACCGCGCCCGCTATTTCTTCATCGATTTTTCGCGCTGCTCCCTATGTGGATTGTGCGTGGAGGTCTGTCCCGAAAAAGCGCTCCGGTTCTCTTATGAATACGAACAAGTCTGGCCTAGCCGCTACGGGTCGGTGGTGGACCTTATGGCCCGTTTGCACGCGGGAGGTGGGGCATGACTCCGGCAATTGCCCAATACATCAGGCCCGAAGTGGTGGCCTACATCGCCTTTGGCCTCACCCTAATCCTGGTCTTCGGCGGCGCTCTCCTGGCGGTGCTGCCCAAAAATATCATTCACAACGTCTTCGGCCTGGCCACCAGCCTGGTGGGCGTTGCCGGGCTTTTCATCTTTCTGGGCAGTGAGTTCCTGGCCATGATGGAGATACTCATCTATGTCGGCGCCATCTGCATCGCCATTGTTTTCGCCATCATGCTTTCCCAGCCTATGCACCTGCAATTGCCCAGGCGCTATCGGCCTAAAATGATTTTCTCCTTCGTGGTGGCCGTATCCATCTTCTTCTCATTTTTAGGCATTGTCACCGCCACCCACTGGGAGCCGGCCTTGGTCAGAGGCGGTAACTGGGGCGTCGCCCGCTTGGGGCGTCTCTTGTTCACGCGTTACGAACTTCTTTTCGAGCTTATTTCGCTGGTGCTCTTGGTGGCGATTATGGGCGCCATTATCACCGCCGCCGCGCTAACCGGCGAGGATGACCGATCCGGCGACAAGGAGGCTTAGCTAAACCTTGGACAGCTTAAACACCTATCTCTTCATCGCCCTGCTGCTATTTTGCCTCGGCCTTTTCGGGTTGTTGCAGCGCCGGTCTTTGATAGGCATGCTCATCAGCGTTGAACTGATGCTGAATGCGGCCAATATCAATTTCCTGGCCTTCAACCGGTTTTTGAGCCCCGACCCGGCCACCGGTCAAATCATGGCGCTTTTTGTGATGGGCATCGCCGCCGCCGAAGCGGCCATCGCCTTGAGCCTGATCCTCGCCCTTTTCCGCCGGATGCGCTCCATAGATATTGAAAAGGCCCGGGAGCTGAAAGGCTAAACATGAGCCCAATCGCCGCAGACACCACGACCACTTGGCTGACCCTTAGCGCCATGGTTCTGCCCTTTGCGGCCTTTTTGATTATTTTCTTCCTCAGCCGTCCCCGGGTGGCGATTTCCTTGGCCGTAAGCCTGATCTGTTCAGCCATTCCCTTGCTGGTTGCCTGGTGGCTGCTTTTACACAACCATGGCATGCGGGCGCCCATGGTGTTTCAGGTGTTGTGGATGACTGGAGGCCAAGTCGCCGTCACCTTCGGGTTCCTGCTGGACCCCCTTAGCCTGGTGATGCTGGTCATAGTCACCAGCATCAGTTTCCTGGTGCAGGTCTACAGCCTGGGATACATGGCCGGCGATCCGGGCATGGCCAAGTACTACAGTTTTCTTTCTCTGTTCGCCTGGTCCATGATCGGCCTGGTGGTGGCTTCCAACCTGATGCAGCTATATATTTTCTGGGAGTTGGTGGGGCTCAGCAGCTACCTTCTCATCGGCTTCTGGCACCATAAATTCAGCGCCTCCCAGGCCGGCAAAAAGGCCTTCGTCATGACCCGCCTGGGCGACCTGGGCTTCTTCCTGGGCATCATTGTCCTGCTTCTCAATCTGGGCGATCTCTCCATAATCGGATTGAACAGCCAGGCAGCGGCCAAGCTCAGCCCGGCACTTTTGACCACCAGCGCGGTTCTGGTGTTTTGCGGGGTGGTGGGCAAAAGCGCTCAGTTCCCCCTGCTCACCTGGCTCCCCGACGCCATGGAGGGCCCCACCCCGGTCAGCGCTCTTTTGCATTCGGCCACCATGGTGGCGGCCGGTGTCTATCTGGTCAGCCGGCTTTATCCCATGTATTCGGCCTCGCCGGACGCTCTGGCCGTCATCCTGGCCATCGGCACCATCACCATGCTTTTGGCTTCGACCATGGCCATGGTAGCGCGCGACATCAAACAAGTCTGGGCCTATTCCACGGTTAGCCAATTGGGCTTCATGCTCATGGGCCTGGGCGCGGGCTCCTACTTTGCCGGCGTATTTCATCTCACCACCCACGCCGCCTTCAAGGCCCTGCTCTTTCTTTGCTCCGGCGTCTTCATCCACCATTTCGCCACAAACGACTTCTTTGCCATGAGCAAAATGGGCGCCCGCTCCTTACGCATACCCATGGTGTGCATCACCATCGCCGGCGCCGCCTTAGCCGGTATTTTCCCCTTGGCGGGCTTCTTCTCCAAGGAGACCATCATGGGCGCCCTGGCTGAACTGGATCAAGGCGTCTGGCTGTGGGCCGGCTTGCTGGGCGCTTTCCTGACCGCCTATTACTCCTTCCGCCTCTTGTTCGTGATGTGGCTCCCCAAAGAGTCTCATGCGCCTCAGGCAGAGGCTAGCGCAGACGCCAAGGACCAAGCGCATGCGGCCCATGACGAGCACGGACACTCCTCGGGCGGTTACTGGGCCATGGCCAGCGCTCTCATTGTTCTAGCCTGCTTCACCATCGCCCTGGGCTTGTTCGACAAAAAGCTCATCGATTTCCTGCACTGGGGCTCGCCGCCTTCCCTGCCCCATCACACCTGGCTTCTGGTGACGGCGGTGGCCGCGGTGCTCATCGGCGTGGCCTTGGCCTGGTTGGAATTCGGCCGCAAAGCCTCGGCCCAGCAAGGCTTCCTCAGCCGCCTGCCCGCCCTGGAGACGCTGTTTGCGCAGCGTTGGTACCTTGACGCGCTCTACCGGCGCCTGACCGATTACGTGGTCTACGGCGTGTTCTCCCGCCTGTTCACCATGAACGACCGCCGGGTGGTGGACGGGGCCATTGACGGCGTCTGCCGCGGCACCGTGGGCACCGGCTGGCTCTTGAGTTTTCTGCAAAGCGGGCTTTTGCAATACAACCTCTTCATCATGGTGCTGATCATCGCCATGATCGGCCTGTATTTCCTTTTGCTGTGAGGACTAACGAATGGACTTCCCCTTCCTCTCAGCCATAATGCTGGCGCCCGGAGCCGGGGTGCTGGTGATCCTGTTCCTGCCCCCTGAAAGCAATAGGGCGGTGCGCTGGGTTTCCTTGATATCGGCGGGGATCAGCCTGGCGCTTACGCTATATATCTTTATCGCCTATGACGCCGCGGCAGGCGGCCTGCAGTTCGTGGAACGATCCCTTTGGGTAAAAAGCCTGGGCATCTATTACTTCCTGGCCGTGGACGGCATAAGCCTGCCCTTGGTGCTTTTGACCAGCATCGTTTTCTTCACCGGCGTTTGGACCATGTGGGATCTAAAGGATCGGGGTAAGGAGTTCTTCGCCCTTATGCTGCTCATGGTGCTGGGCGTCTACGGCGTTTTCATGGCCTTGGATCTGTTCTTCCTCTTCGTGTTCTACGACGTTTCCTTGTTCCCCATGTATCCCCTCATCGCGATTTGGGGCTCCACCCGCAAGGAATACGGCGCCCTCAAGCTCACCTTGTATCTCTTGGCCGGCTCCGCTTTGGTGCTGCCCGGCATCCTATATGTATATTTCCAGAGCGGCGTGTTCAGCTTCGATTTGTTTGAGATCGCCCGCGCCGGTCTTCCTCCCGCCGTGCAGAGCTTCGGGTTTCTGCTGTTCCTCTTCGGTTTCGGCGTCCTGGCCGGCCTCTGGCCCTTCCACACCTGGTCCCCGGTGGGACACGTGGCCGCCCCCACCGCGGTTTCCATGATTCACGCGGGCGTGCTCATGAAGCTTGGCGCCTATGGCGTCCTGCGGGTGGGCATGACCTTGTGCCCCCAGGGGCTCATGGAATGGTCGCCGCTCATGGCGACCTTGGCCACGGTGGGAATCGTCTACGGCGCTTTCGTGGGCCTGGCCCAGACCGACCTCAAATACGTCATCGGCTACTCATCGGTCAGTCACATGGGCTTGGTGAGCCTTGGGCTGGCCACCGGCACCTTGGGCGGAGTGGACGGCGCGGTGTTCCAGATGTTCGCCCATGGCGTCATGACCGCCCTTTTCTTTTCCACCGTGGGCCACATCTACGGCCAGACCCACACCAAGCTCATCCCCGAACTGGGAGGCATGGCCAAGGTAATGCCCCGGGCCAGCTTCTTCTTCATCCTGGCCGCGCTGGCCGGTATCGGCGTGCCGTGTCTGGCCAGCTTCTGGGCCGAGCTTTTAGTCTTCATCAACGGCTTCCAGGTCTACCCGCTCCTGGGCATTGCCGCGGTTTTGGGTTTGGTGGTTAGCGCGCTGTTCATGCTGAGGGTGGTGCAACGCACCTTTTACGGCGAGAAGAACCAAAAATTCGCCGCCACTCCTGACATGAGCCTGGTCATGGTATTGCCCCGGGCCATGCTGGCAGGCACCATTTTACTGTTCGGGCTTTTGCCGCGCCTGATGCTGGACACCATCCAAACCGGCGTAGCACCACTGGTGGAGCTGTTTAAATGATGCCCCGTGACCTCATGCTGTTTCTGCCCGAATTCATCTATCTGGTGATGGCGTTGGCGCTGTTTTTCCTCTGCCTGCCTAAAATCGTTGGCAAGAAAACGGTACACAACACGGCGCTGATTTTCTCTGGCCTCGGCGTGCTGGCGGCGTTGGCCGCCCTGGGGCAAGAAGGCGAACTATTCTTCGCCGCCTATCGCGTCGATCTCTTCAGCCAGATATTCAAGCTCATCTTGGCCGTGGCGGTTTTCCTGGTGATTCTCATTTGCCGAGACCTGGAAGGCGTTGAACTACGTTATCACGCCGACTTTTTCCTGTTTTTAACCACCTGCGGCCTGGGCATGATGCTTCTGATCAGCGCCGTGGAACTCATGACCTTATATGTGGCCCTGGAACTGAGCTCCTTCAGCTTGTATATCCTGGTGCCGTTAAGACGCGGCGACGAAATGGACGTTGAAGCCGGGGTTAAATATCTCTTCATTGGCATCACCGCATCCTGCGTGATGCTTTTTGGCATGAGCTATATCTTCGGCATCGCCCACAGCACCTACCTCGCGGAGATCATGGACCGCCTGCCTCTTTTGATCCAAGAGCCCGCCGCTATGATCGGCCTTATGCTCACTTTGTCCGGCTTCTTCTTCAAGCTGGCCGTATTTCCCTTCCACTTCTGGGCGCCGGATGTCTACCAAGGGGCGGCCAATCAAGTGGCGGCTTTTATTGCCACCGCTTCCAAAGCCGCAGCGGTTGCTCTACTTATCCGGCTTACCGCCCTTACCAGCGGCACCAGCCTTTATTTGATCGATGTGCTCATGGTTCTCTGCGTGGCTTCCATGACGCTGGGCAATTTGGTGGCCATCGTGCAAAAAGGCCTTAAACGCATGCTGGCCTATAGTTCGGTGGCCCATGCGGGCTATGTCCTGATGGGCATTCTCACCATGAGTGAACTTGGCTACTCCTCAGCCATCTTCTACGCAATGGCCTACATGGTCATGAACTTCGCCGCATTCGGCGTGGTGGTCATGGTGGCCACTGGAGGCCAGAATTTGGCCATCAGCGATTTGGCCGGCCTGCACAAAAGATCTCCGGTGTTGGCCCTCACTTTGATGATGGCCCTGTTCAGCTTGGCTGGCATACCGCCCACGGTGGGCTTCACCGGCAAGTTCCTGGTATTCGCCGGCGCCATGCAACAAGGGTATTTCTGGCTGGTCCTGGTGGGGATGATCAACGCCACCATAAGCCTCTATTATTATCTCATGGTCATTAAGGCGGCCTACCTTCTCAAACCGGAAAAGGAACTGCCGCCTCTGCATATCTCCATGCC
>Ga0307423_1000275_pt1 | contig 34855 bp, 25 predicted proteins | sample SalMarWE160310MG_FD_202154 | JGI IMG/M metagenome (GOLD analysis project Ga0307423, IMG submission 202154) | Salt marsh sediment microbial communities from the Plum Island Ecosystem LTER, Massachusetts, United States - WE1603-10 | ecosystem: Environmental > Aquatic > Marine > Intertidal zone >... | reverse complement strand
CTCCCCTTGCCGATCATCACGACCTCTCCCACCGGTGGGTCCGTCGCGATGGGCAGGGGTGGAAGGCCAGGATCTCTCTCGATCCGGAACAGCTTCAGGTCGGCCGGATCCAGCGTTACTTGGGAACCCGGGACCCACCGATAGACAACGCCCTCGATTTGGACGTCACTCATTGGGACATGGTCTGCGGTGAGAATCCAGCCGTCGCCGATGTAGACGGAGGTCGCATAACTACAACGGGCAACGTGGGCCCAGCCCGGGTCGTCCGGCGGCGCCGAGGTGTTCCCCGTGCCGTCCCCCGACGCGATGATCACGGCCGCTGCGGGCGCATCCCATGCCAGCGCGAGGACCACGACCGCTCCAAGCAGGATCCGCATCCCTCTTCCTCTCACCGAAATCTCCCGTGGCACTCGGTGCAAGAAGCCGGCCAGGCCTCTTGCGCGGTCTTGCAGCACCGCAGGCCGTTGTACGGCTCCCACTTCCACCGCAGCGGAACGCACTTTCCACTCCAGTGGAACGCGCGTTCCACTACGGTGGAAGGCGTGCTCCACCGTCGATCGGCCAATCGCCCCCACCGCTGGAGCCCCACGGGGTAACGCCGACAGGACGAGCAGTTACGCCGCCCGCCTGCATCTCTCTCCTCGCTTCTGGGCAGCCGCGAGAGCGCCGAGAGCAGCCTTCCGCTTGGCGAGATCTCCGCGCAGTTCAGCCGCCCAGCGAGAAGCCGATCCGAGAGTCGCCACAGGCGCGCGTGGGGTCGTCGAGAATTGCCCGGGCCCGCTCCCGGTCGGTCGCGTCGCTGGGCTGCTGCTCTGGCAGCTCGGTGGCGCGCTCGAGCCATCCGATCCCCTCCGCGCGCGTCTCCGGATCGTTCCGCTCGGCTGCGAGACAGAGCAGCGAGGCTCCCAGCTCCACTTGGAAGTCGATGCGGTCGGGGGCGAGTGAGAGGGCCCGGCGTCCCAAGGCGACCGCCCGCTCGCGATCGCCGCGCACGCCGGCCACCCACTGGAACCATCGCGACCGGGGCAGCCGGCGGTAGAAGGTCGCGGCGCCGTAGTAGAGGTTTCCCAGCTCCGACTCGTCCGGGCCGTCCCGCCAGGTCGGCGGACGGTCGAGGCAGGCTTCGAGGGTCTTCGCGATGCCCCGGAGACTCCCTGGTGAGGGGAGGGCCCCGAATGGCGTCAGCAGCCGCGCCCTGGCCGCGAACTCGTAGAGGCAGCATTCCCCGCAGCTCGGGTCCAGAGCGCGTCCCCGTTTCGCCCAGTCGAGCGCCTCTTCGTAGAGCGCTTTGCGTCGTCCGGTCGCGCTCGCCGGGATCTGCTCCGCGGCGCGGAGCGTGTCCCGCGCAATCCGCCAGTGGAGGTGCACGTCGTCCCGCAGCTCGGCTGCCAGCGTCTTGCGCAAGGCCGCCGCAGCTTCGTAATCCCGACGCCGCTCACAGCGGGTGCTCTCGTCCCAGCGCTCGCGGAAGGCCGGCTGGAGCAGCGTGGCAAGGGAGTGCGCCAGAACGGGGTGGGCACTCACCGGCGGCAGAGGGGCCTCCACGCGGGCGATTCGCTCCCCGGGGACGAAATCGGCAGGCGCCCCTCCCGCGGCTGCAGCCAGGGCGACGTGGAGAATGACAGCGATCGGGGCAGCGCGACCGGACATCGAGAGATCCTCGGGTCAGGTCTCGCCCCTCCGCGAGACCCCAAACTTAGCATGCCCGAGGGCTGAAGTGGGGCGAATTCACACCGAGCTGTGCTGCCCCCCAGGGCGCCTGGCCCCTCAGGGCCGGCTCTTGATCCGGGCGTAGCGCGTCAGGGCGGACATTGCGACGGCGCACTGCTGGGGCGTGTCGCACATCGGGACCCCGGCGCTCCTCAGGAACTCGACGCTCGTCTCCGACGGCATCAGCTTCTGGGTGATGATGGGCTTGCCGTACTTTTCGGGGATGCCGACGAACCTATCCAGGGCCGTGATCGCCGCCTTCTTGCGCTCGGCGAGGGACGAGGTCTTGTAGCTGGCCTCCCTAGGCACGTTGGTGATGATGCCGTCGATGTAGTCGAGAGATGCGAGCTTCTCGATCACGCGCACCTCGTCTTCGGTGTCCATTGCTCCAGCCGCGAAGTCCACGGGGTTTCTCGGTATCGGGGCGTGCGGCGGCAGGATCTTCTTCAACTCGAGCTGGTCCTCTTCACTGAATTCAGGCACCTCGAAACCGAGCGCCGCCAGGTTGTCGACGGTGGCGACTCCCTGCCCGCCGTTGCCGACCACCGCAATCCGATCTCCCCGCAGCAGCGGCTGGCTGAGCAATGCCTCGGCCATCAGGAAGAGATGCTCGAGCTGCGAGACCCGGATCAGTCCGGCCTGGCGGCAGACGGCGTCGAAGATCCTGTCCTCGCCCGCGATCGAGGCCGTGTGCGAGAGCGTCGCCCTCGCTCCCAGCTCTGACTTCCCCCCCTTCAACACCACGATCGGCTTCTCGCGGGAGACCTCTCTCGCGACCTCGAGAAATCTGCGGCCGTCCTTGAGGCCCTCCAGATACAGGGCGATGACCCGGGTATCGTCGTCGCTACGGAGGTATTCCAGATAGTCCGCGGCGGTGAGGTCGGCCTGGTTGCCCATGGCGACGAACTTGCTCAGGCCGAATCCCTTGGCCATGGTCGCATGGATGGCCGCGCCTCCGAACATGCCGCTCTGACTGATCATGGCGAGGCGCCCGGGCGCGGGTGTGGGAAGAGGGGAGATGTTCAACCCGACGGCGGACGTCCACATCCCGTTTCCGTTGGGGCCGATGAATCGCAGCCCGCCTTCCCGCGCGATCCTGACTGTTTCCTCTTCGAGAGCCCTCCCGCGCTCACCTGTCTCGGCGAAGTCGGCGGAGATGATCAGACCCCCCTTGACACCCTTCTCCACGCACCTCTTCATCGCTGCCGGGATTTCTGCTGCGCGGATCGTGAAGACGGCCAGATCGACGGGGTCCGGGATCTCGAGGACGTCTCGATAGGCTCGGAGGCCGGAGATCTCGGTTTCTCTCGGGTTCACCGGGTAGATGCTGCCGCGAAAGGTGCAGGAGAGCGCGCGACCGAGCACCATGCCCCCCCATTTTGCGGGGTTGTTGCTCGCACCGATCAGCGCCACGGACTTCGGCTTGAAAATCGGGTCCAGCTGTGCGACGACATTCTCCGACATCAGCACCTCCGCGGCTGATTCTAACCAAGATCAGTCCAGGGCGGCCGGTAGCAGGAGGGGTCGATTGCGCTACGCGTTGGGACACTCCGAGATCGCGGCGACCCGGCTCGAGATGGTGGCGCGGGTCTTCGAGCCCGCTACCCGGGAGCTGTTGCGGGAGGCGGGCCCGGACGCAAAGAATCTCGGGGTCGACCTCGGCTGCGGGCCGGGTCATACGACCGCACTTCTCGCCGAAGTCGCTCGATGCCGCCGCACCGTGGGGCTCGACTTCTCCGCCGAGTTCATCGAACGGGCCCATCGCTTTGCCTCCGATCGAGTCGCCTTCCACGTCCACGATGTGACCGTCGTCCCCTTCCCGGTGGGCCCCGCGGATCTCCTCTACTGTCGCCTCCTCCTGACGCACCTTCGGGATCCAATTCAGGTGCTCGAGCGTTGGGCGACGCAGCTGGCTTCGGGAGGACTTCTGATGGTGGAGGAGGTGGAGTCCATCGCGACGAACTCTCCCGCGCTGGAGCGGTACCTGGAAATCCTCGATCAGATGCTCCGGAGCCAGTCGAACCAGCTCTACATCGGCTCGGAGCTGGAAGGCGCACCACTCCCCCAATCTCTCGCGAAGCAGAAGAGCGGGCTCCTCGAGTTCCCGGTCTTCCCCGCCGACGCGGCGGCCATGTTCGCCATGAATCTCCGGACCTGGCGCGACCATCCCTTCGTTCGGGAGAACGTCGAAGAGCAGGAGATCCAGCGGCTCGAACGAGATCTCGAGGCCCTGCGGACTCATGCTCCCACCGGCCTCGGGATCGCCTGGAAGCTGCGACACCTCGTCTACCAGCGGACCTGAGCGGCTCGAGTCAAGCCGCTCTTCCGAAGTCCAGGCTGGCTGCGACGAAGGCCTGCATGTTCTCGGGCTTGGCGTCGATGGGGGCGTCACAGCCGGGGCACAGTATCAGACCGGTGGGGCCCACGTCGCGGGCCAGGTCGCGCACGTAGGCGTAGACGCGGTCGGGGGTCCCGGTGGAGAGCAGAGGGGCGGGAACGTCGCCCATGATCGCCATCTGGTCTCCCAGGATCTCCTTTGCCCGGCGGATGTCCGTCCAGCCGTCCAGGTTCAGGATGCACCGCCTGGCCGGAAGCTCCCGCAGCCGGGAGAGGTCGCGGGTCCAGTTGTGGTCGAAGTGCAGCACCGACACGATGTCGTTCTCGGCAAGTCGCGTGACCATCTCCAGGTAGTAGGGAAAGACGAACTCGTTCCACATCTTTGGCGACAGCATGGAGCTGGCTGCCCGCCAGCCGCCCACCCACACCGCCGGCACCCCGGATCGACGGGCCGCGTCCAGACCGATCTCGATCAGTCCGGGCTGCATCGCGTCGAGAGCGGCCTTCACCTTGTCGGGAATCCGGTGGAGATCGAGAAAGAACTCCTCCATGGAGCGCCCGCCGCACAGACACTCGAAGGGGATGGTCGTTCCGCCGCCGGAGACGGGAACGTAGCCCCGGTCCCGGAATCGCTCCACGACGCCGGTCAGGTTGCTCCCCATCCAGGTGGCGTTGGCCTGGAACTCCGCCGGCTCCAGCACGCGCGGCAGGTATTCCATCAGGAAGGCCAGCCAGCCCCGCTCGATGATGGTGTCGTAGTCGTCGACGGTCATCACCTCGGCCTCGTCCACCTGCCAGAGGCTGTCGTCGGGAAGATCCCGTCCGGGCACCGCGATCCGCGACAGCCACGCCAGGCTCAAGGCGACGGCGATGCGCCCGGCGGGAAGGGAGTTGATGCCGTCGAACTCTCCGCCCAGTCGATCCATCGCCGCCAGGGTCACGTCGACGCGGAGGTTCGGGTCTGCGCAGAACTCCGCCATCGATACGCCCATATAGCGAGGCGCGAATGCGGTGCCCATGAAGACGAACGGGATCCGATCCACCGGCTGCAGCTCGATGGTCCGGCGGATGCGCGCGAGCCGCTCCCGGTACAAGATCTCATTCGCCATGGATCGGCTCCGGCGCCGTGGGCTCCGACCGAAGCAGTCGCCGGTGGCTCTCGAGGGTCGACTTGCTGAACATGCCTTCGTCGATCGGCGGATTCACCAGCCGAGTGCGGTAATAGATCTCCGTCTGCGTACCGGCCTCGAGGTCCTGGAAGATCATGCGCCGGGGGAGGAGGTGGCCGTTCTGGCTCTCCATATCCGCTCGCGGCATGTGCAGGATCTTGTAGGCCTCGAGGGCGCCGACACGGTAGAACCGGACCTCGAGCATGGCGAAGTCGCTCTGGGCGATGAAGAAGTCGGCCCGATCGTACCCCGAGTCGTAGAGCGGATGGGTCGTGACGATGTCGGCCGGCTCCCCCTCCACGAGGGTGGTCGCGCGGCCGACGAGTTCGCTGCGCTCGACGAACTGGACCTCCAGGTCCTCGAGAGAGAGGTTCGAGCCGAAGAACTGGTCGCCGCGCTGGGCCGAGGTCAGCCGGCGCACCCGCCGCAGGTCCGGGACCCAGACGAAGAGATCGTCACTTCCCCCGCGTCCTTGAATCCGGAGCGATCGATAGTCGCGTCGGTCCGTTCCGCCTCGAATGCTGAAGAGATCGTAGGTCCGACCGCGGATCCGCTTGCGGATCCGCTCCGCCACATTCCGCATGACCTGACCGCTCTCGGTCGTCACCTGGAAATCCAGCTGCTCCTCGAGGTCGCAGCCGTAGAAGTTGTCGAAGGCGCGGGCGAGGACCTCGCGCGCGGAGGTGGCGAAGACCTCCGGCCCGGGGGGGAATGCATCTTCCTGCCCGATCGCCGGGGTGGGGAGTGTGAGCGCCAACAGCAGCGCCGGGGCCAGAATGCGGGCGAGGCCGCATCCCCAGCAGGCCGCTGCGCCCGGCGTTGCGTCGCCCTTCACTCCGACCGCTCCGGGCCTTTCTCTCATCGCCACGGTCTCACCTGGGCCTCATCGAGAGCGTCTCCGGGGGAGGGAACGCGCTGGCCACGGCCTCGCCCTCGCGCTCCACCCGCCAGACCCGCGTCGGCGGACGGGCTTGCGGGTAGTCGAGCAACCGCACTCGCGCGGACTTCCCGGGCTCGACTCGGAAGGGTCCGATGATCTCGGGTGGATCCAGCTCGACCACCATCGTGATCAGGCCGGCTGGCACCGCGACCGGCTCCTCACCGGCGCGCCCCCGTGCGACGGGCGCCGCGTCGAATGCCTCCCCTCCGCCTTCCGCGGCATAGATGCGGAAGAGCGGCGGAGGTGGAGCAAAGCGCGGCGACTGCCGGCGCGACTGCGCCTGGGAGGCTTGCAGCTCGGCCAGACAGGGGGGGACCGGAGCGTCTGCGAGAGCGACGACCTCCAGGTGCGCGCCCGCCTCAATCAGGGCCCGCGCCTCCGCACAGAAGTCACCCCCACATCGGCTATCGAGATCCGTGAACAACACGACGCGCGTGCGCCGAACGGCCTCCTCTCGCTCGAGCTCGAGTCGGATGCTGGCCAGGGCGGCGGGCAGGGATCCCTCGCTGCGGGGCCCCAGACCTTCGAGCCGGCGGACGAAGGCGGTTCGGAGTGTCGGAATGGCGGGGCCGGCAAGGCGCTGCGGGAGCGCGCAGGAGGTCCCCGCCTGGTGACCCTGCGCGCGCAAGGTGATCTCCGTTCCCTGCGGCAGCGAGTACAGCAGCTCCGAGGCCCGTGAGTAGGCATGGGTGGCCAGAGGGCGTCCATCGCCGCCCGTACGGCCCATGGACTCGGTCAGGTCGACGAGGATGTCGAAGCGGCGGGGAAGCGCTGTGACGCGCTCCTCCGGGGCGGGCAGTCCGCGGTAGGATTCGAGGCTGACCTGGGCGACGCCGACCGGTTCGGCGAGAGGGGATGCGCAGGACACGAGCCAGGCGGCCGCTGCCGCGAGGGTCGCGCCGAGGATCCCCGCCCGTCTTCTCGACCTCAAGGTTCCGGGCTCCCGGACTCGTCTCGGACCCTTTCGAACACCCGGCGGATCTTCGGCGACGTGGACCCGGCGTCGAGCTCGAGCTCGGGATCGGCAGCGAGGGCCCGCTGGAAGCTCTCGCGAGCGGCCTGGTTCCGGCCGAGCGCGATCTGCGCGGTCGCCGACAGCACCTCGAGCTGGGTCCGGCGAGGGATCGCACCCGGAGCGTCGTCGATGGATGCGAGCTTCGGACGAATCTGGTCCGCCGTTCGCAAGGCCTGCTGGAAACGTGCGCCTCGGACCTGCGCCTCCGCAGCCCCGAGCTTCACATCGATCGGGGACCAGTCCGGAGCGCGAGGCACAGGAGCGGCCGCCACCGGCGGGGTCCCTGCCACCTCCGTGAGACTGGGGCCCCCGCGCTCCCGCTCCGGCCGAGCCAGCTCGCCGGCGGGGTCGAGGCAGCGGAGATGCTCCCAGGCCGCGTACGCCTCGCGGGGGTCGCTCGCCTCCAGCTCCGACGCCACCCTCGCGAGCTCCTGGGCGCGCAGCTGCGCCCATCGCGCCAGGAACGGGTCCGGACTATCGATGCGGGGAAGAGGATTCGGCTCGCCTGGCCAGGACCCGCAGGCCACCGTCTCGGCCCGGGCGGGGGAGAGCCCCGGAGCAAGCAGGAGGCCTGCGCAAAGGCCCGTCATCACTAGCGTAGGAATCGCTGTCCGGCGCGCCATCGCGAGCTCGATCGATCGATCTCAACCGTCGCCACCCCCCGCGGCGAGTCTGGTCCTGAGTATAGGGGATAGGGAGACCGGCAGGGCCCATTTTGCGCAGGCTTGTCGCTTCCCTGTTGAAGGGAATGCTGCCCGCCTGCACGCGATCAGCCGAAGAGGTCCGCCGCGGCGGTCGATCTCGAACAGCAGGATCGATCCTGCCGTTGCGATCATCAACGGGATCGATGCGCAGTCGTGCCCCGGCGGGTCCGAGGCGCCCTCGGTGCTGCGGTAGAATTCCGGCTACGCCTCTGGGACAAGCAGAAAGGATCTGAGAGAATCCAGCGGATGAAGGAGAGGATGGGTCGGGGACTGAAGCTCGCCGTTGCGGGCAAGGGTGGCGTGGGCAAGTCCACCATCGCCGCCGCCCTGGCGCTTCTCCTGGCGCGCAGAGGCCAGAAGGTGCTGGCGGTGGACGCCGACCCCGACGCCAACCTCGCGGGCGCCCTCGGCATCTCCGCCGAGAGGCAGCGCGAACTCGTCCCCATCTCCCAGCACAGGGCCTTGATCGAGGACCGCACCGGTGCCCGGGTTGGACAGTACGGGCAGATCTTCAAGATGAACCCGGACGTATCGGACATCGCCCGCGATTACGCCTATGTCCACGACGGAGTGGCAATACTGGTGCTCGGGGCGATCGAGGCGGGAGGCTCGGGGTGCGCCTGCCCGGAGGGCGTGTTGCTTCGGGCTCTGGTGACCGATCTGGTGCTCTGCAGGGACGAGGCGCTGGTGATGGATTGCGAGGCCGGCATCGAGCACCTGGGACGCGCCACGGCCCGTGGTGTCGACGCGATGCTGGTGGTGGTGGAGCCCGGACGCGGATCCTTGGATTGCGCTGCCCGGATCTTCCGGATGGCGGAGGAGATCGGCTTGCAGGACCTGCGGGTGGTCGCCAACAAGATCGCCTCGCCCGAGGATGAGCAGTTCGTGCGCGCGGGACTGCCGGGTCGGGAGATCCTCGCCTGCATTCCCTTCTCCGAGGCGATTCGGCGCGCAGAGCGCGCCGGCGTCTCGGTGCTGGCGGGTGTCTGCAAAGAGGTGTCGGCACCGCTCGAAGCCGTCCTGCGAGGGCTCGAAGGGGCGGGCGCCTCGTGACGGACGTGGCCCGGGAGAGACTGATGCGCCTGATGGCGGAGGTCGATGAGCTGGAGGAGAGCGTGGAGAAGCTGCAGCAGCAGCTTCGCGCCTCGAGCGGAGCTGCGGATTCGCGCGATGGAGATACCGGGCAGCGGGAATTGCGTGAGCTCCTCGAGCGGCTCGAGCAGAAGAGGATCGAACTGACCCGGATCAGCAACGGTTGCAGGAGACCGCATTCAAACGTGTGAGAAGGGAAGGTAGATGGGATTCCGGCCCAGGTGCATGGCGACTGCGGTAGGCAGCATGCCCCATGATGACGCGGCGAAGGCGCTCGACGTGGTTCTGACGACCATCCCCGAGGCTCCGATCTGGCCGCAGCTCTCGGGCCGCGGACTGAACGAGCAGATGGAGGTGCAGTTTTCCGAGGGTATTCCTCGTCGGGTGCTCGACAGGGAGAAAGGCCGAATGTACTTCGACACCTCGGGGGACTACTCCGAGGCGTTCGCCGAATTCTACGAGGCCTACATGGCGGCCATGGACCCCGAGGGGGGAACCGGCGATTGCTCGGCGATGGCGATTTCGCCCGATCACGCCGCTGGGTTCCATGCTCTCGTGGAACGGCTGAAGGCCGAAGGCGGAAGGCGCCGGGTGGTGAAGTGCCATACCACCGGCCCCTGTACCTTCGCACTCGCGACCGTGGACGAGAACAAGCGGGCGCTGTACTACAACGAAGAATTCCGCGACGTGATCGTCAAGGCGATGGCGATGAAGTGCCGCTGGCAGATCCAGATGCTCCAGCCTTACGCGGAAGACGTCATCTGCACCATCGACGAACCCATCCTCTCTGCCTTTGGAAGCTCCACCTACGTCTCCGTGCAGCGCCACGACGTGGTGGCAATACTGGCCGAAGTGATCGACGCGATCCACAGCGACGGTGCGATCGCCGGGGTTCACTGCTGCGGGAATACCGAGTGGAGCATCTTGATGGAAGCCGGCGTCGACGTGGTGAGCTTCGACGCCTTCGAGTTCGGCGAGACGATCGCCATGTACCCAGATCACGTGAAGCGGCATCTGGAAGCGGACAAGGCCCTCGCCTGGGGCGTCGTGCCCACCGGGGCGGCACTCCGCCAACAGACGGTCGATACCCTGATCGCCCACTACGAGAGGATGGTGGGCCACCTGGTGGAGAGGGCCGGAGTCGATCCGCAGCTGGTGCGTGAGCAGACGCTTCTCACCGGTTCCTGCGGAACCGGCTCGATGCAGATGGCCGACGCCGAGAAGGTGTTCGAACTCACCGCCGCGACCGCGGCGAGCCTGAGAGAGCGGTACGGGTGAGGGGCGGGCCGATGTCCTACACGGTTGCGGTTACGGGGAAGGGTGGGGTCGGCAAGACGACGGTGGCTTCCCTGCTGGTGACGAGGCTGATCGCTCGCGGGTGCGCACCGGTGCTGGCGATCGACGCCGATCCGAACACCTGCCTCGACTCGGCGCTCGGCCTCGAGATCGAGAAGACCATCGGGGGGGTCCGCGAGGAAGCGCGGGAGATGGCCGGGCGAGGCCTGGCTGCGGGCATTTCCAAGCGGGAGATTCTGGAGCTCAAGATCGCCGAGAGCATGGTCGAGGCGGAGGGCTTCGATCTGATCGCCATGGGGCGTCCGGAGGGCCCGGGTTGCTACTGTTACGCGAACAACGTGCTCAAAGAGGTCATCGCGCAGATCGCCGAGAACTATCCCTACGTCGTGCTCGACAACGAGGCGGGCCTGGAAAACCTCTCGCGACGGATCTTGCGGCGGGTCGATCTGATGATCATGGTGGCCGACCCGTCGAAGCGCGGGCTCGACACGGTGGGACGGCTGTACGATCTCGCGACCGAGATGGCCGTTCGCTACCAGCGGCTCGCCATCGTCGTCAATCAGCTGCGGGGTTGCGATCTACCCGAAGCGGCATCGGTGCTGAGACAGAGAACCGGAGCAGATTGCGTGGTTGCACTACCAGAGGACGAGACGCTTGCGGAGCTGGGCGAACGCGGTGAGTCCCTGGCGCGGCTTCCCGAGGACAATCCGGTCGTCGAGAAGCTCGACCGCTTTCTCGGCGAGGCGGGGCTCGGGGCGATGACCGCCGGGTCGGCTCGCTAGCCTGCTCAGACACATCAGGGCGTCGGCTCGGACCGACAGAGCCCTGGCCGGGAGATTGGTGGGAGGACGCCGCATGGCGAGGAGCATCGAGCGGAGAAGGCCGGAGGAGCGGGTCACGGACCCGGCCTCGATCGAGTTGCTGAGGAAGGCCGACGCCGAAGGCGCCAGCACCTGCTTCGACCGCATGGACACCCAGGCCACCCAGTGCCGCTTCGGCAAGAGCGGCCTCTGCTGCCGCATCTGCCACATGGGTCCGTGCCGGATCACGGCCAAGTCGCCCCGAGGCGTATGCGGCGCGGACGCCGATACGGTGGTCGCCCGGAACTATCTTCGCGAGGTCGCCTCGGGCACTGCCGCCCATGCGGACCATGGGCGACACCTGGCCCTCCTGCTCTTGAAGGTCGCCGAGGGCGCGGGCGGCGGCTACGAGATCAGGGACGAGCGGGCGCTGCGCCGGAACGCCCGGAGATACGGCATCGAAGAGGCCGACCGCAGCAAGGAGGAGGTTGCGCGCGACCTCGCCCTGCTGATGATCGAGGAGTTCGCCCGTCAGAGCGGACCGCTCGCCACCCTCGCTCTGGCGCCCCTCAAACGCCAGGGCGTGTGGATCAGCCGCGGCGTAGAACCGAACGGCATCGACCGCACGGTGGTCGAGTGCCTGCACCGCTCCACCATGGGCGTCGACCATGACTACCGGAGCGTGCTGACCCACGCGCTGCGCACCGCACTCGCCGACGGCTGGGGCGGCTCGCGTATCGCATCGATCGTCGGTGATATCTTGTTCGGCACGCCGCAGCCTATCAGCGGCCAGGTCAACCTGGGCGTTCTCGGCGAGAACACCGTCAACATCGTGGTGCACGGGCACGAGCCGGTGGTGTCGGAGATGCTGGCGGTCGCCTCGCGGGATCCGGAGATCGCGGCCGCGGCAAAGGCCGCCGGTGCGGACGGCGTGACGCTCGCCGGGATCTGTTGCACCGCCAACGAGGTTCTCATGCGTCACGGCATTCCGATCGCCGGGAACTTCCTGCAGCAGGAGCTGGCCATCATCACGGGTGCCGTCGAAGTGATGATCACCGACGTGCAGTGCTGCATGCCGAGCCTTCCCGAGGTCGCCAGCGCGTACCACACGGAGATCATTGCCACCAGCGAAATCGCCCGCACCGTTGGCTCCACCCACCAGCTCTTCGACAAGGACAACGCCCTCGAGAGCGCCAAGAGCCTGATCCGGCGCGCCATCGACAATTATCAGAGCCGCAACCGCGCCAAGATGGCGATTCCCGACCACCGGACGCCCCTGGTGGGCGGCTTCAGTGTCGAGGCGATCAGATACATGCTCGGCGGCTCCTTCCGCGCGTCGTTCCGCCCACTGAACGACGCGATCATGCAGGGTCGGATCCAGGGTGTCTGTGGAATCGTAGGATGCAACAATCCCAAGACCCGGATGGACGAATACATCAACACCCTGACCCGCGAGCTGGTGAAGCGCGACGTCCTGGTGCTCAAGACCGGCTGCGCCGCCATCGCATCGGCCAAGCAGGGGATGCTGACCCCGGAGGCGGCTCTCTCGCAGGCGGGCCCGGGCCTGCGCGAGGTCTGCGAGGCGGTGGGCATGCCGCCGGTGCTGCACATGGGGAGCTGCGTCGACAACTCGCGCATTCTCGAGGCCGGCAGCGAAATCGTCGCGGAGGGTGGCCTGGGCGACGACCTCTCGGACATCCCGGCGGTGGGGGTCGCCCCCGAGTGGATGAGCGAGAAGGCGGTCGCGATCGGCTGCTACTTCGTCGCTTCCGGCATCGACGTGGTCCTGGGCCACCCCTTCCACGTGGCGGGATCCGAGAACGTGAGCCGATTCCTGGGCGAGGAGACCAGGGAGCTGTTCGGGGCTTCCTTCCACGTGCATCCCGAGCCGCATGAGGCCGCCGTGAAGATCATGGACTTGCTCGGGCGCAGGCGCCGTTCGCTCGGAATCGACAAGAAGGCCGAGCGCAAGCTCATGGACATGAAGGACCGGAGAGAGATTCGTGTCTAAGCTGATCTGCGCCAACGCCATCGACGGAGCGGTGAGATGGGTGGCGCGAGCCGAGGCCACGCTGGACGAGGCCATCGAGGCGAAGGGCGAGAGCGCCGCAGTCGGCTTCGGGAACACAGCCTACTTCCTGCCGATCATCTATTCGCTGACGGAAGAGAAGGTGGAGAGGCTGGGCGACTGCAGGAGGCTCCTGAAACGCGCCCGGGCCCTGCTTCCGGAGAGGCCGTCGGACCAGACCTGGCTTCCCTACCTCGGCAACACGCTCGACGCCGGCGTGGCAGCCCTGTTCGCCTGCGAGATCATCGAGGCCTGCAAATGTCTGATCGGTCCAGACCCCGTGGAGGACATCTGGCTGGGGGCCGCCTCGGACATCGTCCTGCGGGAGCGCGGCATCGAGTTCGTCGATGGAACCGCGCCTGGCTTTGCCGCGATCACGGGCGCTGCGCCTTCGAATCAGATCGCGGTCCGGATCGCGCGCGAGCTGCAGGAGAAGAGTCTCTACGTCTTCATGGCCGGCGGCTGCGACGGCAGGCAATTCGCCGAGCAGTTGGCCGAGGAGGGCGTGCAGCTGGGCTGGGAGACGCGGCTGGTCCCATTCGGCCGCGACGTGTCCGCTCTCGTCTACGCCCTCGGCTTCGCCAATCGGGTGGCGCTCTCCTTCGGCGGCATCCAGCCCGGCGACTACGCCGCCAACCTCGAGTACAACAAGGACCGCGTCTTCGCCTTCGTGCTCGCATTCGGGGAGGTGGATGCGGAGAAGTACGCGGCGGCAGCGGGCGCCCTCAACTACGGCTTCCCCGTGATCGCCGACACCGACATCCCGCAAATCCTGCCGACCGGAATCTGCACCTATGAGCACGTGGTGTCCAGCGTGCCGTACGAGACGATGGTCGAGAAGGCGCTCGAGGTGCGCGGCTGCAAGGTCCGAGTCTCCCAGGTGCCGGTGCCGGTGCCCTTCGGGCCGGCCTTCGAAGGGGAACACATCCGCAAGGCCGACGTCCGGGTCGAATTCGGCGGGAACAAGACCTCCGCCTTCGAGTTCCTCACCTCGGTCGAGCTGGATGACATCAACGACGGGGAGATCGAGATCATCGGGCCCGACATCGATTCGGTGGAAGAGGGAACGGCCCTGCCGCTCGGGATCTGGGTGGAGGTGGCCGGCCGCAAGATGCAGGCGGACTTCGAGCCGATCCTCGAACGACAGATCCATCACTTCCTGAACGGCGCCGCCGGGATCTGGCACATGGGACAGCGCGACATCGTCTGGACCCGCGTATCCAAGGAGGGCTTCCAGAAGGGACTGCGCCTCGAGCACTACGGAAGGATCCTTCACGCCAAGCTGCTGGGCGAGTACCCCGCGCTCGTCGACAAGGTCAAGGTGACACTGATCACCGAAGCGGAAGAGGTGGAGCGGCGCATCGCGGTCGCCCGTGCGATCTACGACGAACGCAACCGGCGGCTCGAGACGCTGACCGACGAATCGGTCGATACCTTCTATTCCTGTCTGCTCTGCCAGTCCTTCGCGCCGAACCACGTCTGCATCATCAGTCCCGAGCGCCTGGGGCTCTGCGGAGCCTACAACTGGCTCGACGGGAGGGCGGCCTACGAGATCGACGAGACCGGACCCAACCAGCCCGTTGCAAAGGGCGAGTGCATCGACCCGGTCAAGGGTGTCTTCCAGAACGTGAACGATTACGTCCACACCCAGAGCCACGGGGAGATCGAGGGGATCTGCACCTATTCGATCATGGACCGTCCGATGACGAGTTGCGGATGCTTCGAAGTGATCTGCGGCTACGTGCCCGAGTGCAACGGCGTGATGGTGGTGAACCGCGAGTACGAGGGCGATACCCCGGTCGGGATGAGCTTCTCGAGCCTGGCGGGATCGGTCGGCGGCGGCCAGCAGACACCGGGCTTCATGGGGTGCGGGAAGGTCTTCCTGACCAGCCAGAAGTTCCTCCTTGCCGAAGGCGGACAGAGGCGCCTGGTCTGGATGCCGAAAGAGCTGAAGGATCTGCTGGGCGAGGATCTACGGGCCTGCCTCGAGCGCCAGGGAGCACCGGAGGTCCTCGAGAAGATCGCCGACGAGACCATCGCCATCGATCCGCAGGAGATCCGCGCACACATGGAGAGGTGCGGACATCCGGCCCTGGCGATGGACGACATGGGCGTCCACGCCCAGAGCGAAGCCACGCGCGAGGAGGAGGCGGACCGAGAGGAGCCGGCGGCGGCAGCAGCGGGCCCGAGCGCAGCGGACGGGGAGGCGCCCGAGGCGACGAGCAGCGCGCTTCTGCCCGATGCAATCGAACAGCTTCGGGCCACGATGGCGGAGGAGCTCGAGCAGGAGATCCGGGCATCCCTCGAGCGCGAGATCGTCGCTGAGATCATCGGCACCCTCTCCGAGAGGTTTCTGGATGCTGCGGATCCGGCATCCACCCGGGCGACCGCTGCAGCGGCCATCAGCGAGTTCGTCGCAACGGCCGAATCGTCGCCGCGGCCGACGACCCGCCCACCCACCGCGAGGGCACGCCTGGCGCAGGTGGACGCCTTCCCGATCGAGAAGGATCCCTGCGAGATGCCGGTCTGGACCGCCGTCCTCGGGGCGACCCGCGAGCAGGGAGGTACGCGCGGGACGACCTGCCGGATCGGGGGCGCCAGCGCCATGCCCTTCCACTTGTGGGAGGGCGAAATGCCGAACCGTCCGCTGCTGGCGATGGAAGTGTTCGACCTGGTCAGTGAGAAGTATCCACCGGTGCTGCGCGAGATCTACGCCGGGGTGCTGGACGATCCAGCCGAGATGGCCCGGATCTGCGTGGAGCAGAGCGGCGCGGATCTGATCAGCGTGCGCCTGGAAGGCACGCATCCGGAGAAGGGAAACCGGAGCCCCGAGCAGGCGGTGGAGGTGGTGCAGTCCGTCCTCGAGGCCGTCGACGTGCCCTTGATCGTCACCGGGCACAATCACTTCGACTCGGTCAACCGGGTGATGAAGGCGGTCGCGAAAGCGTGTGAGGGCGAGAATCTCCTGCTCAACTGGGTCGAGAGAGACAACTACCGCACGATTGCCGGCGCGGCGCTCGCCTACGGGCATTCGATCGTCGCGCAGAGTCCCATCGATGTGAACATCGCCAAGCAGTTGAATATCCTGCTGACCGACATCGGCGCGAAGCGGGAGCAGATCGTGATCGACCCGATGGCCGGCGCGATGGGTTACGGGCTGGAGTACAGCTACTCGGTGATGGAGCGCATCCGGATCAGCGGGCTCCGAGGCGACGAGATGCTCGCCGGCCCCATGATCGTCGCGCCCGGCGCCGAGTGCGCCAAGATCAAGGAGTGGAAGGCGCCCGAGAGTGACTTCCCCGCCTGGGGCGATCTGGGCAGGCGCGCCGCGGCGTGGGAGCTGGCCGGCGCGATCAGCCTGCTGTACGCGGGCGCCGACCTCTTGATCCTCTATCACCCCGAGGCGGTGATGGCGACCAGAAAGACGATCGACCGGTTGATGGACGCGGTGGGCTGAATCTTGGCGCTCACGGGTCTGGAAATCCAGAAGCTGCTTCCGAAGACCAACTGCAAGGAGTGCGGCTCGAACACCTGTCTCGCCTTCGCCATGAAGCTGGCCGCGAGAAAGGCGGAGATCTCGCAGTGTCCCGACGCTTCCGACCAGGCAAAGCGCGTCCTGGGCGAGGCGTACGAGCCTCCGGTGAGGGGCGTGAGGCTCGGGCCCGATGGCTCCTTGAAGCTCGGCGAGGAAACCGTGCTCTATCGTCACGAGCGGACCTTCGTCCATCAGACCGCCCTCGCCGTCAACGTGAACGACACCGACGAGCCTGCGTCGGTGGATGCCGTGCTCGGGGCGGTGAGGGAGTACGCGCTCGAGCGCGTGGGTGAGATCCTGCGCATCGACATGGTGGCCGTCTCCCAGAAGGGACCGGACCCTGAGGCGTTCGCAGCTCTGGCAATCAGGGCGTGGGAGGAGACGCGCAGGCCCCTGGTCCTGCGAAGCGGGGATCCGGAGGCGCTCGAAGAGGCCGCCAAGGCGGTTCGGGGGTCGCAGAGCGTGCTCGCTGCGGCCAGCCCCGAGACCGCCGACTCGCTGTGGCCCGTCGCCAGGGACAACCAGCACGCCCTGGCCGTCACCGCCCCCGACCTGAATCAGCTGGTGAAGCTGACGGAGAGGATCAAGGGCGCCGGCTTCAACGATCTGCTTCTGCAGTTCCAGACCCGTTCCCTCGCCGAGGCTTTCCAGGCCAACTCCATCGCCCGGCGGGCGGCGCTCAGGCGAAACTACAGGCCGCTGGGGTATCCGCTGCTCCGCTTCATCGAGAGCGAAGATCTCCTCGATGGTATGGCGGAGGCGGTCAACGAGATCGACAAGTACGGCGGCATCTGCGTGCTGCCCCGGTTCGACGCCGCGCAGATCGCCTCTCTGATGACGCTGCGGCTCAACATCTACACCGATCCGCAGAAGCCGATCCAGGTCGAGCCAAAGCTCTATCCCATCGGCGAGCCAGACCCGGATTCGCCGATCTTCCTGACCACCAACTTCTCCCTGACCTATTTCGTGGTTTCGGGGGAGATCGAAAACGCCGGAATCAGCGCGTGGCTTCTGGTGCCCGAGTGCGAGGGCATGAGCGTGCTCACCGCCTGGGCGGCCGGCAAGCTCTCCGGCGCGAGCGTCGCCCAGTTCTGCAGGGATATCGGGCTGGAAGAACAGGTGACGCGACGCGACATCATCATTCCCGGCTACGTCGCCCAGATCAGCGGCGAGCTGGAGGAGAATCTTCCGGGCTGGACCGCAGTGGTCGGCCCGCAGGAGGCGTCGGAGCTCGATGTCTTCATCAAGGCCCGTGTGGCGTAGTGCGCTCATGAATGGCTTGGGCTAGGCGGGGTCGATGCCCACCGTCGAATTCCTGCCCTCAGGGCTCTCCGCCGAAGTGCCGCCGGGCACGGAGATCCTCGAGGCGATCCGGCAGGCCGGAATCGATCTCGACGCCTCCTGCGGCGGGCAGGGGACCTGTGGCGCTTGCCTGGTTCGCGTCGTCGCGGGGCGGGTCGAACCCAGCGCTTCACCTCCCGCTGGGGAGATCGACACCGGTTGCGTCCAGGCCTGCACCACCCGCGTCCTCGATGGCCGCGTCACCGTGGAGGTGCCGGAGCAGACCGGGCGAGAAGACGGCCGTCTCGTCGGCGAAGACGCCGAGCGGCTTCCCCTCGACGACCTGCTGCCCGGAGGCTGGGATCTCGATCCCCTCGCCGCCAGGTGCCTGCTCCAGGTGCCGCCCGCCCGGCTCCAGGACGGACTTTCCGATCTCGATCGCGTCGAGCGCGCGCTGGCGGGGCTGTCAGAGGAGTGGAGCGCGCAGGAGGTGGTGTACACGCTCTCGGCGATGCGGACCGCCGCCGAGGCGCTGCGGGCTTCCGACGGGCTGGCGACCGCGACGCTGATTCGCGAGCCCGGCCGCCTGCAACTCATTGGCATCGAAGCCGGGAACCGCACCTCGAGCGTCCATGGGATCGTCGTGGACCTCGGTACGACGACGGTGGCGGTTCAGCTCGTCGACCTGGGCACGGGACGGATCCTCGCCACGCGGACGGACTACAACGCCCAGATACCCTGCGGCGTGGATGTGATCAGCCGGATCAACTACGCCCGACGGGCCGGCGGGCTGGAGGAGCTGCGCCGGCGGGCGGTGGATACGATCAACCGGCTGATCCACAGGCTGGCCGACGGCCAGGAAATCCACGCGTCAGAGATCGTGAGCGCGGTGATATCCGGCAATACCACCATGATTCATCTGCTGCTGGGGCTCCCGCCGGAGTACATCCGGCTGGAGCCCTACTCGCCGACGGTGCTCGAGTCGTCTCCTCTCCGGGCCGCCGAAGTCGACCTCGAAATCGACCCGTACGCCGGGGTCTTCCTGTCCCCTTGTGTCGGCAGCTACCTGGGAGGCGACATCACCGCCGGACTGCTGTGCACCGATCTCGCGACGGATGCGACCGACATCAGTCTCTTCATCGACATCGGCACCAACGGCGAGCTGGTGATCGGCAATGCCGAGTTCCTGGTCGGCTGCGCCTGCTCGGCCGGGCCCGCATTCGAGGGAGGAGGAATCGACTGCGGCATGCGCGCGGCTTCCGGCGCGATCGAACGGGTGGAGGTCGACCCCGAAACCGGGCGGGCGCGCTATTCGACCATCGGCGACGTCGCGCCACGCGGGATCTGTGGATCCGGAATCATCGACCTGCTGGCGAACCTGCTCCTCACCGGCTGGATCGATCCGGCGGGAAGGCTCGACCGCTCCCGCGCCAGCCCCTTCATCGAGACCGATGGAAAGCGCGCGCGCTATCTGCTCGTGCCGGCGGAAGAGAGTCCGACGCGCAAGCCGATCGCGATCAGCGAGGCGGGGATCGAGAACATCCTCCGGGCCAAGGCGGCGGTCTACTCGGCCTCCTCGCTGATGCTGGCGCAGATCGGGCTCGCCCCGTCGGATCTCGCCAAGATCTACGTCGCCGGGGGCTTCGGCCGCTTCCTCGACCTGGAGAAGGCCATCGTCATCGGCCTGATCCCGGATCTCTCGCGCGAAAAGTTCCGCTACATCGGCAACGCCTCGCTGATGGGTTCCTACCTGGTTGCCGTCTCCGGCGAGTTCCGCCAGCGCCAACTCGATCTGGCCCGCCGCATCACCAACATCGAGCTCAGTGCCGATCCGGCCTACATGGACCAGTACACCGGAGCGCTCTTCCTTCCCCACACGGATCTGGGGAATTTTCCGTCGGTTGCCGGCGCGGTGGCAAGGGCGCGAGCGCGAGGACGGGGATCCGCTAACGGCTGAAGATGTGTACGCCGGTGGCGCCGCCGAAGCCCTGGCAGTGGGTCAGGCCGATCTGGGCCCCGCGCACCTGTCGTTCGCCGGCGCCGCCCCGCAGCTGGGTGACGATCTCGAAGACCTGCGCGACTCCCGTGGCCCCCAGCGGGTGTCCCTTGGCCAGAAGACCGCCGCTCGGGTTGACGGTCACCTGTCCACCGATGGCGCTCATGCCCTCGTCGATGAACCTGCCCCCCTCGCCGCGCTCGCAGAACCCGAGATTCTCGTAGTGAACGATCTCGGCGATCGCAAAGCAGTCGTGCAGCTCGCAGACCTCGATGTCTTCCGGCTTGACTCCGGCGAGGTCGTAGGCCATCCCCGCGGCGCGCGCGTTGATTTCCACGACCCCGTGCAGCGCATCGCCGGCGGTGTTGGCCGCCTCGGAGACGAGCGTGGAGGCCAGGATCTGGATCGCCTCGCCCTCGGCCTGACGGGCAACGTCCTCGCTGCAGAGCAGGGCCGCGGCCGAGCCCGAGCCGGTGGGGCAGCACATCAGCAGCGTCAGCGGATCGGCGATCTCACGTGACTCCAGCACCTGTTGTATCGTGACCTCGTCCCGGTACTGGGCACGCGGGTTGAGGGCGCCGTGATGATGGTTCTTCACGCCGACCTTCGCCATCTGCTCCACCGTGGTTCCGTAGCGTCGGCTGTGCTCCCGAAACAGGCCCGCAAAGAGGCTGGGGAAGGGCGGCGGGGGCTTCTTGCTCGGCTCCTGCTTCGGCGGGGGAGTCTCGGACTTCTCGCCCGGGGTCTTCGGCATCGGAAGGGCTCCGCGCCCCATTCTCTCGAAGCCGACGGCGAGAGCCACATCGGCCAGGCCGGAGGCGACCTGCATGTAGGCTCCGCGGAAGGCCGTGGTCCCGCTCGCGCAGGCATTCTCGACGTTCATCACCGGGATTCCGCTCTGTCCCACGGCGCCGACCACCTTCTGGCCGGCGGTGGATCCCTGGCCTACGTGGCCGCACCAGGCGGCCTCCACCGCCTCGAAGGGCAGACCCGCATCCGCGAGAGCGTCGCGAATCGCCCAGCTGCCCAGGTCGACGACGGTCTTTCCCTCGTGGCGCGCAAACGGCGTCATTCCGATGCCGACGACGTAGACGTCCCTCAGCTTGGGGGGGATCTTCGGCATGGACGCTTCTCCTTCTCTGCTCGCTCGAATCGAGGATCGAAATCGATTATACGCGCGCGATTGCCCTGCCTCAAAGAGCGCTTTCTCGCGGACCAGTGGGTGGCGGCTGCGAAGACCCCGAGCGACAATCCCTCGGTGCTGGCGTGTGCCGCCGCGCGCCCGTTTTCGCTGGTTGCCCTGGAGGAGAGCGCATGAAGGCACCTGAGCTGGGATTCGACGAGAGCCGCCTGGAGAGGCTGACACGGACCATCGAGGCCGATGTCGGCGCGGAGCGCTACGACGGGGCGGTGGTGCTGGTGGCGCGGCGCGGCGAGATCGCCCTCCACGAGGCGGTCGGCTTCGCCGAGCGTGCGAGCGGCCGGCCGGCACGCACCGATGACGTCTTCTGCCTCTTCTCCGTCACCAAGACCTTCACCGCAGCGGCGGTACTCGCTCGGGTCGATCGCGGTGAGATCCAGCTCACCACTCCGGTGGCGGAGGTGATTCCCGAGTTTGGCGTCAAGGGCAAGCAGCGGGTCACGGTGGCGCACCTCCTCACCCAGACCGGGGGGATGTCACCGGAGATGCCGCAGGTTCCAGTGAACCAGCTGGGCAACCTGGAGGCGGCTGCGGCTGCGGTCTGCGATCAGCCCCTGCTCACCGCGCCGGGGCGCATCGTGAGCTACAGCCCGATCGGGGCGCACGCCGTCCTCGGTGAGCTGGTGCGCCGCCTGGACGGAGGCTCGCGCCCCTTCCGCCAGATCCTGGCGGACGAGCTCTTCACGCCGCTCGGAATGAAGGACACCGCTCTCGGCCTGCGCGCGGATCTCGCCGCGCGCAGGGTACCGATCGTGGTTCGCGATCGGAGCCCGGGTCTCTTCGTGCCCGAGCTGCTCGAGGCCCTGAACGTGCTCCTCGATGAGACGAGCGAGATTCCGGGAGGGGGCGGTGTCGCGACGGTCTACGACGTCTACCGCTGGGCGGAGATGCTGCGCCGCGGCGGGGAGCTCGACGGCGTGCGGATCCTCTCTCCCGCACTTCTCGACCTGGCCACCCAGAACCACACCGGTACCGAGCCCAATCGCCTCTTCGACTACATGCGCGAGCATCGGGGATGGGACGAGTTTCCCGCCGTCCTGGGGCTCGGCTTCTTCCTGCGCGGCGAGGGCATCTTCCCGATGCCCTTCGGGCTCACCACCTCGCCGCGCACCTTCGGCGGACTCGGAGCGGGCTCGACGATGTTCTGGGTCGATCCGCAGCGGGAGCTCGTCTTCGTCTGCCTGACCGCGGGTCTCCTGGAGGAGTCGAACAACTTCGAGCGGCTCCAGCGACTTTCGGATCTGGTGCTCTCGGCCGTCGTCGACTGAGGCGGCAGCCCCCGACGATGCCGAAAGAGACCATGACGGCGCGCGAGCGCTGGCTGGCTGTCCTCATGGGTGAGAAGCCGGACAGGCTCCCGATGGACTACTGGGCCACCGGGGAGACCAACAGCGGGCTGATGGAGCACCTGGGGAGCGACGGCCTGGAAGCCCTCTACGAGCGTCTGCACCTCGACGTCCCCGTCCCGGTGGGGCCGGTGTACGCCGGGCCTCGGCTCCCGGCCGGCGAGGATACCTTCGGCTGCCGATTCGAATGGGCGGATTACGGAAGCGGGAAGTATCTCGAGTGCACCCATCATCCTCTCGCGGAGTTCCAGACGCGGGGCGAGATCGAGCGCAGCTACGACCGCTGGCCCGACCCCGACTGGTACGACTACTCGGTGATTCCGAGCCAGATCCGGGGAAAGGAGATGCGCCCGATCCAAGGCGGGGGCTCGGAGCCGTTCCTGACCTATACGCTCTTGCGCGGCCAGCAGCAGGCGCTCATCGACCTGGTGGACAATCCCGAACTGGTGCATTTCTCCCTGGATCGGCTCTTCGGGTTCTGTTACGAGAACACGCGGCGCATCTACGAGCAGATCCCCGGCCAGGTCCTGATCAGCTACGTCGCGGAGGACATGGGAAGCCAGAGGAGCCTGCTGTACTCACCGGCGCACATCCGCGAGTTCCTGATTCCCCGGATGAAGCGGATGATGGATCTGGTTCATCAAGCTGGAGCTTTCGTATTTCATCACAACGACGGAGCGATCCGAAAGATCATTCCCGACATGATCGACGCCGGGATCGACGTCTTGAATCCCGTCCAGTGGCGATGCGCAGGCATGGAGCGGGAAGGCCTCAAGCGGGACTTCGGGGACGCGCTGGTCTTCCACGGCGGCGTGGACAACCAGCAGACGCTGGCGTTCGGCTCGAAGCAGGACGTGCGCCAGGAAGTCCTCGACAACATCCGCGTCCTCGGGGAAGGCGGCGGGTATATACTGGCCCCGTGTCACAACGTCCAGGCGATCAGTCCGCCGGAGAACATCGTGGCGATGTACGAGACGGGCTACCAATACGGGTGGACGTAGCCCATTGCGCGGGAGGCGGGAGATGTCTCAGGAAAGCGTGACGAACGAGGGGGGGCGCGGTTCGCTGTCCGGTTGGATCGTCGCCGCCGCGTGGCTGCTGACGTTCGTGGCAGGTTACTACGGCCTCGGGGAGTTCATCTCACGCGCGATCGAGGGGATCCTGCCGGGGCGCATCCCGAAGCCGCTGATCGCAATTCCGGCGCTGGCATTGATCGTCTCCCTCGCCCTCACCATCGTCTGGGCGCGCCGGCTCCGCGCCCGCGCCGCGGGCGCTCCGGCAGGCGGGGAGCCCCGACCCGGACGTCGCCGCTTCCTTGCCGGGGCAGCCGCGAGCCTGGGCGGGCTGCTGGGCGTGGGCGCCGCCAGCTTCGCGCGCATCTCTCCCTGGCTCACCGTGAGCAAGCCGATGGCCGACGCGGAGGCACCCACCGAGGACCCCAGCCCACAGGCGAAGTGGAAGGGCTCCCGCATCCAGGAGTACCGGCGGCTCGGGCGCACCGAGGCGCGGATCTCGGACATCTCGCTCGGGTCGACGAAGATCCGCGCCGAGAAGGGTGGCGAGGAGATCGCCCGGCGTCTGATCGAGCTGGGCGTCAACTACTTCGACACCGCGCCGGACTACGCGGAGGCCGGCTCGGAGCTGCTCCTCGGCCGGGCGATGAAGGGCTACCGGGATCAGATGTTCGTCGCCACCAAGTTCTGCACGCCGCAGGGACACCTTCCGCCCAGTGCGAGCGTCCGCGAGCACATGGAAGTGGTCGAGGGGAGCCTGAAGCGCCTCCAGACCGACCACGTCGATCTCGTGCACATCCACGCGTGCAACTCCGTGGAGCGGCTGCTCGCCCCGAATACACACGAGGCCTTCGACCGCCTGAAGGAGCAGGGGAAGGTGCGCTTCCTGGGCTTCTCGTCGCACACGCCGCGGCTGGAAGAAGTCGCGAACGCCGCGATCGACAGCGGCCGTATCGACGTGATGATGCTCGCCTATCACTTCGGCTCGTGGCCGCATCTGGGCGAGATCATCGACCGCGCCGCGGAGAACGACGTCGGGGTCGTGGCCATGAAGACCCTGAAGGGCGGCAGACATCGCGGTCTGCTCGAGAATCGGGAGGAGGCGGACTCCTTCACCCAGGCCGCCTTCAAGTGGGTGCTCAGCAACCCCCATGTCGCCGGCCTGGTGATCTCGTTCTTCGATCCCCAGCACGTGGACGAGTATTTGTACGCCTCGGGCGGACGGCCGACCTCCGAGGATCTCGCTCTGCTCGAGAAGTACGACCGGCTGAATGCCGCGCGGCACTGCTACCAGCACTGCGGGGCCTGCCTCGATTCGTGTCCGGCAGGCCTGGCCATCGACGACGTGCTCCGTTACCGCATGTATTTCGAGGACTACGGCGACGAGAAGGAGGCCATGCGTCTCTACGCCAGGCTCGAACGGCAGGCGGACGCCTGCATCGGCTGCAGCGCCCCCTGCGCCGGCGCCTGCCCACACGGCCTGCCGATCCAGGAGCGCACCAGCGAAGCGCATCGCCTCCTGACCCTGGCCTAGCCTGGCTCGTCCGGCGCCAGCGACCCAGAGTGCTCGTCCTCGAGAAACTCCAGAAGCGACGCAGGCGAGGGGTTCACCCCACACTGCGATCCAAACCCAAAGCGCCGAGCGTTTCCGAGAAGCTTCGGCCCGGAGAACTGGTCGGACCGCGATGAACGTGATAAAACCGACTCGTCCATCCTACCGATAGGTGGGGAAATGTCGGGGCAGGAGGGGGTCATGAGGGGAGCTTCTGCGTCTCGTTGTATTGGTGCCATCTGCGCGCTCGCCGCGCTGGCTTTGTTGGGGTCGCCTGCCGCGGCGATCGAGTTCTTTGAGGACCGGCTCGCGATTCACGGCTTCTACGGCATGCAGGTTCGGTCCATCGCCAACAACTTCGACTATCAAGACGGCTGGGATCTCACCCAGTGGTATCACATCCTGAATCTCGAGATCGAAGCGGATATCGCCCCGGACGGCTTCGGTCCCTTCGACCTGATCTCGGCCTACGGCCGCGTCGAGGTCCGCTACGACTGCGTGTGGACCCGAGGCTGCGGCATCTTCTCCTCGGCGAATACCTACGGTGACCGCTCCAAGACGCTCCCGAAGCGGCTGCTGGACGGTCGGCGTACCGGCTACAGCATGCAGGCGTTCAACGGCGACACCCGGCGCTTCCGCGAGTACACGGATCCCTCGCAGCTGAGCTTCAATGTCAGGAATACCCTCCCCGAGCCGGATCGCCAGCCGCTGACCTTCTCCTTCATCCCCGGCCTCGAAAATCTCTCCGCCAGCAAGGGCCCGGACGGCATTCTCGGGACCTCTGACGACCCTTTCCCCTACTACACCTACGAATTCATGGACCCGAAGAGGTGTCTGTTCGGCGTCCAGAACATGATGGGGACCGCCGAGCTGGTAGGGATACGGAACCTTCCCCACACACCCGGCTGCGAGATCGTCCCGGCCGGTGCCATGGCCAACAAGGCGAATCCCCTGAGCTCCAAGGATTACAACCCGATCATCGGTGGTTATGGCAGCGGCGCGCTGCCGCTCCGGCCCGTGCCGAACCTGCTCGCCGGGCCTCGCAAGGGTCGCGGGGAGGTGGCCCAGGGCCTGTGGCTGCCCAACTACAAGGTCGCCGAGATGTACCGGAAGGACGAGTTCGGGAGCTTCGACCAGAACTTCAGCCAGGACGAGCTGGCGTGGAACCACGGCGCCAGCCAGCAGGACGAGAAGGAGCTGAAGGAGCTCTACCTCGACATCGAGCTCCTCGACAGCCGGCTCTGGCTGCGGCTCGGCAAGCAGAACATCGTCTGGGGCAAGACGGAGCTGTTCCGCACCACCGACCAGTTCAATCCCCAGGACCTCGCTCTCGGTTCGCTGACGGGCCTGGAGGAGTCCCGGATCGCTCTCTGGGCGCTGCGGGCGGTCTATTCCTTCTACAACGTCGGTCCCCTCGAGGACGTTCGCCTCGAGGTGGCGATGAACTACGACGAGTTCGAGCCGACCGACATCGGCCGCTGCGGCGAGCCCTATGCGCCGCTTCCGGTCTGCGACAAGACCTGGGGTTTGATGGCGCACGGGTTCACCCAATCTGCGGTCGCGGGTGAGGTGAGGCCCCCGAATCCCTGGGACAGCTGGTCGGGCATCGAGGTGGGCGGCCGTCTGGAGTGGCGCTGGGATCGTTACAGCTTCGCCGTCACCGACTTCTACGGCTACAACGACGGGGCCTACGTGGACCCGATCTTCTCCTACAGCCGTAACGTAGATCCGATCTCGGGCCGGCCTCGCTGGGGGATGTCCACGGGTCCCTGCAAGACCGGCAAGGAGGCGAGCTGTCTGACCGCGAGCAATGCGCTCGAGTTCCACAGCGTGAACCAGCAGAACTTCCACTTCATCTGCGCCACCAGCATCGGTTTCAACAGCCTCGACACCACTGCCTGCGGCCAGACCGTCTACAACAGCCAGAACCCGGCGCTGGCGGGCGGCGACATCAACTCGAGCTCGCCGACCATCGCCGTGGCGGTCGGCGCGGCGCTGGCGGGTCAGGATCCCAACGCCAATGCCGCATTCACCGGAGGCGGGCTCTTCCTCGCTCTGGCCGGCCCGGCCATTGCGCCCCAGGTTACAGCGATGACGGCCGGCAACCCGTTCCCCGCCGGCGCCGCCACTCCCCTGGTTTCGCTGGTGATGGATCCCAACGATGGCCCAATGGCGAACCATCCGATCGGTTTCCAGAACCTGTTCACCCAGTTCGGGCTCTCGCGGTTCCTGACCGACGAGCAGGAGGCGCTGCTGGGCTGCGGTCCCTTCTACGGCACCAACTGCGACATCGACGGGATGGACCTGATGAACTCGGAGGCCAGCGCGTCGGTGCAGTCCTGGCCGCAATTCCAAGGATCCTTCGTGCAGGGACAGGTGCCGCTCACCACGGACGGGAGCCACCCCCAGCCCGGCACGGTAGGCTATCAGGGAGGTCCGGTCTGCACCCGCTACGAGGGTGGCAAGACCTTCGTCCTCCCCGGCTGCCGGGGGCCGGGTGAGTACGGCTACGACATCAACGCCGATGGCTCCACCTTCGGCCCCGACGTGCTCGGCGCCGTCTACCAGCGCGTCCACCCCTTCACCGGACAGAAGTGGAACAGCGAGATGGCGATCGTCTCCTGGAACCTCCTGATGGTCATTTCGGCGCTCTCGTTTGCCGAGGACCCCAACAACCCGCAGGACGACGAGTTCGATCCGAAGAATCCCTTCCGCACCGACGCCTGCTCCTTCGCCGCGCCGTCCTACTGCGGCAACGTCAGCGCCTACGATGCCATCAGCGGAGTGCGGAGGAACTCGGTGCTCGCCGGCGGCAACGGCCAATTCGGACGCCGGGACTTCACCTGGCACGGTGGGGGCGATCTGGCGCTTCGCTACCAGAAGCGCAACGTGCTCGGCTTCTCGATGGACTTTGCCGAGGACTTCACCAAGTCGAACTGGGGCGTCGAGTTCACCTGGATCGAGGGGCTGCCCTACACCAACCACAACAGCTTCGAAAACACCAGCATTGCCGACACCTTCAACCTGACGCTCTCGGTGGACCGCCCCACCTTCGTGAACTTCCTGAACCAGAACCGGACCCTGTTCTTCAACAGCCAGTGGTTCTTCCAGTACATAAACGGCTATCAGTATGGCTTCACCGACAATGGCCCCTGGAACGTGCTGGCGACCTTCACCGTCACCACCGGCTACTTCCAGGATCGGCTGCTTCCCGGCGTCACCTTCGTATACGACTTCGGGTCGGTTTCGGGGGGCATCCTGCCGGAGGTGACCTACCGCTTCACCGAAAACTTCTCGGCGGCCGTGGGTCTGGCCGGGTTCTTCGGGAGCTTCCAGAAGAGAGAGGCTCCGCTCTACGAGAATGCGCTGGATCCCCGGGTCGGCCGCGGTGCCTACAACAGCTTCGTGGAGAACGGGCTCTCGGCGATTCGAGAGCGCGACGAGCTCTGGCTGCGCATCCGCTACACGTTCTAGGCAAGCGCGGCCCGCCAGAGGCGGGCCGCGCGCGCAGCGAGGCGGAGCCGAGCGAAGTTCAGAAGGTCTGGCGGCCCGCCAGAGGCGGGCCGCACGCGCAGCGAGACGGCTACTTCGCCCGCTCGATGTCGATCCGGACGGCGCGATCGACGGGGGTGGGTTGCCACTGAAACGCCCAGTAGTGCAGGTGGCCGTAGCCCCCGGCCAGGTGGAGCCACTTCACCATTCCGGGCTCGATGTCCATGGGACCCCGCCAGCCGCGGAACATGTAGGGCTCCCAGCCGTTGTACACGATCACCTGTCCCGGCTGGGCGTTCGGGGTGACCTTGGCGGGCACGAAGAACTCACCCATATCGTTGAAGACCCGCACCTCGTCTCCGTCCCGGATGCCCTTCTTGGCGGCGTCGCCGGCGTGGATCACGGCGTGCGGACGGCCGCGGTGCGTGTGTAGCAGGAGGGGATTGGTGGTGTTCATCGAGTGCACGCTCCAGCGGTTGTGTCCGCTGGTCATGACGAACGGATGGTCCCCGCCCATCTTCGGGTTCTCCTTGTGGGTGGGCAGGGCCTCGCCGGCCTCCAGGAACCACTCGTGCTCGATGTAGAACTGCGCGCGCCGTGTCAGCGTGGGGTAGGGGAGCTTGTTCTCGGTGTGCCACCGCGAGTGGGCGTGCGTCTCATCGGGCTTGAGATCGCTGGCCTGGTTGATGGCGAAGGGAGAGACCCCCCAGTCGATGAAGCGCAGGTAGCCCCGCTCGCGCATCGCCGCCAGGTCGGTCCCCTCCGGGATCGTCCCCGCGATCACGGTGTCCTGGAGCATCTCTTCGCAGGCGTCCTCCTCGGTGATCATCTCCTCCCCGAGGGTGAACTGCTGGTAGAGATCCTTCAGCGAGTGCACGCTGCCGCGGCCGCTCTGGCACTCCTCGATTCCGCGCTCGCTGGCCTTCCGTCCCAGCGCCTTGGCCAGGAGCAGTGTCATCTCCCACTCGCTCTTCGCCTCCCCTGCCGGCTCGGTCGCCCGGTCGGAGTAGATCAGCGTCAGCATGTGGGGGGAGGGGATGTGGAAGCGCGGCGCCTCGTAGGCGTTGGTGGCGGGTAGCACGAAGTCGGACTGGAGCGCGGTGGTGCTCATCCGCCAGTCGATCGTCACCACCGTCCGGGCGTTGGGCCAGAGCTGGCGCAGCAGCATGTTCTGGCCCCCGCGCGTCCTGCGCAGCGTGTTTCCGCCCGCCTGGAAGATCACCCGAGGTGGCTGGCCCTCCGCCGGCCAGGCCACGTCCCCCCACCAGCCCTTCTCGACGGCCTCGCGCATGTACTCGTCGAACGGGCGCGGCATGGTCGGGTCGCTCCAGTCGGCCCGGTTCCAGTTCTCGCGATAGCCGGCGTGCCGGTACCAGAGGAACGCCGGCGGAATCATCCCGGCGAGGCCGGCCATCCTCCGCGTCATCTCGATGCGGCAGATCTCCTCGGTGCGCGTCGGGTCTTCCGCCTTGATGGCGTCGATGACCGCGTCGCGACCGGAGAGGAAACGGCGGGTCTCCTCGGGCCCTTTCTGCTGCTTCTGTCCGAGCAGCATCATCCCGTCGAACATGCCGATCGACCAGCAGCCGATTCCCGCCCCCTTCTTGCCCCAGTTCCCGGTGAGGCCGAGCAGCAGAATGACCGACCGGACCATCTGGTCCGCGTGGTAGTACTTGAGCGAGGTGCCGCCCGCCCAGACGTAGGTGCGCTTGGCGGCGACCTTGCGGGCGAGCTTGCGGATCTCTTCGGGATGGACGCCGCAGATCTCCGCGGCGCGCTCCGGTGCGTACTGCTCGAGGTGCTCGCGGACCAGCTCGAAGACCGGCGTCACGGTCACACGGCTCCCATCCGCGAGCGTCACCTCGTACTCGCCGCCGAGGGCGGGGTCCGCAGCACCCAGCTCGAGCGTCCCGCGCGGCGCCTCCACCACGCGTCCGCTCCGCTGGTCGTACACGAAGAACTGCTCTTCGCTCGCCCCGGTCTCCAGGTCGCAGGCGCGGAGGTACCGCCGGGTGTCGGTCCGGACCAGCAGCGGCAGGTCGGTCTGCTCCTTTACGAACCGCTCGTTCACGAGCCCTTCGTCGATGATCACCTTGCACATCGCCAGCGCCCAGGCCGCGTCCGTTCCGGGGCGGACCGGCAGGTGCCGGTCGACGAGCATCGTCGAAGGGCTGCAGTCGGGCGCGAAGATCACCGACTCGGCCCCGTTGTACCGCGCCTCCACCTGATAGTGGTAGGAGGCGATCACCGTGTAGACCGGGTTCGCCCCGAAGGTCAGGATCAGCTCGCTATGGAAGGTGTCGTCCAGGCTGCTGCAGAGATTGAACTTCCCGAAGGTGAGGTAGATGCCGGGACTGAAGTCGTTGATCTCGGCGTTCACGTCGGTGTTCAGGCCGCCCACCCGCGTGATCAGCCGCGCCAATCCCACCGCGTTCCAGGGGTTCGCCTCCGGACCCATGAGCTGGACGATGGACTCCGATCCGCTCTCCTCGATCGCGTCCAGCATCGAGTCGGCGATCTCGTCGATCGCCTCCTCCCAGCTCACCCGCTCCCAGCGTCCCTCGCCGCGCTCCCCCACGCGGCGCAGCGGGTGGAGCACCCGATCCGGCGCCTCCAGGTGCTGACCCCAGCAGACCCCCTTCTGGCAGCCGAGGGGGTTCATGTCGGGAACGCCCGCCTCGATCCGGGGAAAGTCGCCCGACTGCTCCTCGCGCACGACCTTGCCGTCGCGCACGTAGACGCGCATCGGGCAGTTGCCGGGGTAGCAGTCCACACAGTGGGTGCCCCAGACCACCTTGTCCCAGCGCCAGCGCTCCCGGTAGCGATCCTCGCTCGCGGGTCCGGAGGCCCGGGTGCGAGCCTCCTCGTAGGAGCGCACGACTACCTGGGTTTCTTCCTCCATGATCGGCCCTCCCTTTCTAGCTCCAGGTCAGCTCGGCGGGATCCCGAGTAAAGGGGCCGAGCATCTCCTTCCAGTCGTAGGCGATCAGTGTCTCCATCAGCTCCGAAGGATTTCCCTCTCGCCGCTTCGAGATCTCGCTCTCCAGGGTCCGGAGCGCGTCGCGCACCCGTGGGCCGAACAGGGACTCCAGGTACTCCGTGGGAAGGCGTCGCCGTGATTCGTCGACGGAGCCATCCTCGCGGATCCAGGGGGTGGAGAGCGGCGGGATGTAGAAGACGTTGGGCTCGGTGCCCCACTCCGCGTGGAGTGGGAGTGCGACCTTCCACTCGTGCACGAGCCGATGGACGGTGGCCTTCGGGTCGTACAGGAACCCGAAGAAGACCGCCCGTCCCGGGCATTGCCGCACGCAGGCGGGAGCGACTCCCTTCTCCAGACGCGGGAAGCAGCCGATGCAGTGCTGGCTCACCTTCCGCGCCGCATTGAAGTAGATCTTCTTGTAGGGGCAGGCGCGCGAGCAGGTCTGCTCTCCCTTGCAGCGGTCCTCGTCGCGCAGCACCAGTCCGTCCTCTGTCCGTTTGTAGAGGGCGCCGTTGGGACAGGCCTCCAGACAGGCGGGCTGGCTACAGTGGTTGCAGAGGCGGGGGAGATAGAAGAAGTGGGCGTTCGGATACCCGCCTGCGCCGATGTCCTCGTCCCAGTTCATTCCCCAGGTCGGAGGTGCGCCCACGGGGTGCAGGAAGGCTTCGCTTCCCTTCCCGGAGGCGTATACCTCGTCGTGGTTGAACTTCCAGACCTCGCCGAACTCCTCCGCGGTCGGAAGACGGCCGAGAGCCAGCTCCCCGTTCTGGTAGCCGCCCCCCATGCTCTCCCAGTCCCGCGGAGTGCCCAGCCCGGGCTTGGTATTCACCGTGCACCACCACATCGGCTCCTCGCCCTCGCCCTGCGTCCACAGAACCTTGCAGGCCACGGAACAGGTCTGGCAGCCGATGCAGCGATTCAGGTCGATGACCCACGCCACTTGTCTGCCTGTCAGCCGCGTTGCTTCCGCCATCGCTGCCTCTCCAGTGGAATCCGAAACCATCCTATGAGCGGCGCGGATACATCAATATGATCGCTGTCATACCGGAAGCGGATTCGCCCAGGCACCCAGGCGCGACAGGGGCGGCCGAACTCAGATCGAACTTTTCGGGCTAGGCAAAGAGCGCGGCGGATCCCAGCGGCGCCCCGCCCAGGGCGATGCAGTCGAGCACGGCGAAGAGCACGCTCACCACCACCGCGCGGGCCAGGACATTGGAGATCCACCAGCGGATCACCAGGACTGCGACGCCGATGTGCAGCAGCATCACGACTCGATTGCCCGCGCTTCCCGACGCGGACGCAGCCGGATGGGGTGCTCTCTACTCGAACTCCTTCGGCACTGCGCAGATCATCACCAGCTGCTCATCCTTCGATTCGTTCCTGTACTGGTGTCTTTCATTGGGAAGCACCAGAGCGAAATCGCCCTTCTTGACCTCGCGCTCAGCGCCGCTCTCCTCCACCAGTGCGCCGTGGCCTTCGATCACGTAGTTCAGGTGCTCGTACGGGTGCTGGTGGTAGGGGGTGTGACCGCCGGGATCGACGCTGAATACGCGGAACGAGTACGCCGGTGAACCGTCACTTTGACCCAACGGGATCTGCTTGCAGACCGCCTTTGCGCCTTCCATGTCCACCTTGGTGCTGGTGATCTGGTCCAAGCTGACGACCTTCATCGCGAAGCCTCCATCGAGACGGACTCGGGATCCATCCCTTGCTGCAGTGGGGGGTCAGTCCCAGATCGGCGGCTTTCGGTCGATCCAGGGGCACGCGTTCTCGAGCTGGGCGGAGAGGCGGAGGAGGAGCCCCTCGCCGCCGAACCGCCCCACCAGGTGCACGCCGATGGGGAGGCCACCGCTGCTCTGGTGAAGCGGAAGCGAGATCGCCGGCTGTCCCGTCCCGTTGAACACATACGTATAGTGAACGTAGGCGAGTACCGGATCCACTGCTCTTTCCAGATCGGCCTCGGAGGGATCGATGGTGCCGAGCTTCACCGGCGGTGTGCCGAGCGTCGGCGAGATCCAGGCGTCGTATTTCTCGAAAAAGGCGGCGATCTGACGGGACGCGAGCTGCAAGCTGAGCACCGAGATCTGGTACTGTGCACCGCTCACTTCCTTCCCTTGTTCGTAGAGGGCCCAGGTGAGGGGCTCGAAGAACTCGGCGGAGGGCTTCCGGCCGGTCAGGAGAGCCACGGCGTCGATGTTGGCTACGCAGTTCGCGGCGAAGAGAACCGTGAACGCCTCGTTGATCCTATCGAGGTCGACGGTGGGGGCGGCTTCCTCGACCTGGTGGCCGAGATCGGCGCAGACGTCGGCTGCCTTCTTCACGCCGGCAGCGCACTCGGGATGGATCGGCTCGTCGCGGAAGGTTCTCGACCAGCAGGCGAGGCGCAGCCGGCCCGGATCCCGCGAGACCTCCTCGAGGTAGGGCCGCTCCGGCGGCGGTGCCCAGTAGGGGTCGCCGACGTCGGGGCCCGCGGTGCAATCGAGCACTGCTGCACTGTCGCGTACGGTACGGGTGACGACGTGTTCGCATACCAGGCCGTTCATGAGATCCCCGAACATGGGTCCAAGCGGGTTCCGGCCGCGGGTCGGCTTGAGACCTACCAGCCCGCAGCAGGCCGCCGGGATCCGAATCGAGCCACCTCCGTCGTTCGCGTGCGCGATCGGCAGGATGCCGGCGGCCACCGCCGCGGCCGATCCACCGCTCGAGCCACCGGTCGAATGGAGCGTGTTCCAGGGGTTCCGGCACGGTCCGTAGAGCAGCGGCTCGGTGGTCGGGAGGATCCCCAGCTCGGGCGCGTTCGTCTTGCCGAGTGGGATGAACCCCGCGCGCTTGTAGCGGACCACCAGCTCCGAATCTACAGGGGCGATCAGCCCGGTGAAGAACCGGCAGGCACTCGTGGTCGGGACACCCTTGCAGTCGCCGAGGATGTCCTTGAGCAGGAAGGGCACCCCCTGGAACATGCCTCTCTGGCCCGCTGCCGGCGGGTTGCCCGCGACCTTCCTCGCCGTCTCGTAGGTCTTGTGGATCACCGCGTTCAGGGTGGGGTTGTGCTTCTCGATTCGGGCGATGGCTTCCTCGACGAGCTCAGCAGCCGTTACCTCTCCCTTCGCCACGAGCTCCGCCAGCCCGAGGCCGTCATACGATGCGTACTCCTGGAAAGACATCCGGTGCTCCTCCGAATCCAACGGTGCCGTCGATGTGCCCGCGGCTGCCCACGATAGCCCACGGGGCGGGCAGGCGCGGCAGGGTCGGTCGGGAAGCCCCAGGTATGATGCCCGTCATAGCCGCTTGCGGATTCCCCGGATTAGGATGGGCTGGCTGCTCCAAT
>Ga0307423_1000274_pt1 | contig 34932 bp, 33 predicted proteins | sample SalMarWE160310MG_FD_202154 | JGI IMG/M metagenome (GOLD analysis project Ga0307423, IMG submission 202154) | Salt marsh sediment microbial communities from the Plum Island Ecosystem LTER, Massachusetts, United States - WE1603-10 | ecosystem: Environmental > Aquatic > Marine > Intertidal zone >... | reverse complement strand
GGACCTCCTCATGCTCCAGACCCTCAAGTGGGGCCCGAAGCATGGATACGGCATCGGGCGCTGGATCGCGGGGCAGACCAACGGGGCGGTGGATCTGGACGAGGGTGCTCTGTATTCCGCGCTCCATCGGTTGGAAAAGAAGGGTTACATCGCGGGGGAATGGGGGGAAACTGATACGGGACGCCGGGCCCGATTCTACGCGCTGACCAAGAAGGGAGGGAAAGTCCTCCAGAAGGAGGCGGCCCGCTGGGAAGAGCACGCTGGAGCCGTCTTCGCCGTCTTGAGGTACTCGGAAGACCCCGGCTTCCCGGGCAGGGGAGACTGAATCGATGAGGCGCATCTTCAGAACCCGGGACTATCGCCCGCAGGCGGATGCCGACCTGGACGATGAAATCCGAAGTCACCTGGAGCTCAAGATCGAGGACCTGATGGCCCAGGGAATGTCTGAGGAGGAGGCCGCTGCGGAAGCCCGGCGGAGTTTCACGGATCCATGTCAGGCCAAGGACCGAGCGAGAGCCGCCACCTACACCCGATCCCGCCTGCGGCGAAGGTCGTTCCTGGATCGCTGCAGTGTCTTCGCCAGGGATTTCCGGTACGCGTTGCGACGGATGGGCATGAGTCCAGGATTCACCTTCGTCGCCATCCTCTCCCTGACCATCGGCGTCGGCGCCAACACGGCCGTCTTCAGTGTGGTGAACGAGTTGTTCCTCAAGCCCCCGCCCTTTCAGAATCCAGCCGATCTGGTCCAGGTCTGGGTCGGGATGCCGAAGGCCCGCCCCTCGAGTGACGCACAGTGGACCGAGTTCGAAGGCCTCCAGGAAGTGGACGGTGTCTTTGCTGGCATGGGTGCGTACGACGGTATCATCGCCGGCATCCGGGACCCCTTGGGGACGCGATCGGGCTTTGTGGAAGCCATGACGCCGAACCTCTTTTCCGTGTTGGGTGTTGAGCCTGCTCTGGGACGGGCCTTCCTCTCCGATGAGGGTTCGGATCCCGGTGGAAACCCCTTGGCCATCCTGGGGCACCGATACTGGGTGGAGACCTTCGGCGGGGATGGGGATGTGCTGGGCAAGTCCATCCAAATTTCTGGTATTCCCCACACGATCGTTGGTGTTGCTCCTCCCGAGCTTTCGGCGTTGCAGACACGGACCATCGTGACCGATGTCTTCGTTCCCATGAGCATGGCCCCGCTCATCGCCAGCAAGGCTGGGCCTGAAGACGCCGTCCAGGCACCTCCCAGAAGCGTGAAGATCGTGGCCCGGCTGGCTCCAGGAGTCACTTTGGAAGCGGCCGAGGCGCGGATATCGGGAGTCGTCAGGGATGTCCGGGACGCAGCCGGTCGGACGACACGGGACGGCTGGGGTTTCCGCCTCTGGCCCCTGGAGCGGCAGGCCATCGAACCGAGCATCGACGCCGGCTTGCTGAAGCTGGCAGTATTCCTCATGGCCGTGGCGGGACTGGTCGTGCTCCTGTCCTGCACGAACCTGGCGAACCTCTTCCTCGCCAAGGGGGTGAGCCGAAGGAAGGAGTTGGCTCTCCGGTTGGCTCTCGGATCCGGGAGGGGGCGACTGGTGGGCCAGCTCTTCACCGAGGCCGTTCTCCTGTCTGCGCTGGGAGGTCTGGGCGGGTTCTTCCTGGGGAGGTGGACCCTGGACCTCCTGCTCCGGTTTCAGCCTGAGGTTGGGGTCACCTTCGCCCTGGATACCTCAGCGGATCCAAGGGTCCTGTCCTTCACCCTCGTCTTGGTGGGGCTTGCCGGCTTCGTGTTCGGCCTGGTGCCCGCCCTGGCGGTTACCCGATCGGAGATCACCCCCGCGTTGAACGGTGCGTCAGCGGGTCATCGATCCCGGCGCCAATGGCTGAGGGGTGGATTGGTGGCCGTTCAGATGGGCGTTTCGGTCATGCTCCTCACTGGGTCCAGCCTCTTCTTCCGCAGCTTCCACGAAGCGAACACCATCGACCCGGGGTTCAGGCCAAAGGACGCCGTGTCCGTTCAGACGGTCATGGGGATGAGCAACATCCCACCTTCGGAATGGTCCCGGCTCTCCAGCGACATCAGAAGCCAGGCGGCTTCCGCACCTGGCGTCCAGGCTGTGGGCGTGTCGGATGCCCTTCCGTTGTTTGGCCGCAACACCGTCTCGGTCGGAATCCCCGGCCGCGACCTCCCCGCGGGAACCCGGGCTCCCTGGGCCACGCGGTACCGCGTGAGTGAGGGGTATCGGGAGGCCATGGGAATACCCCTCGTGGTGGGCCGGGACATTCTGGAGTCGGACAGGAAGGAAACGGATCCTGTGGTGGTGGTGAGCCAGTCCGCAGCTCAGCGCTTCTGGCCAGGCGAGCGTGCCCTCGGCAAGGAGATGGTGGCCAACCAGGCGAGCTACCGGGTGGTAGGTGTGGTCGGCGACGTAACGGTGAAGTTCTTGAGTGACCCTCCGGAGCCGACCTGCTATTTCCCCCTGGCTCAATGGCCCGCTTCCGAACTGTTCTTTGTGGCTCGCGGCTCCGTTGGGACGGGAGAGATGGTGGCTACCCTGCGCCAAGCCATCGCGGAGGTCGCCCCTGATCTCCAAGTGCTGCAGGTCCAGACCCTGGAGGACCGGGTGGGAATCAACCTCTATCCAGTCCGCCTGGCGGCCGTGTACCTCGGCACATTTGGTCTCATGGCTCTGATCCTGGCCGCTGTCGGCCTCTACGGTGTGGTGAGCCTCTCTGTCTCTCGCCGAGTCAGGGAAGTGGGGATCCGCATGTCTATCGGAGCCGACGCCGGCAACGTGGTGGTCATGGTCCTGAGGGACAGCCTGGGACCGGTGTTCGTCGGCGGCGCGATCGGCCTGGGACTGGCTACCGCTCTCGCCAATCTCATCAGGAGTTTTCTCTTCGGGGTGCAGCCCGTGGATCCGTTGACGTTGGTGTCTGTTCCTCTCTTGTTGGGATCCGTGGCTGTGGTGGCTGCCTTTGTCCCTGCCCGACGGGCCAGCCGGATGAACCCGGTGGAGGCACTCAGGAAGGAATAGGGGATGGGAGTTGGGAACCGAGGCAGTGGCAGCGAACCCGGTGGTCCCCACGCCGAATTTCAGGGGGTGGGGAGAGAAGCTGCCCGTTAGGGCCTTTGGGGTCACGCACCACCTAGCGTCCTTGGGACTAACCTGCGCGAGCGACACGCCTCATGCCATCGCCTGCATGGCCGCGCCTGTGAAGCCGCACCACGATTCTCGGACCCGGACGATCCCGACGACGACGGCCCCACCGAAGCGGTGATCCCCACCACCGACGGTTCCGCGCTGGTCGATGTCATGCGGATGAGCGAGCACGAGTGGGACGCGTACACGCGGGGGTCGGCCATGCGGCGGGCGGGGTACGCGGGGCTGCGGCGCAACGTGGCGATTGCGTTCGGGAACTGGCTGGGGGTTCGCGATACGCCCGACCCGGAGGCTGTGGGGGAGCTGGTGGTGGCGCTGTCGGACGAGGATGTGGTAGTGGCGGAGGTGGCCGCATGGGCGCTTGCGCGTATTCGACCGACACCGGATTGATTCGTCGCCGGCTCCTGAAAGCGCCGGGAGCCCAGATCTCGTCTGAGCTCCCGGCCGTAGCCCCGCCAGGGACTCGAATCCCGAACCTACGACACCACCGTCAGATCCGGACCTCGCTGACCTGGAAGACCGGCTGCGTGTTCGTGTAGTTGGGGATATCGGCAAGCAGGGACTCTGCGTGGGGACCGAACGCGGCCTCGAACGCAGCTACGCTGTCGAAGTGGAGATGACCCATCGCGATGTAGGAGGGCGGTTCACCCGGCTGAACTCCTCCAAGCCCCATCTCGAGCTCGACGCCTTTGCAGGCGGCTCCGAGCCTGCTCTGCATCATGGGGATGTGGCTGTTGAGGAAGTAGTCGATGTCGAACGTCGAATCGGGGGTGTTGGGGTAGAGCACGCTGACCTTGATCATCGTCACGATCTCCCGCATGGGTCCGGCGCCGCCCGCGCGACGCCTCTCATCGTGATTGTAGAGGTCAACCAGAGAGGCTTCCATGGGGAATCCTCCCTATGCGAGAAGGGCTCTGTTCTCCGTGGCGAAGATCGCGACCTGGGCGCGCCCCTGCGCGCCGGTCTTCTTGTAGATCCGGCTGGCGTGGTGGCCCACGGTCTTCACCGAGATGCCGAGGCGGCGAGCGATGGCTTTGTCGCTGCACCCGGCCGCCAGGAGCGCCAGGACCTCCCGTTCCCGGGGCGTGAGGCCAGCCGGAAGAGTGGCTTTCGTCGCTCGATCCGGGTGCCCGGCCACCGCCAACACAGCGCGGACAACACGGTGCGGAAGGCGGGAAGCCGAGACCTCGCCCGCCATCGTTCGTGCCGCCTCTTCCGCGGAATGCGCAGGCCTCCAGGGACGGTGGTGCGTAAGCGCATCGTACATGTCGGCGGCACCGAGAATCATTGTGGCCAGATCCTCCAGCCGAACGCGGCGGTGGTACCCCGATCCGTCGCAACGCTCATGGGTCCCCGACGCTCGCTCCGCCAAGGGTCGGAAAGCAGCGCCTCGCGTGAGGATCTCGTAGGTATGATAGGTGTGTGTCTCAGCCCGACGGCGCTCGGGCGGGGTGAGGGCAGTCGGCTTGTCCCACACCCCATTCGGCACCGCCGACCGCCCGATGTCATGAACGAGTCCCGCGAGGCGGAGCTCCTGCACCTCGGGCTCGGACAGACCCAGGGCGTGCGCCACGCGACTCGCCAGGTCCGCCACCCGTCGGGAGTGGCCCAGGAACCAAGGACACTTGGCATCAATGAAGTCGCCGAAGACCTCCGCCACTTCGCTCAAACCGTCTGGGCCCAGCCTCGCGGCAACGCCGGGCTCGGCATCGAGGAACAGCTGCCAGTGACTCCCCGTGTCGAGGTCTACGAAGAGTGAGTCGGCCTCCCGCTGCAGCAGGCTGCACAGCTCCGGGTCGAAATGGAGGCCGCTGCGAGACCCAACGGCATCGATCGCGGCCGAAATGCCGCCGATCCTGCGGAAGAGCTCCGCACACACTGCGACTGGGATGATCCTGGCCGGCAGAGGAATGTCTTCGCCGGCGGAGCCTGGGATGGCTCCGTCCCAGCGATCATAGATGTGGCCCAGAAGGCGCGTGACGCCATCCGGGAGCTCCAGGCGAGAGCACAGAACGATCGCCTGAACACAGTGCAGAGCGGCCACGCCAGGAATCGCGTCGAGACTCGTGCGAATTCCGTCGAACGCGCGCTGGCGTGCCGCCGGATCCGCGTCTACCGCGACGTAGCGCCGGAGCGCCTCCAGCACCTGGTCGACGTCCGTCCAGTCACAAACGGAGAGAGCGTAGTTGAGGGCTTGATCTTCACCCAACGCCATGGACGCTTCCTCGGCGGCGGTCACCGTGCAACCGAGGAACCGAGTCAGCGAGGCGTAGTAGGTGGCCTTCAGATCGCCCGTGGACACGCCGCACAACTCACCGATCCGAACGGCGAGGACGGTCGCCGCCAGCGCGCTCTCGGGTGGCAGGCCGACGGCGAGGTCGGTGGCCAGGGAAAGGGCCCCGAGCGGCTCGGCGAGGCGCATGGTGGCGTTGGTCATGGTGGGCTCGTGGAGGACCGCTGCGAAGGGGCCAACATTCTGCCTGCGAGACCGACCGGCAACCGGACCCTTCCTCACGGAGATGTTCGGCGGCGCCCGGTCGGCCCGACGCGCCGGTGTCCGCGCCCATCGACTACGACATGTTCAACCAGAACGGCTGGGGACGTGCGCCGCCACCTCCGACTCCGCCCATCTTCCCCGCGCTCATCGGGCCCGACGCGCTCCGCGCCCCGCGGGCGAGGGAGGTCCTCGATCTGGTGGTCCACCGGCGCTGACCCGACGAGGGACGCCTACTTCGATGCAGCGACGACTTTCGACGCGGATGCGATGGTGGCCTTCTGGGACGAGGATTTCATCCACGTCTCGAATTCCGAGATCGTCCCCCTCCGGCCGGAGGAGCTCGCCGAGGGCTGGAGGCCGCTGAGCCACATCGAGATGGACATCCACTCCGACCGCGTGGTGGCCCTCACCAGGGACTCCGGGTACACGATCTACACGGCCTCCTACGTCGTGTTCGACGCCGCGGGCGCGGCCGTCGACAGCAGCGATTGGGCCGGCACGCATATCTGGGTTCGCACCGATGAGGGGTGGAAGGTCCAGGCCGTCCACGAAGGTCGGCCGACCATGTGACTCCCGTCGGCCCTGCGCGATGCAGTCTAGTTCGCGGAGACCTGGCGGGGGCGGCGCGTCCGCCGACTCTCGCGCCGCTCATCGAACCGGCATGCAGTCGCGAAGCAGCCTGCGCTCGGCGAGCTCCGACGTGGCGACGTAGTCGAAGAAATGCGAGTCGTACGCGAGGGTCTCTTCGCGGACGCGCTCGGGCACGGGCGTGAAGCCTCGCTACAGGGACTCGACCGCCGGGCTCCGTCGCGGAACTGTCGGAGGCCTCGCTCACCCCCCGGTCGTCGGCAGGCGGAGGATCAGTGGACCCGGGCCACCGCCTCGGCCATGAGATCCTTGGTTCCTTCCATGGTCGGAGCGCTGACCAGGACCACGGCGGTTCCCTTCTGCGCGACGATGGTGGGCATGTCTTCCATGGCCGCCGCGAAGACGCCGAACCCCTCGATCGGCTTGGCCGTGTCACCGATCCCCATCGAGGTGGCCAGCTCCGTCAGGCTCTTCTGGTCGAGGGGGTCGATTCCCGTCTCGAGGAGCACGGTGACGACGTCGCCGAACCCCTTGGTGGGCCCGAACACGCACCTGGACTCGCCACGCTTCGCCATCTCCGGCGTGTCGCTCGACTTCGCCTCGGCCGCGGTTATGTGCAGGACCGTTGCGGCTTCCTCCGTCGTGATCAGCGCGCAGGCGGGCGCCACCTGCGGCACTACGAGATTCACGCTAACCGAGGGCGCGGCCATCACCAGGCCCATCACCGCGGAAACGAGCAGGCTACCCGCCGTAACGCTACTCATGTCGGCCTCCATTGCTCGAAGCTGAACATCTTCACGGCTCCGCCCGGCGTCTCCCTCACTGCCGCCGGTACCGGTCCGCCATGAACTGGTAGTAGATGAAGCCGTACCGGTCGTACCACGCCTCTTCGCCGAACACCTTCTCCTCGCAGGCGGCGATGCCGTCGAGGGCTCCCTTCAGCGTGGCGACGAGCTCCTCGTACTTGTTGTCGTAGGCGGTGTCCAGGTTTCGCCTCGACTCCTGGATGCCCTCCTTCTCCTTCAGCCAGGCCAGGCTCGCCATCCCTCCGGCCAGGCTTGCCATGTTGTCCCCGAAGGCGATGGCGTCGGTGATCCCGGTCACCGTGTGGTGGTAGAGTCCCCGGAGCTTCTCGAACCGGTACCGTGTGCTCTGCAGGTCGGCGTACGGCTTCTTGAAGCACGCCGCGCACTCGTCGTCTTCCTTGCACGTGGAGGGCAGTTGGGGCTGCCCGTTCGGATCCAGGTCGGGGTCGTCGTCCACGTCGTCCTTCGTGAACGGCTCCTTGTCCAGGAAGTCCTGTCCCTTCTTGGACTTGTCGGCCAGGTCCTTGGCGACCTTGTCAATGTCCTTGAACTCCTTCTGAAGGTTCTCGAGGTCCTTCAGCCCCGGAGCCAGCTTCGTGATTCCCCCCATCTGGGCGGTCAACCGGGAGGGGGCCGCCGCGAGCGTCAGAGCCAACACGGTCAGCAGCAAGCCCTTACCCATGGGTCCTCCTCATGACGAGCACGGTGAGCAGGACGAGCACGCCGCCTGCGAAGAACGCACCCAGGACGAGGAGCAACGTCGAGGGCCCGCCCCGCGGGGAAGTTCCGGGCTGCTCCACCTCCGCCGCTGCCGCCTCCGCGAGGGCCGGCGGAAGGGAGCCGGGTGGTCGCGCCGCTGCCCAGGTCTTGAACTCCGCGGGTGTCACCACCACGTCCTTCAGGTGCGGCGTCAGCTCGTCGCTGACCCACACGACGAGGGCGAAGCGCGCCGGTCCCTGGGGGCTTTCCACCAGAATGTCCAGTCCGCCCCAGGTGCGCGTGGACAGGAACGTGTACGCCTCCCCCTGCGTCGAGCCGGTGAGGGACGGTTGCTCCTTTCCCGGCTTCAGGAGGGTCATCCGCAGCTCGGCGTCGGGGTCGCTGGGCACCAGGTAGGCCAGCACCGGCTGCATCGACGTGAGGTCGTCGAGCCTGAAGCGGTGGCCCTGCGGGCCCGCCTCCCCCGCGACCACCGCCATCGTGCCGCCGGGGAAGTCGGGGCTGCTCGCCAGCTCGAGCGTGGTGAAGCTCGTGTCCGCCGGGGAGGTCGCCTGCGGGCGGTCCTGCACGGCAGAGGCGGGGCCGTCGTACGCCGTCGCGCCGAGGGCAGGCGCTGCAAGCAGCGCGATCAGCAGCGTCGGGGCTCCCCGCCGACGCATCGGGTCCGAACGCTCTCCAGCAAGCCGCCGCATACACCCTCCTGGAAGGTCATCGAGTGGCGGTCTCTAAGGGCACGCCTCGCATCGGAGGCGACTCATGGCGTTCGGAAGGAAGGGTGAACGAATTATTCTCCGACGTCCCCGGGAACACAACCTACCCGGGGGAGTTCGATCCCCTGGGCGCGGGCGTCCCATCGTCATCCGCCGCCGGTCACCGCCGGCAGCGCTTCAGCGCCTCGGCCGCGTAGAGGCGGACTTCGTAGTCCGGGTCGGTCAGCGCGCGCTCCAGGGCCGGAACGGCGGCAGGTGATGCGATCCGCAGCAGCGCCACAGCCGCATCGCGACGGACGTGAACGTCCGGGTCGTCCAGGGCCTCCGCCGCCAGCGGGAGGCCCACTTCGGAGCCCAGCGTCCCAAGCGCCGAGACGGCGCTCGACCGGGTCCACCACCCTTCGGCCGACAGGAACTCCCGGGCATGGGGGACGATCTCCTCGGCACCGAGGGCGGCGAGGGCCAGGAACGCCTCCGACCGGATCCCTGCCACCGGATCCTCGAGTCGGGCCAGCAGCGCCGGGCGGGCCGCAGGGGACCGCGTGGCGGCCAGCGCCCGGACGGCTCGGCCACGGACGTTCTCGTCGGGGTCGGTGGTAGCCGAGATCAGCGCCGGAACCGCGCGCTCCGAGGGGAGACCCTCCAGAATCTGTGCCGCCGCCGCACGCACTTCGCCGTCCGGTGACTCCAGCAATGCCGAGAGGCGCACCGCGGCCGGCTCGCCGAACGATGTCGTCCGCTCGAGGAGCTGGAGCCGGCGACGGAGGTCGGACGACGCCAGCGCCGCCGAGAAGAGCGCGTCGAGCCGCTCGTCCCGTCGTTCCGGAGAGGAGATCCTGTCGATCGTGGTCCGCAGGCCCCCGCCGTAGAACAACGCGGAGACGGCCATCAGCAGGATCCCGTACAGGCCGACGACCGTGACCACCTCCCGGATGCGCTCCGGCCGCTCCTTGCCGAAGAGAAGGCGGGTCGGCGCCGCCACGGCCCTCGACAGCCACCCGGGCATCGGGAGGAGGAACGGCGCGCTCCGGCGGTACGCTTCGTACGCCTCGCCGTGACGCTCCTGCATCTTCAGCTCCTCCACGAGGGCCACGGCCACGATCACCAGCGTCGAGATCAGCCACGGCAGGCTGGCGCCGATTCCCCACGACCGCTTCGGATACCGGGCCAACCCGATGAGCAGGTAGGCTCCGTACGTCCACAGGATCCAGCCCAGGTACTGGGGGTGCCGGCTGAGCCGGTACACCCAACCGCGCGCTACACCATGCCCCCGGGACCGGGCCGCCAGCCACGCGTACGTGCCCAGCAGGAAGACCAGGATGCCGGCCCCGATGAAGAAGACGATGGTCGGCCACGGCGATCGCACGTCCATGAGCCGCAGGAGCCAACGGAGGAGGTCGTTCGGCACGTCGATCACCAACCCCCAGCTCTGCAGCTCGTAGGAGATGTCCAGGATCGGAAGCCAGATGGCGTTCAGCACGCCCAACCCAGCCAGGAAGAACATCACGCCCGCGAACTGGGCGAACACGGCCAGCATCACCCCGAGGGCGCCGATCGTCGCGAGGGGCGTCCGCCTGGTCGCGAACCCCGCTACGATGAGGGCCAGCAGCAGGAAGAACGCGCCGTACCCGATGGCACGCACGTGGTAGTGGGCGATGAAGAGCTCGGTCTTGAGCCGGCTCACCTCGTCGAGGTGGGAGTCGCCGCCCGGCGTGGGGATGACGCTCTGGAGGAAGCCGTCCAGCAGGTAGGGCAGCTCGACCGTCGCGAAGGTGAGCCCCACCGTGAACACGGTGGCGAGGACGAGCGGTCCGAGCCGCGTCAGAAGCCGCGTCTTCATGATCCGTTCCCCGAGCACGATGCCGCCCCGTGCCGAACGGTACCATGGGTGGCGGTTGGCGGGAACCCTCCCGGGAGGTAGTCGCCGCACCGGCCGGACGTTTCTCTGGCCGGGCGGCGGGCTTCCGGCCGGAAACGCCGTCGGCACGGTGCATCGTCCGGGAATGCGATACGCGTCACGGTTGCACCGGCCGACGGCATCCGGGTGGAGGGGATGATGGATTCGTTCCTGCGGGATGGCCCCTCCGTCCGGCACCCTCCATGGTTCGTTCTTCCTCCGCTCGTCGGAGCGCGGCCGCGACGCGACGCGCGGGGCCGGCGGCGACTAGTCGAAGAACGGGCAGCTCTTGCCCGCCGCCCGCCGCCCGCACGAGTAGCTCGTCGCGGTACAGGCATCGCATCCGTGTCGGCGTCGGAACCCGAGGACCACGAAGAGGCCTACGGGAACGATGATGAGCGGGATGGCGGGTAGCAGCAGAAGGGTGAACATGCGTCACTCCGAGCCCGATGACTCTTCGGGGAAGAAAGCCGGATCGCGAGTGGCGGGAGACACTCCAACGATAATGGTCCGCTTTCGCCGCCGACAGCGGAGCCGGGCCATCCGCCGGGGCGCGGGCCACCGCGGAGACGCGGCCCCGACCTCAGCGGTGCTTCGTCCAGAGTACGATCACCCCGCAGCCTTCCATCCCTCCTCCGAATCGCGGAGGCGCCTCGATGGCGGACCGGTAGACCTCGGCGGCCTCGAGGTCGAGCTTGGGCGCGATCACGTCGATGGAGATGTCGGACAGGTTCACCCGAAAACCGTCCACGTACACGGTGGGCGTGCAGTACCCCCGGGTCCCCCTCATGAGGATCCGGTCGCCCCCGAGGATGTAGCGGGTCGTGACGCGGCCGGTTCTCGACAGGAGATCCGAGGTGCTCGCGGCCGGGGAATTCGCGACGTCGAAGGGCGTGATGAAGCGCCCGAAACCCCGCTGGACTCGATCCACGAAGCCGTTTCGAACGAGGTTGGGCTGCTGGAAGAGGGAGGAGCGCGCCTCGATGGTGACTCCACCGATCTCGATGGGAAGGGGCTCGATCCTGAACTGCAGAGTCATGCTGCTCCCTCTCGGCAGGCTGAGCACACTGGCCGCGATGGTCGGCTCGTAGCCCAGCGCGCTCGCCGCCAGGCGGAAGTCGCCGGCGTCGGAAGCTTCCAGCACGAACTCTCCCGCCCCGTCCGAGAGCACGGAGGCGACGGAATCGCCGTCCACGGTCAGCAGCGTGACCAGGCCCAGCTCGATGGGCCGGTCGGTGCCCCGCTCGAGCAACACGCCGTAGACCGTCTGCGCGGAGAGATCGGTCCGAGCCGAGAGCGCGCAGACGATCGACAGGCCCAGGAAGACGCGGCGTCCGACGCTCGTCATGCGCCCATTGTAGGGATGGAAGTGCGCACCCTGCCACCTCCGCGTGGAGGCACATGGTGGCGCTCCGCGGGGGAGGGTATCCTTGATGCCTTCACCCTCCAGAGGATGAGCGTGAGAGAGCATTCCGCACCCCTCGAGCGATTGAGGGCCGCGCTGGCCGACCGCTACCGCGTCGAGCGAGAGCTCGGAGAGGGCGGTATGGCCACCGTCTACCTCGCCCGCGACCTGAAGCACGACCGGGACGTCGCGCTGAAGGTGCTCAAGCCCGACCTGGCGGCGGCGGTCGGAGCGCAGCGCTTTCTGAAGGAGATCCAGGTCACCGCGAACCTGCAGCACCCGCACATCCTTCCGCTGTACGATTCGGGGACCGCCGACGGCGCCCTCTTCTACGTCATGCCGCTCGTGCGCGGCGAGTCCCTGCGGGACCGGCTGTCCCGAGAGAGGCTGCTCTCCGTCGACGAGACCGTCCGGATCGTCCGACAGGTCGCCGGAGCGCTCGACTTCGCCCATCGGCAGGGTGTGGTCCATCGCGACATCAAGCCCGGAAACGTACTCCTGCAGGACGGGGAGGCGCTCCTGGCCGACTTCGGCATCGCCCTCGCCGTGACCGAAGCGGGCGGAGAGCGCCTGACCGGAACGGGGCTCTCCATCGGAACCCTGCAGTACATGAGTCCGGAACAGGCGTCGGGGGAGCACGACCTCGACGCACGCAGCGACATCTACGCACTCGGTGCGGTGACCTACGAGATGCTGGCGGGTGAGCCGCCGGTGACAGGCGGAACGGCGCGCTCGATGTTGGCGAAGCTGTTGACCGAGCGCCCCACGCCGTTACGGGTGGTGCGGGACGGCGTGCCGCCGTCCGTCGACGACGCCGTGATGCGGGCCCGGGCGAAGGCGCCAGCGGACCGGTTCGCGGGGGCACGCGAATTCGCCGAGGCACTCACGGCAACGCCGACGGCGGCGGACCAGGGGAGCGGCGCGGCCGCGACGGCCCGCCCCTCCCCGAGACGACGCGCGGGCACCCTCGCCCTCGCCGTCCTCGGCGTGGTCGCCGCGTTCGCGGTAGTGTGGTGGGGCATGTCGCAGCGCTCGCCGTCCTCCGGCGGCGCCGGGGACACCCCCACCGTCATCCGATCCATCGCCGTTCTCCCCTTGGACAACTACACGGGGGATTCCACGCAGGCCTACTTCGCAGAGGGGATGACCGACGAGCTGACGACGGCCCTCGCCACCATAAGCCAGCTACGCGTCATCTCGCGCAGCTCGGCCATGCAGTACCAGGGCAGGAATCGGCCGGCCACCCCGGAGATCGCGAGAGCGTTGGACGTCGACGCCGTGGTGGAGGGCTCCGTGGCCCGCTCGGGCGACCGGGTCCGGATCACCGCGCAGCTCATCGACGCCCGGGCCGACCGGCACCTGTGGGCGCAGAGCTTCGAGCGCCGCTCCGACGACGTGCTGGCGTTGCAGGCCGACCTCGCCTCCGCCATCGCCCGCGAGATCAACGTACGTCTCACCGAGGGGGAGCGATCGCGCCTGGCCGCCGCGCCCAGCGTCGATCCCGCCGCGCACGACGCGTACCTGCGGGGCCGGTACTTCTTCAATCGCCCCAGCGACGAGAACGTGCGGAAGGCCATCGAGCAGTTCGAGCAGGCGGTGGCGCTGGACTCCACCTTCGCGCCCGCATACTCGGGCCTGTCGGACGCGTACCTGTGGGCCGGCTACAACGAGGGCTTCATCACCGCGTCGGCCGCGAAGCCGAAGGCGAGGGCCGCGGCCGAAGAGGCCGTGGCGCTGGACGACAACTCGGCGGAGGCGCACACGTCGCTCGCCGTGTTCAAGCTCTTCTACGAGTACGACTGGGAGGGATGCGAGCGGGAGTTCCGGCGGGCGATCGAGCTCAACCCCGGCTACGCCTACGCTCACGACCAGTTCGCCATGGCGCTGGGGTTCATGGGGCGCGACGAGGAGTCGGCCGAAGAGAGCCGGAAGGCGGCGGAGCTGGACCCCCTTTCACCGCAGGTGCTCGTCGACGCGGCCGTCGTTCCGCTGTTCCGGAAAGACCTCACGACGGCCGGAGAGCTTATGCGCAGAGCCATCGAGCTCGACCCCACGTACTTCTTCCCGGTGATGATCGAGGGGTGGGCCAGGCTGGAGGTGGGGCAGTTCGGGGAGGCGATCCCCTTCTTGCTGAAGTCCAGGACGCTGGGCGCGCCGCCGTTCCTGACGGCGTTCCTGTCCTACGCGTACGGCGCGGCCGGCGACCGCGCCAAGGCGACGGCCGAGCTGGAGGCACTGAAGGAGATGTCCCCGGACGGCGTCGTGGCGCCGTTCAACCTGGCGCTGGTCTACCTGGGGCTCGGGGACCACGGGCGCGCCATCGACGAGCTGGAGCGGGCGCTGGCCGCCGACTCGCAGTCCCTGGGGTGGCTCGGGAGGGACGCCATCTTCGATCCCCTCCGCTCGGAGCCGCGGTTCGTGGCGCTGGCGAGGAGGCTGCACTTCACCGAATGAGCCCCGGTTCCCCGCGACGGGCGCACCCGCCTTCGACACCGGCCCTCAGCGGATCTCCACCCTCGCCCATACGGGCAGGTGGTCGCTCGCTCCCCGGTTGTCGGGGATCGTGCCCGAAACGTCCGACGCAGGCGGCAGGAACCCCTTCGTGAGGATGTGATCCACCCGAGCGAACCACGCGGTCCGGGGCCCCGTGGGCGTCAGCCACGTGTACCCGTCCCACAGTCCGTGCTCGGCGATCGATCGGCTGTTAAGGTCGCCGCCGATGACGACGAGCGGATAGGAGGAGGCATCGTCCAGGACGGCCTCCATCTGGTCGACCCGGGCGCTGGCCGTCTGGTTCACGGGCGTCGCCAGGTGCACCGAATAGACCCGGACGTCCCTGCCCTCCACCCGGACCGTCGCGACCGTGGCGATTCGCCGGGTGCCCCCGAAGATCGAGCCGTGCGGAAGGAGCAGCTTCTCGTCCGCCTCGATCGGCCAGCGTGACAGGATTGCGTTCCCGAAGCCGCGTCCGTGTCGGAGGGTCGCGGGGTAGTAGACCCATCCCATCCCCAGCGTCTGGGCGATCCGCTCGGTCCCGGCGGCATCCATCTCCTGGAGCAGAAGGAGATCCGCATCCCGGAGCCGGCGGTTCCCGCGGATGACCTCGAGGGCGGGGCCGATCTTCTGGCCACGTTCGATGTTGAAGCTGGCCACCTGCAGGACGTGGTCCGGCGCGGGCGCACCCGCGCTTCGCGGGATGGGGCCGGCGTATCGGGGGCCCGCAGGATCGACGTAGTTGTGCCCCGTGAAGCATCCTGCCGCCGCGAGGGCGAGCGCCAGGGCGGGGGCGCGAGGTCGAATCCGCGACTTCAGGGGGCGGTTCCGGTGGGGCGCGTACATGGTTTCTGGGTACCCGCCGTTCGTCGGGTCGGTTCGGCCGGTCCACTTGACGCGCGGCGGCCCCGGAGCGTATTCGCTGGTCGCGGGCCGACGTCCCTTGCCCGCCACGACATCGACAGGAGGGAGCGCGATGAGCGGTCGGATCGGGAGGTCGGTCCTCACGTTGGCGGCGGCCTGCATCGCCGGTGCCTTCGGCGGCAGCCTTCCCGCGGCGGAGGAGCCGGCGGGCGGGCTCGCCGTCGCGGGCGGCGACGCGCCCTGGCAGGCGTGCAGCCTCCTCACCGACGAGCAGGTGGCCACGGTGGTGCCCGGCCACGACGGGGGGCACGACCAGGACACCAGCGAGGCCTCGCTGATGAAGGACGTGTCGATGGAGCACTGCAAGTACTACCACGGCGGCCCGGAAGGCCTCGTGATGCTCGACGTGATCGTCTACCGGGCGTCGTCCGACGACGGATTCGAGCAGATCGCCGTCAGCGAGTGGGGACACAGCTCCGACAAGAAGCTGGACATCGGCGACGTCTCCTTCCTGGAGGACGCGGGCGGCACGTGGATCGCCACCGCCAGCAAGGGACGGACGGTGCTGGAGCTCAGGCTGACCGCCGACGATGCCGAGGCGAAGTCGGAGCAGCTGGTCGAGCTGGCCCGGGCCGTCGCGGCGAAGCTGTGGAGCTGAGCCGGGGCTGACTTCGCCGGCGCCGGCAGGTCGAGCGTGTCCACATTGCCGCCACCTCTTGTGCCGTTAAGGTTCATGTCATAAACTAAGTTCATAGCATGAACCTTTCCGGAGGACTGGAGGTCATCCGATGCGGCAATCTCCTGAAGCACGCCTTTTCGCTTCGTTCTGGGATGACGGAACCCTCGACCTGCTGACCGGGGGCGCGGTGGCGCTGATCGGCGTGGGCTACGTCTTCGACGCGCCCCTCGTGGAGGTGATCGTCCTGCCTCTGGCTCTCGCGGCGTGGGCGATCGTGCACAAGCGGGTCGTCGAGCCGAGGACCGGCTACGTCGAGTTCACGCGTGAGCGCCGCGCACGCACCGGGCGGGGGCTGCTCGGCGCCCTGGCGCTGGGAGCGGGCTTGCTGGCGCTCGCCGTGGTGGCGGTGCTGCAGGTACGCGACTGGCCCGCCGACCCGCGCGGATTCGTGGACGCCCTGCCCGCCCTCCTGATCGCCCTGGGCGCCGTCGTCGCCGCCGGCTTGACCCGAGCCTGGAGGTTCGGGCTCTACGCGGGTCTCCTGGCGGCCGCCGGTCTCGTAACGGTCCTGGTCGGTACCGGGCCCGGGGCCCCTCTCGTGGCCGGGGGACTGGTGGCGTGGGGCACGGGGGTGGTGCTGCTGGTGCGGTTTCTGGCCGCCAGCCGCCGCTTCCAGACGGAATAGCGCATGGCGTCGCCACTGGTTCCGGAAGTCGACCCCTTCCTGCACGAGCCTGCGAGACTGCGCGCGATGGTGTTCCTGACGATGGTGGACGCAGCGGATTTCATGTACCTGCTGCGCCAGACGGGCCTGAGCCGCGGCAACCTGTCGGTGCAGATGGGGCGGCTCGAAGAGGCCGGCCTCGTTCGCGCCTCGAAGAGGGAGGTGGACGGGCGTCTCCGCACCGCCTACGCCCTGACCGCCGAAGGTCTGGCGGCGTTGCGGGCCTACAAGTCGACGATGCAGGAGATCCTCGCGCCGATCCGGGACCGGTAGGAGCGCCGATGAAGAAACCGCGGTCTCACCTCGTGACCACCGTGTTGGCCTCCGGCACGATGTGCTGGGTGCTGTACCTCAGCTCCCCGGGGAGAGGCGCGGTGGACTGGATCGTGATCGGGCTGGTGGGCGCAGCCATCCTCTGGAACCTATGGTGCCTCGGCGCGCGCCTCGCACGTGCCGGCGGCGGCAGGTACGTGGCGCACCTGCTTCGCACCCTCACGTTGTGGATCGTGGGGCTCATGAACACCGTGTGGGCGCGCCCCGCCGGGGGACGAGGATGGCGATGGTGGATCGGCGCGGTGCCGATGGCCCTCGCCGTCGTCGAATCCGCGGCGCTCTACGTCAGAGAGCGGAGGTCTCTCCACGGATCCGACCCGAGGCCCGGCGCGGCTGGTTCCCCCGAGGGCGGGGCGGCGACGGCCCCGCCCCCGGGGAAGGGTACTCCCTGGCGACCCTTGCGCTAGGAGATCACCCGGTCCTTCGGCCGGGCGCGATACTTCTCATACAGCGACTTGTGCTTGTTGTCGGTGCTCACCTGGCGTCCGAGGATGATGAGGTCAAGGACCTGGGTCTGGATCTCCAGGGGATCGCCGTCGGTCACGATGAGGTTGGCGATCTTGCCGGGGGCGATGGTGCCCATCCGCTCGCCCAGGCCCAGCATCTCGGCGCCGTTCTTCATCACCGCCTCCAGCGCGACCTCACGGGGCAGACCGTAGGGCACGGCCATCGCCGCTTCGTAGGGAAGGGTGCGCGAGTCCGACGAGTTGAAGGTGGCGAAGGCGATCTTCACGCCGGCGGCGTGAAGCTTGCCGGCGTTGGCGTACGGCTCGTCGTACTCCTCGTCGGGGCCCGCCGGCATGGTCTGAGACGGGCCGAGAATCATCTGCACGTGCTTTTCACCGAGCCAGTCGGCGATCTTCCACGCCCCGCTGCCGCCGGTGATGACGTAGCGGATGTTCTGGCGCTCGGCCCATTCCACGGCGTGCCGGATGTCGCGCTCGCCGTTCGCCGCGAGCAGGACCGGCATCTCCCGGTTCACCACCCTGGCCATGGCTTCGAGCTCCAGGCTGCGCTGGGCGGTTCCGGCCGCGACCGCCTTGGCGTACCTGCGCCCGCCATCCATCCACTCGTCCAGGCGGGCCACCTGCTCCTCGTATTGCTTCTCCAGGTCGCTGAACGAGGTCGTGCCTCCGCCGCCGAAGCCCCCGTAACGCCGTCGGGGCTGCAGGCTCGGGAAGTTGACCACCATCGCCGCTCCGGGGTCGATGCCCATCTCCTCCACGGTCCACCCGTCCAGGCCGACCAGCGAGGCCTGGCCGGAGATGATCCCGCCCTGGGGCGCCGCCATGGTGTGGGTGATGCCGTTGGCCCGAGCCACCGGGATGTGCTCGGTGGCCGGGTGGACGGCGGTGGCGGCCTGCAGGTGGGGGTTGAAGTCCCCCTGCTCCTGGGAGTCGTTGGTCACGTCCACCGCGCCCACCTCGGTGAGGCCGAGCTGGCTCACGGCGTCGAACATCCCCGGATACACGTGCCGGCCGGTGGCGTCCACGACCTCGGCGCCGGCGGGAGCTTGCACGCCCGGGCCCACGTCCACGATGAGGCCGTCACGCACCACCACGGTTCCTACGAAGGCCTCACCGGCCAGGGTGTGGACGGTGCCGCCCACCACGGCATAGGTCTGGCCCCGGGCCGACGTGGCGAAGGCCAGGGTGGCCCCCAGGGCCCCCAGCGCCAACGCTGCTTTGCGGACTACGCTGCGCGAGCGGTTCATCGGACCACCTCCTCACCCGCCGGCGGGGTGACGCGATCCGTCACCCGCTCGTTGCCCTGTTGGTTGCCGTACCGCTCCATGAGAGCCGCCTTCTCCTTCTCCAGGGCGGCCTGCCGCTCCCGGTCCATGTCCCGGTCGAAGTAGAGCACGCCGTCCACGTAGGTCTGGAGCGGCTTGGAGAACATGCTCAGCGGTGGCCCGTCCCAGACGACGATGTCTGCGTCCTTCCCCTCGTCGAGGGAGCCGGTGCGGTCGTCGATCCCCAGCTGCTTCGCGGGGTTCAGCGTCACCAGCCTCAGCGCTTCGTCCTCCGCCATCCCTCCCCACTTCATGGCCTTGGCCGCCTCCTGGTTCAGGTGCCGCATCTCCTCCTCGGAGTCGGAGTTGATGGAGACCAGCACGCCCCGCTCCGCCATGAGCGCGGCGTTGTAGGGGATGGCGTCGTACGCCTCCGCCTTGTACGCCCACCAGTCGGAGAACGTGGAGACGCCCGCGCCGTGGGCGGCCAACTCGTCGGCGATCTTGTAGCCCTCGAGGCCGTGCTCGAACGACCTCACCCTTACGCCGAACTCCTCGGCCACGCGCATGATCTGCAGCATCTCGTCGGCGCGGTACGCGTGGGCGTGGATCCAACGCTTGCCGCGCAGGATGTCCGCGAGAGGCTCGAGGGTGAGGTCCCGCCGGGGCTCCACGCCCTGGTGGTCGCCCGCCTCCCAGGCATCCCAGACCTTCCTGTAGGCGTCGGCCGCGAGGAAAGCCTGGCGGATCACGTCCTGCGCGCCCATGCGGGTCGCTGGATAACGGTCCGGGTTCCGGTCGCGCTTCACGTTCTCGCCCAGCGCGAACTTGATGTCCTCCTGGGTCCCCGGCATGAGCATGTCGAAGGCGTCGGATCCCCACTTGAGCTTCAGGACGGCGTTCCCGCCGCCGATGGGGTTGGCCGAGCCGTGGTAGATGTTGGCGATGGTCACCCCGCCGGCCAGCGCCCGGTAGACGTTGGGGTCCTCGGGGGCCAGGACGTCCCGGATCGTCACCATGGAGGACACGTTCACCGAGCCCTCGTTGATGGCGTCGGCGGCGATGTGGGAGTGGGAGTCGATGATGCCCGGCGTCACGTACCTGCCCGTGCCGTCCACGACGCGCGCTCCCCTGGGCGCCTGCAGGCTATTCCCCACGGCGGCGATCTTCCCGTCGCGGACGAGGACGTCGCCGTTGGCGACGGTTCCGTGTGACGCGGTCATCACGGTGGCGTTGCGGATGAGGGTCACCGCGTCGGAGCGGTAGGGTCCACGGGTCCAGGACATCTCCACGGGCGTCGAGTAGTCGGCCCCGGCGGCCTGGGCGCGGCGCCCCTCGCGGGACGGCCCCTCCTCCCGGGGCACCTCGAACCTGTCACCGTCCACGAAGACCGACTCGATCCTGGTCCCCTCGTCGAAGAGGTCGCCGGTGGCCACGACGAGGTTGGCGATCTTCCCCACTTCGACGGACCCGAGGCGGTCGTCCACCCCGAGGATGCGGGCCGGCGCCATCGTGAAGGCCTGGAGGGCGGCGTCCTTCGACAGCCCCGCGGCCACCGCCTTCCTGGCGTTCGTCAGGATGTCCGCCGCCGCGTCGATGCCCCCCGAGGTGAACGCGAAGGTCACCCCCGCCTTCTGGAGCTCGGCGGGCGTGGTGGGCGCCCGGTCCCAGAGGCGGAGCGTTTCCAGCACGGGCTGGGCCTCCGGGTCGCCGTTCCGTGGCACAGTGGGCCAGTCGAGGCTCACCAGCACGGGGACCCCGGAGCCCGCCAGCACGTCGGTGGCGGCGTAGGCGGACTGGACCCCGTACAACACGGGCTCGACGCCCATGACCTTCGCCGTCGCGATCGCGCGCAGGATCTCCTTGCGGTCGTCGGCGGGGAAGAGCACGGGATAGCGGCGCAGGAGCTGGTCGCGGATCGGCTCCAGGGCGCCGTCCCACTCGGGGCGCGCTCGACCGCGTGGGTCGGCCTCATAGGACGCCCACGCCCGGTCGTAGTACTGCGCGTCCAGGTAGAGCTGCTTCAGATACGCGAAGCTCCCCAGGAGCGACTGCGGATAACCCTGGTAGGTACGGTCCACGAGCTTGAGCCGCATCGCCACGGGCGTGGCCACGACCATGCCGCCGCCCCGCTCGTAGTCGCCCAGGTCGAGCACGGCGGCCTGGCCGGTCACCAGGCCGTCGTCCAGCGTGGAGACCACGGTGGTGAAGCCCGCGTTGCGCCAGGCGGTGACGCGCGCGTCACCCACGTTCACGTCTTCCGCGGCCGTGGCCCGGCTGTGCGTGCCGGGACGATCCTCCGGTCCCCACGAGTACGTCGACTCGTCGACCGGTGCCTGCGCCCCGAAGGGACGGGCCGCGGCCGCAGGCCGGGCACTTTGCGCCGGGGGATGCCCCAGGTCGGTCATCGCGTCGATGAGGCCTGGATACACGGTCTTTCCCGACGCATCGACGACCCACGCGCCCTCGGGGACGCGGACGTCCCGACCGACAGCGGTGATGATCCCGTCCTTCAGGACCACGGTTCCGTCGGTGATGACCTGCCCCGTGCCCGTCACGATGCGGGCACCGGTGACGGCGAAGTGCCTGGGAGCGTCGGGATGGGTAGGTCGCGGCTGCGCGTGGGCCGCCGCAGGAGCTGCAAGGAGCGACAGCGCCAGGGCCCATCCAAGGCGGATGGGGCCCGGGGACCCGATGGACGGGGTCCGTTGCCTCGGGCTCATGAGTGATCCTCCGGAGAGTTGAGAGAACGATCACGTCAGCCCGCGGGCAGGGACGGGCCCGATACCGGGAGGGAATGACACAATACCGCGCGCGCCCGGTCCCGCCAGTCCCGGCGGCGTGACCGTGCGGCCGGGTGGACGCGGAAGGGGCGCCCGAGAGGGGTTCGCGCCGCGCCCGGGGCGGTCCCGGGCTTGTGCGCACGCGCAGCCGCCCGGCAGGTTGTCCGGCGCTTCGTCCCCCCGACCGGGAGCCCCGTGCCGCCGCAGATCCTCACCGCCCTGGAGACGCCCGCCCTCGCCGGGTCGTCGTACCGGCTCCAGGCGCTCCTCGGCGTGGCGGTGATCGTGGGCGTCGGCTGGCTCTGGTCCACCGACCGTCGCTCGGTGTCGTGGCGGATCGTGCTCTGGGGGCTGGGTCTCCAGCTCGCCTTCGCCGTGATCGTGCTCCGCACCCCGGTCGGGGTGGCGTTCTTCCAGCACGTGAACACGGTGGTGCGCGCCGTGCTCGGGTACGCGGCGGAGGGGGGCCGTTTCGTCGTCGGCAACCTGGTGTCCGACAACGTTCCGGTGGGAAGCGGAGAGCCTGGCAACGGTGCCTTCGTCGCGGTTCCCGGGAGGGTCGCTCAGACAGGCGCGTTCTTCGCGTTCCAGGTGCTCCCCAACATCATCTTCGTGTCCTGCCTGATGACGGTGTTCTACCATGTCGGCGTCATGCAGCGGGTGGTGAGGGCGGTCGCCTGGGTCATGCAGCGGACGCTGCGCACCTCGGGGGCGGAGACGCTCGACGCGGCGTCCAACATCTTCGTGGGGATGATGGAATCGCCGCTGGTCGTGAAGCCGTTCGTGGAGCGGATGACCGAGTCCGAGCTCATGGCCATCATGACCGCGGGGATGGCGACCATCAGCGGAGGTGTGCTCGCCGCCTACGCGGGGATGCTGCTACCGTACCAGCCCGACGCGGCGGGACACCTCATCGCGGCGTCGGTCATGTCGGCTCCGGCGGCCTTCGTGCTGGCCAAGCTCCTGGTGCCGGAGACCGGGTCGCCCGTGACGGCGGGGTCCCTGGGCCAGGCGAGCGTGGAGCATCCCGACGTCAACGTCATCGACGCGGCGGCGCGGGGAGCGGCCGAAGGCCTCCGCCTGGCGCTCGTGGTGGGCGCCATGCTGGTGGCGTTCATCGCACTGGTGTCGCTGCTCGACGGAGGGCTGGGGTGGATCGGACACCTGGTGGGCGTGGAGGGACTGAGCCTGGAGGGGATCCTCGGCAAGGCGCTGGTGCCGGTGGCGTGGGTGCTCGGGATCCCCTGGCACGACGCCCAGATCGTCGGGCAGCTCATCGGGCTGGAGGCCGTCCTCAACGAGTTCGTCGCGTTCGCCCGCCTCGAGTCGCTCCTCTCCGGCGGAGCGACGCTGGAGCCGCGGTCGCTGGTGATCACCATCTACGCCCTCACCTCCTTCGCCAACTTCGGCTCGGTCGCCATGACCATCGCGGGTCTCGGAGAGATGGCGCCCTCCCGCCGCCACGACCTGGCGCGCCTGGGCCTCAAGGCCATGCTGGCCGGACTCCTCGCCACCCTCCTCACGGCGGCCCTGGCGGGGCTGCTGGTCTGAGGAGGACCGCACGGTGATCCTGGGCGTCGGGACGGTAGCGCTGGACACCGTGGAGACACCCACGGGGTCCGTTCGCGACGTTCCCGGTGGGTCGGCGCTGTACTTCGCGGCGGCGGCGAGCCTTCTGGGCCCGGTGGCCGTCGTCGGCGTGACCGGAGAGGACTTCCCCGCCGAGCCCCTCGACCGCCTGGCCGCGCGTGGGGTGGACGTGTCCGGGATCGTCAGGCTTCCGCATCCCACTTTTCGATGGCACGCGCGCTACGACGCCTCTGGGCGGCGGGAGATCCTGTCGGTCCATCGAGGCGGCATCGTGCGGACGGCGCCCGAGGTGCCTCCGGCCCTCCGTGATCCGGAGATCCTGTTCCTGGGCAGCACCGACCCCGGGGTGCAGGCCCGGGTCCTCGGGCAGGCCGGGGCTCCGGGGAGGATCGTCCTGGACACCATGCCCCACTGGATCCGGGATCGGCGGGGCGACCTGGAGGCGATCCTCCCCCGGGTGGACGTCCTCCTGGTGAACGAGGAGGAGGTGTGCCTTCTGGGGGACGTCCCTGGGGAGGCGGCGGCCGTCGGGGCCGTCCTGTCGATGGGCCCGTCCTGGGTGGTCGTGAAGCGCGGAGCCCGCGGAGCCTGCGCCTACGGTGCACACGATCGTGTCGAGGTGGAGGCCGTGGCTGTGGAGCCCGTCGTGGACCCCACGGGAGCAGGGGACGCTTTCGCCGGTGGCCTGGTGGCATCGCTGGCTAGACGCGGGAGCTTATCCGCTACGGCGATGCGGGAAGCCCTCGGTGTCGGAGCGGGTATGGGAGCCCAGGCCGTGAGTGCCTTCTCCTTCGAGGGGCTTCTGGAGAGCGGGGCATCGCCATTCGCATCGAGAGGATGACCAGGTGATCACCACGATGGGCTGGAAACGCATGAATCAGGACGCGTGCCGTCTACTGTTGGCCGTGGCGTTCGCCGCGCTGCCTCGCGCCGTTTCGGGCCAGCAGCCGCGAACCCAGGCTCCGCCCCGGTCTCCCGAGGTGCACGCCGACGGCACCATCACCTTCCGTGTGCTCGCTCCTGCGGCGAGGTCGGTGAGCGTGGGCGGCGACATGATCCAGGATCAGCCCCGCCGGGCGATGACGAAGGACTCGGCGGGCGTGTGGAGCGTCACGATGGGTCCGTTCGCCCCGGACCTCTACGACTACACCTTCGAGATCGACGGTGTGACGGTGCTCGACCCGGTCAACCCCAGCGTCACCCTCGGCCCCCGGACCTCGTGGAGCCTCGTCGAGGTGCCGGGTGCCGAGCCGCAGCTCTGGGATCCGCACCCGGTGCCGCACGGTACGGTGCACGTCCACTGGTACGACTCCCGGGCCGTCGGCGGGCTGCGCGCCGTGTACGTGTACACGCCGCCGGGCTACGAGGAGGGGCGCGACCGCTATCCCGTCCTCTACCTCCTGCACGGTGCGGGCTTCACGCAGGAGGGGTGGACCACCACCGGACGGGCCAACCTCATCCTCGACAACCTGATCGCCCGGGGCGAGGCGCGGCCGATGGTGGTGGTGATGCCGTACGGGCACCCCCAGGTCGCGACCACGTTGGGGTTCAACGAGCCACCGAGGTCGGACCGGGGGCTCGTCGAGGAGGACCTGCTCGACACCGTGCGGCCGCTGATCGAGGGGACGTACCGCGTCGTCGCCGACGCTGACGACCGTGCCATCGCGGGCTTCTCCATGGGCGGCAACCAGTCCCTCACCGTCGGGCTGTCGCACCCGGACCTCTTCCACTGGGTGGCCGGCTTCAGCGCGGCGATTCCGCGCCAGGAGGCGGCGCTGAGGGAGCGGTTCGCCGACGTGCTCGACCACCCGGCCCGGACCAACGAGACGTTGAAGCTGCTCTGGACGGCCTGCGGGACGGACGACCGGGCATGGTTCCCGCCCAACGAGCTGTTCGCGAAGCTCCTCGACGCCGCGGGCGTGCATCACACCTTCGTGACCACACCGGGTGCCCACCAATGGCAGGTGTGGCGGCGGAACTTCATCGTGCTGGCGCCCCTGCTGTTCCGCGACTGAGGAACTTTCGCGAGGTCACCCGCCTCCGCTCGCCAGGCGCTGCACCATCTCACCGATCAGGATCTCGAGGAGCCCGGTGCTCCGGCACGTGGCGATCCCGGCGTTCCCTCCCGACTTGCGGGCCGACCCCTGGACCACGGTTCGGAGCTCTGCGCCCCCCGTCGTGCCGAGGACCTGGGTGACGACCTGGGCGTCGATGGGCATCTGGCCCGCGATGGGGCGGTTCAGGCCCGGATCCAGCCCGCAGTCGAAGAAGTCGCTGGCGGATCGGTTCAGCATTCGACTGCCGAACCTGTGCCGTGAGACGCCCAGCTGGAAGGTGCCCGGGTCGCGCACATCGGGCTCCATCCCGAGGTCGTCGTAGACTGCGGGCAGGATCGCCCACGCCTGGTCCCTGGTCACGGTGACGGCCTGGTTCGGCCGGATCTCCTCCGTCCGATGGATCTCGTAGGTACCGCCGTCGGTGACGACGGAGATCGTGCCCGGGCTCACGGTCTGCGGTGTCCCCCCCCCGGCGCACCCGCCGACGAAGGCCGCGGCGGCCAACGACGCCACGGCACGGGTCCGGCTCCTGCCCATCCTCACCATGCGCACCTCCCGGAGTTGGCAACCCACACCCGCCCGTTTTCTTCATAAGGTCGTTGGCCCTCCGACGCCAGGCGGGGCCGCCCCGCACAGGGGCCGAGGGTGCCATGCCTCCGCTCTCACCGTAGCTTGGACGCCGCTTCGCGCGGTACCGGCCCTCTCTCCTCCGCCCCGACCATGGCCTCCTCCTCCGCAACCGTCACCGATCTCGGCGCAGGCGGGTCCCGCCGCTTCGCCCCCATCACCACCCTGGCGAGCGGGTTCGAGCTCGGCCTGACGATCCATGTCGTCCAGGGCAGTCGTCCCGGCCCCACGGTGGGCGTGTCGGCCATGATCCACGGGGACGAGCTGGACGGGCTGCTGATCGCCCGCGAGCTCGTGCGCACGCTGGATCGCTCCACGCTGAGTGGCTCGGTGTGGGTGCTCGGCGTGGCCAATCCCCTGGCCATGGAAGGGGTCTCCCGGAACACGCCCGTCGACATGCTCGACATGAACCGGCTCTTCCCCGGGGCGCCGGACGGATGGCTGAGCGAGCAGCAGGCGCACGCGATCGCCCACGAGTTCATCGACCACCTCGACGTCCTGATCGACCTCCACTGCGGGGGTACCTTCCCCTGGGTGGACTACTGCTACGTGGTGAACGACGAGGGCCTGTCGCGCGCGTTCCTTCCGGCCCTCCTCTACGAGCCCGCCACGCCCTATCCCGGCACGACGGCCACGTACGCGGAGGAGCGGGGCGTCCGGTGCATGGTGGTCGAGATCGGGGGCGGCTACCACGAACAGCCGACCCACGTCGCAAACGGCGTGCGCGGCGTGATGAACCAACTGCGCTACGCCGGCGTCCTGGAGGGCGAGGTCGAGCGGCGACCCGGCCAGATCCTCATGCGCGACATGAAGGTCATGCGCCCCCGCCACGGCGGCATCTGCGTGCCGAGGGCCACCCTCGCGCCTGGCCAGGTCCTGCCGGGGGGAACCGCCCTGGCCGACATCGTCAGCCCGTACACCTTCGACACCCTCGAGACGATGACGGCGCCGTTCGACGAGAGCATCGTCGTCCTCTGCCGCAACTACGTCACGCGCATCCACCCGGGGGACTACGGGTTCATGATCGGCAACGGCGCCACGGCGAAGCGATACGAGGACTGATGCGGCGTAGCGCCCTGCCCCCGCTCCTGGGCCTCGCGGTGCTCGCGGCGGGCCTGGTCGGGGATGCCCGCGCCCAGGAGCCGTACGGCGCGGTGGACGTCGAGGTGACGGTCGACGCCCGCGGTACGGCGCGGGTGGAGGAGCGCTACCTCGTGGCACCGTTCCCGGAGGCCGTCGAGTTGCGCGCCCTGACCCGTCCCTGCACCGACCTCGGGGATGTGCGTGTCGAGCGCTCCGGCGCCGTGGTGCCGATTCTCCAGGAGCGGGACGGGCCGTGGCTCGTCGTCCGTGACACCGCGGGCGCGACGGCGGGCGACACCCTTCGCCTGTCGGTGCGCTACGACGTCAACCGGAGCGGCGGCGAGCCCGACGTCCCATTGATGTACCTCACGGCGCCCATCCCCCAGGAGGACGGCGAGCGGGAGGGTACGGTCCGCGTTCGGGTTCGCTTCGCCGACCCGTCGAGCCGGGTCGTCTTCCCCCACATGACGCGACGCGGAACGGAGTGGGACGCCCGCTACGTGGCGATCCCGTCCTTCGTCCAGGTGTCCCTCACCGGCGTGGAGGGGGCCCGGACGACCGGGTGCGCCGCCACCGGCGCACCGGTCGGGAGCGACGGCGGCCTGGTGTGGCGGTTCCTCCTCCTGGTGGGGATCATGGGCGCGTGGGTGCCGCTCTACCTGGCGTGGGCGCGGCGCTCCGGGGACGGCGGCGGATGACGGGCCCGCACCTGACCGCGTTCTACGCGGTCGTCGGCGCCTATCTGCTCCTCGTGTGCGGGATCGGGGCCTACAGCTACCGGCGCGCCTCGACGGAGGAGGGCTTCTTCGCCGCCGGGCGCAGCCTGGGCCCGATCATCGGCGGGGCGACGCTCATGGCCAACCAGGTGAGCGCCGGCGCGACCATCGGGATGGTGGGCTTCCACTACTTCTCGGGCATCAGCTACGCGTGGTCGTGGCCGCTGGTGTGGATCGGGTGGGTGGTGGCCGCGCTCTTCGTCGCGCCGAGGATCCGGCGCATCGCGGGGCTCACGCTACCCGACTACTTCGCCGCCCGCTTCGAGAGCAAGTGGGCCCGGGGCGTCGCCGCGGTCTTCATCCTGGTCGTGTACGCCCTCATGCTCTCCGCCCAGTACCAGGCCGGCGGCCTCTTGTTCGGGCTCGTGGGCGGCATGGACTATGCGCGTGCGGTGCTGCTCGTCGCCGGCATCACGACCGCGTATACGGTGCTCGGCGGCATGTACTCCAACGCATACGTCGGGATGTTCAAGGCCTGCCTGCTTCTGGGTAGCTACGTGGTCGCCGTACCGTACCTCATGGCGCACGTGGGCTCGCTCGAGCGCATGGGCGAGGTCCTGACCGCCCTCGACCCCCGTCTGAGCGCCAACTGGTTCGGCTGGCGGCAGCTCCTGGCCATCTCCATGGCGATCGGACTGGGCCTCGCCGCGTCCCCCTACGAGATCTCGGCCATCTACTCCATCCAGAGCAAGCGTGCGACCCGCCTCGCCATCGGGTACTCCTTCCTCTTCCAGGCCTTCGTGGGGGTGGGCGTCCTTCTCTTCGGGCTGTCGATGCGCGTGGCCATGCCCCAGCTGCCCGACCCGGACCTCGCCACGCCCGTGCTCGGGATGAGCGTGCTGCCGCCGTGGATCGGCATCCCGGTGCTCCTCGCCGCCGTGGTGACGTTCACGCGCACGGGTGGTGCGATCCTGCTCACGGTCGCGTCCGCCGTGTCCCACGACATCTACGGGAAGCTCCTCCGGCCGAGGGCGAGCGACCGGGCGAAGGTGCGCGCCAGCCGCCTGGCCGTGGTCACGTTCAGCGCCATCCCCGTGGCGCTGGCCTTCCGCCAGTTCGACCTGGTGAACTTCATCGTCATCTGGGCCGCGAAGCTCATGGTGAGCTTCCTGTTCATCCCGGTCGTGGTGGGGCTCAACTGGCGGCGCGCCACACGCGCGGGCGCCATCGCCTCGATGCTCGGCGGCATGACGGCCTGCCTGGTGTGGTCGCACTACGGGACGCCGTACTTCCTCGGCCTGGATCCGGCGGAGGCGGGGGTGCTGGTCAGCGCGGTGACGATGGGCTTGGTGAGCCTGATGTCCTCGCCGGCCTCCGAGCCCACGCTGCGCCAGTTCTTCGGCGACGCCGCGACCAGGGGCTGAGGGGCGCGCCTCCCCGTCGTCCAACACTCCGCGAGCCTCAGGCGACCTACTTCAAGGTGCCTGTCCCGAATTCCATCAACACCAGTTGGAGCGTCCTGCCATGCGTACGCGGCTGTTCATGCTGAGCCTCGCTGCCACCTTCCTCGTCGCCGGACCCGTTTCCGCCCAACGTCCGAACCCCGGAGGCCGCCCCGCCGGCTCCGGCAGCCCCGGCGGGTCCGATGGTGTGCCCGCCGTCGAGAAGGTCTCCACCACCAAACACACGATCAACATCGACGGGAAGGAGATCGCCTATACGGCGAACGCCGGCACCATGGTGCTGAACGGCCCGGACGGGAAGCCCAAGGGGACGGTGTTCTACATCGCCTATACCAAGGACGGGGAAGAGCTGGGCACGCGGCCGGTCACCTTCTTCTTCAACGGTGGTCCCGGCTCCGCCTCGATCTGGCTCGATATGGGGATCATGAGCCCCAAGCACCCCGCGATGGGCCCGAACGGCTCCCAGCCCGCGCCTCCCTACGCCCTGGTCGACAATCCCAACTCCCCCCTCGACGTCACCGACCTCGTCCAGGTGGACGCGATGATGACGGGCTACTCCCGTCCGGCCGAGGGCGTGCAGGCGTCGGAGTTCACCGGCGCCCGCAATGACATCGGCATGTTCGCGGAGTTCATCCGGGACTACCTCGACAAGTACGATCGCTGGTCGTCACCCAAGTACCTCTTCGGCGAGAGCTACGGCACCTTCCGCTCCGCCGGGCTCACGTCCGAGCTGCAGGAGAACGAGGGTATCGAGCTCAACGGCGTGATGCTCCTCGGCACCGTGCTCGACTTCCAGTACATCCGGCAGGCCCCGAGCAACGACATCGCGTACTCGACCTTCCTGCCCACCTACACCGCCACGGCCTGGTATCACAAGAAGCTCCCGTCGGACGTGCAGGGCGAGAGCCTCGAGCAGGCGGTGCAGGAGTCGCGTGACTACGCCTTCGGCGACTACATGAACGCGTTGGCGAAGGGCAACGAGCTGACGCCGGCCGAGCGCAGCGAGGTGGCCACGCAGCTCGCCCGGCTCACCGGCGTGTCCGAGCAGTTCGCGCTCGACACCAACCTGCGCATCGATGCCGGCACCTACCGCACCGAGCTGCTGCGGGGCCAGCGCGAGACGGTCGGCCGCTACGACAGCCGCATGATCGGCCTCAACGGCAACGCGGCCAGCCAACGCCAGGACTACGACCCGTCCGACGTGGCGCCGACCGGCGCGTTCATGTCCGCCTTCATGCAGTACCTGCACAAGGATCTCGACTACTCGTCGGACCTGCAGTACTACATGGGCGGACACACCGGGGGGTGGGACTACTCGGGCGCCGGGTACGGCTATCCCACCGAGAGCGAGCAGCTACGCCTCGCCATGGCCAAGGACCCGTACCTGCACGTGTGGGTGGGCGCCGGCTACTACGACATGGCCACGCCGTTCGCCAACGCGGAGTACACGTTCCGCCACCTCGGCTTCGACGACACCTACAAGGACCGCGTGCATTTCTCGTACTACGAGAGCGGGCACATGGCCTACCTGAACCAGGACTCGGCCCGGAAGCTGAAGCAGGACATCGCGGACTTCATCGCGTCCACGAAGCGCGCAGGCACCGTATCGAACTGATCGGCGCTCGCCGACCGATGCGACGAGGGCCCGCCGGCGACTGCCGGCGGGCCCTCAGCGTGCGGGCGAGCGGGCTCCTCACTCCTCCGGGAAGATCAGCGGAAGCGCATCTTCGGCGGTGAACATGCAGCGCGCGTTGTGCCCGCACTCCGGGACGATGACGACCAGGTGGTGGGCGCCGAGCTTTTCGTTCACGTACTTGCCGAAGGCCTGCCCCCGGGCCTGCCGGGTGGGGCCCTGCGCCATCGCCGAGCACGAGGAGTCGAATCCTCCGAGGGGGAGGATGTCCAGCTGGCCGAGGAGGTACGTCGTGGGTCGTGACGCGAGCTGTCGCCTGATCTGATCGTCGCTCTCCTTCTCGGAATAGCCCGTGTGGTTCTCCAGCCCGTACGGCCACTGGTCGTAGGTCGTGCAGCCACGGCCGTCGCCCAGGGAGCGGAAGGCCGGAGCGTTCGGCCTGACCTCCGGGATGTAGCCCGGCGGGTTGGCGGTGAGGCTCCACGCGGCATCGGTGGGCCGCTCCGCGCTGGGCCAGGCGTAGCTCGACGGATTCGCCACCACGTAGGTCACGGGGACGCCGAGGTCGTCGTGGACCTGGTTCGTCATCTCGTAACGGTTCACGACCTGGCCCCCCGCCGAGTGCCCCGCGACCACGATGGCGCGCAGGTTCGGGAAGACCTCCTTGCGCGCCACCTCGCGCAGGATCGCGTCGAGGAAGTCGAACGACGTCACCGAGGGATCGTTGAGGGCGGGCCCGCCCGAGCGCCACGTGCTGCAGTTCCAGCTCACCTCGTTCGGGCCGAGCTCGTCCCGGCATCCCCGACCGTCGTTGGAGGCGATGCGCGGGGCGATGACGAGCGTGTTGTCGAGCGCGCCCGCCAGGAACGTCGCCGCGAGGGCCGAGCGGAAGTAGTTGTCCGCGTCGCGGCCTGCGCCGTGGACCATCACCAGCACGCGGGTGATCGCCTCGTTCCGCGTGTCGAGGGGATAGGTGCGGTACACGAGGGAGCGCGACGGGCCTACACCCAGCGTGACCCACTCCGTGCATGCGGCGGTGGCCTGGGTGCAGGGGGTGGCGGGGGAGGCGGGGGTCGGTGCGAAGGCGACGAGGGCGAGGAGGGGAAGGATCGGCCGGCGTGTCATGGAAGGACTCCTTGGGATGGTTGGAGTCAGTATGAAGCGGGCTGGATCGGACGGAAAGCGGCGACCGTCCACCCGCCCCTTTACTCTGGAAGAGCGGGAAGCAAGCTTCCGAATCGAGGGGGGTAGAGGGAGATCCTCACGGACGTGAGGGGGGGTCCTTTCATGGCCAACATCGCCATCCTCTACTGCAAGAAGATCCAGGATCATTCCTGCATCGCCTGCGCGAAGTGCTACAAGGGCATGGACGAGCGCAACGGCGAGTTCGCCCGCTACCCCGAGGACGAGGAGATCCACCTGGTCGGGATGACCGACTGCGGAGACTGCCCCGGCCTCACCGTGCCCCGGGTGAAGCTCCTGAACGAGGTCGTCACCGGCCTGGAGCGCCCCATCGACGTGATCCATCTGGGCACGTGCATGAAGCTGGCCATGGACACCGCGGAGTGTCCCATCGACTTCGACGACCTGCAGGTGACGCTCGAGCGGAAGTTCGGGTGCGAGGTGGTCCTGGGGACCCACTCCTACTGAGCGTCGGCGGGAACGCCCGCCCCTCAGGCCGGCCTGCCCACGAAGGACGGCCCGATGTCGGCGACCGTCTGCGTGCCGGCGGCCCGCATGGCGAGCACGAGCTCCCGGTGCAGGATCTCCAGGGTGCGCTCGACCCCCTCCTGGCCGAAGGCGCCCAGCCCCCAGACGTAGGGGCGCCCGATGGCCACGGCGTCTGCGCCCCGGGCCAGCGCCTTGAACACGTCGGCGCCGCGCCGGACCCCGCTGTCCACCAGGACGGGCACACGCCCGCCCACCGCGCGCACGACGTCCGGTAGCGCGTCGATGGTGGCCTGGCCACTCGGATCGGTGCGGCCGCCGTGGTTCGACACCCACACCCCGTCCACGCCGTAGCGGAGGCAGAGCGAGGCGTCCTCCCCGGTCATGATGCCCTTGAGGAGCAGCTTCATGCTGGTCGCGTCGCGCAGGCGGGCGACGAAGTCCCACGTCAGGGCGTCGCGCCCCGCGGTCCCCTCGGGCTCGGGGAGGCCCCGGTAGTTGGGCTTCACCGGCGGCGCCTGGCCACCCTCCCGGTGACAGGCCGTGCACGTCCGCGTGTCGGCCCGTGCGCCCCGCTCGGCGGTGAGGCGGTTGGCTCCACCCGGATTGTCGACGGTGAAGACGAGGGCCGGACACCCCGCCGCCTCCACGCGGTGGATCAGGGCCTCGTTCACGTTCCAGCTCCCCGAAGCGTAGAGCTGGAACCAGACGGGGTCGCCCCGGGCCTCGTTGACGCCCTCCACCGCCGTCGAGGCCACGTTGGACAGGACCATGAGGTGGTCGGCCGCGGCGGCAGCCCGCGCGGTGGCCAGCTCCGCGTCCGGGTGGAAGGCCCGGTGGCTCCCGACCGGCGCCAGGACCACGGGGCTCGGCCATTCCCGCCCGAACAAGCTGATACGCGTATCCACGTCCGCCACGCCCACCAGCCGGCGCGGGCGGATCCAGAGGCGCTCGAAGCCCTCGCGGTTGCGGTGCAGCGTGACCTCGTCGTCGGTGCCGGTCTGGAGGTAGGCCCAGTGGGCCAGGGGGATGTTGTGCTCGGCCACCCGCTCCAGGTCGAAGATGTCCAAGGCGTCGGCGGCGCTGATGACGAGTGGCGCCTCCCGGCCCTCGGCCTCGGCGGAGACCATCCGCGCCGCCGCCGGTGCGTCCTGAGCCGCCGCGTCCGAATCCACGCACGCCGCGAGGGACCCGGCGAGAGGGCTGGCGGCCATCCACCGAAGGAAGGACCTGCGATCGACGTCACTCATGGGAACCCTCCGGATGCGTCTTCGGTCGTCGCCCCCGCGTCTTCCGCGCGGTACCGTCGATCAGGGCTTCTTCTCGGGCCGCGCCAGGAGCTTGTACAGCACCCAGATCACGGCCCCCAGGATGACCACCACCGGAATCCAGCCCAGGAACTTCAGGAGGATCGCGCCGGCCACCACCACCCCCGCACCCTGCACCCAGCCGACCACCTGCGCGGTCGCTTTGGCCCGCGTCACTTCTTTCGCTGTATAGATCTTCTCGGGGAGGTTCATGGGGGGGCACCGTAGGGGCGACGCGCCCCCGGGCGCAAGGAGCCGAACCACCCCTCCCACCCTTCCACTTTTCCGCGGAGGCGGTGATACTCGGCGTCCGGGACCCTCCACGCCGACTGCCATGCCGAAGCTCTCGTTCCCAAAGAAGAACATCCGCATCCTGCTGCTCGAGGGGATCCACCGCACGGCGGTCGAGACTCTCGCCGGCCACGGCTACACCAGCGTGGAGCTTCTGCCCGAGGCGCTCGACGAAAGGGAGCTGCTCGCGCGCATCGGCGACGTGCACGTCCTGGGCATCCGCTCGCGGACGCGGCTCACCCCGAAGGTGCTGGCTGCGGCGGACAAGCTATTCTGCGTAGGGTGCTTCTGCATCGGCACGAACCAGGTGGCGCTGGACGACGCACGGCGCGCCGGGATCCCGGTCTTCAACGCGCCTTACTCCAACACGCGCTCGGTGGCCGAGCTGGTGATCGGTGAGCTGATCCTCCTGATGCGCGGCATCCCCGAAAAGGCCGCCGAGGCCCGGCGTGGCGGCTGGCTGAAGACCGCGTCCAACGCGTACGAGATCCGGGGCAAGACGCTGGGCATCGTCGGCTACGGCCACATCGGCTCGCAGGTGTCCGTGCTGGCCGAGGCGATGGGGATGCAGGTCCTCTTCTACGACATTGCGCCCAAGCTCGCGATCGGGAACGCGCGGCCCTGCGCCACGCCGGAGGAGCTGTTCGACCGATCCGACGCGGTCACCCTGCACGTCCCTGCGACCCGTGAGACCGCCGGCATGATCGGCGAGCGGGAGATCCGCGCGCTGCGACCGGGCGCGGTCCTTCTCAACCTCGCGCGTGGCAACGTCGTCGACCTCGACGCGCTGGCCGCCGCCCTGCGCGACGGCCACGTGCGCGGCGCCGCCATCGACGTCTTCCCCACGGAGCCAGCCTCACCGGGCGAGGCCTTCGTGTCCCCGCTGCAGGCCTTCGACAACGTGATCCTGACGCCCCACGTGGGGGGCTCGACGCAGGAGGCCCAGGCGAACATCGGCGTCGAGGTCGCCGAGAAGCTGGCGCGCTACTCCGACAACGGCACGACGCTCGGCGCGGTGAATTTCGTCGAGGTGGCGCTCCCGTCGCACGAGGGCGCCACGCGGTTCCTGCACATCCACCGCAACATCCCGGGCGTGATCGCCCACATCAACGAGGTGTTCTCGGAG
>Ga0307423_1000273_pt1 | contig 34959 bp, 28 predicted proteins | sample SalMarWE160310MG_FD_202154 | JGI IMG/M metagenome (GOLD analysis project Ga0307423, IMG submission 202154) | Salt marsh sediment microbial communities from the Plum Island Ecosystem LTER, Massachusetts, United States - WE1603-10 | ecosystem: Environmental > Aquatic > Marine > Intertidal zone >... | reverse complement strand
CGGCAATCCACTGCCCCCCTGACGCTCTTGCCCTTTTCACCCAACACTTCTTACGTAACGGAACATTATTATGAGAACGACTCTGAATTTTGCTAAAGTGAGGTGAACCCTCTCTGGATGGCGTATTTGGTAAGACCGGCTACGGTGTGAATACTCAGTTTGTCCATAATCTGTTGCCGATGGGCCTGCACTGTTTTTACGCTCACGTCGAGCTGGGAGGCGATTCTCTTGGACGTCTCGCCTTCGGCAACGAGCTGCAAAACCTCCCGTTCTCTAGCGGTCAGATTCGGGGTTCGAGATGATTTGGCGACGGACAGTTCCCGACGATAATCCTGAATCACGACGCTTGCCGCCTTCGGGCTCAGGTAAGTCTCGTCTGAAACCACGGTGCGGATGGCCGAACATAGTTCATCGGCCGCACAGTCCTTGAGGAGGTACCCCGATGCCCCGGCCCGCAGCATGCCCATCACGAAGTGCTCATCCGAATGCATAGACAGGGCAAGCACTTTCACACCAGGGGTTCTCGAAACAATTTGGCTTGTGGCTTCGATCCCGTTGAGCTCAGGCATACTGATATCGACGACGGCAACGTCCGGAGACACTTCTTGAGCCAACCTGACAGTTCTTCGTCCGTCCGCCGCCTCGGCCACGACTTTCATGTCGGGCTCCTTATCAATAAGGGAGCGCAGGCCTTCTCTCATAATTCTATGATCGTCGGCCAGCAAAATCCGGATGCTCATCACGTCTTCCCTTTCGAACTCTCGGCGAAATGAACATATCGAAGTCTCTTCAAACCCGTCGTCGCGAGAACTCTCGCCCCTCCGCAGAGACCTGCCGAAAAAAGAATCGCCGGTTTCTAGTTTTCGGGCTAAGATCGCCCACTCTGAGACTGAGAAATATGCTGAAAGGCTTGGAGAAACAATCGGGACAATTACGGATTTCTTTCTAGAAAATACCTAATTTTGCGGAGAGGAACTCGTTACCAGAGACGGGTCGTCACCGAGAAGGGAACTGTTTTTCGGTTCGGGGCAAGGGTCCCCCCGCCTTGCAGTCAGGCCATGACCTTTTCAGCCGTCTCCTTGGCGAGCGTCATGATGTCTTCTCGGGCCTCTACGTCTCCTTGATTGCGTACGCCGCAGGCACGAATGAGATAGGCCTCGTCAAATCCGAACCATTTGAAGAAATATGCATATCTTGGAAACACATCAGCAAATTTTTTTTCGTCCGGTTGGCCCTGACTTAGTATGAAAACAAGCTTTTTCCCCGGCGACAGGCGGCTGGGGTTTGGATTTGAGCCATAGTCCGGAACGAGGTAGGAAAAGGTACGATCTATGAAGCCCTTAAGCTGGCTCGAGACTTCCCCGAAGTAGATCGGCGAGGCCATCACCAGGACATCCGCTTCCCGCACGGCATCCAGGACTTCGCTCAAGTCATCTTCAAGAACGCACCGGTCCAACTTGGTTTTACAGGTCATGCACGCCTGGCAGCCTCGAAACTTCAACTTGTTCAAAACAAAATTATCCACTTCGGCGCCCAGGTGCTGTGCGGTTTCACAGAAACGCCGAGCGATGGCGGTGCTGTTTGCCTTGCGCCTTGGACTTCCTAAAAGACAGACGATTTTCATCTTAAACCTTTCAGACTCCTTTCTTTGTGAAATTAGTGGGTGTTGATAAAAAACGCACACACCTCGCCCCGTCGCCGCTCACTCTGCATAGTGTCCTATGTCGGGCGTACGAAGGGTATATAAGAAAGCGATTAGATTCTCCTTTTCGGCCTGACTCAGTCCATTGAAGCGGTCACGGACTTCCTGGGCTTCCCCACCGTACTTGAGAATGGCATCCGTGATCGTGGTCGCCCGGCCATCATGCAGATACGGGGCCGTGTCACGTATGCCCCACAAACGGGCGGTTACAAATTGGGAATTATGCGCTTCAGGGAGAAAGTCCGTTTTATCGGAGAGCTCGCTTCCCATATCGTGGCGCTTCAAGTCTGAAAATAGTTCCACCACCAGCCCCCCGGCCCTGTTCGATTTGAACTTGGCCTTCTGTCGCAGATTGACAGAATAAAACACATTGGCTCCCGGATCCGCCAACACTTCAGGATAGCTATAAGTCAACCATTGGCTTCTCGTTTCAAGGGAGCGGATGTGGCACCCATCGCAGCCGGTTTCGCTAAACACCGCGCTTCCTTTCCTTGCCCGCTTATTTCGCGCTGCTTGCTCCACCGGTCTGGGGAAGTTCGTCACAAAGACGTGGAGCGCGGAAAGCTCCCCAACGCGGATCTCGTTTTCCACCCCATCGCCATCTGCATCAACGTTTTCACCCACAACTTCAATGGGTTGCATGCCGAAGTGAAACTGAAGTGCCTCCACATCAAATTGTCGAACCGTCGGGAAATCCCCTTTTCGCCCAAAGGGTCTGACCACGAGATCCTCGTCGATCCCGCGGACAGCCGACGTATCAAGGTTGATACCGTCAGGACTCAGTAGCGTTCCGAATTCCACCCCTTTGGTGATCAGCGTCACGGGTGTCTCCGGATTCTGAAGGGCCCGGGCTTTCAGGTTCTGAAGGTCAGCCGTCATCTCTTTTGCGAGCAATTCGACACCGCCGGCGCCAAACAGGAAGGGGGGGCTGGAAAACCGCCCATTCATGGTCCCCGGGTTCAAGTCCGCTATGTCAATGTAGCTCGGCAAAATAATGGCGTTGTTCGCGGCGCCCGCAACCCCCCCGATGCCCAGCGTCGCAGGGATGGTCGAATTCTTCGCGATGAAGTGACATTCGACACACGTCTGGGCATCCAAACCGTTCACGCGCAAAAAGGTCCCGTTGTTCTGCAGGCAAGGACGCCCCCCTGGACGGCGTGGGTCTTCCGCAGAATCGAGGGGGCCGTCTCCATGACCGTCATACTTATTGAACGGCGTGCTGAAAATCCTCTTCCCGTGCTCCAAAAGTCTTTCAAGAGGCATTCCACTTTCTATTTGTTCCTGGGTGATTCGCTCGTTGCCCAGATTCGGTCCCTCACCGGTTTGCAGTCCCGCCAGGACTTCAACCGCCGGAACCGGCAACATCAAAAGGATTGACACCATGAATAATGCTCTCATAATCGCGCCTCCTCTCCGCTAACGGTGGGTTCGAAGGGTGGAAGGAAACCGGGTTTCTATTTGCGGATTTCTTGCTCTATGATCGTGCCGGGAGCCGACGGCAAATTGTCGGTAGCGGTTTTCTGGGACGGCTTTTTGTCAGGCGATGTTCTTTCCGTTTCAAGAAGCTGGATGCTTCTGCCCAGCATGTCGATCTGTTTCTGCAACTGGCTCATCCCCTGCTTCAGGGGAGCAATTGCTGATTCATAGCCGGCGCGGTCCTGTTTCAGAAATTGATCAAAAACCTCTTTGTCCATTTTACGCTCTGATAGGCTCTTCATGGCTGAGTCCTGTTTCGCCCGGTCGCCTCTTATCCCTTCCACCGCCTTGACAAGGCCAGCCATGTCTTTTTTCAGGGCCTGGTTCAGATTATTGACCGAACCTTGCTGTTTGTTGAGCTCGTCTTGCAGGCCCTTGAGGGTTTTTGTCGCTTCAGCGATCTCATTCTGTATCTGATCGAGGACTTTCTTGTCGACTTTGGAGGCCTCTATGTTCTTGATCTCCAGGCTCTGATTTTTTTCATTCTCCTTGGTTATCACCGCCGACGCCTCCAGAGCCCCTATCCGATTGGATAAAGACTTCATCAGTTCACTCTGCTGATCGGAAAGGGATGACACCTTCTCGACCACATCCTCGGAGAGCGATTTCACCTGTGTGGATCCCGCGTCCTGCACCCGATTGACGTACTCCTTCATATCGAGATACGCGTAGAGCAAAAGCACCCCGAAGAGGCAGGGAAGCAGAATAGCCAGCAGGGTGATCCGGTGGTTCAGCCTTTCCAGCGCCGATTCGTGCTCCCTGTACCGGACTTCTTCCTGATAGGGCAAATCGAGAGGCGCCCCGTCCACCTCGATCTCTTTTTCAAGCCCGACTTGATCTTCGCGATCCTCTTCTATGGGAAAATTACTCACGTTGCCTCCAAATATCGGAATATATTTCAAGGTTTTTGATCCATCACGATGCTTCCTTTCTATTCCACCCCGTCAATCAGTTTCCGCACGCTTTCGGCGTCTTCCATACGAGGATTCAGTTCAAGGGCCTTCCTGAGATGGTCCACCCCCTCGTTCTCTCTGTGCAGATACTGCAAATAGAGGGCCCCCAGTCTTTTATGAGCCAGCGCCCAATCCGGTCTGAGTTCAATCGCTTTCTCGAAAGCCTCGGCCGCCTCCTCATATCGCCCTGCATGCGTCATGGCCGTTCCGACATTGAAATGTATAATGGCGTTTGACGGATCGAGATCGGCGGCAGATTGAAATTCCTCAACGGCCTCGTCCAGCTTTTTTTGTTTCATATAGATGTTGCCCATGTTGTTATGGACCTTGCCGTAGTCGGGCTTGATCTTCAAAACCCTGTCGTATGCGTCCAGGGCCTTTTCGTAGTCTCCCATGCTTCCATAGGCCACGCCGATATTCAACAAAGCGTTCATGTGGCAGGGGTAGGCCTTTATGACCTGTTCCAGGGCTTTGATACCCTCTTCATAGCGACCCGTTTCCACATAGGCCCTCCCGATGTATGACAGCACCTTGGTCCGCGAAGGGTTGGACTCGTAGGCCTTTTGCCCTTCCGAAAGGACACCGCTCCATTGGCCGGCTTTTTCCAGTTGACTCATCAACATAAAATGCCGATCACACACAATGCCCAGCGCGTTAAAACGAATGAGCCATATCCATGCAACCAGAACGATGACGCCCGCACACAAAATGAGCCATCTTTTTTTGAGCACAAACCAGGTTCTGTGTTCACCGCCGTGAAACGCACCAAGGGCCCCTATGAAAATCATGAAAACAAAAGGGGGTATGGCGCGCTGGAAGGGAAAACTGAAAAAAGCATTCACCAGCAGACCGAGCATTGCCGTGGAGATGCCCATCGCCCAAAATCTTACGCGATCAGGGTATCGGGAAGAGGTCAAGCGAAAAACGATCACGGCCAAAACCACGGCGAGCCATGCAAGCAGACCCATACCCACCAGGCCCAATTCGGCAAAAGCTTGCAAGAAATCGTTGTGCACGTGACTCAACTGGGCGGTTTCGCTGAAGGCTTTTTCCTCAACCACCCGGCGATGATAGAGGGGATAAAACACTTTATGATTCCCCAGCCCCCACCCCAGCCAGGGCCTGTCCTTGATCATCTCAATGGTATTGCGCCAGATAGCCACCCTCAAGGCAACATTCCTGGCCTCCAGAGATTGCCCCTCGGCCCCCTCCTCTTCAAACTCCGTCACGGCGGCCGTTTCCTGGGCGATCTCCCGGAATCCCCATTTAAACCCCTTAGGGCCCAAGTTCATCATCAAAAAGAGGATAACCACGGCCGACCCGGCGGCCAGACTTTTTTGACGATTCCAAAAAGCGGCTTGTTTGCTCTGGATACGCTCCCTGAGGACCAGCACGGCCAAAAGGAGGGCCTCTGCGACCAGGGCCACCCACCCGGCCCTCGTCCTGGTGTACACCAGGAAACTGAGCATCAGGCCTGATGCCAGGGCCACGATCCAGACCCGGGCCGTTTTCCCCGTGCTGAAGATGAGCCCAACGGCCAGGGGCAGAGTCAGAATGATAAACTGCGTCGCCATGTTTCTGTTTGCAAAAGTCGCAGACGGCGGCTTCACCTGAGGCACCCATGAAAAGCCAAGCAAGTGCTGGGCGATCCCAAGCAGTGCGCTGAGGCAACCGGCGGCAAAAAGGGCTGTCAACAAAGGGGTGATTCTCTTCGCTTCGTGGCTCCCATTAACAACCAGGAAGAACATGAGGGCACACGCGGTCCATGACATCCACGGCAGGAAACCTTCATACTTGTTATGGGCATACATGATGGAGGCGAGAGACCACAAAACAAAGGCAAGGATCGGCCAGTTCAGGGGAGACTTGACGATCAGGCAGGCTTTGTTAAAGAAACCCCTGATCAACCAGATAAGAAACAAAAAGACCACCGCAACCTGAACAAAGGCCGATTGGGGGAGATTTGCAAAGTCGTAAATGCCCCTCAAGATCATGAACGGGGCCAGGAAGGAAACGAGAATGAGCCCTAGGTGCAAAGCCTGATCAAGGGATGACACGATCGTGTGCGTCACTCGCCCCCCGGAGCTACTCAGAACAAGCTGAACGTCTCGGACACTGATGCCTAAATGCTCAGCCGTGGCCTCGGGCGTCTCCTTGGCGGCATGCCGTTTGATGTACTTTATCTTCTTGTTGGATAGCTTCACAGACCCCCGCGAACAAAACCCCGGATCCAGCACAGGACGACCAGCCCCGAGACAATAAGAATAAAGTAAGCCTGAGCCAGCCTACCAGCAGGTCTTTTTACCGCAAAGCCGTAAATCGCACCTGCGGCGACCCCGGCTGCAAAACCAAAAAGGTGTGCCGTCAGGTCGGCATGCTCGCTGGCACCCAGAAAGGCCAAAAGCGCCAAGCCCCCTGCCAGGGGGAGCCATGACTTTGCCGGTCCCCCTTCCACGCGCCTCAGTCTCTTCAAAAACTGGTATCCGGCCAGAATGCCAACCGCCCCAAAAACAGCGGTCGATGATCCCACAGAGAGATGCTGCCGGCCATGATAAAACCATGCATTGATAAGATTGCCCGTTGCTCCCGTGCCCAGGATCATGAGCCATCCGACGCCCGGCCCGGCGATCTGACACACGGCGGTCCCAAATAAGGCAAGCCCCGCCATGTTGCCCGCAAGATGCGCGGCATTCGTATGAATCATCAGTGAGGTGACCGCCCGGTACAACTCACCTTCCAGAATGGCGCGCGCCGCCGATCCATAGGTCTTCACGAGAGCAGCCCTGTGAGGGCTCAATGAGATCGCCACATGGACGCCCAAAACGATCAAAGACGCCCACAGGCCGCTTAGCGTCTTCCCGTATTCATGCAGGCGAGTGCCGGCCGCTCTCTGAATCGGCTGATTCTCCCTGAGATACTGGTCGACGGCGATGAGGGCTTCGGCCTGGGCCGTTTCAGGAACGTAGATGTTCCAACCGTCTTGTTCCCTCGCCGCACGATGAGATATACCGGATGCACTCAGAACGAGCCCGTAAGCATCGGCCTCGGCATCGGTCAGGTTATTGAATAAGAGCCCCATATCGCTGAATGAACGTCAAACCGCGTGAATAGAATTCGACGGCATAATTTTGGAAAATACCACGTTTTCCCAACCTTTTGCAATGGACTGGAAATCCCCGGACCCACCGTGCGACAGGCCACGGGCAAACTCCGGCCGATGGAGGGTGCGAAGACTGGATTTTGGGGTTGATTTTTTCGTGCCCGATATATAGATATGACGCTTCTCGGATAGTCCCCCCTTCCATACCTTTTGAAGGCCGGGGAGAAGAAAGCATCTCCACGTCTATTCAGGCGGTCCAAGAGGCAAGGATAGAGACCGCAGATTGATTCTGCAAGAATAACCGGTGTCCATCCATAAATGGCCCTTTTGAATTCGTGGATGGTCACTCACTAAGGATCGGAGAGGAGTTATTCATGACTGAAGCGATCAATTCTTTGAGAAACATCGGACTGGTGGGCCACGGGGGATCGGGCAAGACCTCCCTTGCTGAGGCGTTGCTGTTCGACGCAGGGGTGACGACCCGTTTGGGCAAGGTGGATGATGGAAGCAGCGTCATGGATTTTGAACCTGAAGAGGTGCGGCGACATTCCAGCATCAGCACGGCCTTTCATCACTATCCGTGGAAAAAGCACACGGTGAACATCGTGGATGCCCCGGGAGACGCTAATTTTTTCTCCGATGCGCGGACCTGCCTTCAGGCCGTCGACGCCGCCGTCGTGGTTATTGAAGCCATCGACGGTGTGAAGGTTCAGACTGAAGAGGCGTGGGAATTTGCGAACCGGCTTAAGATACCCAGGCTGGTGTTCATTAATAAGATGGATAGAGACCGGGCCGACTTCTTCAAGACCCTTAAAGAGGTCGCCGAGACATTCACCCCAAAACCGATTCGCTTGCAGATACCGATAGGGGCGGCAGAAAACTTCAAGGGTGTCGTCGATCTCATCAGCCAAAAGGCATACTTTTACGGAGACGACGGGAAAGCAACCGTCGGGGAAATTCCGGCGGAGATGAAAGACCGGGTCGAAGATGAGCGGGAAGCCCTGGTCGAAAATGTTGCCGAAGCCGATGATACGCTACTGGAAAAATACCTTGATGGGAATCCCTTGACTGATGACGAGTTCATGCGGGGACTGCGTGCAGGCACGCTGAAACGTGCCTTCGTGCCCGTGCTCTGCGGCTCGGCCACCCGGAATGTTGGCATCGATCTCTTAATGGATGTGATTAATGAGTGCCTCCCTTCACCTGCTGACCGAGGCCCGATCGCCGGTATCGTTCCCGGCACGGAAGAGCTCGCCCAAAGGCGTCCGGCTCCTGACGAGCCCTTTTATGCACTGGTTTTCAAAACCCTTGCCGATCCCTACGCCGGGAGACTGAGTACATTCAGGGTTTTTTCCGGAACGGTCAAGGCGGACGGCTCCTTTTATAACGCCTCGAAAGACATAAAAGAGCGTTACGGACAACTCCTCAGGCTGGCGGGTCGGACACAAGAAAGTGTCCCGGAGGCAGGACCCGGCGACATTGTGGCGGTCGCCAAGCTTAAAGAGACGGTGACAGGGGACTCCCTTTGTGACGAGTCGAACAAGATTCTCTTTCAAAGCGTTAAGCCGTTACCGTCGCTCATGTCCTTTGCCATTGAACCAAAAACAAAAAAGGATGAGGACAAGGTCTTTTCTTCCCTGTCCCGTCTGCTGGAAGAGGATCCGACCCTCAAGCTGGAACGGGAAGAACAGACCCGCGAGATCATCATCTCAGGAATGGGCCAGGTCCACCTGGAGACCATGATCGAGAAACTGAAACGAAAGTTCGGTGTCGAGGTCAATCTGAAAACCCCCAAAGTGCCGTACAAGGAAACCATCAAGCAGTCGGTTAAGGGGGTCGTTTACCGACACAAGAAGCAGACCGGGGGAAGAGGACAGTTTGCTGAAGTCCACTTCGACATCTTTCCCCTTGAAGAAGGCAAGGGGTTTGAGTTTGACGAAGCCTTAACAGGAATGAATGTGCCCCGGAACTTTGTCCCGGCCGTGGAAAAAGGGATCGTTGAGGCCCTTCACTCCGGGGTCCTGGCGGGTTATCCGGTGGTGGATGTGAAGGTTCGCTTTTACGATGGCAAGGCCCATGACGTCGACTCGTCAGAGATGGCATTCAAGATTGCCGCCTCCATGTGTTTCAAAAAAGGGTTCCAGGATGCCAAGCCCACCCTCTTGGAGCCCGTCATGAATATTCAGGTGACTGTGCCCGAAGATTACATGGGCGACGTGATAGGCGACCTTAACGGAAGACGGGGTCGGGTTCTTGGGATGGATGCCAAGGGCAAGAAGCAAATCATTCGAGCTCAGGTGCCCATGTCTGAGATCCTGACCTACGCGCCCGACCTGACGTCCATGACTGGCGGCAGGGGTGCCTTTACCGCCGAGTTTGACCACTACGACGAGGTGCCGGCCCAGTTGGTCCAAAAGATTGTGGAAAAGGCAAAAAGTGAGGAGTAATCCGGCAGCGGGAGGTTAGGAGCAATCGGCACAGCTATTCCGACGCGCCGCCGTCCAGACACTTCTTACAGGGGCTGAAACCTGCCCAAAAAGCGTCATATTTCGTCTGGAAGATCATGCGGCGATCGGGCTTCATGGCCTTCCCAAAGGGGCATGTCAGGCGGTGGAAACGCCTGGAGTAGCGGTTCCCGAGAAAGGGGCCGCCCTGATCGGACAATCTCTTCCACATCCCCTTCCTTTTGGCCATGGCTTCTTGCTGAACCGCCAGGAGCATGGCGTCATACCGGGTGTTGGGCCTTCGGAACACGACGTGGGCGTGGCCGGTTTTGACCAACTCAGCGTTCACAAAGGTGCCATCCTCCAGGAAGACATAGGCCAGAACCCGACCGTACTGATCGAATTTCTCCTCGTCATGCTCAAGACGAACCCTCTTTTTATAGACCAGTCTGCGATTAAAATCTCCGGCTTCAGGGCCAAAACGCTCTGCGGGCTTGTCTTCATGGGCCACCTCAGGCGCGTTGATCCCACCATATCTTACCCTCGTCCCGTCAGCCAAAACGATTGTGTCTCCGTCGTCCACCCACCTCACCAGCGCCAACCCGTCCGCCCCAAGCCGAATCGCGGTCCCGCATATACTTGCGAGTACAAAAAATAAAATGCATCCCGCTGTAAGGCTTCTATCTTTCACCCTTGACCCGTTTCGATCATCAACCCGCAATGTCTTGCGGCACTCTCATCCAACATCCTGGACAACCCGCCGCGCTCAAGGGGGAGAAACCCGATGGCCTTCTGCCACGCTTCATCATCTTCCATGCAAAGATAGATCGTGACGTCGGGAGCCAGTTCTCGAATCCATGAAGCCATTTTCCGGAACAACGCCATTCGAAGGGGCTTGAAAACCCTCATTTTCCCATCCAGACCCGGGACAAATTCCCCATAGACGATCTTCGAGCCCTTAAATCTTTTCTGAATGATGGATTTCAACGAGGGCATAAACCGAAAGGAACCGAGGCTTATCCAGACGATGTTCTCCGCAGACACGCGCTTGAACAGCGCCTTCACGAGGCCTCTGTAATCCTCTTCCCAGCCGTCATAGAGAACCATGGGGTCAAAATGAAATGCCAGGGGATAACCCCAGGCCTCGCATTGGGCAGCAGCCCTCAGCCGGGCTTCCAAACCGGCCGTGCGCCTTTCTTCGCTTCGAATGACGGCAGGCGGGTTCAGCGACCACGCTAAAATGGTCTTCCTGTTGTGCTCCAGCCCCTTCAGGTTTTCAATGGCCGTACTTTTGGTCTTGAGTTCCAGCACCAACCGATTCTGCGCGCCGAAGTAAGGAACCAGCCTCGTCGAAAGCCGGGTCCAGGGGTCCCAAATCAGGCTGTCTGTGAACTCCCCCGTGCCGATCCGATGAAAGGGAGGTCGCTCCGATCGGACAACGTCGTCCAGTTCCTCAAAGAGCGCTTTTTGATTCACGAAGTACTGCAGAACCGGAGGATCGAAGTAAGCCTGCAGAATGCAATAGGAACAGTCCATGGTGCAGTAAGTTCCCACGTGAAGGATTTGATAGCCGCAACAGGTATAAGCTTTCGTACCAGGACATTTCTTGATAAAGGAGCCCTTGTTTTGGGTCAGAAAAAGAGTCTTCTTCCCGGCGGCGATAGGGTCCGAAGCCGTCCTGAGGTGCCTGTGAACCTCTCCCGCCGAGTGGGCGATCGAAACCGGAATGCCCCGGAGGGCCTTCAGCACCTCGGCAACGGCAGGATCGTCCTTAACGGCCTCGTCAATAAATATCTCTGAGATCATCCTTCACACCATGATGCAAATATCCGGCTCGGACTTTCAAGCTCTGATCATTACCAATTCCGGGGGCAGGGTTCAACAGGGATTATCCCACAGGTTCCCGGGACGTTGAAGAAGAGATTGGACGAAAAAAAACTTGACAACCTTTACCCGCGCGCTTATGGTTGTTGTTGGCATATGCTCATAACTTTTCTGACGGCATTTCCCGTTGCCTCGCGGCCCCGCCCCGGTTCGAAACACCCGGTTTGGAGACAACCGATCAACGGCCAAAAATTTAATGAAATGATGAAAGGCAGCACGATGCCGGGTGACCCTTGATAAACTCCCACAACGTATTCATGAACCTGACAAAGGAGGTTCCTCAATGGAGGAAGTCAAACTGCTTGAACAGAGAATTGGCGGTCGTTGGACAGGCATTAAATTTCACCGCGACCAGGCACCTGATAAACATTTGGCCAAAGCGCCCATGCGGCTGTGTCAGGCGATCAAGGAGTCAAATACCCATCCCATTGTCTTGACGGAAGACCTCATCAGTTGCCCCGGGGCTCTCAGGAGCCTCGGGTGGGCGAGACGTGAGGACGATATCGCTCGGAAGATAGCGGAGGGGACGGGCGCCAAGCCTGAGATTGCCCTGAAACTCGTCATGGACACACCGCATCTTGACGTCGGGACTGCTGTTGCCGTGGGAAGCCAGGCCTCACCGGACGTCGTGGCATGCTATGGACAACCCGAAGCCGCCATGAGACTGGTTCGGCAATGGCAGAAGGTTTATGGGACCCAACTTCATATAGCACTCTCTACAGTGATGTCCGTATGCGGCAGTGTTGTTGTCAACGCTTATATGACCGGCCAAATATGCATGTCTTTTGGGTGTCCCGATTCGCGGGAGCATGGCGCCATTGGAAGGGACCGCCTGGTGATCGGCCTGCCCGCTCAGCTTGTAGAGGCTTTGTTTGGCTAAAGCTTCAGGACAAGTCATACTTGCCTGAAGCCTACGTTGCATAAACCCTACTGTTGCATAAACAACACGGCAGAAGGCCGCCCATGGGGCCTTATGGAAGAAAACGAAAAAATAGGGGCTTATTCTATTGGGGTCAACCTCACACTTGTGGGGATCAAGGCTGTCCTGGGTTTCCTCTCCGGGTCGGTCGCACTGCTTGCGGATGCCATCCACTCTTCCACGGATGTGATTTCTTCAATAACGGTGCTGGCCGGCATCAAGATCTCCAAGAGAAAATCGAAACATTTCCCTTACGGTCTCTATAAGGTTGAAAACTTTGTCTCACTGATTTCCGCCATGCTGATATTTCTGGCAGGATACAAAATCGTATATACGGCTTTTTTCGAACACCAGTCTCTCAATGCCCAATATCTTCCTTATGCAATGGCCGGGGTGCTCCTGGCCATGGCCATCACCTTCGTCTTTTCTCGCTATGAACTGAGGCGGGGAAAGGAACTTGGTTCCCCCAGTCTCATCGCTGATGCCGAGCATATCCGGACAGACATGTTCTCGTCTTTGGTGATTCTGATTGGCCTTTTGGGAAGCTGGTTCGGTCTGAACCTGGACCGGATTGCCGCCCTCCTGGTCGTCCTGCTGATTCTTAAAGCGGGGGCCGGTATTCTCATAGATGCTGTTCGGGTACTCCTGGATGCCTCGATCGATTTTGAAACCATGGATCGGGTAAAAACGATTATCATGAAAGATCCTCAGGTCGTCGCAATCAACGGGCTTTGGGGGAGAAACTCCGGGCCTTTCAAGTTCATCGAAGGGGACATTGTGACAAGGGCCAGGGACCTTGAGAAAGCCCATCTTGTGAGCCGTAGAATCGAAAAGGAAATCAGACAGCATGTGTCGAAGGTTGATCATGTGCTCATCCAATATGAACCTCAAAGAAAAGAGACAACCACCTATGCCGTTCCGCTGAACGAGGACAAACAAGCCCTTTCGGAACACTTCGGGGATGCGCCGTACTTTTACCTGGCCTCGGTTCGGGAAAAAGACGGCGTGTTCCTCTCGGAATCTTATCAGCGCAACCCTTTCGCAGATGAGGAAAAAGGGAAAGGAATCAAGGTGAGTGAATGGCTCCTTGGAAATGGGGTGGATACCGTCTATTCCCCGAAGGGATTCAAAGGCAGGGGACCAGGTTATGTATTTTCCGACGCCGGGGTGGAGGTGATCGTGACGGGGGAGAGTCTATCCGATATCCGGCGCAGCCTTCAGAAAGGCAATCATCTTGGCGTCCAATTCTGATGGACTCGTAAAAAGTCGTCACCCCGGTGAAAACCGGGGTCCAGAGGGATTTTAACTTATTTATTTTACTGGATACCGGCTGGAGTTTATCCCGCCCTTGATGCGGGGCCGGTATGACGGAAAAGTCGATTTTCCGACTTTTTGCGAAGCCGTCAATTCTGAATGCGTTACGGATTGGCTTTTTTATGCGGTGTGAATGCTGATGCTCTTGGTGGCCTTGCCTGTGCGTCTGCGGCAAATGATCAACGAGGTGCAATAAACAAGAAAACGGGGAGCGACGCATATCGCTTCTCCCCGTTTCCTGCTAAGGGGCAAATTTGAAAGCTATTTCTTTTTTTTGGGTGCAGCCTTTTTTTTAGTTGCAGCCTTTTTTGTCGTCGCAGCCTTTTTCGTGGTGGCAGCCTTTTTCGTGGTCGCCTTTTTTGCAGCTGGTTTTTTCTTTGCAGTCGGCATAGCGTCCTCCTCTAAACGTTTATTTTTTGAGACACACCACATTGCCCCTTAGGAAGAAAAATCACGTTTCCGATTGAATGGCCTATGTAGAGGTGCTATTCCGGATACTACACGATATATAGTATGTCAACCAATTTTTTGCCCGTTTTGACCCGCGGCTTGAGAGGAGTCTATTCGAAAGGTTTCAGCAGCCGCCTCAAGGCAGGGGTCTTGCCCATGGCATTCAGGGCCTTGAGGCGCTCCCCGAAATCCTCCGGGCTGCTGAATGTCATGCGCAGTGTATAGGGCCCTCCCTCGAAGCTTGGAGGCGGTGTGATGTGGATGTGTTCGTCGAGTTTCAGTGTCCCGACTTCCCTGGCGAACTTTTCTTCTGCTCTCGCCAGCATCGGAAAGCGGCGCTTCCTCAGATAAGCTCTCAACATTGAACCCTTCTGGTTTCGATTCAAATCGGGCTGACTCAAAAGACTCTGAACCGGCTCTGCCCGGATCACCTGTGCAGGCTGAATCTCCTCCAGAATGGCGATCTCTTGAATCCAGGTAATAATCCCCGTTTGTTTGTTCTGGCTCAGTTTAAGCGGCTTCAGAAGCGCAAAACAGGACAAAGCGTCATCATGAGAGAATCCGGCCAGGAGCACTGCGGCTTCGAAAGAAAGGGTTTCCTCAATCACCCCGGCCTGAATAGCTTCCGGCAATCCGGACAAGGCCTCAAGCTTATCGTAGACCTTCCGGTTTTGCGGAAACCCGAGCAGTGAGGAAAGCCGTGAAAGACGGTCGTCGGGGGACAGGTGAGGCGCGAGTTTTCGTATGCCTTGGGCTTGTTCCACAACATGCAATGGGCGATGGGACCGGTTCTCATGGATGGCCAAGTTCAAAAGGTCGAAGGCCGAGAGGTGTCGGTCTGGAATCCGCGACTTGACTTCATGCCATCCCAGTGCCTGGCATGCCGCAATGCGGCGAAAACCGCAGACGATTTGATACTTGAAATCGGGGCGCTGTCTCAGGATGGGTGGATTGATGAGACCGACGGTGCGGATGGAATCCGCAAGGGGAATCGGGTCAATCGGAAGACCCAAATGACACGTCTTATCCGCCGTGTCGATTTCGGACATCGGGATATTTTTCAGGTCCCCATCAAGCTTCACGCAAAGACCCCGCTCCATCAGTAAACACTCTCCGTCAGCCTGCGGAGGGCCTCCTCATATCTTCTCCGGGTGTTTTCGATAACCTCCGGCGGGAGTTCGGGAGCAGGAGGCGTTTTGCCCCATCCGAGTGACAGCAGGTAGTCTCGCAGGTATTGCTTGTCAAAGCTCTTCTGGGGTCCCCCCGGCCTATAGGCATCCTGGGGCCAGAAGCGGGATGAGTCGGGCGTCAGCAGCTCATCGATGAGGATCAACCTGCCGTCAATCATACCGAACTCAAACTTCGTGTCTGCGATGATGATGCCGCGGGCTTCTGCAAAGGCCACGGCCTTCTTGTAGATCCCTATGCTCACATCCCTCAGCCGGACAGCCAGATCCTCACCCAGCATCTTGATCGTCTGCCCGAAAGAGATATTCTCATCATGGGCTCCCAGTTCCGCCTTGGTCGATGGTGTAAACAGGGGTTCCGGAAGGCGATCAGATTCTTGCAGGCCTTGGGGAAGCCGGATGCCGCAGAGTTCACCTGATTCCAGGTAGGCGTTCCAGCCGGAACCCGAAAGATAACCCCGGACGATGCATTCCACGGGCAGGGGTTCCGCCTTCTGAACCAGCATGGCGCGATCCTGAAGAACATCCAGATAGGGCCGGCACACCGCCGGAAAGGCCTCGACATCGGCCGTGATGAGATGATTCGGGATCAGGCTTGTCATCATCTCAAACCAGAACTTTGACATTTGGGTCAGAATGCGACCTTTCCCCGGTATGGGGTTGGGCATAACCACGTCAAAGGCGGAGATACGGTCAGTGGCGACCATGAGCAGGGCGTCACCCAGGTCGTATATGTCCCTCACTTTGCCCTGCCTGGGCAGACTCATGCCGGGAAAGACGGTGTCGTACAGCGTTGTCTCCAATATGGGCTCCTTTCTTTGTCCTGATGTTGCATAATCAACAGGAGCGGAACAAAATAATTACTGGTCATAGGGGATTTCTACGATTAGCAGCCCCCCGGAAAAAGTCAAGGTTCAAATGGAATTTTCCTTGTCATCCAGCAATCATCCAAATATGCTGGCCTGACCTGGATTGACCGGGAGAAGGGAAGAGGAGACAAAGAAATGGATAAGAAAGTGACGGTCGTTGGTGCGGGCAACGTGGGTGCCACCGTGGCGCAGCGATTGGCGGAAAAGGAACTTGCCGACATACTCCTCGTTGACATCGTCAAGGGGTTGCCTCAGGGAAAAGCCCTGGACTTGCAGGAAGCCGCACCCATAGAAAAGCACGATGCCCGCCTCACAGGCGCCAATGACTATAGCCTGTCAGGGGACTCCGATATTATCATTGTAACGGCGGGGATCCCTCGCAAACCGGGCATGAGTCGGGACGATCTGCTGTCAATCAATGCCGGGATTGTGAGAAATGTGGTCGAACAGACGGCGCGGCTGTCACCGGACGCCGTCTTGATGATCGTTAGCAATCCTTTGGACGCCATGTGTCACGTGGCATTACAAACGAGCGGATTTCCGGCGCATCGTGTCCTGGGAATGGCGGGTGTCCTGGATGCCGCCCGATTCCGCGCGTTCATTGCCATGGAGCTGAACGTTTCGGTGGAGAATACTCACGCCTTTGTCCTCGGCGGGCATGGCGACACCATGGTGCCCCTGCCCCGCTATTCGACGGTGGCCGGCATTCCAATCACTGAATTGCTTCCCCAGGCCCGCGTTGACGAGCTCGTGAAGCGGACCCGCGATGGCGGGGCTGAGATTGTCGGTCTTTTGAAAAACGGCAGCGCCTTCTACGCCCCTGCATCAGCGGCTGTGGAGATGGCAGGCGCAATTCTCAAAGACAAGAAGAAAATTCTTCCGTGCGCAGCATACCTACAGGGAGAATACGGGATTCACGATTTATTCATGGGTGTTCCCGTCAAGCTGGGGCGGAAAGGCATCGAGGAGATTATCGAAATTTCACTCACGGATGATGAACAAGCTGACCTGAACCGGTCGGCGGAGGCTGTTCGGTCTCTGGTGGACACCCTGAAAAAAATGAACCTGTGAGCCTGGGGTAAAGACGGGCCGTTCCGCTCCGAGCGGCATTCCAGGATACGACCCCAGCATCACGTCCCGGGAGTCTCTTATATAAATCTCACCGTGGCGCGGCACTGGCGAAGATGACGTTAGAAATCCAAAATACTAATATCTAAATCCTAAACAAGTTCTAAGTTCAAATGACCGAAATCCAAAACAGGGTTAAAGCATTTAAGAATTTTGATTTTGTTATTGTTTAGAATTTAGAGTTTGGGATTTAGGGTTTTTGGTGCCGTCTTCACCGCCCTCTCTCATATTCAGACTATTTTAACTATAAGTTATTCCTGGTACACAACGTTAGTACAGAAACATCGGCTTGCCCACCAACGTCTTGGCCTTGGGCCGATACTGCTCCACATCATAGAGTTCACGAACATCCACGCGCTTCTGGCCGGATGTCACCGTGCTGATGGGAACATCCGTGTATGTGCCGCCGGACAGAGCAACCATCCGGGCCGACACGCCCTTCTTGGCCAGATTGACGGCCATATGGGCAAAGTTCATGGCCACCATCAAATCGAGGGAGTCCGGCGCGCCGCTTCTCATGAGATAAGAAAGCTGTTGAAAAATGATCCCCTGGCCGGTCAATTTCTTGAGTGCGTCGCCCGTCACGATCCCGATTCCCCCAAGCTTCCTGTGCCCATAGGCGTCCTTCTCCCCATACTCCAGGACTTTTCCGCCCACCATCTGGGCCCCCTCCGAAATCGTCAGCATGGCATAGTTGCTCGGATTCGCTTTCTTGTCTTCCATAATCAGGTCAGCCAGTCTTTCCGGGTCGAAGGGGACTTCGGAGATGATGGCCCGATCGGCGCCTGCCAGGTATGCGGAGATCAACGACGTCTCACCACAATTTCGTCCGAACAGTTCAATCACGGCGATTCTCTCATGAGAACCCGTGGATGTTCGCAGGGCATGAATAAAATCGACCGACCGCGTGACGGCCGTGGAGAAACCGATGCAGTAATCCGTGCCGAAGACATCATTGTCCATGGTCTTCGGAATGCCGATGACGGAAAATCCCTCTTCACTCAGCCGCTCCCCATAACTCAGGGTGTCATCCCCGCCGATGGGAATCAGCAAATCGAGGCCCAGGTGTTCCAGATTCTTCAGGACGTGAGGCGTTACATCGGTTTTCTCTTCCGTCGGGTGGGCGTCCAGAAAAGCCGGCATTTCGCTCTTTTTCACGGCACTCGGTTTGGTGCGGGAGGTATGGAGAATCGTGCCGCCTGAGCGATCAATGGTTCGAACCATCTTCTTATTCATGGATATCACGTTGGCTTCGTGGGTGCTTTCATCTTCAATGTGGTATTCCACCAGCCCGGCCCAGCCTCTCCTGATGCCGAGCACACGCATCCCCCCGTCAATGGCCTGGTTGACGATTGCCTTGATACATGGATTCAGGCCTGGAACATCACCGCCGCCCGTAAGAATCCCGACCGTTTCAATTTTCTTTTTTCCTGGCATTATGCACCCCTTTCATACCCTTAGATCCCTTACAGAACGAAAAACCAGAATCGATTTATCGATCGCATATAATGAGAAATGCCTGCACAGTCAAGCGAAAGTGGCCGCCCCCGTCAACACCGGGTCTTCGACAGACAGGCTGCTGATTACACGACAATGATCTCGTCAGGGCCATGGGTGATCCTTTCACCCCCCCTGTCTGTGACCAGAAACGTGTTCTCGATGCCCACCAGGCCTATTCCCTCAAGCCCTTTCTTGGGCTCGACGGCAATCAACATGTTTTGCTCAAGGGGATAGTCGACCTTTCCGGCAATGGCCGGAAACTCATCGATGACTAACCCGATGCCGTGTCCGAGGAATGCAACCTGATTGCTCCCATATCCCATGAAGTGCTCCTCAAAACCCCGTGAGACAACCTCTGTCTCGTACACTTCTTCAAAGATCTGCGACGGGACAGCACCGGGTTTTAACCGACCCCGAACCGCTTCTTGAACATCCAGACAAATCCGATGGGCCTCTACCGCGGCTTCAGGGGGAGGCCCGAGACTGTACACCCTGGTCATATCCGTAAAATACCCCTGATAGGCAAAGCCTGTATCAACAAAAACGGGCTCCCCTCTCTTGAGGGCCCTCGGACCGCCAAGGAACGGAAATGCCGGGGAAAGCCCCACCATACCTCCCGGACCCACCGAAGCGCTCGGGAAATTCCCCGATTCCCCGAAACTGATCACGCCCCCGATGAATTCGGTGTTGAAGGCCCCGAGCCGACCGAGGCCGGTGAAGCCGAGCTTGAGCATACAAGCATGGACGGCTGCACCGAGTTCCCATTCGGTCATCCCCTCTTCAAGGATGCCCGGGATTTGCTCGTAAACCTGTTGATGCCTTCTGCCTGCCTCGCGAATCAGGTCAACCTCGTAGTCGGATTTGACGGACCGAAGGATGGACAGACCGTCACTGATGTCCTCAAAGGCCGTGTCCACCAGGGCGCCGGAGAGCTTCTTAAACACTGAAACCGGCATTGAAATCTCATCGATGCCCACGCTGGAGACGGAGCAGCCAAAATCCCGAAGCCTGCCGGGGAGCTCTGTAAAGCTCTTAAACTGAATGAGATTCTTGAGGGGCGTTTCCATCTGTGCCCGTTCCAGGCTGCGTCGTATGAAAAAGACCGGGGACCGGCCGGCAGGGACAAAGAGCGCACCGCTTTGCATGGTGCCTGCATAGTAGAACATGTTGATCCTGTCCAGGATCATCGCCCCGTCGAGGCTGTGTTTTTCGAGGGCGCGCTGAAGACGAGAGACCCGTGACTCAATTTCTTGCGAAGGGACGAGGTCATAAGACAGGGGTAAGGCTTCAGCCATCATTGCCCCTTAAACGCGTCAGAGCCTTCTGGCCGGTGGTTTCGAGTACGCTCATATACATATCGCCCGTGCAGTCAAGCTGTCTTCGCTTTCCGATGGTCGCCTCCATGGGAATATTAACGAAGTGGTTATTACACAGACCCACAAGCATCCTGGTCTTTCCGGCCATGCCTGCATGGACCGCGGCCCGGGCTAATAAGCCGCACAGAACGTCATCGTTGGTGTTGGCTGAAACGCTCCTGATCATGTAACTGGGATCAATGTATTTGAGGGTGACCTCCATGTTCTGATTCTTGAAATAATCCACAATCGTTCTTTTCAGGAAAAGGCCGATGTCATGGAGGCGAAGGTTTCCCGAGGCATCATATCGCCTGGGCTCCTTCTCAAAAAATTTCTGTCCGGCCCCCTCGGCCACCACAATGACGGCATGCTCCCGCAGGATCAACCGCTGCCTCAACCCTTCAAAAAGTCCGGTCGGGCCTTCCAGATCAAAATCGGCCTCGGGGACGAGAACAAAATTGACGACCGGCATGGCCAGGGTGGCAGCGGCTGCAATAAACCCTGAATGACGGCCCATCAGCTTGACCATGCCTATACCGTTGACGGCACTGGTCGCTTCATTGTGGGCCGAACGGATGACATTCACGGCCACGTCCACAGCCGTATCAAAGCCGAAAGATCGGTCAATCAGATAGATATCATTGTCGATGGTCTTCGGGATGCCGATCACGGAAATCTTCAGAGCCCTGTTCATAATAGCATCGGCAATCATAGCCGAGGCCACCATGGTTCCGTCCCCCCCAATGGCAAAAAGGAGCCCTATGTTCATTCGTTCGAGGGCGTCCACGATACTCTCAATGTCCTGCGGTCCCCTGGAGGTGCCAAGGACCGTGCCCCCGCTTTCGTGAATGTTTGACACCGATGCCGGGTTCAACTCCATGAGCTCATGGCCGTAAGAGGGTATCAACCCCTGAAAGCCGTATCGGATGCCGTAGATGTGGCGCACCCCGTAATTATGATACAGCGCCAAAACCAGCGATCGGATGATGTCGTTGATCCCCGGACACAGCCCGCCACAACTCACGATGGCACAACGAAGTTTGCTCGGGTCAAAATAGATCTTGCGCCGGGGACCTGCCCGTTCAAAAGAAAAAGGGCTTTCTTCATTCCGGATGGCCTGGGTCACATCACTTTCGAGCATATTCACGAGGATCCGCTCATCATCCCCCACAAAGCTCCGGGCCTCCCCTTCTGCGACCCGGGCTTCAATAGGAGATACGATCTTTGCCGGACCCAGAACCATAATCGATGTGTCAATGGTTTCGCTGTTTTTCATCCCAAACTCACCTTTGTGTTGAAATCAAATGAATTACCCCATCGTTCCGACAAGACAGGAGTCCCCCCTGCCTATATCAAATCGTATTTCCTGCAGATGGCTTCAATGCTCTGATTTTGAGTCGGGCTGGTGAAGGGTGTGCCTGCGGCCGTGTGAGCATTCGGCAGGATCCCCGCCACATGGAGCATGCGCTTTAAAACGGCTGCCGGTTGCGTGGCATAGAGCCTATGAAACGCCTGAACCATCACCCCCGCTTCCCATATCTGTCTAACGTGGTCAGGATACTGCCGCTCGACATCATACCGGTTCAGGCAAGACCACGTAACTTCGTGCCAGGCCTTAGGCAGGAGATTAGCGCCTCCGGCGACGACACCGTCTGAGCTGGGCTGTTTCATGAAGGTTGCCTCGTCCCCGTCGAAGAGCCTGAAGTCCCGACGGTGCCGAACGGCTTTCTGGTAGTTGATGGCGCGTTTCAGCGAACCGGAAAAGATAAGACCCTGAACGCCGTCGATTCCGGATAGCTTCTTCAACACACTAGTTCGGATGTTTTTTTGTTTTGTTCGGTTCTTTCGCCCGTAGATGAGCCCGGGATGATTGGCCAGAACAAAGGGAACCGCTGAGTCCCGACCCATCTTCTCATAGAACTGGGGCAGTCCCCGGTTGCTGTGATAGTAGATGGGATAGTCGACCCAGAAGACGTCTCCGGAACAGCTCGATCCTTGAATGAAAACCTTCATCTTTGCCAACAGGGCGACGGTGGCATCTTCCGTACACGATGTCACCGTGACAAATACGGGGCGTTTTTCTTTCACAAGACCAAGGGTCGCCTCGACCATGTCCGCCCTCGTGTCTGCTGTCAGGGCCAACCCTTCGCCCCAGAAAACGTCGCCAACGAGGAAAGCGTCGGGACCCATTCCAACATAACCGATAAGCCGCTCAAGGGCAGCCACATCCAGTGTGTCTCCTGCCTTTAGAGGAGTCACCAGCGGACAGATTAAGCCTCTTGGGATCTGGCTACTTACAGACACCGTTAAACCTGAAAGCCCCTTTGCCTAAAATGTCATGGAGGTGCAGGACCCCCCGGACCCTTCGTACCGGGTTTACGATCGGCAATACCGTAATTTGATACTTCTCCATGAGGCTCAGCGCATTTGAAACCAGGCTCTCGGCCTGTCCCGTCTTAGGGTCTTTTGTCATCACGTCGTCCACCAATCGGTCGTAGATGCGTTCCCGCGTCAGGAGGCAGCGCCGGATATCCCCATCCGTAATAATCCCCAACAGCATTCCGTTGCCTTCCACCACCAGCGTCGCTCCAAGCCCCTTACGGTCGATTTCTTCAATGGCCCGGCGCATGGTTTCTCCCTTGGAAACCACGGGGATTTTCTTGCCCGTGAGCATGATTTCCCGAACCTTCACCGAAAGCCGATGGCCCAGGCTCCCTCCCGGATGAAATCTCTTGAAGTCGCTTGATTTGAACTCTCGCTTGTTCAGCAATGTCACGGCCAGTGCATCGCCCACGGCCAGAAGCGCGGTGGTACTCGCCGTTGGCGCAAGCCCCAGCGGGCAGGCTTCACGCTCAACACCCACGTCGATCACGATATCACTCTGCCGGCCCAGGGTCGAATCCACGTGGCCGGCAAAGGCAATGAGCGGACATCCGATTCTCTTAATGCTCGGGATCAGCACGTTCAGTTCATCGGTCTCTCCGCTGCTCGACAGGGCGATCACGATATCCTCGGCACTCACCATCCCCAGGTCGCCGTGCATCGCCTCCACGGGATGAAGGAAAAGGGACGGCGTTCCCGTACTGTTCAGGGTAGCCACAATCTTACGCGCCACGATCCCGGACTTTCCAATGCCGGTGAGAATGACCCTCCCGTGGCACCCGTAGATCAGATCCACCATCTGAACAAAGCGGTTGTCCAGGCGATCTATAACACCTAAAATACCTTCCGCCTCAATCTGCAGAACATCCTTGGCTTGTTTCAATACCATGGGGTGGCGACGTCCTCCCTCTTATGCCGGCGCGGCGCTTCAGCCTTTTAGGTCACCGCAATCGCCGCCATTCTATATTCGAGGAATATTCAAGATCAACCATTATTTGTCAACTGTCGTGGGGAGTTAGTCACCTCTTTAAGGTTGCAATATGCGGGAATGTCCTTTAGATTAAAGCCTAAGAAACGTGGGACCCTGAATGAACTTTTGTGAGTTTTGCGGACAAGCATGAACATTCTGATTACGAATGACGACGGGATTCACGCCGCGGGACTCTGGGCGCTGGAGAAGGCCCTTGCCTCCGAACACCTGGCCATCGTGGTCGCACCCGACGTGGAGCGAAGCGCGGTGGGTCACAGCATCACCCTGAACCATCCCTTGAGGGTCGCTAAAGTTGAGACAAACGGTGGGTGGGGGTACGCGGTCAACGGAACCCCTGCAGATTGTGTGAAACTGGCCGTCCTTGAAATTCTGGAGACAAGGCCCGAACTGGTCGTCTCGGGAATCAATTCCGGGCCCAATGTCGGCGTCAACCTCAATTACTCCGGCACGGTGTCAGCCGCCAAGGAAGCCGCCCTCATGAGGATTCCCGCCATCGCCGTTTCCCAGGCCGGAAATCCTCGCCAGGGATATGGGGTGGCGGCAGATGTGGTTCGCATTTTGAGTGCAAAAATTCTTCAAGAGGGCCTCGCACCGGGGACCTTCCTGAATGTGAATGTCCCGGCCTGTCCGCCGGAACAAATCCGGGGAATCCGTATCACCAGACAGGGGATATCTCCCCTCAAGGAGACTTTTCACAAAAGAATCGACCCCAGAAATCAAACCTATTACTGGCAGGGAACCGAAACGCAGTTTTTTGATCAGGACGTTGAGACGGATGGTGGGGTCCTTTGCAGAAACTACATTTCCGTGACGCCGATCCGATGCGACATGACAGACTATCGCGCCATGGAATCTCTCAAAGGTTGGGACATCACCACCATCAAAACGACGGCATAGGAGCACCGAACCTGGGCCGTATCCTGGACAGCCGGCCGAATCCCGGGGTGTAGAATGGGCGCCTATCCCAAAAAAACGTTTATTAACATGATCAGGGCGGCGGAAAACGTTCAGGATATCTTTGTGGCGAGCCGTAAACAACTGGCTCATAAGAAAGACGGCGATCCTTACCTGATCATCGAACTGATGGACCGCAGCGGTCACATGAAAGCGGTCGCATGGGACAATGTCAAAACGATAAACGAAGCCTTTGCGGCCGGGGACTACGTCGAGGTCAAGGGCAACGTGGTTGAATACCGGGGGGCGCTGCAGGTTGTTGTTCAAAAACTTGATCGAATCGACCCGGCCGATGTCGATGCCCGGGACTTTCTGCCGGCCACGGAACGGGATGTGGACCAGATGCTGGATCGACTGGTCCTGATCACCCAAGGTGTTAAAAACCCTTATCTGTCAAAGCTCCTGGCCGCCTTTTTCGGAGACGAGGCTTTTGTGGATCGTTTCAGGGCTGCCCCGGCCGCCAAGAGGATGCATCATGCCTATCTTGGGGGTCTCCTCGAACATACCCTTTCCATCGCCCGTCTGATCCAGGCTGTTGCAGACCATTACAAAGGCATTGACTCAGATCTCCTTCTCACCGGCGGCATCCTCCATGATATCGGAAAGGTTCACGAATTTTCTTATGAAACCCATATAGATTACTCTGATGCGGGAAGACTTCTCAATCACATTGTGATTGGGGTCGAAATGCTCGAAAAGAAGATTGCCGGCATTGAAGGCTTTCCGGAAAATCTGGCCCTCCTTTTGAAACACATGATCGTCAGCCATCACGGGACACGTGATTTTGGGTCCCCTGAACCGCCCAAAACCCTTGAGGCCGTCATCCTTTACTACCTGGACGAATTGGACGCCAAGGTCACGGCCGTAAGAGCATTCATGGAAGCCGACAACTCGGACGATTCATGGACATCCTATCATGGCGTTCTGGATCGGTTTTTCTTTAAAGGAAAACCGGACAACCCGGCGCCTGAATGAAAGTAGGCAGTAAACCCTCTGAGAAGAAAAAAATGTTCATAACCTTTGAAGGCATTGAGGGCTCAGGCAAAACGACCCAGATCAAGAGGCTCATCCCGGTGCTCCAAGCGAGGGGTTATGACTGCCTGTTCACCCGAGAACCAGGGGCCACCGAGATCGGGCGCAAAATTCGGGCAATCCTGCTGGACGGTGCCCACGGGGCCATGATTCCCCTCACGGAGTTACTTCTGTATGAGGCTGACAGGGCCCAGCACGTCCACGAGGTGATCAAACCGGTTCTGATGGCGAACAAAATCGTGGTTTCAGACCGGTTCTTTGATGCCACGACCGTTTATCAGGGATTTGGCAGAGGGGTCGACCTGGAACGCATCCAGCAGATTCATGAGCTTGTCCTTGGCGACCTAAAACCGGACTTAACACTCGTCCTGGACTTGCCGGTGCGCCTGGGCCTTGAACGGGCCTGGCGGCGTATTAACTCCCGGTCAGGGGGATTGCCTGAAGATCGCTTTGAAAAAGAGGCCGTTGACTTTCACGAGAGAGTCCGCCATGGCTATCTGACACTGGCGGGAGAGGAGCCGGAACGGTTCCGGGTCATCGATGCCTCGGGAGACGAGCAAAGCGTCCACGAAGAGATTGCAGAATCTGTCTTGACCCTCATAAGCCGTCATACCAGAGGACTCGACTCAGCAGGGTGTAACGATTTATGATTCCCGGGAGGGTATCACCCTAATTGAGTGACCGTTGGGGATCCTGCAGATTTGAGGCGCCAGGCAGTGACCACAGAAGACCGGGCCAGTTTTTCGATTCAGAGGACCAAGATGCAACGTCAAAAATCGAAGCACTTTCTTTTTGTGACGTTCAAGGCGTTAGGGCGGGGCTTACTGGTATCCCTGTGCCTCCTTGTGGCCTCGTCATTCGGGCAGGCCCCCAAAGATGAGGACCCCGTGAGGGTCGAGACGTACCTGTCACACGAACGGATCCATCCGGAAGAGACCTTCCAGGTGGCCATCATGGCAACGATCAAGGACGGCTATCACATTAACAGCCACAAACCCCTTGACGGGTTCCTTGTCCCCACCTTCGTGAACTTCTATAAGAATGAAGGGGTCGTTTTCGGGCCGGTCAGCTATCCCGAACCGGTCCATGCGTCCTTTTCCTTTTCTCCTCACGAGGTCTCCGCGTACCAGGGAAAAATCGTGATGGTGACACAGGGAAAGCTTTCGGCCGATGTTGCTCTGGGAACGATCAAAGTGTCCGGCCACCTGACCTATCAGGCCTGTGACGATCAGAGTTGCCTCATGCCAAAATCCGCGAAGTTTGAAATGCCCCTCGAGGTTGTGGGAATCGGCGAGCCGACGAAGAGGATCAACCAACAGATCTTCGAAAACAAATCCTCCTTCACTTCAGAAGAACGCCGTGCCCAGCAGATCATTGAACGGGGGCTCCCCTATGCGATCATCGCCTTTTTCATATTCGGGCTGGCCTTGAACCTCACCCCCTGCGTTTATCCGGTGATTCCCATGACGGTCAGCTTTTTTGGAGCACAGAGTCACCGGAAGAAGGGCGCTGTGCTCCTGCTGGCATCTTACTATGTCGTGGGCATCGCCGTGATCTTCTCCGTTCTCGGGCTTATCTCCGGCTTGGCCGGCAAACAGTGGGGCTTCTTGTTTCAAGACCCCTGGTTTGTGATCATTATCAGTATGGTCATGCTTGTCATGGCCGCCAGCATGTTCGGCGCTTTTGAGATCACCATCCCGTCTTTCCTGATGACCCCTCTGAGCAAATCGCGGCAGGGTGCAATCGGTTCTTTTATCATGGGATTGACCGTGGGCGTGGTTATCGCGCCATGCGCCGCCGGTGTTCTGATCGGGCTGGTCGGGGTCGTTGCAAAGCTGGGCATTGTCGCCAAAGGGGCCCTCCTGTTTTTTGTGATGGGACTGGGACTGGGCCTTCCTTACCTTTTCCTGGCCATGTCTTCGGGACTCTTGAACCGGCTCCCGAGGTCGGGCATGTGGATGGTCTGGATCAGGAAAGTCTTTGGCATTCTGCTGGTGGGTGTGGCCATATACTTCCTGCTTCCGCAGGGGAAACAGGTGAGTGATCAGCAGGGATTCTACCTGGGCGTTCTGGGAATTTTCGGGGGCCTGTTTCTCGGCTTCCTGGAAGCCGGGGAAGGTTACACGAAAGCGTTTAAGATTATTCGAGGTTGCTTTGGTCTTGTTCTCATTCTATCGGGCATCTTACTCGTGCACGGGGCGATTCGACCCGAGCCAGCCGGGATCGACTGGGTAATCATCCACAAGGAGGGCCAGCTCACCGAGCGGCTGCAAAAGGAGAACCGGCCCGCAATTATTGATTTCACTGCAGACTGGTGCAGTGTCTGCAAGGTCCTTGAACAAAAGACCTTCAGTGCCGACCCGGTCATCGAAAAATCCAAAGCGTTTCTCATGATCAGAGTTAATTGCACCTCGCCCACGGAAGAAGTAGCCGCCTTAACGGAAAGATTCAAGGTGTCGGGCTTGCCCACGGTGGTTTTCATCAATCGTGCCGGGGAGGTGATTTCGGATTTGACGGTAACCGGATTCCTAAGACCTGCCGAGATGCTCGCAAGGATGGAACAGGCGGCGGCCGGGTGAAAAACCAAACCCTTAAAGATCTGGGCGAGGCAGCCATCATCCGGCTCATCGAGAAAAAGGCGCCGTTAAGTTCGCGAGGCCATGTCAAAAAAGGCATCGGTGATGACGCCGCCGTCCTGGAGCCGGGCCGGGACAGTGTCCAGCTCGTGACCATCGATACGCTGATCGAAGGGATTCATTTCACGGCCCGGACCCTGTCTCCGGAAGCCCTTGGGTGGAAAGCCCTTGTGGTGAATATGAGCGATATTGCCGCCATGGGGGGCAGCCCCCGGACAGCCTTCCTCTCCCTGGGGATGACACCCGACACAGAGGTCATTTTCATTTCCTCTTTCATGGCGGGATTCAACGCTGCAGCCCAAAAAGCCGACATCGCGCTGGCGGGAGGCGACATAGTCGCCACACTGGCCTCCAAAATCGTTACGGTCACCCTTTTAGGCGAATGTCCGGCCGAACAGGTCATCTACCGCTCAGGGGCCCGGCCCGGCCACGATGTGTGGATTACCGGCTTCCTGGGCAATGCCGCCGCCGGCTTGTTTCTCCTTCTCTCCGAGGACGCTCCTGACCCCTCGGCATACGAATCCCTGGTCCTCGCCCATCAGAAACCGATGCCCCGTCACGAGGTAGGACAGGCCCTGGGCAGGAATCGATTTGCAAAGGCGATGATTGACGTCTCTGACGGCATTGCCGGAGACCTGGCCCATATTTGCAGGGAAAGCGGCACGGGAGCAGTCATTCAGGTGGCATCTCTTCCACTGTCAGCCGAACTCAGAAAGCTGGCTGCAGAAGTCAACAAAGATCCATTGGACTGGGCCCTCCACGGCGGAGAGGATTACGAATTGCTGTTCACGGCATCCCCTGCGGATGAACAACAAATCCTCTCTCTCACCGCATCCGTTTTGGGAATCCCTGCTGTCAAGGTAGGCAGAATCATCGACGGCCAAGGCATCTGGCTTGAAACCGAACAGGGCAAAAAGGCGATCACGTCCGGCGGATACACCCACTTCTAGTGGAATATTGGAATAGTGGAACAATGGAATGTTGGGGGTAAGAGCAGATTTCCGAAACCCATTATTCCAAAATTCCATTATTCCAGCCCCACAACGAAGTTGTCTCTGACCCCGCCCATCAAAGATCCCGCCGTGCGGGGGAGGACGCGTCTTCAATTGGGGTCATGTTTTCATCGACCCATTTCAAAACGACCTCGTAAGGGTATGTCGCAAACCGTCCAAAATTCGTCAACGTCTTTGCCTTTTTCTTTGCCAGCTTCGGTGTGCTGATGGCGCACAGGAATCTCGTAATCAGCGTTTTTGAAGCCGAGGGATCGATGTGTTCAAATATGGGCTTGCAGATTGACTCAAAATTCAGTTGGGCCAAAGAGGGATATTCAACGGATGGCAGCCGGAGCGGTTCCGTGGCCTGACAGGCCGAGCAAATGCCACAGGGATGGTTCAGCGTTTCTCCAAAATAGGCGGAAAGGCCTTGGGCCAGACATGAGGATTCCTCAAAGAACCGGATCATCTGCCGAACCCGTCCCACCTCAAACGATTCACGGGACGTGAACAGGTCGAGAAGCCAAAGGGTCGTGTCATCGATGTCAAAATCGGCATTCACGATATCAAACACCTCGACGCTCGACTTGGGTCTCAATTCAATCCAGCCCTTTTCATCAAAATAATCCAGGGCCGTCAAAACCCTCTGCCGGCCGGATCCGGTGATGGACATGATGGCCTCGACATCGGGGTATGTCCAGACCTTTGCCGTTTTCGATTGCGCAAAGACGGCTTGAACAAACGCCTTTCGCTCACCATCAAAACATTCAACGATTTCTTCCTCTGTTTTTACAAACCGAAAGGGGTAATCTCCAAAATAGACATACTTCGGTTTGATGATATTCTTGAGTTCCAGGTAGACCAGCAAGGTTTTCAGTGGCAGCATCCGGATATCCGCATCATTCGATAATTCGTACAATCGGATTTCAAGACGTCCCCCTGAGCAACTCTTAATCATTTTCAGGACATACTGGATCCCTGCCCTCTCAGGGGTGTCACCATAGGCAAAATTTTCGAGTATGGGCACACTGCCCAGGTTTCCCAGCACGCTGCATACCGATCGATGGCCGTCTCGGCCCGCGCGACCGATTTCCTGGCTATAACTTTCAACGGATTTGGGCAGATCGTAATGGATCACTTTCCGAATATCATGTTTGTCGATACCCATGCCGAATGCGATGGTCGCTACGACGATGTCGAGCTGCCCTGCCATAAACCGGTTCTGAACGGCTTCTCGTTCCTCTGATTTCATGCCGGCGTGGTAGGGGGCCGCGTTGAACCCTTTTTCTGATAGGATTTGCGAGACGCTCTCTGCGGTCCTCTGCCGAATCACGTACACAATGGAAGGGCCGAGAGGCGCCTCCGACAGGGTATCGATCAAAACGCCGATCTTTTTCTCCTCCACAGTGGGAAGAACCCGGAGTTCAAGGTTTTGTCTAAAAAATCCGGTTGCAAACACGTTTCCCTTGAGGATGTCAAATTTTTGGCACATGTCATCGGCGACCTGCGGGGTGGCGGTCGCAGTCAGCAACAACACCTGAGGAATATCGAATTCCTTCCGGTATGTGGGTATCTTGAGATAATCCGGCCTGAAATTGTGCCCCCACTCTGAGATGCAATGTGCTTCGTCCACCACGAGCAGTGAGACATTCAGCTTTTTGAGATGGAGCCTGAACTGCTCGTTCTTAAATCGCTCCACCGAGATCATGAGAATTTTCACATCCCCCCTTTTTGCCGCCAAAAGGGTGGCAACATAGTCTTCCCGGGTCATCGTTGAATCCAGCTTCACGGCGGGGACGTTTTTTGACACCAGAAAGTCGATCTGGTCCTTCATCAAAGACAACAGGGGAGAGACCACCAGGGTCATGCCTGACAGGTGAAGAGCCGGTAGCTGATAACACAAGGATTTGCCGGCACCCGTGGGAAAAATGGCCGCGGCCGACTCAGACGCCAGGACTTTCCGGATCACCGCCTCCTGGCCTTTTAAGAAGTGTTGAAAACCGAAATGTTCTCTGAGTGATTCTTGAAGCATGATCTCCGGGTGAGTAGACGCCATTTATGGATGGAAACTAGTTCGGTGCCGCCGGCACCAATGTTACAGGCTTCACGATCGGGCCGCACATTTTGATGTGAGCACGCGGGAGCGCCTCTTCATATCGGATTCCATGTGGCACCGCTTGTATTTTTTTCCGCTTCCGCACCAGCAGGCGTCGTTGCGTCCCAGCTTGGGGCATTCCTTGGGCTGCTGCTCAATGCCAAACAGTTTCTTCAAAATTTTCATCATGGCTCCCGAGACTGATAAAAATAGGAAATCGCTTTTCGTGAAGACGAATATAGGGCCATTTCCTTCCTGAGTCAACAACGTCTCTTTACCCCGGATCCACTCCCGTCGGCACGGTTCCTGCATTCCGCTTCCTGCATTAAAGATTGATAAAATCGTAAAAAGTCCAAATTAGGCGGCAAGGCAAAAAGCTCCAAATTCAAGGCGCACAAGTCCTGAGGAATGAGGCATACTTTTTGGTACGTCGCAGTGACGAAGGACGCCGTGCAACGCAGAAGTTGGACTTTTTGCGAAGCCGTCAAGATTGGGTCATCCAATCAAAGACCACTCATTCAAAGGGGAGGGGCCCGATGGAGAATATTTTGATCGTCGATGACCAGCCATGTGTTCGACAATTGGTTTCGGAAGAACTCATCGATGAAGGTTACCGGGTCGAGACTGTAGGCGATGCCGAGTCACTCAGAAGACACCTTATCTCTTCACGACCCGATTTAGTCCTTCTCGACCTGTACTTGGATGGATCTGACGGATTCAGCCTGCTCCCTGATATCAAGCGTACGCATCCCGGCTTGCCCGTGCTCATTTTCACGGCCTATGACAGCTTCAGGGATGATCCCCGCCTCTCTCAGGCCGACGGGTACCTGGTAAAGAGCATCATCCTTGATGAACTGAAACAAAGAATTGCAGCGCTCCTCAGAAAAGAGGCCGACGAGGAAACAAACTCAAACGGCACGAGGCCTTCAATCAGATTGGGGATACCCGCGACCCCTGCTTATCCCACACAGTGCCGTCGGTCGCCTTCCTGAATCGGCACGGTGAATCTTCCCGCGCGTCCGCAGCGGGCATTCCGGCATGTCTTGGTCAATCCCTGACCCCTTCCCTCGGCCACCGGTGCACCTGAAGCGCCGGAATTTTCCTTGACGGCGCTTGCTCGCTTCCCTAATAATACGAAGTTATTTCACGACTGCCGGGGAATACCGACCAGGAGGTTCACTATGGATTGCATCTTCTGCAAAATTGTTCGCGGCGATATCCCTTCGGTGAAAGTCTATGAAGACCACCGAGTTTTCGCGTTCATGGATATCAATCCCCTCAATGAGGGGCACCTTCTCATTATTCCGAAGGCCCACGGCGCCACCATTCATGACATTACCGACGCCGATTTTGTGGCAGTCATGTCCGCCACCCACAAACTGGCCGCCGCCGTCAAGAAGGCCGTGAATCCTGAGGGGATCAATATCATGCAGCTCAACGGAGCCGCCGCCAACCAGGTTGTGCCCCACCTTCATGTGCACATTGTCCCCCGTTGGTCCGGGGACGGATTGACGATCTCCGAGTGGGATCCGGTTCCGGGTGACCTGGAGAAGGTCAAGGCCGTGGGGAAAAAGATTCGAGAGGCACTTCCGTAAGAAGGAGTTCAGAGGTTGAGTTCTATTTTAGACACCATCGGCCACACGCCTCTTGTTGAGATCAAGCGTCTTAACCCGAACCCCAGGGTGAGGCTGCTGGCCAAGCTGGAGTATTTTAATCCGGGCGGTTCCGTAAAAGATCGTATCGCAAAGGCAATGATCGAAGCGGCTGAAGCTTCCGGAATGCTCACACCCGACAAAACGGTGCTTGAGGCGACCAGCGGCAATACTGGAATCGGCTTGGCTCTGGTGTGCGCGATCAAGGGATACCGACTCCTCCTGACCATGTCTGAGTCGGCGAGCCAGGAGCGACGCAAAATCCTCCATGCCATGGGTGCCGAAATCCGCCTGACGCCTTCGCATCTCGGAACGGACGGCGCCATAGAGGAAGCCTATCGGTTAGCCCGGGAAGAGCCGAACACCTATTTCATTACGGATCAGTACAACAATGAGGCAAATTGGCGGGCCCACTACGACGGAACCGCGCCTGAGATCTGGGAGCAAACCGGGGGCGAAATCACGATGCTGGTTGCGACCATGGGAACCACCGGAACCCTTATGGGAACCTCCAGGCGCCTGAAGGAATACAACCCGTCCATACAGGTTGTGGGGGTTGAGCCTTATCTTGGGCACAAGATTCAAGGGCTCAAGAATATGAAGGAGTCGTACCGGCCGGAGATATATGAGAAGGAGCGCATCGATAAGAAAGTCAATGTGGATGATGAAGTGGCCTATGACATGTCGCGACGCCTGGCCCGTGAGGAAGGGATCTTTGCCGGCATGAGTGCCGGGGCCGCCATGGCCGTTGCGCGAGAAGAAGTGAAGTCCCTGCCCGGCGGTGTGGTGGTTGTGATCATCCCCGACGGCGGCGAACGCTATTTGAGCACCCCGCTTTTTGCCACACGAGAGGAAATCAACCTTAAAATCTACAATGCTCTGACGCGGACCCAAGAACCCTTTTCACCCCTTAACCCGGGAAGGGTATCCATTTATTCGTGCGGACCGACGGTTCACGACCGATTGCATCTTGGGGAGTGCCGCCGTTTTGTTTTGGCCGATATCGTCCGAAGATATCTGGAATATAAGAAGTACGACGTCAAACACGTGGTGAATATATCCGACCTGAACGATAAGATCATCCAGGGCTCTGAGGAAGCCGGGCTGTCCGTTGAGTCTTTTTCGGAAAAGTATCTGCAGGCCTACATGGAAGATATGAAGGCTCTCGGCGTCAAGCCGGCATCACAATACGCGAAGGCGAGTGAACATGTTCAAGACATGGTGTCGCTCACGGGAAGGCTCGTCGAAAAGGGGTTTGCCTATGAAAAACTTCGCTCGGTGTACTTCGATATTTCAAGGTATCCCGACTACGGCAAGCTTTCCGGCATCGATCTGGACAAGATCCGGCTGGGCGCCACCGTGGACCTGGACGAGTACGAAAAGGACAACCCGAGAGATTTCACCCTCCTGAAGCGGGCCAAGCTGTCTGAGCTCAGACGAGGCATTTATGCGAAAACCGAATGGGGGCAGGTGCGGCCGAGCTGGCACATCGAATCGGCTGCCATTGGGATGAAATACTTCGGTGAGACATTGGACATTTACACCAGCAGTCGTGATCTCATCTTTCCTCACCATGAAAATGACATGGCCGTGTGCGGGGCTCTCACAGGCAAACCCCTGGCGCGCTACTGGATATTGAGCGAACTCGTGCTGTCGGGAGGGGAAGACGCTCAACCGGATGCGAATGCGGTTTATGTGGAAGACCTGTTAAAAAGAGGGTTCAGCGGCAGAGTCATTCGCTATTGGCTCCTGTCCAATCATTACCGCAAACCCCTGCATTTATCGTATGAAGGACTGGAACAGGCCCAGCGAGCCATTCGCCGCCTTGACGAAAATGCTTCCCTGCTGCACAGCGTCGAGAACGGCGCGCCGTATCGCGACCTGGACCAGCTCCTCTATGACATCAAGACCGGCTTCACAGATGCCATGGATGATGACCTGAAC
>Ga0307423_1000272_pt1 | contig 35010 bp, 30 predicted proteins | sample SalMarWE160310MG_FD_202154 | JGI IMG/M metagenome (GOLD analysis project Ga0307423, IMG submission 202154) | Salt marsh sediment microbial communities from the Plum Island Ecosystem LTER, Massachusetts, United States - WE1603-10 | ecosystem: Environmental > Aquatic > Marine > Intertidal zone >... | reverse complement strand
CGGCCAAGGCCGGCAGCCAGGTAGTGCTGGTGGAAAAAGAGGCCCAGCTTGGCGGCTTCATGAACAAGATGGCCAAGCGCGCCCCCGAAACCGCCCCTTACAACGCCTTGGAGGAAGTCGGCCTTGACAAGCTGATCAGCGCCATCGAAGCCGACGCCAGCATTAAAGTCTTCACCGGCGCCACCGTGGCCAAGACCAAGGGCATGCCGGGCAAGTTCGATGTGGAGCTTTCCAACGGCGAGGCGCTGCAGATCGGTGCCATCGTCCAAGCCACCGGCTGGGTTCCTTATGATAAGGCCAACCTCAAAGACGACCTTGCCTCCGACCTGAACGGCGTGATCTCCAACGTGGAGATGGAGGAAAAGGCCAAGGCCGGCGATCTGGGCGGACTTAACGGGGTTGCCTTTATCCAGTGCGCCGGCAGCCGCGATGAGAACCATCTGCCTTACTGCTCGGCCTTCTGCTGCACGGTGTCTTGCAAGCAGGCCATTATGGTGAAAGAGGCCAATCCCGAGGCGGCGGTCTATATTATCTACAAAGACGTGCGCACCCCGGGTCAGAGCGAGGAAGTCTACCGCGAGGCACAGCGCAAGGGCGTGATCTTCTTGCGCCGGGACGAGGCATACCCCAAGATCAGCGAGAACGGCGGCAAACTCTCCATCGTCACCAAGGACGTGCTCCTGGACGACGATGTGGAGATCGACGAGCTGGATCTGGTGGTGCTGGCCACCGGCATGAAAACCAACAACCCCAAGGTCATGGACTCCCCGCTGATCCCCTTCGACATGCCGGACGAGGAAGGCAAGCGCCTTACCAAGGAGGCTTTGGCTCAGAACGAGCAGTGGTCTGTCCTGAACTTGGCTTACCGCCAGGGTCCCAACCTGCCGACTCTCAAGTACTCCATGCCGGACAGCCACTTCATCTGCTTCCCCTATGAGAGCCGCCGCACTGGAATTTACCCCGCGGGTACGGTGCGTAAGCCCCTGCGCCTGACACAGGCCTTCGACGACGGCGCCGGAGCAGCGCTCAAGGCCATCCAGGCCATCCATGGCGCAGAAGTGGGTTGCGCGGTGCATCCCCGCTCGGGCGACGAGTCCTTCCCCGAGTTCGCCATGCAGCGCTGCACCCAGTGTAAACGCTGCACCGAGGAGTGCCCCTTCGGCGCCATCAACGAGGACGAAAAGGCCAACCCGATACCCAACATCACCCGTTGCCGCCGCTGCGGCACCTGCATGGGCGCCTGTCCGGAGCGCATCATCTCCTTCAAGAACTACTCGGTGGACATGATCGGCTCCATGATCAAGTCCATCTCCATCCCGGAGGAGGACGATGAGCGGCCCAGGGTCATCTGCCTGGTGTGCGAGAACGACGCGCTGCCGGCTTTGGAAATGGCGGCTCGCCGCGGCCTGCGGTGGAATCCCTACATCCGCTTCATCCCGGTGCGCTGCTTGGGTTCGGTCAACCTGGTGTGGATCGCCGACGCGCTCTCCAAGGGCGTTGACGGCGTGATCCTCTTCGGCTGCAAGCGCGGTGATGATTACCAGTGCCACTTTGTGCGCGGCTCCGAGCTGGCCAACGTGCGCATGTCCAAAATCGCGGAAACCTTGCAGCGCCTGGCTCTGGAGCCCGAGCGCGTGCGGGTGGACGAGGTGGCCATTAACGAGTTGGAAAAGATCCCCACCTTCATCAATGAGTTCATGGAAACCATTGAAGAAGTTGGCATGAACCCCTTCAAGGGTTTCTAATAGCGCAATCAGCGTGGGGAGCGCGTCGGTGCTCCCCACGCTTTTTTGTTTAATACCGGCTGCTTGCGTAAGGGATGCCCTTGGTGGACCCTGGCGGGGCGGCCGTTTCTCTTACCAGTTGCATTGCAAAGCCGGATACGGTGATTACTTTAGAGGTAGTAATCATAACGCCTGGCCTAACCATGGCTTAAACGGGAAGCCAGGCTTATTGGCACTATCTCTTTGGAGGCTATAATGTCAGAGCAGGATAAGACAATTTGTCCGTATTGCGGCCAGAAGATGTCGAAATGGGAAGGAGCTGCTACCCAGAGCTGGGGCAGCGAGTTTCAATATATTTGTTTCAACGATGAGTGCGGGTATTATCAGCGGGGATGGGATCACACCTTCCGCCGTATCGGCATCAAAGCCAGCTACCGTCACCGCTATGACCCGGAGACAGGCCAGTGCGGGCCATTCCCGGTTAGTTCTGAACTCGCCGGCAAGGACGGCATCGTAGCAGAGTGATCAATCATGAGCGCCTGGGCGGTCTTAAGCGGCGGGATTGAATAAAATGGACCTTAGCGATCTGGGACGAAATGATTTATGCCCCTGCGGCAGCGGCAAGAAGTTCAAACGCTGCCATTTGGGCCGCGAGAGCGAATTATTGGAGCTTCTGGAGAAGAAGCTGAACGCCAATCCCACCGAGATCGCCCAGCGCATCCTGAGTCTGCCGCCATGCGAGCATGCCCGGGCCCAGGAAATGGCCGAGTCCTTGGGCTTGGTTTCAGCGGCCGGCAAGGAACTATCCATAAAATTCATAGATTTGTCAGCCTATCTCGAGATGGAGCGTTCCCTGCGCTTGGAAGAGGACAAACCCGGCCCCGACCCGGACGCGGTAGGCGGCATTTTCATAAACCCGGCCAAGACCCGCGCCCTGGAGCCCACCACTCTTTTCATGGCGCTTTCACCCCATGCCGATGATTGCACCATCGTGCATCAGCTGGCCCACGTTGTGGATATGGTGGAAGGCTCGCGTTTGCATCCGGGCGTGGGCGTGGAAAAGGGTAGCGAAATGGGAATGCCCAGTGAACTCTTGGAGCATCCCCAGGAGTTCGGCGACCGCCTTCTGCAGCTATCCGAGCGGCTTGGCGTGGAGTTGGACGCGGACGACGAGATCGTGGCCTTTTTAGCCCGCCGCAAGCTGCTCATGCCGGGCAAACTGATAGCCGAAGGCAAGCGTGAGGAACTGGTGGCCGAAGCCCAGCGTATTCTGAGCTTCATGCGCGATTCCCAGGACGAGATCAATGCCCGCATCAAAAACCGCAAGGGTTACGTGGGCAAAAAGGCCAAGGCCTGATAATAGTAGCGCGCAGTTGATAGGGGACCTGTGTGGTCCTGTTGCAAATAGTGTCAAAAAAGCGGCGGCTCCCGTGGGGGCGGCCGCTTCTTTGATGGGGGCCGTGAATGGGGTACGGGAAGTCTCTGCCTGGGCCGCTCGGCGCCGCAAGCCACAACGGTCAAGGGGCGAATTTTGCTGAGAGGGCTTCACTTTATGCTGGCCTTTCGGCCCTTATTTGTGATAGAAGGCACGTGCAAGCTTTTACATTCGTCGCACCGTGTGCGCGCCGATACGAAAAGCTTGATTACCCCTAAACGAAAACGTATAAAGGGGCGTGTTGCTGATCAATGGGCTCCCCACCCGAAGGCCCGGGAGCCTTTAGGCAATTTGGGTAATCCCCCGCCCTCAAGGCGGGGGCTGTTCACCTAGATGTGAGGAGAAGTGGGTATGAGTGCCAAGGTCTACCCGAATCTGATGAAGGAACTGGAGCATTTCGGCCTGCAAAACGCCACCCAGTGCTATCACTGCGGTAACTGCACCGGCGTTTGCCCGCTGTCCACGGAAGAAAATCCCTTCCCCCGCAAGTTCATGCGCATGGCTCAGCTGGGGCTAAAGGACCAGATCGTCCAATCCGGCGAGCCCTGGCTCTGCTACTACTGCGGTGAGTGCTCGGACCAATGCCCCCGGGGAGCCGACCCCGGCGAGGCCATGATGGTCATGCGGCGCTATCTCACCTCTCTTTACGATTGGACCGGCTTTGCCCGCAAGTTCTACACCTCCGAAGTGTTCGAGGTGGCGGCGGTGGCCACGGTGGCGGCCTTCATCGGCGTGCTGTTCTGGATCTTCGGTCAATGGAACGCGGCCCTGGCCAAACCCGGCATTCATCTCAACATCTTCGCGCCCAACCACGTGATCGAGATCCTCGACCTGGTCATGGCGGCGGTCCTCACCTTCTTCCTCTTAAGCAACGTCTGGCGCTGCATAAAAATTGTGCAAGGGGAGCTGCATGGCAAAATCCCGCTGAAATACTATAAAGACAAGTTCATCGAGATGGTCTGGAACATGGTCAGCCAGTGGCAGTTCTCCAAGTGTGAAGATAAAAAGCAGTGGATAGTCCACCTCCTCATCATGACCGGTTACAGTTCGGTGTTCCTCATGGTGGTGGTCGGGCTCCGCTGGTTCCAGCGCGACTCGGTGATCGATCCCCAGTGGCCCATCGTTTCGGCGGTTATGACCCTGGTGGGCTACTATGCCACCTTCGCCATCATGTACGGCACCACCTACGCGTTGATCGGCCGCATCAGGAAATCCAAGGCGCCCTACAAGAACTCCCACGGCACCGACTGGATGTTCCTGATTCTTTTGCAGCTGACCACCATCACCGGCATCCTGGTCCACGCCTTTATCTACCTCAAGTGGCCCATGGCGACTTACGTGATCTACATGATCCACCTCATGGTGGCGATCCCCATGCTGGTCCTGGAAGTGCCTTTTGCCAAGTGGGCCCACTTGGCCTACCGCCCGGTGGTGCTCTTCCTGGTCAAGGTCCGCCAGGCCTATCTGGCCGACAACCCCCAGCCCGCGGTCGCCGAGGCGGTGGTTGAAGAAGCTGTGGCAGAGGCCGAGCCGGCCGCCTAAGCCCCAGGGTAAATAAAAAAACCAAGCGGTCCCCAGCGATGGGGGCCGCTTTTTATTGGGGCGGGATGTGTACGAGGTCAAACCTGGGCCTAGAAGGCCCCTTTAAGCCGTCTCATCCAGCGCCTAAGAGGCTGTAGAGACCGTCCCAAGCCTTGCACCTCATCCAATCCATACAATCCCTGAGAGAGCCGCAGGCGCACGCCGGCCCCGGGCTTGGGCAGGGTTTGGCCGGCAAAGTGGGCCAGGGTGGCCCAGCCCTTGCGGGTTTCGGCCAGGGCCAGGCCCAGAGGCGCCGGAAATCCCTCGGGCGGCCTGTAAAGCAGGGTGGCCGAAAGCAGGCGTCCGGTAATTTCCCCGGGCAGCGGATCGGGTTGAGCCGGCCGGGGGGGGGTGATCACCGGCGTAAAGCTGGATTGCCAGGGCGTGATCGGATATAAGGGCCTGGTGGCGGGCACCAGGATAGTGACCAGGTTATTGTTGCCCAGCCCGCCGATGGATTGGGTTAGCGCCACCCGTGGCTCCTTGGGCAAGCGCCTCTCCGGGCTCAGCTTGCCCACCAAAAGCCAGAAAGCCTCCACCACCTGGGCCAGGCCCGAGGCCCCCACCGGGTGCCCGCGGGCTTTTAGGCCGCCCGAAGGATTGATGGGTATGCGGCCCCCCACCTTGGTTTCGCCTTCCAGCACCCCGCGCCAGCCCTGGCCCGGGGCGAAAAAGCCCAGGTCTTCGGCGCCGATCACCTCGAACATGGTGAAGGCGTCGTGCACCTCGGCGAAATCCACCTCCGACGGATTGACGCTGGCCATGGCATAGGCCTGCATGGCCGCTTGGCGGGTGGAATTGAAGCTGGTGAGGCTGCTCCGCCGGGCCACCTCGGCGCTGTCGGTGGCATGCCCCACTCCGGCCAGGCGCACCCGGCCCTCCTGGCTGGAGAGCACCACCGCGGCGGCGCCGTCGGTGATGGGCGCGCAGTCGAACACCCTAAGCGGATCGGCCACCATGGGCGAGGAATAGTACTTTTCCTCGGGCAGTTCTTTTTGGAACTGGGCAAAGGGATTAAGGGCGCCCCGCGCGTGGTTTTTCACGGCCACCTGGCAGAGCACCCGCTCAAGCGTTTTATGATCCAAGCCATGGGCCTCGGCATAGGCCCCGGCAATAAGCGCGGCCAGGGATGGCATGGAAGCGCCGTAGGCCCGTTCGCGGCCCGCGATTACCTCGGCTAGGATGCTGGTGGTGCGCCCGGTGGAGAGGCCCGTCATTTTCTCGCCGGCCACCACCAGGACGTGTTTGCGGTAGCCAGAGGCCACCGCGAAAAAAGCGGTTTCCAGGGCTCCGGCCCCGGTGGACGAGGCGGTTTCCACCCGGGAGGACGCAGCGCCGGAGATGTCCAGGCGGTCGGCCAGGGCCACGGCCAGGTTCCCCTCGCCGGTGAATTCCTCCGAGTTCATCACCCCCACGTAAACCGAGTCCACCTTTTTAAGCCCGGCTTCTTTTAGCGCGTCCCCCGCGGCTTGGGCTAAAAGATCAACCAGGGGCAGGTCCAGCTTGCCGAACTTGGTGAGGGCGGCGCCGGCGATGTAGACCGGGGTGGGCGGCATGGACGCAAACCTCCAACAAAAAAGAAACGGCCGGGACGTTAGCAAGTCGTCCCAGCCGAATTATAACACGGTGCTTAACGGGCTAAGAGCCCGGGAACCATCCCTGAGGCCCCATGGGGCCCACCGGGCCCATGTCCTGGCCCATGTCCTGGCCCATGCCTTGCTCCCGCGCCCGCGCTTCCATGCGCGCTTTCACCTCGGGTTTTACGGTCAAGGTGGCGTCTCCGAAGATGGAGAACTGCAGCCACTCAAAGGCGAACTTCAAGAGCTCCATGTCGTTGCCCTGCAGGACCTCCAGCCTGTTGGGGTTGATCTCGAACACCTCGGCCAGCCGGGTTTGGCTCACGAACTTACGGAAAGATTCCAGTTTGTACACCGCCATGAAGAACATCTGCATCTTTTTGGCGATTACCTGGGGATTGGGGTCCGGCGCCTGGCGGGTGAGGATGGGCATGAAGATGTCGTTCATGTGGAAATAAGTCTGCAAGCCCTGATCCTTGGTCCAGCTCTGGGGGTTCCAGGCAGGCCCCTCCTCGAATCCCCGGCAATGCTCCTCGCGCACCAGGAAGAAGCCTTCTTCGTTGATGGTGCCTTGGCTGCCGCACTTGGTGGCCCTTCCTAAGGGGTAGGTGCGGCAGGCGCCGGGGCGGTCGGGATAGACCGTGCATCCCTTGTCGCTTACAAAGGGACAGGTTTCCCGATCGTTATCCAGCATCACCAGGCGGGCCATGGGCCAGCCGTTCTGCCCATGCTCCACGGTGCAATAGCGATCCAAGAACTCGTCTGAACTTAGGCCCAGATTGTTCCTCAGCCTGAGCAGGTCATAGGGTGTGAGCCAAAGGGTGAGCTTGCGGCAACATTCGTTGAAGCAGGGCACCGCGGGATGGCAGGAAAAGGAGAAATCCTCCGTTAGCTCCTTGAAGCGCTTATCCATGTTGGGGGGCAGCATTTAATTGCTCCCGGTCGCCTGTTCCGTCTGGTCCTTCAGCTTCAGGGTCTTCTGGCCCAAGAGCCCGAAACGGACCCAGTCGTAGCCCAGGTCCATCATGGCGGCGTCGTCCGTCTTGATGGCGTCAAGGCGCTCGGGCTCCAGCTCAAACTTGTCCAGGAAGCTGGAATTGAGCACCATCTTGCGGAAACCGTCCACGTCCCATAAGGCGGTGACCACCATTTGCAGGATCTGATCGTTGGTGATGTCCAGGTCGCGCATGAGATGATGACCGGAAAGGCCGTCATAGGAGCCGTCCGCTTCCTTGGATTGGATGGCGCCCTGATCCTTGAGCCACTCCTTCACCTGCCAGTCATCGCCTTTTACCAAACCATGGCATTTTTGGGGGTCCGCCACGATGGTGAAGCCGGCGTCGGGCCGCTCGTCCAAGGGGAACATGCGGCAGGCCCAGGGGCGGTCGGCATAATAGAGACAGCCGTGGGAGCGCACGAAAAAGCAGCGCTTGTCGTTGGATTCATCCATCTTGAGCTGAATCAAAGGCAGATGGCGGTCGGTCACCACCACCAAGTCGGTGTATTTATGCAGGAACTCGGTGGAGGTCATCCCCAGGGCCTTTTTAAGGCGCAGCACGTCGTTGGGGGTAAGAAAGATGTTCACATCGCGGCAGCAGGAGGTGTAGCAATCCAGGCCACGGTGACAGGCGAAAGTGAAATTGTCTTCCAGTTTAAGCTGGGGCTTTTCTTGGCTCATGCTTGTTCCTTGGCGCGCACCGGGCAGGCCCCGGAAGCGGCAGATTGAATATGCCTATTTCCTGATTATGTAGTTGTCAGGAAGTTTTACCAGCCGTCTGGCGCGCGGTCAACAATTAAGGATCGCGCAGTCGGCGATTAGGCTATCCGGGATTTTTAGGCTCTCGCTAACGTCTTTAAAAGTCAGCCGCGCTTAATACCTGCTGGGCTGGCCGGTCCTTGGCCGTGTGGTCGCGGGCCAGTTTGGCGCCCAAGCTAAGGGCCTTTTTGTTTAGCGCCTCGGTTCCGGCCGGCACCCGGGCCAATAGCGCCTTTTCCAGGGCTTTAAGGCTGACTACTCCGGTCAACTCGCTTATGGCGCCGAGGGCCACCACATTGGCCACCATGATTTTCTTTAGCTTGTCGCGCGCCGTGGCCGTGAAAGGTAGGGCCACCGCCAGGCTGGTGGGGGCGTGCTTGACCAAATCCGAATCCACCACCACCCAAGCGGAGGGATCCACGTCCCAAGCGTAGGTGTCGGCCGCCTCTTGGTTGAGCGCCAAAAGGAGGTCCACCGTGGTGCATAGAGGATAATCGATGATGTGGTCGGAAACTATAACCTCTGCCTTGGATGCTCCGCCCCGGGCCTCGGGACCGTAGGACTGCACCATGGCCACCTCGCGGCCGTCATAAAGGCCGGCGGCTTCGGCTAAGACCAGGCCGGCCAAAAGCAGGCCTTGGCCGCCGGAGCCGGCCAAGCGCACTTCCATCCGTTCCAACGGAGGTTTGCTCTTCTTGGGGTTTTTGGCGGAGGGCTTGGCGGTTTGTTTCTTGACCGGGCTCATAGCTTGCCCTCCTCGCGCATTTGGGCGGCCCTTTGGCACACCCCGGCGTATCGGTCCTGGAAGGTGGGGTGGCCCTTGTCCACCAACACCCCGATGGCGAAGCGGTCCTGCTTTTGTTCTTCGCTGAGTTTGTCCCAGCGCTCCTGGCGCACGGCCTGGGCCTTGAAGGTCTTCATCATCTCCACCTGGGATCCCAACTTGTTTTGGCGGCCGTAATTGGTATGGCAGGGGCTCAAGACCTCCACCAGGCTGAAGCCCCTTTTTTCAAGCATGAGTTCCAGCATCTTATCCAACTGGGTCACGTGATACACCGTGCTGCGCGCCACAAAGGCCGCGCCCGCCGTACCGCTGAGCGCGCTTATGTCAAAGCTGGGCTCGATATGGCCGAAGCGGGCGGTGGTGGCCTTGGCGCCCATGGGAGTGGTGGGGCTGTATTGGCCGCCGGTCATGCCGTAGGTCATGTTGTTCACGATGATGGCGTTGATGTCCAGGTTGCGGCGCGCGGCGTGGATCAGGTGGTTGCCGCCGATGGCGGTGGCGTCGCCATCTCCCATTACGGTTATCACGGTGAGCTCGGGGTTGGCCAGCTTGATGCCGGTGGCAAAGGTAAGCGCCCGGCCGTGGGTGGTGTGCACGCTCCCGACATCCACGTAAACCGGCAGACGCCCCGAGCAGCCGATGCCCGACACCAAAACCACTCGGTTCTTGTCCAGCCCGCTTTGCACTAAAGCGCGCACCAAGGACCCCAGCAGGATGCCCAAGCCGCAGCCCGGGCACCAGACATGGGGAAACCTTTTATCATGCCTGAGCCATTCATAAACCACGCTGCGATGAACTGGTGGCATGTGAGGAACTCCTTTTATGTGTTGGGTGGAGGCGGCCGCTTAGGGCCACTCCAACCTGTTGCTCATTTAATCAGCGCCAAGGCCCGCGAACCACTCCTCGACCGTGGTCGGGCCTTGTCTCTTCGCTTGAAACCGCTTAAGGCCGCAGGCCTTTCCCCCGCCTCCAATCACTAGGCGCCTTTGTCCAGCCCGCGCAGCCGGCCCAGCAATTCCTCCGGGGTTATCATGGAGCCGTCCATTTTGCTGTGGCGGTGGACCTGGGTGCGGCCGTTGTTCACCCTTTTCACCTCGCGGCTGATCTGGCCCATGTTCAATTCCGGCACCAGGCAGAGCTTCTTGCCGGCCAGCGCCTCCTCCACCGGACGGCGGGGGAAGGGCCAGAGGCTTATGAGCTGCAACAGACCTATCTTGAGGCCGCGCTCCCGGCCCAGGCGCACCGCCGCCTGCGCGCTACGGGCGGTGCAACCGTAGGTGATGAGCAGGTATTCCGCGTCTTCCAAGGCAAAGCCCTTGACCATCTCCAACAAGGTGAAGTGGCGGCTGATCTTGTTGAAGAGGCGGGCGTAGAAAGGCTCGACCTCGTCGGCCCGCCGGGTGGGGAAGCCGCGCTCGTCGTGCACCAGGCCGGTGACGTGATAGCGGTAGCCCTGGCCCAGATCGGCCAGCCGGGGAATCTGGGAGCCGTCGGTCTTATAGGGCTTGTACCAGTCCGGCGGCTCCAGGGGCCGCGGTCGGTTTATGACCACAACCTCATCCTGGGCCGGCAGAACCACTTTCTCCCGCATGTGGGCCACCACTTCGTCGGATAGAAGGATGACCGGGGTGCGGAAGCGCTCGGCGAAATTGAAGCATTGCACCGCCACCTCGAAACACTCGCCCACCGTGGCCGGGCAGAGCACGATGGCCGGATGATCGCCGTGGGTTCCCCAACGGGCCTGCTGCACGTCGCCCTGCCCAGGGTTGGTGGGCATGCCGGTGCTGGGGCCGGCGCGCATTACATTGACAATGACCGTGGGGATTTCGGCGATGCAGGCATAGCCCAGGTTTTCCTGCATAAGGCTGAAGCCGGGGCCGGAGGTGGCGGTCATGGTCTTGCGGCCGGCCAGGGACCCGCCCAGACAACAGCCGATGGAGGCGATCTCGTCCTCCATTTGGATGAAGGGATGCCCTCGGGCGGGCAGCTCGCGGCTCATGATCTCGGTTATTTCGCTGGCCGGGGTGATGGGGTAGCCCGCGAAAAAATCGCAGCCCGCGGCCAAGGCTCCCAAGGCTATGGCCTCGTTGCCTTGCAACAGGCGGGCTGGTTTGTGGCTGGGTTTGGCCATGACGTTCCTTTACACGCTTAAACCGGCCTTGGCCGGCGTCTGAGTTACCAGGGCAAAGCCGTTATTCCTCAGATGGGGCCGGAGCCAGACGCTCGGGGCTTTGCTTGATTGCGGCTTGAGTTCCGGGTTTGCCCAGGGAGGGTCCTGGGGCTGCCTGGGTGGTGGTTTCCTCGCCCACGCTGATGGCGAAATCAGGGCACAGCATTTCGCAAAGCCCGCAGGTGGTGCAGCGTTTCGGGTCCTTTAGGAAGGGATATCCCCATTCGTCCTGCGCCAGGGCCTGTCGCGGGCAAAATGCCACGCAGTTGCCGCAGCGTTTGCACCAGGCAGGAAAAAATGAGACCTTGCCCTGACCGGGCGCGGGCGCTGGCTCGGGCTTTGCCTTTGCCTTTGACTTGGCGCTCATGCGGAGGCTCCCTTGGCAGCCTTAGTGGCCACCTGCTTTAGGAAACTGGGCTTATCGACCAGAAAGCGGATATGGGTGGCTTTGGCCACCTGATCGGCGCCATCAAAGGCGCTTATTGTGAAAACCATTTTGCGGCCGCTCACCTCGGCCAATTCGGCGAGGGCGGTCACGCTGAAGCCCTCCGGCGTGGGCGCCAGATGGTCCATGGCCATGTGGGCCCCCACGGTCATGTCTTCCGGCCCCATGTGGGGGGCTATGGCGGCAATACAGGATTGCTCCAAAAGGGTCATCAGGGTCATGGAAGACATCACGTCCACGCCCGGATTGCCATAAGCCGAAGCCAGGTCTTGCTTGCGCACCACGGCCGAGGCCTGGCCCGTGAGACCCTTTGTGATTCCGCTCATTAATCGGCCTCCCAATTCCGGTTAGCACATTTGATGGATCGTCTATTATTTATATCATATTCAGTTAGAAGAAAAAGAGGCCGCCAGGCATATAAGCGTGAGAAAATAGATTCCATGGCATTGGCCAAGCGAAACCGGTTTAAATGGAGGCCGCCGCCTTTCTTGACACCCCCGGGAGGCCATGGTAGATATCCAAATTCTAGTAGTTTGGGCCGTTAACTCAGCCGGTAGAGTATCTGCCTTTTAAGCAGAGAGTCGCGTGTTCAATCCACGCACGGCCCACCAAAATCAAGGCGGCGCTTTTTGGTCTTGGCACCGAAAAGCGCCGCTCGTTTTATAGCGCCCGGGGGCGACCCGGCCTTTGGCGGGAGGGCCGCCATTGCACGAGGTTGAGCGCCACTGGCAGGCAACCCTTGGCTGGGAGCCGGAAGACTTGGGAGCAAAAGGCGCTCAAGCAGGTGTGCTGGAAGGGATTCCGGCGCGAGAGCCAGGCTGATTTTTAAGCGGCTATAACCTTGTGAAAGCCCATGTTTTAGGGTATATGTTGGGTCCGTAATCGACCCCCGCCCATGCAAGTTGGACCCTTGCGGGGGGTCTTATAAAAAAACAATACGTCCCCATCGTCTAGCCAGGTCCAGGACACCGGCCTTTCACGCCGGCGACACGGGTTCAAATCCCGTTGGGGACGCCAGCTCCAAGACAGAAAGGCTCTGCCCTTCCGAAATGAACGGGGTAGAGCCTTTCTTTTGGTGTAAGGCCGGTGTACGTCGTCAGCCCCTTTGGGACTGATTGGTCATTTTGCTAACAGACACTTTGCCTGAGTATTTCTGGTTTAATTAGCTTTTCCTTCAAGGGCTGCAGACCCATGTTAAGCCGCCTTCTGCGGCGTAGGGTTTGTTCCTTTACCAAGTCCCTGGCTGCTGTTAGCTTCCCATCCCTGCCGTAGTACACATCAGCCGGGGTGAGATTGTCCAGCGATTCATGCACCCGCTGGTGGTTGTAGTATTGCACGAATTCGCCGATTTTGTGCTCGAGTTGCCATGGCAGGTAGTAGTTCTCGAGATTGACCACGTTTTTCAAGGTCCGGTGGTAACGCTCGATTTTACCCTGGGTCATGGGGTGATAGGGCCGGCCCCTGGTGTGGCTGATGCCCTGCTGATCCAGATATTGCTTGAGGTCGCCAGCCAGGTAGCAGGACCCATTGTCTGAAAGCAGCCGGGGCCGGTGCTTGACCTTGACGCCGCTGACGCCAGTCTTGGCTACGGCTATCTCCAGGGTATTCTTCACGTCATCGGCTGCCATGGTGCTGGTCAAAAGCCAGGCTATGATGTAGCGGCTGAAGTCATCCAGGATGGTGGAAAGATAGTACCAGCCCCAGCCCATGATCTTGAAATAGGTGAAGTCGGTCTGCCACAGCTCGTGCACCCGCTTGGTCTTGTGCCGAAACTCATCAGCCGCGCTGAGCACGATATAGGCCGGGCTGGTGACCAGGTCATAATCCCGTAGTATGCGATAAACACTGGACTCGCTGATGAAGGCGCCATGGCTGTCGGTGATGTGCCAGGCTAGCTCACGGGGCGTCAGCTCCGGCTTGTCCAGGGCCACATCCACCACCCGCTGCTTCTCGCTATCAGGAATCTTGTTCCAGAAGCGTCTGGCGTTGGGCGGCTGGTTGGCCAGGCCGTCATAACCATCCTCATGATATCGTCGGTACCAGCGGTAGAAAGTAGGTTTCTTGGTGTCTGGGCTTCGGGTATGGGACTTTGGTAAGGCATTTTTTCGCTGCTGCTGATCATGTCAGGTCTGGTGCGGGGCATATTTCTTCTCACGTTCGCCAGTTTTCGACATAGCAGGGCCGTGCTTCTTCTCTGGGGTCAGGAGCAAACGGGCCTCGGCAACCCAAATCCAGGCAGCCATCAACACCAACTCAGATCACCAAAAGTGACCTGAAAACCTGCTTCGCCTTTGTAAAATGGTCTAACCGTTTCTAGGGGCCGCCAAGTGGCGGGTAAAATGGTATATTAAATTTACAGCGCATTTGGCAGGTGGCCCTGCCATACATTTTGTTAATGGCGATAATTGGTTTGCCAGCAAAGGCACAATAGTATAAAAAGAATACCGTTCTTGCCCTTTTGGGCCGTAAGCAGTTGAGGTTGTTATGTCGTCCAATTCCCTTAAGCCTAAAAGGCTTGCTGACCAAGTTTTTGATAAGATTCAGAACCTTATCTTGCGCGGTGATCTGCGTCCCGGGGAACAGCTCAAGACGGAGAGAGAACTGTGCACCCTCATGGAAGTGAGCCGGCCAACTTTAAGGGCGGCCCTAAAAAAACTCATCGACCGGGGCTTGGTGGAGAACCGCCAAGGCCGAGGGACTTTCGTGGCCTCGCCAGAAAAATCCATTGACCAAAACCCGCTTGGTGCCTTCATTGATAAGGACGAAACCACCCTGTTGGACCTGTTGGACGTGCGTCTGGCCCTGGAGTGCCATGCCGCTTCCCTGGCCGCTCAGCGCGCCTCGGGCGAGGATATCGACTTATTGTTCACCCACAACAACGAGATGCGCGGAAAGATAGCCAAGGGCGAACTCGGATTGAGCGAGGACCTGCGTTTCCACATGTGCCTGGCCTATGCTACCAAAAACCCCGTGCAGATCCACTTAATGAAGAACCTCTATGAATTTCTGCACTTCGGCATCGAGGAGAGCCTCAAGGCCCTGTACCGTGACCCCAAGCACCTGGAAAAAATCCTAGCGCAACACCAGGCTGTAGCCGAGGCCATCCGGCATCACGACTCCCAGGGCGCGGCCGATGCCATGCGAGACCACATTTCCTTCTTAATGGAATTTTCCAGCCAGAAGATGAACCTGCGCAAGGCAGGCCGCAGTTTGACCGTCGACTCCGGCGAAAAGGACGATAACCTAGAGGCCGGCGGCGAGCAGACCTAACCCGGGAACTCGGAGCCAGCTCAAACCTCGGGGATAAGACCCACCACGTAAGGTCCCTGTGGCACCGCCACAATCGTGTCGTGGCTGGGCAGCAATTCATCCACTTTGGCCTGGATGTCGACGATCTTTTCCACCCCGATGCCGGCCAGGGCCTGTCGGTCCAGATGATCCGAGTAGCAATACACCTTGCCCGCAGTCTCAATGGCCTGATAGGTGGTCTGCAAGCACCACTGGTCGATGACGAAGTTATCCGGTTGACCGTGATGGGTGTTGAATTGGTGCGGGGTGAAGCCCTGGGCCACCATCTGGCAATACTCCGGTGAACCCAAGCCCTCGCGGCACTCGCATGCCACGATGATGCTACCTCCCGGGCGCAGCATGTTGCGGGCCATGATCAGGCCCTTGCTCACCTGGTAAAAGGTTGCGTCCAAGGGATAGCCGCCTGCCGAGGTTATCACCAAATCGGCGGGTTCTCGCAGTTGGCTAACCGTGTGCTCGCGGACCAAGCGGCAGCCGGACTGGTGGGCCTGGCTGGGGTGGCCGGCGAAGATGCCGGTGATCTGCCGCTGTTTGTTGATGACCACATTGACCAGGAAATCCGCCCCGGCCATGGCCATCACTTTCTCCCCCGCTTCGTGAAAGGGATTGCCCTCCAGTTTGCAGTTGGTCACTCCAGGATGGGCGATCATGGCAAAGGAGTGCATGTAACGCAGGGTTTCCAAGCTGGCGATGCCCGGTAGGAGGGATTTACGGCCACCCGAGTAGCCTGCGTACATGTGGGGCTCGATGAGGCCGGTGAGGATCTTCAGATCGGCGTCCAGATAAGTGGTGTTGAGTTCTATGGGGCCGCCGTCCATGGTGCCCACCTGACGCAGGTGCTCGCGGTCGCGGCACTTGTGGTTGGTGATCTGGTAGTTGGCCATCACCCAGGACCCCACCATGCTCTCCAGCTCCTGGCCCTCATTGGGGCGGTGCATGCCAGTGGCGATGAGGATGTGGATGCGGTCGCGGGGGATGCCCGCTTCCTCCAGCATTTGCAGCAGGGGGGGCAGCAACACCTGATTGGGCACCGGCCGGGTGATGTCGGAGATGACTATGCAGGCATTAGAGCGTCCCCGAGCGATCTCGGCCAGGGGGGGCGACGCAATCGGCTCCGCTAAGGCGCGCCGGAGTTCACCTTCAGGATCGGGCAGGGGAGCCACGGCACTGGATTCCAGAATCACCACCTCATCAGGCAGGCTCAGATCTATCTGTGTTTCGCCGTATTGAATGTTGGTGTGCATCGTCAATCTCCCTGCCCGCCCGCCTGTCGCCGGTCGGGCTCGGATTGATTGTATACTAACATGGCGGCCCCGCTGCTGACCAAGGGCCCAGGGGAAAGTAGGGCCGGGTGGCCGCAGGCGCGGCCACCCGGGGAAGTATGGATCAAACGGGCCCCTTACATCTTGGGGGGCTTGGGCCGGGGCAGGAAGCCCACCGACTGCCAGTAACGGTAATCAGCGCGGAACTTCTGCAGGTTGTTGTAGACCTTCTTGAACATGGCGTCCCGGGCAGCCTCCTCGGCGGCCACCTCTTCCCAGGCCTTGCGGTAGGCGTCGAGGAATTCCGGGGACCAGTACTTGTTGATCACGCCGCGTTTGGTCACGTTTTCCTTGATGACCGGGGCCTGAATGGCTTCGGAGAAGGCCAGTTGGTCGGCCACGGTGGCCTTGCACATCATTTCGATCACCATCTGCTGGTGCTCGCTCATAGCCTTCCAAGCATCCTTGTTGATCAGCAGCTCAAAGACCGTGGCTTGCTGGTGCCAGCCGGGGTAGTAATTGTATTTGGCGATCTTGTAGAAGCCCAGGCGCTTGTCGATGGCGGGCATGGAGAACTCGGTGGCGTCGATGGCCTTCTTCTCCAGGGCCGGGAAAATCTCGCCAGCTGGCAGCAGGCTGGTCTGCACGCCCATCTTCTGCATCACCTTGCCGCCTAAGCCGTAAAAGCGCATGCGCATGCCTTTGAGGTCGGCAGGCTTGTTTACGGGTTCCTTGAACCAACCCGAGGTCTCGGGAGCGATGACCGCCGCCACCAGCACCTTGACGTTGTAGCCGGCCTGGTCATACATCTCCTGGTAAAGCTTCATGCCGTCGCCGTACCACAACCAAGCCAAGTACTCGGGGGCTTCAGGGCCGAAGGGCACCGCGCCAAACAGGGGAGCGGCGGGTATTTTGCCAGCCCAGTAGCCGGCGGTGGCATAGCCAGCGTTGATCTTGCCCTTGGAAACCGCTTCCAATATTTCGAAGGGGGCCACAAGTTTGCCGGGCTCGTAAATCTTCATTTGTACGCTGCCGGCGCTGGCCAACTTGATGTGTTTGGCCATCCAGGCGATGGCCGAGCCCAGGGCGGGCAACTCGGTGGAGAAGCAAACGGGCACCTTGAGCAGCACCGGTTTCTCTTTGGCGGCCAAGGCCCCATTCCCGCCGGCCAACATCACCAGCGCCAGAACCAGGAACAGGCTAAAAAACTTCTTCATGATCTCTCCCTTCCATGCAGGTTTGTGAGCAAAGCTCCTTGTCTCCCCGGCCCGAACCTTGCGGCTGGGGACGCGTTAACGGGGCAGGGCGGAGCAAGCGTTCCGTCCTGCTTTCTTTGGTAATGGCGGCTGATGGAAATGAACCACAGTCATTGTAATAATATATAACCACTTAAAATGGGTAGGGAATAACTTGTGCCATATTATTGCTAGATTAAATTAACCAATTATGTCAACTAAAAAAATTAAAATTGAGCAATAAAATTAATAAAGTAAATAATAACAAATATATAAAAATTATATCGACTATGGGCTGGGCCGATTTGTAATGGTATTTAATAGTTACATTTCGCTAAATTCGTTGCTGGCGTGGTTGGGCACAAGAGCAAATATGGTGTGTGCTCCTTCCCCTTTCACAAGGTCCATGGATGGATTGGGCGGAATATATTGGCAGTCAATCACAAAAAAATATTTAAAATAAATATATTATGGGATTAGGCCACTCAAAGGTCAAGGATTGGAGATGGGTAGAGTGTGCAATTAGCGAGCCTCGCTTATCCGTTAGAAAGCTCTCCTTTAAGAATGATCCCCCCACAAAAACGCTTTTGCTGCCTTGGCGGTCTGTGGCCATGCGGGATCAATTTCTCGTATTATAAAATATAGTGGTCAGTTCAAAATCTAAATAGGCATATATAATAATAAGTTAGAAGCTATAAGCATCAAGGAGGACCTAACGGGCTTTAAAAAACAACTTGACAACAAGTAAATTGGTAAAATAAAAAGGCCATTATGGGAACAAATAAAGGGCAGGAGCCAAATCATCTTCAAAGCCGCAAGCCAAAGGTGAAGCAATGAACCATGAAAAGGAATCTCCACCGGCCCTTTGCCGCCGCCTGGATGGGGTGGTCATAGGCATTGGCAAAACCGTGGCCTGGGCCAACGGGCTGTTGGTCATGGCCATCATCCTCAACGTGGTGCTGCGTTACATTTTCGACATGGGCCAGGTGTTCCTGGAAGAGCTACAGTGGCACCTCTATGCCGTGGCGGTGATGATAGGGCTCTCCTACTCCCAGGTAGTCGATTCTCCCATAAGGGTGGATATCCTCCACCAACGCTTCTCCAGGCGGACCAAGGCCAAGTGGGAGATATTCGGCACCCTGGTCTTCCTGCTTCCCTGGATTACCATCCTCCTCCTGCAAGGGCTCGACTTCTGGTCCGAGGCGTGGCGGGTCAACGAGCACTCGGATTCCCCGCTGGGGCTTCCCTTCCGCTGGATCATCAAGGCAGTCATCCCCATCTCCTTCGCTCTGCTGGGCATGGCCGCCGCATCCCGCTTGATTAGCTCCTTTGCCGTGATCTTCAACGAGCGGAAGGTGCGCCATGGCAATTAACGAGATCCTGGTCGTCGCAATGTTCCTCACCTTCTGCGCCTTTTTGTTCACCGGTTACCCGGTGGCTTACGTGCTGGGTGGGGTGGGGGTGCTGTTCACCGTGGTGGGCTATTTCTCGGACATGTATCTGGGTACCCTCACTGGTTTGGACTACATGACCCTGGGCATGGCGGTGAACCGTGTCTACAAGTATATGGACAATTGGGTGCTGGTGGCCTTGCCCATGTTCATCTTCATGGGCCTGATGCTGGACCACTCCGGCATCGCCGAGAAGATGATGAAGGCCATGCAGGACCTGTTTGGCAAGGTGCGCGGCGGCCTGGCGGTGACCGTGACCCTCATCGGGGTCATCCTGGCCGCCTCCACCGGCATCATCGGCGCCTCGGTGGTGCTGCTGGGCCTTTTATCACTGCCCGCCATGCTCAAACAGGGCTATTCCCGTCCTCTGGCCCTGGGCACCATCGCCGGTTCGGGAACCTTGGGCATCCTCATCCCGCCCTCAATCATGTTGGTAATCATGGCCGACCAACTGGGCCTGTCGGTAGGGGACCTGTTCATGGGGGCGGTCATGCCCGGCGTGCTGTTGGGGGGGCTCTACGTTACCTTCATCCTCATCTACTCCCTGCTCCGGCCCAAGGCCGCCCCCCTGGCCCCGGACCGCAAGAAACTGCAATGGTCCATGGCCTGGACCGTATTCAAGACCATCCTGCCGACGGCCGCCCTTATCGTGGCGGTGCTGGGCTCCATCTTCGCCGGCATCACCACCCCCACCGAGGCAAGCGGGGTGGGCGCCTTGGGGGCCACCCTCCTGGCGGCCTTCAATAAAAGGTTGAGCTTCAAGGTAGTTAAGGATGTGATCTTCGCCTGTTTCAACACCACTGCCTACATCTTCGCCATCTTCCTGGGGGCAACCACCTTCGCGCTGGTGCTCAGGAGCCTGGGGGGCGACGAGGTCATCGCGGCGGCCCTGACCGGCATCCCCCTGGGCCCCTACGGCATCATGGCGGTGATCCTGGGGGTGGTGTTCATCCTGGGCTTCTTCCTGGACTGGATCGAGATCACCCTGATCGTGCTGCCCCTGCTGGCCCCGGTGGTGGGCTCCTTGGGCCTCCACGTGGATGGTTACGGAATAGTGGACAACCCCGAGTTGGTGTGGTTCGTGATTCTAGTGGCGGTTAGTCTGCAAACCAGCTTCCTCACGCCACCGGTGGGTTTCGCCCTGTTCTATTTAAAGGGGGTGTGCCCACCCGACGTGAAACTCATCGAGATCTATAAGGGCGTGGTGCCTTTCATCTGCCTGCAGCTTCTGGGCCTTCTGATGGTGGTCTTCTGGCCCCAACTGGTCATCTGGCTGCCGGCCGTGGCTTACCGCTAGACGGGAGGGACTCGGACATGGCTAGCGAGTTCAACAAAATTCTGGTTGGGTTGGATCTCTCCACCTACAGCGGGGAAACACTGCGTTGCGCAACGAAGTTGAGCCGGAAGCTGGGAGCGGATTTGATCGTCTTGAACGTGATCCACCAACGGGACGTGGACGCCATTAAGTTCATCCAGCGCACCACTGAGATGATCGACGCCAACCAAATGCTGGAACAGCAACGGGAGGAACGCCAAGCTCAGGCCCAAAAGCTGCTGGACGAGGCTGGGGTGCGCGGCCGGATCTTGGTGCGGGAGGGGGTGCCCTGGGAGGCCATATTGGAGGCAGTGGAGGAAACCGGAGCTCAGATGCTGGTGGTGGGCACCAAGGGGCGCGGCGACAAGGGGCGCACTCTTTTCGGTTCCAACGCCGAGAAACTTTTCCGCCATTGCCCAGTGACGGTAGTCTCGGCCCGTGGCCTGCGCCACCGCGAAACCGTAGCCAAGCTGCGCAACAACGGCAATTGATGAACGGGCTGAGACATATCCCAGGCTTCGGGTTTCTGTTGGCATTGGCCCTGATTTGGTGCGCGGTAAGCCAAGGGGAGGCGTCCTCCTCTCCTGAGATGGAGACGGCTTCCTGTCTGGAGTGCCACGCCGGCAAGAAGGCTGACTCGTGGCGGAGTGATCTTGGCCCGCATGCCGAACTTCCCTGCCAAGACTGCCATCAGGGAGTGGCGGTCTATCCTCACGAGAATTCGAAGCTGGCGCCATGTTTGGAATGCCATACCCGCCACGGCCGGGCGGTAATTGGTGACACTCACGCAGGGGTGGCTTGCGCGGCCTGCCACTTGGCGAATCTGCGGCCCTTGCGGCCGGTGCCCGGTGGGCCGGTGAAGGCCCTGGCTCCTCACAACCTCCGCGGCGGTCTTACCCTCCACCTCCTGGTGGCAGCGCCGGCACCGACCTCCTGCCGGCGCTGCCACCACGCCGCCAACCAAGTTGGGGCCTCCGCGGCATTGCTGCCGGCCAAGGGCCTGTTGTGTCTGCCCTGCCACGATGCCGGCCTCGGGTTGACCGAGTGGCCTTCCCGGATCGCCCTGGGAGTTTTCGCCTTGGGCCTGCTGGCCGCGCTGGGTTTCTGGCTGAGCGGCGCCCGCCAGCCTGGCCCACCTTTGGAGCAGGACGGCGAACTCCGCCCCAGCTTGGGGACCCGCCTGGGGAGGGGGCTGACTGCGTTGATCATGGACGGCTTGCTGCAACGTCGCCTCTGGCGTCATTCCCGCGGCCGCGGCTTGATTCACGCCTTGATTTTCTGGCCCTTTGCGGCTCGTTTCTTGTGGGGCCTGATCGCTCTGGTCTTGGATGAGTTCTGGCCCCATCTACCTATCAGCCAGGCCATGCTTGATAAAAACCAGCCGGTCCAGGCCCTGTTCTTCGACTTCACCGGCCTGCTAGTGCTGGCCGGGGTGGCTGCGGCTGCTTTGCGCCGCTTGGCCGGAAGGAACGGGCTGCCTTCCGGCCTGCCAGGACCGGATTGGCTGTCTCTGGGCCTGTTGGGAGGGGCGGTGGTGCTGGGTTTTGTGGTGGAGGCCGCGCGTCTAGCCATGACCGGTTGGCCGGCCGGAGGGCAATGGGCATTTGCCGGCTGGGGCTTGAGCTTTCTATTCCAGCCTGGGGCGCCGCTGCAGGAGGCCTATGGCTACTTGTGGTACGCCCACGTCTTGGCCTGGTGCGGCTTTGTGGCCTATCTGCCCTTCGGCCGCATGTTCCATTTAATCACCGCGCCGCTGGTGTTGGCCTTGCGTGGGGCCGACGCCCATTAATGGATTCACGGCGGAGCAACTCGGGAGTTTAGAGACCATGCAAGCCAAAAGCAAAGAAAAGCTGGCGGATATTGTGGGCCAGGAAAATTTCAGCGACGGGATCATAGACCTGGTGAGCTACAGCTCCGATGCCAGCGAGCATTCCATTCGGCCCCAGGCCGTGGTCTGGCCGACCAATGCGGAACAGGTGCGTGATGTGGTTCTCTTGGCCAACGAGTTAGGGTTTCCCCTGTTCCCCCGGGGAGCGGGAACCGGCTTGTCGGGCATGGCGGTGCCCCGCTCCGATGGAGTGGTGATGGATTTGGCCCGCATGCGGCGCATCATCGACATCTGTATCGAAGACCGGGTGGCGGTGGTGGAACCGGGAGTGGTCTACGCCGATTTGGAAAAGGCTCTGGCGCCGCACGGCTACTTCTATCCTCCGGACCCAGCCAGCGGCAAGGTCTGCACCTTGGGCGGCAACGTGGCCACCAACGCCGGAGGGGTGAAGGGGGCCAAGTACGGCACCACCAAGGACTATGTGCTGGGCCTGAGTCTGGTGCTGGGCGACGGCCGGGAAATGCGGGTGGGTGGCCGCAACATCAAAAGCGCTTCTGGCTACGACCTGGCCCACCTGTTCGTGGGCTCTGAAGGCACCTTGGGGGTGTTCACCGAGATCATCCTCAAGATCAATCCCAAGCCGACGGCCACCGCAACCGCGCTGGCCATTTTCGACAACCTGGAGGACGCCGGCAGCGCCATCATCGGGGTTATGTCCAGCGGCATCGTGCCCAGCGTGCTGGAAATCCTGGGCCGGGAGACTCTGGAGGCCATCAACCAAAACACCGACCTCAACCTGCCCGAAGTTGACGCCATGCTCCTGTGCGAAACCGATGGCTTTACTCAGGCGGAGGCCGACTTTCAGATGGCGCGGGTGGTGGAGCAGTTCCAGAAAAACCAGGCCCGCCAGGTGCGTCAGGCCTCGGGAGGCGAGGAGGTGGTCGAGTTGTGGAAGGCCCGTAAGAGCGCCTATGCGGTGCTGGCCCGCCTTAAGCCCAATTTCGTGCTGGAGGACGTCACTGTGCCCATCAGCCAGGTGGTGCGGATGTTTAAAGGGGTGCAGGACATCGCCGAGCGTAACCGGGTGAGCATAGCCACCTTCGGCCACGCTGGCGACGGCAATCTGCATCCCCAGGTTCTTTGGGACGCTACCCAGCCGGGGGAGACCCAGCGGGTGGAGAAGGCGGTGGACGAGCTGTTCGCCCTGGCCATCAAATTGGGGGGTACCCTAACCGGCGAGCACGGCATCGGCCTTTCCAAGGCGGCCTATATGGGTCTGGAGCATGGCTCGGTCTCCATGGATATGATGCGGGTGCTCAAACGCGCCTGCGATCCCAACAACATCCTCAACCCCGGGAAAATGGCCTTGGAGGGCTAAATGAGCGCGTCAGCCAAGTTGGAGATTGAAAGAAGTTTCCGCGACCAGATAGGGCGTTGCTCCCGCTGCGGCTTTTGCCAGGCCCATTGTCCGGTGTTCGGGGCCAGCCTGCGCCCGGCGGTGAACGCCCGGGGTAAGATGCTGCTTTTGAAGGAGGTGCTGGAGGGCAAGTTAGAGCTCAGCCGGGAGTTGGCCGAATCCATCTTCCAGTGCACCACCTGCGCCTCTTGCTCAACCAACTGCCCCTCCGGGGTCCAGGTCCCCGAGATCATCAAGGCGGCGCGCCGCGACATGGCCGGTCTGGGCACCTGCCACCCCGCCTTCGTGGCCATGGACCAGGTGTTGGAGCAATACCCCAACATCTACGCCGAGGAGGAACCGGGCGACTTCGACCGCCCCCGCAACCAACGGGCAGAGGTGGTCTACTTCATGGGCTGCGTGGGGCAATACCGCGAGGAAGAGGCCACCGAGGCGGCCCTGGCGGTGCTGGATCATCTGGAGGTGGATTATACCCTCATTGACGAGGTTTGCTGCTCCGGGGTGCTGGAGGACGTGGGTTTCGGCATCAAACCGGTCCTGGCTGAAAAGAACCTGGAACTCATCCTGTCCACCGGCGCTCGCACTCTGGTCACCGGTTGTCCCTATTGTTTCCGTACCTTCAACAACAAAGAGGTTTACGCCCCGATCAAGCAAGAGGGCGTGAAAATAGTGCACCTCTCCCAATTCCTGGCCGGCCGTGATCTGGGAGTGCGCACCGACCAAGTGGTGACTTATCACGATCCCTGCGACCTGGGCCGCCACACCGGCATCTACGCCGAGCCGCGCAAGACCATCCGGGCTCTGGCACCCAATTTCGTGGAGCTGCCCCACCACCACGCCGATGCGCTGTGCTGCGGAGCCGGCGGAGGAGTGCGGGGTGCCTTTGCCAAAAACTCGCTGGACATGGCCCGTCGTCGCCTGGCCGAAGTGGAAGAGGTGGGCGCCCAGGTGGTGCTGACCGAGTGCAACTCCTGCGCGCACAACCTATCCAACGCCAAGCTGCGGGCCCAGAAGTTCAGGGTGCTTACCACGCCACAATTCATCCTGGAACTGCTTGAGCAGTCCCAAGGCTAGAAGGAAAACGATTCATGCAAATTCAAGGATATGAATTCCCCGAAGACCTCCATTACGACCCGGAACACTTTTGGGTGCGGGTGGATGGCGACGAGTTGGTCATGGGCATGGACGACTTTGCCCAAAAGCTAGCCGGTGAGATCGTTTTTGTGCAGCTCCCCGATGATGGCAAGAAGCTCAAAAAAGGCAAAAAGCTGGCCAAGGTGGAGTCCGGCAAGTGGCTGGGCAAGGTTCTCAGCCCGGTGGACGGCGTGCTGATGGGCGTCAACGAGGCTCTGGAAACCGACCCGGGTCTTATCAACCGTGATCCTTACGGCGAGGGTTGGATGTACCGCATCAAGGCTGAGGACGCGGGTCAGATGGAGGATTTGCTGCACGGTGGCGAGGCGTTGGAGGCTTGGGTGCAGGCCGAAATCGCCAAACACGCCTCGGAAGCATAGGGTTCCACTTTGGCCACTTTACCCTACAGTCCACGCCAGCTATTGGAAATGCAGGCCTGCACCAATTGCCGGGCCTGCGCGGAGGTCTGCCCGGCGGTAGCGGCCTCGGGCGAGGCCGGGGTCTCTGCGGTAAAAAGGCTGGCTTGGCAACGGGAGACCTGCCGCGCGGCCAGCCCCTGGCAGCACTGGCTGCCGGGCCGGCGGGCCCGTAGCGATCAGGATTGGGCGGAGTTCGCGCCTAACGTATACCGCTGCACCCTGTGCGGCAACTGCGCGGAGGTCTGCCCCTCGGGCATCGGCCTGCGCGGCCTGTGGCTTTCCTTGCGCGGGGAGTTGGCTGGCCGGGGGGTGGGGCCTGAGAAGCTGCAATTGATCAAGGGCAACCTGTCCCAGAGCCATAATGTTTTTGGCGAAGATCAGGAGGAGCGGGCTGAGTGGGTGGAAGATCTGGATGAGCCGCCCGAGGACCTCTTTGTCAAGGATCAGGCCGAGGTGGTCTACTTCACCGGTTGCGTGGCCTCCTTTTTCCCCCTGGCCCAGCAAATTCCAATGGCCTTGGCCCAGGTGCTGCAGGCCGCCGGGGTTGATTTCACCCTGCTTGGCGAGGAGGAGTGGTGCTGCGGTTTTCCCCTCTTGGGGGCCGGAATGCTGGGCGAGGCGCGGGAATTGGTCGAGCATAACCTGGCGGCGGTCAAGGCCAAAGGAGCCAAGGAGGTGGTGTTCGCCTGCCCGTCCTGCTACATGATGTGGAAGGAGCACTACCCCACCGGCGACCTCAAACTCAGCCACGCCACCCAGTTTTTAGACCAGCTGCTGGCCCAGCAAAGGCTGCCGCTACGCCACCGTGAACTTATCGTCACCTATCATGATCCCTGCGATCTGGGACGGGCCGCCCGCATTTTCGAAGCCCCCCGCCGAGTCATACAAGCCCTTCCCGGCGTGAGGCTGGTGGAGATGGCCGACAATCGCGAGAAATGCCTCTGCTGCGGCGGCGGCGGAAATCTAGAGATGATCGACCAAGAGCTGAACGCCAAAATCGCCGGGCTCAAGGTCGAGCAGGTGCTGGCCACAGGGGCCGAGGCGGTGGTGAGCAGCTGCCAGCAATGTTTGCGCACCATGGCCACCTATGCGCGGCGTAACAAGCTGCCGCTGAAGGTCATGGATGTCACCCAATTGCTGCAGGCCTCCTTGGCTGATTAAGCGTCATGTATCTGTACCGGCTCGGCCGCGTGCCCTGGCAAACAACCCAACTTGCCTATCACGCGTTGGCAAATCTAGGCCGCGAGAGCCTAATACTCTGCTCACCCGCCAGGCCCTATGTTTCGGTGGGCTACTTTCAGGATCCGAAGCAAGAACTGGATTTGGAGCATTGCCGCCATGCCGGCCTGCCGGTTTTCCGCCGGGAGGTGGGCGGCGGAACGGTGTACTTGGACCGGGATCAAATATTCTGGCAAGTGGTGCTCAAGCGGGATAACCCTTTGGTCAGCCTGGCCCGCCAGGATTTCTACCGCCGTTTCCTGGATCCCGTGGTTGCTACCTACCGCAAGCTTGGGGTGGGAGCGAGCATCAAGCCCGTCAATGACCTGGCTGTGGGGCGGCGGCGCATCGCGGGGACCGGCGCCGGGGAGATCGGCGATTGTGTGGTGTTCGTGGGCAACATCATGCGGCATTTCGACTGCGCGGCCATGGCGGGTGTCATCAACGCGCCTGACCCAGTTTTTCGCCAAAGTTTCCGAAGCTGCCTTGAGGCCCAGCTTACTTCGCTGCGCAAGGAACTAGGCCAACGCCAAGAGGCCACGCTAAGCGACAACCAAATATACGACTTGTTGGCCAACGAGTTCGCCAAAGTCACAGGGGGCTTGGAGCCAAGGCCCCTGGACGCTGAGTTGCGAAAGGAAATGGTTCGGCTGGGCCATCGCATGCTATCGCCAGCCTGGACTTATCATCCAAGGAAACCGAGGCCATTCCGGCAATTGAAGGTGAGAGCCGGGCTTTTTTTGCATCACTGGGAAAAAGACACATCTCGCGGAAAACTCAAAGCTCAGTTCACCAGTGAGGAAGGACAGGTGGTGGAGATCCGCTTGCAAGGTTCCCGGGAAGGCCGCGATTGGTTGCAAAACCAAATGGCCCAGAGCTTCCAGGGGCGTGATGTGCGGAGCTTGCAAAAGTTTTTGGCCGGCATTGCGGCATGACACAGGGAGGTTTTCGATGAGGTTGGATAAATTAGCTTTCATCAAGGGGGGGGCCTCAGGCTCCAGGGTCAAGCTATCGATCAGAATACTTGGCGGATTCGTGATGGTGTTGCTTTTAGCTGCGGTGGCCATTGTAATCGGCTACAAAAGCCTGGACGGAGTGGTGGGCCAGGTGGACGGCGACCGCGAGTTGGGACGGCTGGTTAACGATATAAAGACCGCCCGCCTTCACGAAAAAGACTTCATGTCCTCCGGCGATCCTGAACAGGCAGAGCGGGTCATTAAACAGGCCGCCCAAGTCAAGTCCGGCCTGCTTTTAGCCGGCCGGAAATTCCGCCTGGTGGTCAGCGACGCCGAATTGGCTCAAGTCGCCCGGCAGGTTGAGGAATATGGCCAGGGCTTTGACATTTATTTAAAGCTCGCCGCTGACAAAAAGAAAGCGTTGCGGCAGATGACCGCCGCCGGGAAGGCGGCCCAGGAACTGGCCGAGAAGATCGGCAACGAACAGCGGAAGGCCATGATGGCCTTTCAGCAAAAATCCGGTGAACAGCTTTCCCAGGGCATGCGGATCATCGAATTGGCTTACCGGGCGAAAGTGGACATCACCTTGTCCCAGGCCTCGGCCTATGCTTGGGAGCTCAACCCCGGCGAGGAGGCTTTTGATGAGTGGGAACTGCCCAATATGCGAATCAGCACTGTCTTGGACAGCATCAAAGAGTTGGTTAGCTCTGAAAGCGATAAGAGCGAGTCGGAAGCGCTGATAAAGTTCCATCGTCAATATTTGGATTTCATGAAGGCCTACATGAAAGACAAATCTCCGGAAAAGAAACAAGAAGCCTTTAAGGTGGCAGATCAAATGATCGCCTGCATGGATAAATTTCTGAACGGCCAGTCAATCGTGATGAAGGTTGTACGCCAGCAGATGGCCGGGACCATGGAGCAGCGTTTGGTTGCAGCCGGCTCTGCCGAGTTTTTGGCCAAGCAATTTTTACAAGTGCGGGCAGCGGAAAAAAATTTCGTCAGGGAAGTCGCCGGATCAAGGCAGGCTGTATTGACAAACTTGCAGGCAATAATGGGGAAAATTAAAGAGCTGCAAAAGCTATTGGTGGCCAAGGATGACTTGGCCAAGATCGAGGACATGGCCCAGGCGGCCGGAATTTATGAAACGGCTTTTTCGCGGTTTGTGATCATGACAGACAAGCAGAAGGCAGCCGCAGCCCAAATGGCCGCCAAGGCCGAAGCCGCAATGGTTGCCTGCCTATCGGCCCGTAGAAGGCAAATGGCCTCCATGCAGGAAGGCATGGACCAAGCCAAATGGGCCATGGGTCTTGCCGGATCGGCAGCTATCCTAATTGGTCTTCTTTTGGCTTGGCTCATTAACCGCACCATCTCCAAGCCACTTAAAGCGGTGGTTGCCAGTTTGGATGAAGGCGCAGGCAAGGTGAAACAGGCGGCCGAATACATGAGCAGTAACTCGGATACCTTGGCTCAAGGGACCAGCTATCAAGCCGCTTCCTTGGAGGAAACCGGCGCGGCTCTGGAAGAAGTGGACGCCATGACCCGGAACAATGCGGACAATGCCCGCCAATCTGAAGCCTTGGCCAAGCTGACAAGCGAAGTCCTCGAAAAGGCTGAGCAGAGCATGATGCAAATGGCGGAGTCCATGGAGAGGCTGACCGAGAGTGGCGGCGAAATCGCCAGGATCGTCAAATCCATCGATGAGATTGCTTTCAAGACCAACCTTTTGGCCTTAAACGCCGCAGTGGAGGCGGCCAGGGCAGGGGTAGCAGGATATGGTTTCGCGGTGGTTGCTAACGAGGTCCGCAATTTGGCCGGCCGGGCTGGAGAAGCCGCCCGCAGTACACAGGGTTTAATCGAGGTGACGGTCCAGCGCATCGGTCAGTGTTCGTCCCTTGTTGGCCTAACCCAAGACGCCTTTAAGGAAGTGAGCGCCACTTCCTGCAAACAAGCTGGGCTTATCGCCGAAATCGCCGGCGCTTCGGTTGAGCAGGCCGAGGGAATCGCTCAAATCAAGCAAGCTGTCGCTCGGATGGATCAAGTAGTGCAAAATACCGCCACTGGCGCCGAGGAATCAGCCGCCGTGTCTCATAGCTTAAACGGGCAAGTAGACCAGCTAAACGACGTCATCAAGCGCATATATAAAATGGTAGATGGCTATGGCGGAGATGGGACGACTGCGGAAAAGGTTACCGGCCATTCGAAAAAACGGGGCCAACCGCTGCCGTTGAATATAGACGGGGTTCACCTAATCGAATAATTGAAGCCAGGAGTTCCCAGGACACTCAGAAAACGGCAAGAGCTAAGGCCCTATACGATATTTCTTGGGGATGGGATCAAGGCTGGTTATTGCGCATAAGGGCTTGGCTCTGACACTAAACAGAAATGAAAAAAGCGCACAAGAGCTTTGTTCTCGAGAACGGCCCCAAAGTCTTGGCAGAATTGGAACAGAAAAACGGCATCAAGCAAAAACAGCGCCGAGCAGAAACGCTCTCTTGTTCAGTCGGTCATATCCTCTAGGCTTTCCCGCAGAATGGCAACCTCACTGACAATCGCATCTCGTTGAGCTTTGATAAATTTGGGTGCAGGTCTGGCATAACATTCCTCCCCGCATCAAGAGTGACCTGCCCCCTTAAGGGTCACCACTTTTAAGCTACATGTTTCATGGTCTGACCTTCCTCCGGATCCTGCACCGGGGGAAGGTCACAGCCATAGAGATTAACTCAAAAACTGGGGTTCGTTTAAGGGGTCAGGTCAATTAACTGAATCTGCGATTTATATTCCAGAGAGTAATTATAAGTCTAATTGTTAGTTAAAAGTGCGCTTGGTGGAGCCGTCGCTGGCCCATGCTTCTGCAGTGACGTTGACTGGTCCTAACGAGATAAGGTCTCTGGAAAGGCATCGTTTGATTTCCGGCACGGCTTCGACTGCCCGTTTCGCTTTCAGGGCCAGATCTGAATGTGCACCCAGATTGGTCTGAACCATGAGTTCCAACCGTTGCGTTTGTCCCTCGCTGCGCAGGCAGGCGCGGCCGCGTCAAACATGGCTGGAGCGGGAACCGCCGGAAAGGCCAGGCTGAGCAGATAGCATATGCCCAACGTGCCACCCCAGGCCGCCATATAAAACGGCCAGCTTTTCCTGAACAACCGCCAGGCGGTTTTGGGGCTCAGGCTGGCCAGGCCATGCAAGAGCGAGGAGATGATGTAGGGATAGACCACCGATTCCAAAAGCATGACATAGGCGGTGCCAAAAGGCTGTAACGCTCCCGCGGGCTCGCCAACCAGAATCCCGGTGGCAAGACCCGCCACCGCCCCCACTCCGATCCATCCCGGCAAACCCAGACGCAACATATTTGAAACTCCGTGATCAATTGATGAAGCGCGCAGCCAGTCTTGGGGGCAGTCCCCAATGCAAGCAGCTCACAGGGAGGTTCCCGCCATTCTAGCAGAGCCGCCGGGCCCAATTGCAAGCTTCCAGGTTTCAATGTAAATGGCGGTTGAAAACCGTGACACACCGATTCATTTTTCTTCTGGAGTTGCCTGGCGATATAGACCGTATTGGTCTTGATCAGATTGTGCTTCCGAGTTTGGCCGCGATGGCCCGGAAATCCTAACCTAGGCCTTGCTGCATATTTTGAGGAGAGGTCAGCGCCTTCAACGAAAGGAGCCTTCAGTGCCATTAACACTAACCGAAGACCTTAAACATCTGTCACCTCACAATCATTGTTCACGAGGGGAAGTTTAGATGCGAGTTAGCCTACCGCCTACTCCTTGTTCTTCAGCAGGTCGGCCAAGCCGGCGAAAGGCTGGTGGGTGGTTGTGGTCTTTTTCTGTTTGGCCGGGGCCAGCTCGCCATATTCCTCCTGGAAGCCCATCTTCTGGTGCTCGTGGTCGTGGCAGTAGATGCATAAAAGTTCCCAGTTGCTGCCGTCCGGCGGGTTGTTATCGTGGTCGTGGTCCCTGTGATGGACCGTAAGTTCTTTGAGCTTCTTGCCGGAGAACTCCCTGGCGCAGCGGGCGCAGACCCATGGGAACATTTTTAGGGCCTTTTCGCGATAACCTTTTTCCCGTTCGGCCTGCCTGCGGCGGGCCTCTGCCACTATGTCATCTTGCTGGCTCATATTTCTTTTTGCTCTCAGAACCTGCAGGGCGGTCTCTTGAGCACCCCTGCAGGGCAATTTACCCTGAATTATGCAGCAGTCGCCGCGCTGTCTTTTCTTTCGGCCTTCTGATGTTTCTAGTGCATGCCATCACTCGGTTGGGCAGCATCCCAACGTTCCATGACCTACTTATTAAAGCAATCTCTCACTGAAATCCCAGCGCGGGATCGCAGTTTCCTTGATTATGACCATAGTAGCCCATTTTTATTTCTCCCTTCAATCTTGTGTTTCCTGTCAGCCAGTACCAAGGACGTCTCTGCAGTGGTGAGCCAGCGGAAACGATGACGCCACACGCACTCACCAGCGCCTGCCATGGTTGGGGCTCGTGGAAGCGAGGTGGTACAAAGAGAACTGGTTGCAGTTACACGCTTAAGGTAATGCTAAGTAGCTTGAATTCCGCCAGGGTGGTGGGAGCCTTCAGGTCCGTTTTGATGGGATGATTTTGATACTTGCGAATGCTCCTATATATATCAGCCCAATGCGAAATTGTGACTTATAGCCGACTGCCTTAACTGAATCGGCGATTTATTTTTCAAGGAAGTAATTATAAGTCTAATTATAGTAAAAAGTGCGCTTGGTGGAGCCGTCACTGGCCCACGCTTCTGTGGTGACACTGACTGGTCCCAGTGAGATATCGCCTCTGGAAAGGCATTGTTTGAGCTCCGGCACTGCTTCAGCCGCTCGTTTCCCTTCTAATGCCAGGTCTGCGTGTTCACTCAGATTGGTTTGAAACACAAATTCCAACCGCTGCTTTTGCCCCTCGCTGAGCAAGCGGGCACGGTAGTCCAAAAGACCGGGCAAGGCGAACAAAGCCTCGTCCAAACTCCACATGGGCAACAATTCGTCCCCGCTGAGTTTGAAGCGGTTAATTAGGCGCCCGGGCACCCGTTCCAATCGCGGCGTGATTCCTCCGCAGGGACAACCTTCCATGGGCAGAAGCCTGCCCCAATCGCCGGTGCGGTATCGCAAGAGCGGCATGGCTTGGCGGGTAAGAGTGGTCACCACCAATTCGCCTCGATCGCCCGCGGCTAGCGGCGAGCCGCTTTCCGGGTCCACCACCTCATAATATAGATCCGCCGCGCGCAGGTGATAACCGGCGTGGGCCCGGCAGTCCACGCCGCCGCCCAGGCCAGTCTCGGTCATGCCATAATGCTCGAACACTTCGCAGCCCCAGGCGTTGCGGATGCGCTGGCCTATGGCTTGGGGTACGTAGTCGGTGGTGAGCAGCACACTTTTGATCGTACCTCTCAGACGTGCCGCTTGCGGGTGCTCGGCCATGGCCAGCACCTGCACCGGGATGCCCACCAGGCAGTCGGCTTGGCAGGATATGGCCGCGTCAATGGCCGCGCCCGGTTCGCCGATGGGACCGTGTACCACACCTTTTACTTGCATCCTGCCTAATGCGCGGGCCAAGAGATCTCCCACGCTGTCCGGGGTGCTGCCGGGCAGTAAAATCAACACGCTGCTGCCGGGCTTAACCAAGGTGGACATGCCGTGATGAAAGAAATCCAGGGTGAGTTCCAAATCGGCGTCGCTGAAATAGATCCGCTTTGGCGCGGCAGTGGTGCCGGAAGTTCGCAGGGTCACCACGCGCGCCACCTGATCATGTGACACGCAGAGCATGGCGAGATGATCCCGGCGCAAATCATCGGCAGTAGTGAAGGGAAGCCGGGCAAAGTCATCCAGATGGTTCGGGAAGCCGTCTGGGAGAGTGGCTAAGCGCTCCCTGTGGAATGGGCTGCGTTCGCGCACATAGGCGATGGTCTCGCGCAGTTTAGTCCGCTGGTATTCGGCAATGGTATCCGGACTGGGTCCTTGGCCCGGGGGAAGGCCTAGTTTCCGGCCCAGCCAAGCGTGCAGGGGAGTGCAGGGCGCTATCATGGCCGGTAGAGCGTCTTTCCACCAGCGCTGGTCAGGTTGTAAAGGCAAAAGGGAACCAGTCCGCCGTCCTGGGCCACCACGTGGATGCAGCAATCGCGCACCCGCTCCAGGTCCAGGTTCCAGACGTCCTGAAAGGCCATGGCCGAGACCGAGAGGGTCTGTTGCCGGGCCAGCGTAATAAACTCATCCAGGGGAATCGGCCGGCCTGGTTCAGTTGACTGGGGTTCCGGATCGTCGACCCGATCAGGCTGACTGGGCGCGGCCCAATTGCGCGACACCCTGGCGATGGTGCGCAGAGCCCCCTGCTCGGCCGGTTCGGGCCGAGGGCAGCAGCATGGGTCATGGTCTTGGCTCAAGGCCTGGACCTTGCCGCCCCGGTGAATGAGGAAGTTGCCCTGGAACGAGCAGAGCGCGTTTTCGCAGCCGGGCGGCCGGAAGCTTGCTGCCGGAAAAAGTCCTCCGGTCTGTTCTTCAATAGTCCGCATGAGATCAGGCAGGGTGAAGCGACCGTTATCAGAAAGGTCGGCGGGATAGCGGCCGAAGCGGCTCATGGGCTGAAAATGCACTGCCCGCACGGTTGGGGTGTGGGCCATGGCCAGTTCCAGGATAGGCCCCACCTGTTCCTGGTTGATGCCGGGCACAATGGTGGGCACCAACACCACACCGATGCCGTGTTGACCGCAGGCCTCGATGGCGAGCATTTTTTGCTCCAACATGGGGCCGCCCCGCAAGTGCCGGTATACCCCATCCGACACAGCATCGAACTGAAGAAACACGGAGGAAAGTCCCGCCTCGGCCAAGGCCTCCACGTATTCCGGCTCCCTGCCCAGACGCAGGCCGTTGGTGTTAACTTGAACGAATGGGAAACCTAGCTCCCGGCCCATGGCCACGATCCCGGGCAGATCGTTGCGGATGGTAGGCTCACCCCCGGAGAGCTGGATGTTGCAGCCGGCCGCTGCTTTCAGCGCCGCCTTATACCATTTCTGGATTAGCGCCAGGTCGGGTTCGGCACCGCCTTGGGCCGGCGCGTCCGCATAGCACACCGGGCAATGCAGATTGCAACCCTTAGCCACCTCCAGGATAGCGGTGCAGGTGCGCTGCCGATGCTCTGGGCACAAGCCGCAATCAAAGGGGCAGCCTTGTCCCACCTGGCTGCCGTAGAAGGCCAACTGGGCGGGCAGCTTGGGCCGCTGCCAGGTGGCGAAGTCGGGCGGGCCCCGCCAGATAAGGGTGCGAAAGGTTCCATGCTCCGGACAGGACTTTACTTGATAGACCTCCGCGCCCTCCACTTCGCACCTGGCCGGAATCAGGCGCAGGCACTCCGGGCAAAGGCTGGCGCCTGGCTCCTGATCAGGCATCGGCGCGCCAGCTCGGATCGGCGGGATCAAAGCCGTTGGCCGTGAGAATCTCCATGACCTTAGCAAAAGCCCCGGCAACCAGGACCCCGCACTTCTGCTGGGGAGTTTTGGGCGCGTCCGGGCCCATGATGGCCTCGCAGGTCACCTCGCCTCCCTGACATCCGGCATCGGCTCTAAACCAATCATTCAACTCCTCCAGCATGGGCATCAGGGCGGGCGATTCCTCTTCATCCGTTCCGCCCTTGCCCGCGTAAAGAGCCAGCACGCAGGCCGCACCGGAGAGCACTCCGCAAGTGCACTGGCCCAGCCCGCAGCCGAAAGCCAGCCCGGCCAGAGAGCGCACCAATTCCTTATTGGCGTGGCCCCCGATTTCCAAGGCAAGCGCCATGAGGATCTGGCTGCAGTAGAGGCCCTGCGAGGAAAGGCGCATGACTCTAATCATGAGGTCATCCAAGGTCGTCCACCTTTCTTTGGGCCAGGAAAAGGAAGTAGCCCGGCCTGGCTAAAGCGATCATGTCCGCCGCTGACCGGCAATCATCGCCTTGCAGGCAGGTTCCCCAGAACGCGGCGGCCGAACCATGGGCCCAGACCAGTTGAGC